>VFQQ010000433.1_pt1:55000-84561 | contig 84561 bp, 86 predicted proteins | sample 3512341 | NCBI WGS metagenome assembly VFQQ01 (sample SAMN10412373, study PRJNA504923) | tailings metagenome | isolation source: Relicate 2 Philex TSF1 revegetated site | place: Philippines: Tuba, Benguet | collected 2017-08-29 | reverse complement strand
TTTATGACAGCAATTTTAGAAAGACGTGAAAGCACTAGCCTTTGGGCTCGTTTTTGTGAGTGGGTAACTAGCACTGAAAACCGTTTATACATCGGTTGGTTTGGTGTATTAATGATCCCTACTTTATTAACTGCAACTTCTGTTTTCATTATCGCGTTTATCGCGGCTCCTCCTGTTGATATTGATGGTATCCGTGAGCCTGTATCTGGTTCATTATTATACGGAAACAACATCATTACTGGTGCAATTATTCCTACATCTAACGCTATCGGTTTACACTTCTACCCAATTTGGGAAGCTGCATCTTTAGATGAGTGGTTATACAATGGTGGTCCTTACCAACTTATCGTTTGTCACTTCTTCTTAGGTGTATGTTCTTACATGGGTCGTGAGTGGGAATTATCTTTCCGTTTAGGTATGCGTCCATGGATCGCAGTTGCTTACTCAGCACCAGTTGCTGCAGCTACAGCTGTATTCATCATCTACCCAATCGGTCAAGGTTCTTTCTCTGACGGTATGCCTTTAGGTATCTCTGGTACTTTCAACTTCATGATCGTATTCCAAGCTGAGCACAACATTCTTATGCACCCATTCCACATGCTTGGTGTAGCTGGTGTATTTGGTGGTTCATTATTCTCTGCAATGCACGGTTCACTTGTAACTTCTTCATTAATTCGTGAAACTACTGAAAACGAATCAGCTAACGAAGGTTACAAATTCGGTCAAGAAGAAGAAACTTACAACATCGTTGCAGCTCATGGCTACTTCGGTCGTTTAATTTTCCAATATGCTTCTTTCAACAACTCACGTTCATTACACTTCTTCTTAGCTGCTTGGCCAGTTGTTGGTATTTGGTTTACTGCTTTAGGTATTTCAACTATGGCATTCAACTTAAATGGTTTCAACTTCAACCAATCAGTTGTAGATTCACAAGGTCGTGTAATCAACACTTGGGCAGACATTATCAACCGTGCTAACTTAGGTATGGAAGTAATGCACGAGCGTAACGCTCACAACTTCCCATTAGACTTAGCTGTTGTTGAAGCTCCAGCTGTTAATGGCTAATTCTTGTTAATTCTAAGAAAAAGTTCATATCACAAAAAGCCTGGCTTTTGCCAGGCTTTTTGTGTTTTTTGTAAAAAAAGATTTTCTAGACACACAAATCTCAAACACACAACCAGCTTTTCTCCTTTTTGCTTGGAGATTTGACAAAAAACCTTTAAAATTTTTTTCTTTTGGACTTCAATATACAAAAGAGAAAATCTTTCCAGCTAGTTAGAAACCAAAACTTCTAAATCAATTTTTTTGATAATCGCGTTTTCTAACTCAAATAAGTAAACTTGGTCCTTTTTTGAAACACGTAGTGCATATTGAAATACAAAATTGAAATAACTTAGTCTCCTTGTTTTGAAGTGTGGACAGGGTTGCAACGTAAGTCCAGTTAGATTAAAATGAGTCATTTTTGGTTTTCATTCTCTAGCAAAGCCTTTTAGGTTTTTTTCAGAATTAATTTCGGCCAATTTTTAACTTCATTGAAAAAGATGATGACAAAAAAATAAAAAATCACCATATTAACTTTTTTGTCACAGTATGTTTTCTCGCAAATTTTTCAAATTTGAGAATGGAGGAAAATGAGAGAAAACTTCTTAATAGTTGTTTGTATTTATCTTTTTTTAAAAGATAAGAAACTTTACCAAATGCTTTTTTGACGGAAAAGAAGTTTCAAAAATCCCCTTTCGAGTCAAGGAAATCACTTTTTTTTGTAAGAAAAATGAGATGAAAAAAGACTAGCTATCTGATAATTAAAAAACTCGACTAAGTCAAATTGGAGTAATCAATCAAAAGAGACGCTACTAAGAAGAAATTCACTTTCTTATTCAACAGCAAAAAATTAAGAATTTTTAAAATACTTTCAAGCAATTTTAATTTAAAAGACTTTAACAGATAATGACTGTTTTTTTGAAAGCAAAAGTCGTTAAAAAATTTTTGTTTTATGGGAAAATGAAAGAGAAAGAAAAAAAAACAAATCCATCGGAGTTGTCTCTTTAGTCACACTCATTATATGGAAAACAAAAATAGTTCACTAAAATTTGCAGATTCGAATCCTGGTATTTTCCGCCTAATTTGCCGTCCAAAGAAAAAAGCATATTATGATCAAGTGGCTTGTTTAGCTGTTGACCTATTAATTTTCTTTGAGAGACTGAGAGAAGGTTCTTTTATAAATACCGCTCTTGTGGCTGATTATCAAAACTACCAGGACTGGGAAAAGGACTGGGAAATTGAAATCCTTGAAAAAGGGCCGCAACTCGGCAATTATTTCGTCCGACTCGAGCGATTAAATTCGTTTAAAAAGGAATCAGAGTTTGTTTTATACTAGCAACGATGTGGTATTCACGAAGGTGTTCTGTGTTTAGCTTTAAAGCTAAACACAGAATTTAAATTTTTTTTTTGAAAAGGACATAATAATTTGTTATTAAGTCGGGTTTAATTAACAAAACTGAAGTACTTTAAAAACGTTTTAATACTAACTATCAAAACTAAAAAACGTTTTTTAGAAGTATAATTCAATTAATCCTGTTTCCATTCCTTTAAATTTTGTCGAAAAAGTTGAAGGTCTAACAAAAACCCAATCCCTTGTCTTTCCCCCCTTTTGACACAAACCGAGTTTGTGTCAAAAGGGGGAAAGACAAGGGACAAGAGAAAGAACATCTAATGATTAGAGGAATTAACCAAATTTACCACTTGTACTTGCAATTAAGAAGGCTGCATATGTTAATACATAGCCGACAGAAAAGTGAGTTAAACCAACAAGACGAGCTTGTACAATGCTTAAAGCAACCGGTTTATCGCGCCAACGCACAAGATTTGCGAGTGGTGTACGTTCGTGTGCCCAAGCAAGTGTTTCAATTAATTCTTGCCAGTAACCACGCCATGAGATTAAAAACATGAAACCTGTAGCATAGATTAAATGCCCAAATAAGAACATCCAAGCCCATACAGATAAACTGTTCATACCAAACGGGTTATAACCATTAATTAATTGTGAAGAATTTAACCAGAGGTAATCACGTAACCAACCCATAAGATATGTAGAAGATTCATTAAATTGGTTAACGTTTCCTTGCCAAATACCAAGATGTTTCCAATGCCAATAGAAAGTTACCCAACCAATTGTGTTTAACATCCAGAATACAGCGAGATAGAAAGCATCCCAAGCAGAAATATCACAAGTACCACCACGACCTGGGCCATCACAAGGGAAGCTATAACCGAAATCTTTCTTATCTGGCATTAATTTTGAACCACGAGCATCAAGAGCACCTTTTACAAGAATTAATGTTGTTGTATGTAAACCTAAGGCAATAGCGTGGTGAACTAAAAAGTCACCAGGGCCAATTGTAAGGAAAAGTGAATTTGCATCACTGTTGATACCTTGTAACCAACCAGGAAGCCAAAGCGCTTGGCCGGCTAAGCTTGGTGCGCTTGTTGCTGAAGAAAGTAAGAAATCAAAACCATATGCTGTTTTTCCATGAGCTGCTTGAATCCATTGAGCGAATACAGGTTCAATAAGAATTTGTTTTTCTGGAGTTCCAAAAGCTTGAACTACATCATTGTGAACATAAAGGCCTAATGTATGGAAACCTAAGAATAAACTTGCCCAGCTTAAATGAGAAATAAGAGCTTCTTTATGATCTAAAATACGAGCTAAAACGTTTCCTCGATTTGCTTCTGGATCATAGTCGCGTACAAAGAAAATAGCACCGTGAGCAAATGCACCACACATAATAAATCCGGCGATGTATTGGTGGTGCGTATAAAGAGCAGCTTGTGTTGTGAAATCTTGTGCTAAGAAAGCATAAGGTGGAAGCGAATACATGTGTTGTGCTACTAAAGAAGAAATTGTCCCAACACTTGCAAGTGCTAAACCAAGTTGGAAATGAAGCGAGTTATTTACAGTATCGTATAATCCTTTATGGCCAGCACCTAAACTACCTGAAGGTGGAGTTTGTGCTTCAAGAATTTCGCGCATACTATGACCAATTCCGAAAATTGTACGATACATATGACCAGCTAAAATGAAAATTACAGCAATAGCTAAATGGTGGTGAGCCATATCAGTTAACCAAAGACTTTGTGTTTGAGGATGGAAACCGCCTAAGAAAGTTAAAATAGCCGTTCCACTTCCTTGTGCTGTATTAAATACATGTGACACACTATCTGGATTTTCTGCATAAGCTGCCCAATTTCCTGTAAAGAAAGGTGTTAAACCAGCTGGATGTGGTAATACTGTTAAGAAATTATCCCAACCAACATGTTGACCACGTGATTCTGGAATTGCTACGTGAACTAAATGCCCAGTCCATGCTAATGAGCTTACACCAAATAAACCAGCTAAGTGATGATTTAAACGAGATTCTGCGTTTTTGAACCAAGAAAGAGCTGGTTGAAATGCTGGTTGTAAGTGTAACCAACCTGCAAACAAGAAAAGAGCTGCAAGAACGAGTAAGAAAATCGAACCAGTATATAATTCTTGATTAGTACGAAGACCGATTGTATACCACCATTGATAAACACCAGATGTTGAAATATTTACTGGTCCTGAAGCACCACCGCGTGTAAATGCTTCAACAGCAGGTTGTCCAAAATGTGGATCCCAAATCGCGTGAGCGATTGGACGAATATGAAGTGGGTCTTGAACCCATTGTTCAAAGTTGCCTTGCCATGCAACATGGAATAAGTTTCCAGAAGTCCAAAGAAAAATAATAGCCAATTGACCAAAGTGTGAAGCAAAGATCTTTTGATAGAGTCTTTCTTCAGTCATGCCATCATGACTTTCAAAATCATGAGCAGTCGCAATACCAAACCAAATTCGACGTGTCGTTGGATCTTGTGCGAGTGCTTGGCTAAATTTTGGAAATTTTGTTGCCATCACTAAACCTCCCAAAAGGGTAATGTATTGTTTACTCAAATAAAGTAGAAATAAAAAACTAGAACTCAAATAGAAAGTTTTTTGAGAAAAGAATGCTTACCCTGTTTTCACAAAAACAGGGATGCGAAACGTAAAAAAAATCAAAGTTTATCTTTCCCCAAACACAGTATGGGGGATATGGTGAATCAAAAAGAGAAAACTTTGAGAGCCCAAATTTCAAAAATTTAGGGTGGTAAAATGTACCCCAAAAACCCTGTTTATCCCCCAAACAGTGTTTGGAGGAAGGGGGAGGGGAACGGAAAAAGGGCAAAACTTAACCGACAGCTAAAATACGAGCTAAGAAGAATGACCATGTTGTGGCAATACCACCTAATAGATAGTGAGCTACACCAACTGCACGACCTTGTGTAATGCTTAAAGCACGTGGCTGAATAGCTGGAGCTACTTTCAGTTTGTTATGAGCCCAAACAATAGATTCAATTAATTCTTGCCAATAACCGCGACCACTGAATAAGAACATTAAACTAAATGCCCAAACAAAGTGAGCACCTAAGAAAATTAAACCGTATGCAGATAAAGCTGAACCATAAGATTGAATTACTTGAGAAGATTGTGCCCATAAGAAATCACGTAACCAACCATTAATAGTATTTGCACTTTGTGCAAAGTTACCGCCTGTAATATGAGAAACACCATTTGCGCTTACAGTTCCCCAAACATCTGATTGCATTTTCCAACTAAAGTGGAAAATAACAATTGAAATTGAGTTATACATCCAGAAAAGACCTAAGAAGACGTGATCCCAAGCAGAAACTTGACAAGTACCACCACGACCTGGGCCATCACAAGGGAATCTAAAACCTAAATTTGCTTTATCTGGGATTAAACGTGAACTACGAGCATAGAGTACACCTTTTAAAAGAATAAGAACAGTAACGTGAATTGTAAAAGCATGAATGTGGTGTACAAGGAAATCAGCAGTTCCTAAAGAAATAGGCATCATTGCAACTTTTCCACCAACAGCAACAACATCACCACCCCAACTTGGACTTGTACTTGCTAAAGCGTTTGGTGCAGTAAAGCCTGGAGCTAAGAAATGTGTATTTTGAACCCATTGTGCAAAAACTGGTTGTAATTGGATTGCCGTATCAGAGAACATGTCTTGCGGTCGACCTAAAGCACTCATTGTATCGTTGTGAATGTATAATCCAAAACTATGGAAACCTAAGAAAATACAAACCCAATTTAAATGAGAAATCATAGCATCACGATGACGAAGAACACGATCTAAAAGATTGTTATAATTGTTTGTAGGATCATAATCACGAACCATAAAAATAGCTGCGTGAGCACCAGCACCGACAATACAGAAACCACCAATCCACATATGATGTGTAAAGAGTGAAAGTTGTGTACCATAATCAGTAGCTAAGTACGGATATGGTGGCATTGCATACATGTGATGAGATACAATAATTGAAAGTGAACCAAAAAGAGCTAGGTTAATAGCTAATTGAGCATGCCAAGAAGTTGTTAAAATTTCATAAAGTCCTTTATGACCTTCGCCTGTAAATGGACCTTTATGGGCTTCAAGAATTTCTTTTAAGCTTGACCCAATTCCCCAATTTGTACGATATTGATGCCCTGCAATTAAGAAAAGAACAGCAATAGCAAGATGGTGGTGAACAGTATCAGTTAACCATAAGCCTCCTGTAACAGGATTAAGACCGCCTTGGAAAGTAAGGAAATCACTGTATTGAGCCCAATCAAGAGTAAAAAATGGTGCTAATCCTTTTGAAAAACTTGGATAAAGCTGTGCCATTAATTCTGGATTAAGCGTGAACTCATGTGGTAGCGGGATTTCTTTTGGATCTACACCAGCATCAAGAAGTTTATTAATTGGTAATGAAACGTGAATTTGGTGGCCAGCCCACGCTAAGCTACCAAGACCTAAAAGACCACCTAAATGGTGATTTAACATAGATTCCACGTTCTGGAACCATTCTAATTTTGGTGCAGCTTTATGATAATGGAACCAACCAGCAAAAAACATTGCAGCAGCCATGACAAGAGCACCAATAGCTGTTGTGTAAAGTTGTAATTCGCTTGTGATTCCGGCAGCACGCCAAAGTTGGAAGAAACCTGATGTGATTTGAAGACCTTGGAATCCACCACCAACATCTGCGTTTAAAATTTCTTGACCTACGATTGGCCATACGACTTGAGCACTTGGTTTAATATGTGTTGGATCTGTTAACCATGCTTCATAGTTTGAAAAACGTGCACCATGGAAATACATACCACTTAACCAAATAAAGATAATACCTAGCTGACCAAAATGTGCACTAAATACTTTTCTTGAAATTTCTTCAAGATCGCTTGTTTGAGTGTCAAAATCATGTGCGTCAGCGTGTAAATTCCAAATCCATGTAGTTGTAGTTGGACCTTTTGACAGAGTTCGTGAAAAATGACCCGGTTTAGCCCATTTTTCAAAATTTGTAGCGACTGGGTTACGATCAACTACAATTTTGACTTTTTTCGCTTCACGTTCTGGAGGACTGATTGTCATGGCGAAAAATTCTCCTTATTTGAATTCTCGAATTCACTCGTTCTCTTTTCCAAAAACTTTTGAAAAAGACACTTATCCCTAAAAAAACCATTTTCTCTCTTCCATTTCCAAAAACACTGTTTTTGGGAGAAATTTTTGAAATTCGGGGTAAAACAAAGTATTTGGGATAAGGGTGTCCCAAAAATTACATTTTTGGGATGACCTTTCCTAATTTTTCAAGAAAAATTAGGAAGAACTAATGATTTCACAAAATGACCCTTTACTGATAAGGGTACCTGAAACATCTAGTGTACAAAATTACCAGAAAACAGTTTCATCCATTCCCAAATTTTTGAAATTTGGGGTAAAATATGTTGTTTTGGGGACAAGAACGATTTCTGGTAACTCTTTTGACTCGTCCCTTTCCCTTTCCAAAAAACAACGGTTTTGGGAAAACAGTGTGTTTTATCCCAAATTGAAAAATTTGGGAATGGAGTAAATTTTGTTTTTGGGAAGTGAGAGTTTCTATCTAGAATTCCATAGGAATAGAGAGCATAAAGGGTTACTTACTATATGAAAGATGTTAGTAATAACCAAAATAAAATCAGTATTAAAAGTTAAATAGAATAAGATTCTTGATGGTAGTAAATTTTTTAAAAAACATTTTCCCCAAAAGGACATCAACTAAATTAGGATGTCCCAAAAACAAAGTTTTTGGGACAAAAAATACCTGTTTTTACGTTAATAAAAATTGCATTGTTTTGAAAAAAGAAAAAACAACGTTGATTAAAACTCAGATAAATTTCTTAAGCACCTACAGCTTCTTTTGCTGCAAACATCACCTCAAGAGTAATTTCAGTAAAGTTCTTGTCGCGAGCAAATTTTTCTGTATTTCTTTTAATCTTTCCACGAACAAATCCTGGAATTCTCTGTAATTCAGCAAGAGCCTCTGGTGTCCAAACTAAATCAGCTTCTGTTGATAAAGATTTCGTAATTACTTCTTTAGTGTCATGACCACCAAAAATTTCAAGAAGATGATCTTCCATTCCAAGAGTAAATGAATTATAGACAAGATCAGCAATCTGATTAGTCCCCTCATAGCCTAAAAACGGACGAAAACCTAATGGGAAGTTTTGAATATGAACTGGAGCAGAAATTACTCCACATGGAATATCTAAACGTTTACCGATATGTCTTTCCATTTGTGTTCCAAAAATGGCTGCTGGTTCAATACGAGCAATCATATCAGCAACTTGAGTATGATCATCAGTAATTAAAACTTCATCACAAAAACCATCAACTTGCTCTCGAAACCAATCAGCATCGTGTTTACAATAAGTTCCACTACATGAAACACGAATTCCCATTTCACGAGCTAAAATTTTAGTCATACTAGCTGCATGTGTAGCATCTCCAAAAACAACAGCTTTTTTTCCTGTTAAATTTTGACAATCAATTGACCTTGAAAACCAGGCTGCTTGTGAAACAAACCGAGTCTGCTCATCTATATAAGAATTAAAATCAAAATTATATTCTGGATTATTAGTTTTAATAATTTGAATAATTTCTCGGATACAATTTTCAGTATCAAGTAAACCCATTGGTGTCACAGAAACATAAGGCATATTAAATTCTGCTTTTAAATAATCAGCAGCCATTAAACCAACTTCTCGATAAGGAACTAAGTTAAACCAAGCTTTTGGGAGATTTTTAATGTTGTTTACTAAACCTCCTTCTGGAAGAATTTCATTCACATTAATTCCTAAATCATTTAAAAGTCTCTTTAATTCGCGGCAATCATGTTGATTATGGAACCCAAGAGTAAAAACCCCAAGAATATTAGCGGAGGGTTTTTCGGTTTTTACTGTGTCTAATTCACCCCGATTTCGGGCTTTTTCTAAATAAAAACGAATAATTTGTTCAAGAGTTCGATCAGCTGCTTGCAATTCATTGACACGATAATGATTCACGTCAGCAAGAATAACATCGGCTTTGGAGTCTAAACCAGCCCGATTTACAAAATTTTGTAAATCTTCTTGTAAAATGCTTGATGTACATGTTGGAGTAAGAAGAATTAAGTCAGGATTATCTTCTTTATCTTTTCGTGTAATGTTTTCAACAACTTTTTCTTGTGAACCTCGAGCTAAAACATGACGATCAACAATACTTGCTGTTACTGGAGTAAAATCTCGTTCTCGTTCTAACATGGATCTCATAACATTAAAATAATCATCTCCTAACGGAGCATGCATAATCGCATGAACATTTTTAAAAGAACTAGCAACTCGTAAAGTTCCTATGTGAGCCGGCCCGGCATACATCCAATAAGCTAATTTCATAGTATCCTCTCTGTTAGAATTATCAGTGGTAAATAATTAAAAAATAATAAAAAATATCGACTAATTTTATTTTTTGTTTTATTTCTCGAAAAAAAAATAAAGTTAAAACGTTTTCATCAAAAACAAATCAAAAGAGTGTCGATTAGATTTAGTATAACAAGAGGTTTTTTATAAAAAAAATAAAAAATATAAAAGTTTTTGAATTTTTTATATTTTTTATTACTAAATTACTAATAAAATCAAAATGTAAAATGGTACATTAGAAAACCAATTACTTAAAAAGGAAAGCTAATTAAACAAATTGAAAAATACTAAGTTTTCGTTGACTGATAGGGTATACTAAAAGTATATACAAAGTTTTTCATTCTTAGAACTCTAAGAGCGAAAAAGATCCTCTTTTACAAGACAATTTCTAGTAAAAAAAGACCATTTTAAGGAAATCAAAGCTATGCTTTTAATTTTTCAATTAGCTTTATTTGCGTTCATTGTTGTATCGTTTCTTTTAGTTGTTGGTGTGCCTGTTGTTTTAGCAACACCAGAAGGCTGGGCTGAAAATAAGGGCACAGTATTTTCAGGAATTGGAATTTGGTTCCTCCTTGTATTTTTAGTAGGAATTCTTAATTCTTTTGTTGTTTAAAAATTCACTCTTTTCCAATTTTGGTCCGAATGTTTTTTGGACCAAAATTGGTGAAATAGCAAAATTATTCTTGAGCAGCTTTCTGTAATTTGTTATAATTACAGAAGTAAATAGATAAACAAAAGAAAATCTCATTTATTTTATTTCGGGTTGCTAACTCAATGGTAGAGTACTCGGCTTTTAACCGATTAGTTCCGGGTTCGAGTCCCGGGTAACCCAAATTTTTTTAAACTATTAAAGTATTTTCGTTTAATTTACCTTCTTTTTTAACTAAATTTTTTTATACTTTAAGAATGCTTTGAATATTTGTAATCTGATAAAATGAGAGCTCTCTTTCAGTATAATTGCGCATTATTTTTTTTATAATGTAAGGATGAAAGATTCTATCACTCTTTCGACAAACATATAGTAAAAGAAAACTTTCAAAACTCTTCATTTTAGTTTGGTTTACAAAAACACCCCAATCTCCAAGAATTTCTGGGATCAAAAACAATGTTTTTGGAGTAGACAGATTTTCAGAATTTTTAACCAATTTTGAATAAAAAAAACTTGGTTTAGAAAAAAACTCAAGAAGAAAATAAAATTTTTGAGAAGTATTATCACCCTCATAAGTATCATATCTTAGAGTTGAAAAAAATTGTGTAAATGAAAAATCTACCTTTTTCTGAAAAAGATAGCCAATTACGGGAAACACAATATGTCGAATTTTATTTCTAGAAGACTGATAAGAAAAATTTGTTAGATCATGAAAAACCGGTAAACTATAAATTTTTGCTACTTTTGAAACAGTAACGCGAGTCTCATTTTTAATGGGAGTTTTTAAATTAACTATTCTTCTTTCAAAAAATTTTGAAAAACAAAAAGAATTTGAATTTATAATAGAATTACGATTGTGATAAAAGATAGAGAAAAAATTATTATTTTGAACATTTTGGGTTAAACCAATTTTTTTTTGTTCCCAAAACCACAAATTAGTGGATTTTTTTTGACTCTCTTCTAATCGACTTCCTAAAAAAATATCTTTAGGATGACATCTCAATTTTTTTTTACAAAAAATAATCTGCCATTTATGTTGGTTAAAACTCGGCGATTTTTCATTTGTCAACCTAGACTTTCTGACAAATTTACCTTGTAAAAAGAGAGAAATAGATTTTTCAAAACCTGAATTGTTAGGTGAAAAAAAGATTTTAGATCTGACTTTACTTTTATTTACAAATTTTCTTTGTTGTGGTTGAGTTAATAATCTAAAAGACACAAAAGAAGTTGAACAGACTAAAGAACAAAAGCAACTATTTGTGAAATATTGAGGAGTATTAAAACTTGCTTCTGGAAATCCTCCAAAATTTTTTAGAGAAGAAACTCCTTTCGGGCTTGTTCCTCTAATTAGATTATTCAAATTTGTTTCAACTCTATCTGTATGAGAATGTCCAGTAACAACTAGTGAACTGTGCTGCAGATTGTAAAACTTAAACAACTTTTTCCTTCTCCAGTTCCTTGACCGATTTTCATTTTCTAACGAGAGATTTGACAGTATTAGCGTATAAGGTACTTTTAAATTAAAACTTAAATGAAAAATTCCTTTAGAGGCTTGAAAATTTTGAATTTGCCAAAAGTGGTGAAAATAAAGAAGATTAATGGTTTGACAGCTAAGTCTTTTTCTATGAAATAAGACAAAAAAAGCAATAGTTGAGTCCTGTCCACCTGAAAAACTACATAAAACTCTGTTTTTTGACAGGGTTTTTTGATTCATTAGAATAGATTCCGTTTCAGCTACAAATTGTTTCATATAAGAGCAATAACAAAATTTTTTAATTAGAAATTTTAACTATAAGGTTCTAATTATTCCACTCCTTTAAAAAATCAAAAAGGGTTTGTTTATCTATGATATAATCATAGAACTAGGAATTTTTGTGTAGTCTAATTTGAACCAAAAGAGTTAAAACAACAAATTTCCCCAAAAAAGAAAATTTTTGGGCTAGCTTTTCAATTTGAGACAAAGAAAAAATGTTAAAAATCAAAAATTTCTCTTCCTTTTTTTAAACCATCCTAAAAATGAAATTTTTGAGACAAATGCGACTTTTCGAAAAGTAAAAAAGAAAAGGAGGTATCAAATTGCCAGGAACCAGACTTGAACTGGTGACACGAGGATTTTCAGTCCTCTGCTCTACCAACTGAGCTATCCCGGCATGGGTTTTGTATTCATTGTACCATAACTTTCGAAGAGTGATAAGCTAGTGGTTCAAAACACACTTTTATCAAAAGGAGTAATTTGTATTTATGTTACATGTGATTTCAGTTCTTATTGCATTCTGTCTTATTATTTTAATAGCACCACAAACACCAACCGAAAATATTGTTCTTCGAAAATTATTAGAATCAGGTCTTTTTACAAATTATAGTAAAGCTAAAGATTTTTTACTTTGGAGTACCTGGATTTTAATCTTCTTATTTTTACTTTTACTTATTTTTTTAAATATTACATTCTAAATCTTATGAGAATAACCACCCGTTCGAATTTTAGATGAAACAAACAAAAAAAAGAGAGTCTGCCGCAAAAATTTCGTGTTTGGAGACGGTAATCCATTCCAAACACGAAATTTTTGGGAAAGGAAAAAAATATTGAGACCCGCAAAATTAAAAAAAATCGAAAATTTACTAATAAATTACGTTTACTTTACAAAAAACTCTGTAAAACAATCAAAGGCGAGTAACGGGGTTTGAACCCGCGAATGGTGGAGTCACAATCCACTGCCTTACCACTTGGCTATACCCGCCACTATAGAATTTTTTTCTATAAATTTTTGTTGATTTTTTCCAAAAACTTAATAACATTTTCTGCTTATCTAAACTTTAAGCTTTTGGATAAGCGGATAGCGGGAATCGAACCCGCACCTCTTGTTTGGAAGACAAGGGCACTACCACTATGCAATATCCGCTTAGGTTTAGTATACCTCAAACCTGTAAAAAAAAAAAGATTTTTTGTTTTGCCTTTAAATGTCTCAAAACTCAAGTCTATCCTCTTTAACATCAAAAAAGATTATAGAATAACAAAGTTTAAGTGAAGGGGACAACCGTTTTTCTAAAAATTTAGCTTTTTTCTGATCAAAAACAGCAGAATATTTAAAAAAAGCCAGAGTTTTTTTTAATTCCATTCCTGCCCTATTTCCTAGAAAATGGGGATAAACGTCGATTTTGGGACGAAGTCATTTGAAAATGTTTCAAAAAAGAGTTTTTTTTAACTCGAAATAATGGCTTAGTAAAACTATTTAAAAAACTAGCCAAAAAACTCTTTTGTTAGCATAATAGAACTAAGAAGAAACACGTCACAAATGGTATAAAAAATACCAAATATCAAAAGAGAGTTTTTTTAAACTCTCCCTTTTTTTGTGAATTGATACACTATTTTGGAGGATTCCCGTGTTATTATTAGCAAAATTACCGGAAGCCTACGCTCCGTTTGATCCGATTGTAGATGTATTACCGGTTATCCCAGTACTTTTCTTGTTATTAGCTCTTGTGTGGCAAGCATCAGTAAGTTTCCGTTAATTCTCTTATTTCCTTTCCCATAATTAATTTTATTCGTACTCATTCTAAAAGTTTCCTTTTATCCCAAATTTAAAAAATTTGGGGTCTATCCATGTACCAAAAACTTTGAGATATAAATATTTTTGTATCTAGTATCATAATAAAAAATTTTCGGTTAAAACTTTGTTTTACTCTAAATTTGAAAAACTTCTCCATTCAAAAAACTCAATTTTTTGGGACCAACTCTATTTTTGGCACTGGGGAGTAAAAAGAAAGAAACTTACTTAAATTCTGAGAGAAAAACCAGAATGGGAAAGAAACCACACTCAGTAACTACATTGCGACACGAAAAACCATGAATCTTGAAATTGTTTTACAATTAACTGCTTTACTTTTTATCGTTGCGGCTGGGCCGCTTGTGATTGTATTACTTTCCAGTCGTGGAGGAAACCTCTAATTTCAGCAAGTGAAACACACGTATCAGTTTCTCTCCGAAAAACAGTGTTTAATCTTATCCCAAAAACAAAGGTTTTGAGACCGGAAAAGGGATAAATCGAATTTTGTTTTCTAAAAGAACTAGAAAAAGAAATCGATTCAAAAATGAACAATTTTTGGAAATGAAACAAGGTGTTCCAAAAATGAAATTTTTGGGAAAGAGCTCTCCAAAAAAAATTGGAGGCTTAATTGCTTTTAAAAACATTTTTTTTGAACAAGCGCCACCCAAAAATGATATTTTTGGGAATACGTGTGACCCAAACCCAGGAGTCTTTTTATGCCTATCGCTGATTATCAAGTCTTTACTGCATTATTTTTAGCATTGGCTACTGGTATCTTTGCTGTACGCCTTGGAGTAGCACTTTATAAATAAAAACATGAATTGAGTCATTTCGGACTGAGTTGAATATACCACGAGGTACCGCTTCATTTCCGAATGACTCAATTGCGAAATCAGGCTTATTTATTCTTATATTTTCGAAAACTTCTGCAAACACTTTGGCCATTATTCATTTATAAAAAAATTACAAACTTCTTTCTAAAACAAAAAAAAACATCTATGAGACAAAAAAAAACTAACAATAAGTCAAATTTTTTAAGTCATCACAAGTTAAATTTTTAGTTTTTTTTCTATAAAATAACCTTTTATCGGCTTAAATATCTTGAATTTCTAATGAAAACTAACTTGACTTTTATGCTCATTTATTGTAGACTAACATTTAGATTACAAATGGGGTATCGCCAAGTGGTAAGGCTGCGGGTTTTGGTCCCGCCATTCGGAGGTTCGAATCCTTCTACCCCAGAAAAATCCTTTCTTGCAGTTGCAAAACTAGTGTTTTTAGGAGAAATTTTTCAATTTTTAGGTTTTTAGAGAATTATGGGATTCCTAAGTTTGATAAAGTAGTTAAAAATCAAAATCAGTAACAATTCAAAAAATTAGTTAATATTAAGTTTGTCTCTTAAACATTTTGAAAATCGAAATGTTTAATGCTAGTATAGTATTTAAAGAAAATTAAAATTAGAGTTTTGGAATCAACAATTTTCAGTAACTGATATGTATTTTAGAGATAAAAAAACTAGTAATTGTTTTTATCTCTAAAACTTGTCAAACCAAATTCCTTTAAATCAAATTAATTCAACAGAAAAGATTAATTTTTGGTATATGTTAGAGCTTCAAAGATCCTCTAAAGAGAAATGAGAAACCTGCCGCTATGGTGAAATTGGTATACACTGAGCTTTCAAAAAGCTCCGACTTTAGGTCATATCGGTTCGAATCCGATTAGCGGCAAATCAAGTTCAAGAGGAGAAAAAAACTCACTGATCGGATTTAAACCGATACAGTGTGGTAGAACTTCATGAGTTGATTTTTTTGAAATAAAAAAATCACAATCTTTCCCAAAAATTGAGTTTTTGGGACTGAAGTTATTAACATTATAACGATGAACCTAAACCTACATAGGAACCATAAAAAAAGATACCGACTAAAGCAATAACAGCAACTCCGGCAACAGTTCCAACAAGCCATAATGGAATACGACCAGTTGTACCAGTATTAGACATAGTGAAATCTCCTGATAGTTTTGAAATGAAATTTCAAGCTTTCCCACTTTACTTACTTTAAAAGAATCTCTTCTCAATTGAAAAATTTAAAAGAGAGGTCTTCCCAAAACAGAATGTTTTGGGACAGAAGCGTCTCGATTTTTCGAGGTTTTTGGGATAGCAAAAGCAGTTTTTCTCTTTTATACTAAATTTTTAAAATTTAGTATAAAAGAGAAGTTTCTCAAAAAAAATTTCCGAAACTTTCCAAAAAACAAGTTGTTCGCAAAAACGAAGTTTTTGAGATCGAAACCAGCTATGTTTCTAATTTAGAAAGTTTTTCCCCAAAAACAAAAAATGAAATAGATCCCTTCCCCATTTCCTAAAAAATGGGGATAAACTCTCCTAAAACTGTCTGTTTTGGGAGAGTTTGGGAGGGGGGAAAATTGGATTGTTTTTCGAACTGAGAATTTATTAGTTGAAAATATAACTAGAGAATAAAACTGCTAAAACAAAAATTAATAAAAGTCCCCAGTATAAACTGGTACGATTTAATTCTACACTTTGTTTATTGGGATTTGGTTTCGCCATAATAATTTCACCTTACTCTTAACGTTGAATGAATTGCATGGCTGTAATAGCGCCTAAAAAGAACACTGTAGGTACAGCTAATGCATGCACAGCAAGCCAACGCACAGTAAAAATTGGATAAGTATACGATTTTCTTGCAGTCATGGTCTTTTCTATGAATTTTCAAGGAGGACTCATTTCATTCCCAAATTTGAAAAATTTTGGAAAAAATGAAGTTGGTCTACCTAAAAAAGTATTTTTTTAGGATGTCCCAAAAACGAAATTTTCGGGATTAAAACTTTGTTTTTTTGGGAAAGTGATAGAATCGAGTTCTAACAGATATCCTCTAACTACATGATAGTACGACAAAACCTTCTAGTATCAAAACAATATGTTTTGATATCACACGAATTGAGGAACTCTCTGTTTGACACTTCTGTGTTTTAGTTTTGTCTGTCCCAAAAACGACGTTTTTGGGAGAAGGTTGATTTATATTCTAAAAAGAAACAAGTCAACAGTCTTACGAACAGTTGTTCGTGAATTAATTAACTTCAGATAATTTTTTCACTTGTTCTAAAGCGTTGAAACGATCCGTAATAAGCGGAGTTTCTTGACGATCTTCAGTGAAATATTCATTTGGTCTTGGACTTCCGAAAACGTCATAAGCAAGACCAGTACTTACAAATAGCCAACCTGCAATGAATAAAGATGGGATTGTAATACTGTGAATAACCCAGTAACGAATACTTGTTAAAATATCAGAAAAAGGGCGTTCTCCTGTAGCACCAGACATGCTTAACACTCCTTAGTAATTTTCAGTTTTTTTACAAAATCTCCTTTAAAGAGAGAGTGGTTCTCTTATTTTTATTTCCAAAAATTACGTCATTGAAAGTCGTAATAACTTTCATTTAATCTTTTCCCCTTTTCCTTTCCACCAAATTTCAAAAATTTGGTGGAAACAAAGTGTCTTCCTAAAAACGAAGTTTTTGGGACTAAATTACATTTTTGGGAAAGGAGAGGAATCGAAATTATTTGAAAAAAGAGAGACTCTCAAAATAAAGAGGTCGCAAAGCGTCTCGACTTCTCGAGGTTTTTAAGAACCTTTTTTTGTGTTTCTGTTGTTAGTATACAGAGTTCCTTATCTCACATCAAGACTTCTAAGTTGTTTGTTTTGAAAATTGTGCAAAATCTATCCAACGAGGACGTGGTTTTCGAGAATATTGACCCCAGTCAGCTTCAACAACCTCAAATATTTTTGTTTTTTCAAGAGGCTCAGAAAAATCTTCGCCCTTATTTTGGGTAGAAAACTGTTGAAACTCTTGTAACACGGCTTCAATTTCATGCTGTCGTAAAATTTCTTGGGATAATAAATCAACAACAAATCGATCTACAAGTTCTCTGTTTTGGTTTAAAATTATAAGAGCTTTATTAAAACTTTGCAGTATTAACGAATGAATTGGATAATCTCGCGTTAAGTTTGAGACATCACTCCAAGGAATATAGACGTTTTGTGCAGGATAAGGAATTTGAGTTTTGTCTTGATCATGCCAAGGAACTTTAACTCGCCCGCTAGGAGATTTCGTTTGAGCTTCTTCTTGTAGTTTCTGAGAACTTGAAACTTCTTCCTTTGTCTCAGAAACTTCGTTTTTAGTAGAAGTTTCAGTTTCGGCCTCACTTTTAACTTCGAGATTTTGCGTTTCTTTTGTGAAATCTCTAGTTTTAAGTGTTTCTTGAATTTCAGTAGTTGAAGGTTCAGAAACATATGTTTCTTTTGACACATCTAGTTGCGGAACTATTTCAGCTGGAGTTTGTTGTTTTTGCTCAGTTAAAATTTCTGAATCTGGTGAGTCAATTTTTTGTTTCGAGAAATTAGCAAAAGCGGTTTTGACATTTTTTAACGCAGTGTCTGTATGATAAAATTCATCATATGGCCGCCATTCAACATTTCGATAACTCCGTTCTGGGTTTTCTAAATACATACGTGTCCAATTATGAAAATTTCTCTCCCCAAATTCTAAGGCGTCAGACGCTTCTTGTTGCCACCATGGAACAAAATAATTTGATTGAGGTTCCCAGTCGTCATATATAGTTAGTTTTTCAGTTAACGAACTTGTGTCTTCTTCTAATGCTTTTTCAAATGGAGGATACTCGATTGTATCAACAATCTCTTCATACAATGCTAGTTTTTCTAGCATTTCTGGAAATTCTAATTCATTGATATTCTCAGGAATAGCAATTGTTTGTTGATTATAACTTTTTTTGGAATAGAATAAAAATTTTTCAAGTAAAGCATAGGCTAGTGTTTGACCAAACAGAAGATCTTCGAGGCCTAATGTTGATCTTTGGGATGAACGATACGAAGCAAATTTCTCTAAAAAGAGAAATTCAGCTGCTTTTCCAGCATAACAACCAATTAGTCGATCATTGATTTCAGACAATCTAGCAAATTCAAAGACAGTAGTCTGAAGATTTGTCGTAATTTCAAGTGATCGGATATTTGGACATCGTGGCCATAAAGCAGCAAAAACGCTCTTTGGATGCTCTTTAAGAAGAGAGCTAACAACAACTTTTCCGGCTTGATAATAGGCAAAACGAAGGAGGGAGAGTTTTGAATCAACAGACAGATTGCCTGTTGGACCTACTTTTAGGATTGTTGGTTTTTCAGTCTCTGATGTTGTAAGACGATCAATACCATGTTCAATTGTTTGAAGACTATGAACAGTTTCTTTTTGATTTAAAATAGCTTTTAATGCCGATTCATTCATTAGTGTAGCTAAATCAGCGGCACTAAATCCGACAGTTCGTTCACCAAGATAATTCCAAGGAATATTTATCTGATAACCTAATTTTTCACCGTAAAACTTTAAAATATCAATCCTTTTTTGTTTATTTGGTAACCCTACTTCAATAATTTGATCGAAACGACCAGGTCGGAGGAGAGCCGGATCTAAAATATCAAGCCGATTTGTTGCACCAATTACCAACACTCCATCTCGTCCTCGAATACCATCTAATTCTATGAGAAGCTGTGTAAGCAAACTTAATTGTTGGCTGGTATCCTGATTTGACATTTTTCCTTGGCTTTCTGCTTCCGCTTCTTGAACTTCAGCCTCTAAACGTTCAAGTGTTGAGTCTGGGTTAAATTGCTCAAAGGAATTTAGAAAATCAACAATATCATCATGTGCCATTGGATTTTGAACAACACCACTTCTCTTTGGAGCTAACGTGTCAATTTCATCAATAAATACTACACAAGGCGCAATCTGTCTCGCTTCTTGAAAAACTAGTTCAAGTTTTGTACTTGCGATTTCGCCCGGTTCAATTAATGAACTTCCAGATAAAACGATAACAGGAACATGAGCTTCTCCAGCAAGAGCTTGAACTAAAAGAGTTTTTCCTGTACCTGGAGGTCCGGTTAATAACACACCACGTGGTAAAGCACCACTTAAAGTGAAATCACGTGCAGAATTTCGAAGATACCAAATGACTTCATAAAGTTCCGGGAGAAATTTCTGCACCCCGACAATATCATTAAAAGTTTTTGAACTTTGTGGAATAATACGGAATCCTTTATCACGACGACCCATCAAAAGTTCAATTTCTTGTTTTAAAGATTCATCTAAAAACCCTAACGCTGCAACTAAATCTAATAAATAGCCTAAAAGTTCTCGACCATAATTATCCGCTAAATTTTTGAGGATTTGAAAAATAAAAACAGCAAAACTTAACTGACTAATAATTAACCAGGAATTTGCTGTTAGAGGTTCCCAATTAGTAACTCCTCGTTTTACAGAAGATCTTGAAAAAATAGATGGAATTTTTTTATATTGCCCTGAACTATAATGAGTTGTCGAAGACCTTTCTGTTACTAAATCTAAAGAATAAATGTAATCCGCTTTTCCCGTTAAACCAATATCAAACACAGGCGAATACCCTTGAAAATTAGTCGTTTTATGGGAAGAAACTTTAAAGCAAGGTTGTTTAGTTTGTATTAGTGGTAGAAATTCAATTGGAGCGGCTAAATCTTCCTGTTTTGGTTCGGTTAAGTTTGTATCAACCCCTCGAACAAAATTATTGGAATTGGATTCAATATCAGGAGCAACAACAAAAGATGAGCGAAAAGGAAGAAAATTACTCTGAAGCGGGGTTGTAACAAGAGCAGATCTTTTAATTTGGTTTATAAAAGATGAATAGAAGAGAGATCTATCTTGAAAAGCCGCAACGGCTGATGTTTGTTTGGAACTAAATGGAGATTCATAAAGTCCAAAAAAATTTTCCGGATTTTGACTAAATGGATTTAAAGGGGATAGATAATTATAAAACCAGGAACGAAGGTTTCCACGAGTTATCCAATCAAAAGCATTTTCAGAATCTAAGACAAGATTACGGCCTTGATACAAAATTTCGGCAGTTTCACGACTTTTTACTACTGTCTCTTGTGTTTGAACTGCAAATGATGGTAATTTTTGTATTTTAAAATCATATTTTGTTGTACCTAAGACGATTTGCTTTTCTTTTTGTTTTTCTGAATAACCATCTAAAGAAAAATTTAAAAGATTTTTTAACCACTCTTTTTTACCAAAAATATAATGAAAAACTCCTCTTTGCTTGTAAAAACGTGAAAGTTCTTGACTCGTTGTATCTGGATATTGATATCCAGACATAAGTCGAAAACCTTCAGTCTCTTTTGAAATTGTTTGTTTATCCAAATTACGTAAAAGCAGATCGATAAGAAGCTCATCGTCGATATGAGAATTGTTTTCTAAAAAATCTTTTAAAAAAGGTAAATCTTTTTGAATCTGACTTTCTTCTAAAAAATTTTGTTTAATCTCGTTACCAAAAATGTCATTTTTGGGACCAGATGACTGATCTAAAAGATCATTCAAACCCAAGGAAATTTGTTTTTTTAAAAACAAATTTTGGAATTCTTTATTTAATTGGTTAAGGTTAGTATAAAAATCATTATGTTGAGACCAAAATCCTTTTTTTAAAGAAAATGGAGTTGACAAAGAATAAAGCTGAGATTTTTGGAGTAATCGTAATCTACCCTGAAAAGATGAATTTAAAAGAAAATTTGATGGAATTAAAAGCGGATTTTTTGATGGTTTGATTGATTTCACAGAATAAGATAAAGTCTTTTGTAATGCTGGTTTTTGTTTTGGTTTTACTAAGACAGGAGGAATTTCTTTCCCTTGTTTTGAGCCTCTGCTTATTAACCCTTGAACGTATCCTGGTAATTCATCTAAAATTTGCGGTACTGAATTTGTTGAATTAAAATCTCCAGAGGAAAACGAATAAAAAGAACAAGAAAAACCAGAAAACGAATTTAGAGGAAAATGTTTTTGAGTAAAAGAACTTATTTGCTCTCTTTTTATTTGCGTTAAAAAAGTCTTTTCCGAATTGGAATTCGTCAAAGTTCCTATAAAATCAGGTCGACCTAGAACAAATCCATTTTTATTAGAATTTAATTTTAAATTTGCCCCAATAACATAATGGAAAGTTTCATATGTCAATTTTGGTTGCAAATTTGCAAAGACAGGGAAAGTTTTTTGAAAAATAGATTCATATTGTCGTGGCGAGCTAATTTGAAGTCGTAGAAAATCTAAAAAACCTACAGCCACAGGAAAATAAGCTAGAACAGTTGAAAAATTTACTAATTTTCGACCAAATTTAATTCGATTTGTTGACCTATATGTTGAAATCCACTGTTTGATATTAAAACCTGGTTTTGTTTGCTCTTGAGTTTCTTTTTCAAAATTTTCTTTTTGGGAAACAATTGGATTTAGTGAATCCGTTTGAGTTCGTTTTTTTAAATCATTTTCTGTAGACATATATAATGGTTAGTATTTTGAATAATCACTTATAGATTTTCTAAATTTTTTAAATCTATTAAATCTAATGAAATCTAAATGTTTTATTTAGATCTTTAGTTGTTAAAATATTTTAGTTTTTTGAGAATGTTAAAAAAAATCGTTTAATTTTTTATGATTCTTCTTTCAAAAAACTTAGTTAACCTGGACCCAAACTTGAAAAATTTTGGAAAACTAAATATTTAAAAAAAAGCCTCAATTAAAAACTTGAGAAACGAAGGCCAAAAAAACTAGGAAATTACCCTTTTAATATAATAACCTATTAGTGAACTTTTTGTAGTTTTTGCATTTGGAGTGAAGTTTATGATAGACTCTTTGAAAGAGAATAAAAATAAATCAATTCAAAAAATTAATAAATTTTATTTTTTGCCTTTTTAACTCAGGCGGTAGAGTATTTGCATGGTAAGCAAAAAGTCACCGGTTCAAGTCCGGTAAAAGGCTATATGTTTCTGGTCTCAGTTATTTTATTCGTTAAAAAAAGGAGCTTTTTAATTTAGGAAAAAAAATTTGAAAATAAAAGCGATCCCTTTCCCCCCAAACAAAGTTTGGGGAAAGGGATCAACTGTTATTTTTTAGAAAGGCACGAACAATTTGAATTAAATTTGAGATTTAGTTTTTTAGAATTATTAGTCTTTGTTTAATTCCAAAAATTCCTCCACAAAGGAATTTGTTGGATGATCTGAGAGTTCTTGCGCTGTGCCTATTTGAAGAATTTGCCCTTTTTCTAAAATGACAATTTCTTGTGCTAATTCCATCGCTTCAGCATAATCATGTGTTACAAAAACAGTTGTTACTGAAATTTGATGATGTAATTCTCTTAGCCACGAACGAAGTTGTTTTCTTATTTTAGCATCTAATGCCGCAAAAGGCTCATCTAATAATAAAACTTTAGGCTCTACAGCTAAAGCTCTAGCTAAAGCAACACGTTGACGTTGGCCCCCAGACAATTGATTTGGGTAACAATTTCCAAATTTTTCTAGTTGCATTAATTTTAATAATTCTTGAACTCTTTGCTTTTTGAGCAATGAATCTAGATTTTTCACCTCAAGACCAAAAGCTATATTTTCAAAAACAGTCAAATGTGGAAATAACGCATAATTTTGAAAAACAAAGCCGATTTCTCGGTCTTGCAGTTTCATTTGTGTTGCATCTTGTCCCTCTAACCAAATTCTTCCAGAATCAGGTAGTTCTAGTCCTGCTAAAACTCTTAACAGAGTTGATTTTCCAGAACCTGAAGGACCTAATAGACCTACTAATGAACCGTTTTTAATTTCTAAATTTACTCGATCTAAAGCTTGGAAAGATCCAAATTTTTTTGAGATGTTTTCAACTAAAATACTCATGTAATTGATTCAACCTTTGAAATTATTTTTCTCATAGTAAAAATTTTATATTTAATCACTTTCTTTCTTTGTTTATTAAAAAAGTTAAAAAGATTTTCTTTAATCGCTTTCGATTCCCAAAAACAATGTTTTTGGGAATCGAAAGCGATGAGTTAATTAAATAAAATTTTTTATTATGATCTTTAAAAACGAATTCGAATAAAAAAAGCCTATTTAAAAACAGGTCGAATACTTATCTTATTTTCATTTACTTGTAACCAATCTAGACGAGTTTGTGTGTTACAAGCTAAATCAAAAGCTTTCTGAAGATTGTCAGAAGTTAAAGAGTCAATTGATGTTTTTTCACCTGTTAACGCACTAAGTAATTCTTCAAATTCTGTAACTAAGTGTTTATAATTTGGATTTTTTGGAGATTGAATAAAACGTCTAAGTTGTTCTTCTCGAATTTTTGTAAGAGGACCTCGTTGACCGTATGGAATTTGACCCTGAACTTTAAGAGGAGCTTCTTTATAAAGAGTAAGAGTTTCTGAAAGAGCTTGTTTTAAAAACGATCGCGGTACAATTAAATCAAGAAGACCATGATGTAACAAATATTCTGCTGTTTGGAAATCATCAGGTAATTGCTCTTGTAACGTTTGTTCAATAACTCGACGCCCTGCAAAACCAATAAGTGCTTTTGGTTCAGCAAAAATAAGATCACCTAACATTGCAAAACTTGCAGTAACACCACCGGTTGTTGGAGAAGTTAATACTGAAATATATAAAAGTTTAGCACAATTTTGATGAACATGAAGAGCTGCTGAGATTTTTGCCATTTGCATTAAACTTAAAATACCTTCTTGCATTCGAGCGCCACCAGAAGCACAAACTAAAATAACAGGTAAGCCTTCTTGAGTGGCATATTCAATTAATCTAGTAATTTTTTCGCCAACTACTGAGCCCATACTTCCACCCATGAAAGTAAAATCCATAACACCTAATGCTACCGGAATGCCATCAAGAAGACCAGTTCCTGTTTGAACAGCGTCTTGTAATCCTGTTCGTTCTTGTGCGTCTTTTAATCTTTCTGTATACGGTTTTTGATCTTTAAATTCAAGTGGATCACAAGGAGAAACTGTTTCATCAAAAGGACGCCAAGTTCCTGTATCGATTAAATAATCGATACGTTCCGTACTACTCATTTGAAGATGATACCCACAACCAAAGCACACTCTTTGATTTTCTTTTAAATGTTTAATATATAAAATCACACCACAATGATCACATCTTGTCCAGAGACCCTGACTTCCGTCAGATTCTTGCTGACTGTAGTTGGGTGCATTTAATAGTTTTAATTTTCGTTGATTTTCAAGCCAAGAAAGAATTGACATAAAAGATCCTCCTTTATCTAAAAATTTTTTTAAGATATTAACAGTATACCAAAACTAAATTCTCCTGTCAAAGGGTAAGTGTGAGTTGGATTTTTTTGATATTTTTTGATAGAATTTTTTCCTTCTAAAAAAATTCTTCATAAATGAATCTTCGGAAAAATTTTTGGGAAGCCTTTTTTGTGTCAAAGTAAAACTAGACACAAAAAAGGCTAACTGAATAAAAAAACTTTTAGTTGATTTCTTCTTTTTCAATGTATAAAAACATTGAAGCCATTGCTACTGCAGGAAATACAAGCCCTACTAAAGGGACTAAAATGCTAGGTAAAAATTGAGCACTCATATAAATTCCTTTGATTTTTTAGCCAAAATATGCACCAAAAACAAATTTTTTGATTCTAGTTATCTTTTCCTTAAGATTTCAATTTTATATTTCTGATAAAAATTGAAAAGATTGGAAGTGATAATAATCTGAGTTTTGGGAAAGGAAAAAGGAAGTCTAAAAACGAAGTTTTGACTCACCTTTTTGACAAAACTTAAGTTTTGTCAGTAACTGATATTCTTTCTTTTATTATATCGGACTCTGAAAACAAAAACGATGGTTTTAGAATAGTCAATCAAAAACAAAAGAATAATAAAACCTGCTCTCAAAAACGAAATTTTTGAGAGCAGGTTGATTAACCCCTCATAAATCATTTCTGTTCAAAAAACAAAATTTTTCAAAAAATAAAAAAAAGTAAAAGAGAGAAAACAGTCAACAACCTCACTCTAAGAGATTTTCTCGTACCATAAGAATTATGGGGAAATAGAAAGAGAAGATTAAATTTAGATTAGGCCCTACCGGATTCGAACCGATGACCCGCTGCTTGTAAGGCAGCCGCTCTACCAGCTGAGCTAAAGGCCTTTGTTTTAAATAAAGTATAAAAGAGAAAACAACAAAAAACAAGCTTTTCAAAACCCTAAGTTTTCTGGTCCATGTTAACTAATTTTGGACAAGGGTCACAGTGCCTTTGGTCGGACTCGAACCGACACGTCAAAAGACACCAGTTCCTAAAACTGGCACGTCTACCATTCCGTCACAAAGGCTTATATTCAATATAAATAAAAAACTCAATAAAGTCAATCTAGTAAAAGGTTTTGAATACTGGGATCAAAAAGATACCGTACCCATAACATTATTTATGTTTTTGCTTTAGGGGCTATTGATCGTATAGGGATTTTAAAACAAACAGTTACTTTACGAGGTCCTCTTTAGCAAGGATAAATTTTGAAAGTTTTATTTTATATTTTTTAAGCTATTTATTGTAAAAATATGAAAAATAGACTGTATAGACTGTTAAGTTTTTTACTCCGATAAAACATTTGTATAAATATTTGTATTTACAATTACCTTGCATTAGACTATTTTCCCAGAGGGCCTCCCCTCAAGTATTGTCGCCCCTTGCACGTTTCACTTCTTAGTTCGGGATGGATAAGGTGGTTCCATGCAAGCAAGAATACAAGGTAATGCTTTCTCTCTTTTACATGTTTTTAAAACATGTAAAAGAGAGAAAGCGTGTATGGTCAAAATCATTCGGTCTATTAGTACAGATCAGCTGAAACCATTACTGGCCTTACACCTTCTGCCTATCGAACAGGTTGTCTTCCTGTGACCTAATGGAGAGCACTCATCTTGAGGTGGGCTTCCCACTTAGATGCTTTCAGCGGTTATCCACTCCACACATGGCTACCCAGCGTTTACCGTTGGCACGATAACTGGTATACCAGAGGTGCGTCCTTCCAGGTCCTCTCGTACTATGGAAGGCTCCTCTCAATGCTCTAACGCCTACACCGGATATGGACCGAACTGTCTCACGACGTTCTGAACCCAGCTCACGTACCGCTTTCATGGGCGAACAGCCCAACCCTTGGGACGTACTACCGCCCCAGGTTGCGATGAGCCGACATCGAGGTGCCAAACCTTCCCGTCGATGTGAACTCTTGGGGAAGATCAGCCTGTTATCCCTAGAGTAACTTTTATCCGTTGAGCGACGGCCCTTCCACACGGTACCGTCGGATCACTAAGGCCGGCTTTCGCCCCTGCTCGACTTGTAGGTCTTGCAGTCAAGCTCCCTTTTGCCTTTACACTCAATGTCTGATTTCCGTCCAGACTGAGGGAACCTTTGCACACCTCCGTTACCCTTTAGGAGGTTTCCGCCCCAGAAAAACTGCCCACCTGAAACTGTCAAGTGTCTTGATTCAAAGATCACCATTAGGATTCTAGCTCTTCCAGAGTGGTCTCTCAATGACGGCTCCAATCTCCCCGGAAGGAAATCTTCATAGCCTCCCACCTAGGCTGCGCAAGAAAAGCCCGAACCCAATTCCAGGATACAGTCAAGCTTCATAGGGTCTTTCTGTCCAGGTGCAGGTAGTCCGCATCTTCACAGACATGTCTATTTCACCGAGTCTCTCTCCGAGACAGTGCCCTGATCGTTACGCCTTTCGTGCGGGTCGGAACTTACCCGACAAGGAATTTCGCTACCTTAGGACCGTTATAGTTACGGCCGCCGTTCACCGGGGCTTCAGTCGTCAGCTTCTTCCTTAAGGAATAACCAACTTCTTTAACCTTCCGGCACTGGGCAGGCGTCAGCCCCCATATGTTGTCTTACGACTTTGCGGAGACCTGTGTTTTTGATAAACAGTCGCCAGGGCCTGGTCACTGCGACCAAGCAATTTGAGTTACTTGGCACCCCTTCTCCCGAAGTTACGGGGTCATTTTGCCGAGTTCCTTAGAGAGAGTTATCTCGCGCCCCTTAGTATACTCTACTAACCCACCTGTGTCGGTTTACGGTACAGGTATTTGATATTTTACAGTAGTTCGAGCTTTTCTTGGGAGTATGACAGTCAACTGATCTCTATCCAAAGATAAAGACGTATCACTTCTTCACTCAAGGTTAGTTTTTCTTCTACCTCTCACCGTGTCGAAAGTTTCCACCGAAATCCATTCTCGGCCAATCTCTGCCTGCTCCGTCCCTCGGTACCAAACACCAAAGAGTACAGGAATATTAACCTGTTTGCCATCGACTACGCCTTTCGGCCTCGCCTTAGGTCCTGACTCACCCTCCATGGACGAACCTAGTGGAGGAATCCTTAGGTTTTCGGGGCATTGGATTCTCACCAATGTTTGCGTTACTCAAGCCGACATTCTCACTTCCGCTTCGTCCACAATGACTTACATCATTGCTTCACCCTACAGCAGAACGCTCCCCTACCGATATTTTAGAAATATCCCACAGCTTCGGCAGATCATTTAGTCCCGGACATTTTCGGCGCAAGAACGCTCCACCAGTGAGCTATTACGCACTCTTTAAAGGGTGGCTGCTTCTAAGCAAACCTCCTGGTTGTTTCAGCATTCTCACCTCCTTTGTCACTTAACGATCATTTTGGGGCCTTAGCTAGTGATCTGGGCTGTTTCCCTCTCGACAATGAAGCTTATCCCCCACTGTCTCACTGGCCCATAAATAGCATATCTAGTATTCAGAGTTTGCCACGATTTGGTACCGCTTTCGCAGCCCGCACCGAAACAGTGCTTTACCCCTAGACAGCCTTATGAACCGCTGCGCCTCAACGCATTTCGGGGAGAACCAGCTAGCTCCGAGTTCGACTGGTATTTCACCGCTAACCACAACTCATCCGCCGATTTTTCAACATCGGTCGGTTCGGACCTTCACTTGGTGTCACCCAAGTTTCATCCTGGTCATGGTTAGATCACCCGGGTTCGGGTCTAGAAAAAATGACTTAATCGCCCTGTTCAGACTCGCTTTCGCTCCGGCTCCGGATATATTTCCTTAACCTTGCCACGTTTTCTAAGTCGCCGGCTCATTCTTCAACAGGCACGCGGTCAGCATTTAGATGCCTCCCACTGGTTGTCAGCATAGGGTTTCATGTTCTATTTCACTCCCCTACAGGGGTTCTTTTCACCTTTCCCTCACGGTACTATTTCGCTATCGGTCACCTAGGAGTATTTAGCCTTACGAGGTGGTCCTCGCTGATTCACACGGGATTTCACGTGTCCCATGCTACTCGGGATAAACACAAACTTAGTTTCATTTTTCAACTACTGGACTTTCACCATCTATGGTGCAGGTTTCAGCTGCTTCGTTTAAATGTCTCTCAAAAACTTTGTTTTTGGGATCAACTGTGTTTTTTTTTGTTTTCCCACGACCCCAAGTGAAACACTTGGTTTAGGCTGTTCCCATTTCGCTCGCCACTACTCAGGGAATCGCGTTTGCTTTCTTTTCCTTCAGCTACTAAGATGTTTCAGTTCACTGAGTTGCCTCTTTCTACCCTATGAATTCAGGTAGAAGTACATGAGGTTGCCCTATTCGGGAATCTCCGGATCAATGTTTGTTTCCAACTCCC
>VFQQ010000433.1_pt1:0-52500 | contig 84561 bp, 86 predicted proteins | sample 3512341 | NCBI WGS metagenome assembly VFQQ01 (sample SAMN10412373, study PRJNA504923) | tailings metagenome | isolation source: Relicate 2 Philex TSF1 revegetated site | place: Philippines: Tuba, Benguet | collected 2017-08-29 | reverse complement strand
TCAGTCGTTTTTGTAATCATTAAAATTGGACCAGAATAGTAAGATTTTGACCAAAAAAAGAATTGAAAAAATATTGAAAGGTCTTGGCCTTTCAAACCCTAGACTAACCCTTAAGTGGATTATCCCAACTTTGTTTATCCCCTTTCTTTATTACTTAAATGAAATTTCATACCAAAAACGAAGTTTTTGGGGAAGGGATAAACCAAAATTTTGAGATCATGTGAAGTATACTAGAAAATAAAAAACTAATATGTATTCTCTTGTAATTAAATTTTTTTTTCGAGAAGTTAAAGGTTCTTATAAAAACACGTTTGTCCGTTTTTATGGCCTTTCTCAAAAACAATAAAAAACACTTACACATTTGAAAAATTTTTGATAGAAAAGTTTTTGGGATCGGGAAAAGAATAAGAAATGATACAATTAAAAAATTTTAGAACAAAAAGGAAAGATGTCCGAGTGGTTTAAGGTGTAGATCTGGAACGTCTATATGATTGAAAAATCATCGAGGGTTCGAATCCCTCTCTTTCCGTAATTTGAATTGGTTTACTTAAGATTTTGATTTACTAATGTTGTTTAGATTTTTCTTTTTTAAAAGCCCCTACCCTTTTTTTCTTATATAAAAACTGATGCTCTAACTTCTAAATTTGATTTTTTACTTAAATCTAAATATGATATACTAAAATAACGTAAGCCGTTATGGTGAAATAGGTAGACACACAAGCTTGAGGGGTTTGCGGACAATAGGTCCATCCCGGTTCGAGTCCGGGTAACGGCAAAAATTCAAAATTTTTAATCAATTTAAAAAAACTTGTCTACATTAATTTAATGTATAAAAAATTAAAAATTCTTGCCCCAAAATTGAAAATTTTTCGGGAAAACATTACTTTAATGCCAACAACTTTGTTTTTGGGTCTGGATTAAAGTTCGAAAAGTTTTTGGGAATGAAGATTTTTTTCTTTTCAAATATTTTCAACATTTCTAAAAATACTAAGATTGACTTTCATTTATCAAGAAAAAAAGTAAAATCTAGAGGAATTTTCATCCCAAATCAAAGTTGGTCCCAAAAATGACATTTTTGGGAAAGAAACAGGTACTAAAAACAGAAAAAGAATTTAAATTCTTTTTCTGTTCGGACTTTAACTGTGAAAAAGTTTTTAAACTTTTCTAGAATAAAACTCAACAACAAGTAATTCGTTAATTTGTAATCCAACACTTTCTCGAGATACAGTATCTCGAACAACAGCTTGGAATTTCTCTGTATTAAGTTCTAAATGAGGAGCAGAAAGACTATTTGTAAAAGTTTCAATAGATTTCTTTAGAAATTTTTGAGAATTTGAAGCTACAGAGATTGAATCATTAACCTTACAAAGGTAACTTGGAATATTTACACGATGATTATTAATTAAAATATGACCGTGACTTATAAGCTGACGCGCTGCCGCAATTGTTGGAGCAAAACCTAAACGAAAAACGATATTATCTAATCGCATTTCTAATAATTGTAATAAAATTTCACCTGTAGAACCTTTACGTCGACGAGCTTCACGCACATAACTAATTAATTGACGTTCGCTAATTCCATAGTTAAATCGTAATTTTTGTTTTTCTTTTAAACGTACAGCATATTGTGATTCTTTTGCTTTTTGAGCGCCACCACGTTTTTTTGGACCATGCTGTCCGGGTGGGAAATCACGTGTACAATTTTTTTGTGTTAATCCTGGTAATTCACCTAAACGGCGGACAATACGTAATCTTGGACCTCTATATCGAGCCATAAAATAATAAGTTGAAATGAAATAATTTTATAACAAGTTTTTTTCTCTGTTGTTTCTTTCTTTCCCCAAAATTTCCAAATTTCGGGTAAGTTGAAAGAGAAGTATTCGTTTTAAACCGAACTGTAATTTAATTGAGTTACAAATTTTTCGATTGTGTTGTAAAAATGTTTCTTTAGTTTTGTCTAAAAGTGACAGTTAATTTGCTTATTTTTAATTTCTTTAAAAAAATTTAACCCACCGCTTCCATTTCCAAAAACGAGGTTTTTGGGAATGGAGGGTATCAATTTGAAAAATTTTGAGTGACTAAGATTTTTGGAAAGAACCAGACAAACTTTTTAATTTTTAAGAGAGAAAACATAAGCAGAAACGCCAAGATTCATTAAAACTAAAAAAATTTTAGAAAAGAATACACTCGAAAACTCTCTTAATAAAATGAAAACTCAATCGTGAGAATTTTAATTTTTAAAGAACAATCTTTTTTACAAGCTTCCAAGTTTTTTCTCTTTGCTCTTCCTTATTTAAAAAAAGAGGGTTTAACCCCCCATCCCAAAAATATCATTTAATCCCAAAAACCTCGTTTTTGGGATAAAAAAAAGTATTTTTTTAGGTGGGAAGTCTTTCCTCCAAATTTCATTTGAAGGATAGAGAAGGGGTAAATGAGATTTACCCCAAATTTGAAAAATAGGATTACACAGCAAGCTGTTTTACTACTTGATAACGAGCTCGTGCTCGTTTAAAAACAAAAGTAGCTTCAACGCGTTGTTTTTCGCCTTGTGATTGTTCTAATCGTGTTTTTGCTTCTTCAAAAGCTTTCTCTGCTTCATCTACTCCGATAGTTTGAGCAGATTCCGCCTCATTGACTAAGATAGTCACTTGATTTTGTTTTACTAACGCAAAACCACCCATAAGGGCTACAGGAATCCAATTACTATTAGATCGAATTAAAGTGACACCTATGTCTAATGCAGTAATTAAAGGTGCATGATTTGTTAAAACACCCATTTGACCCGTATTAGTCGGAAGAATAATTTCGTCTGCCTGATCATTCCAAAAGATACGATCAGGGGTCATGATACAAACTTGCAATGTCATAGTTGTGGTGTGGCTAAATATGGTTGTCTTCAACAAACAAGAAATTATTTTTTTTGGTTTCAACCACTAGTCCCAAAAATAAATTTTTGGGACATCCTAAAAAAGTCTTTTTTTAGGTAAAGTGCATCAATTACGAAAGCGTTGCTGCTTTAGAAACTGCTTCGTCAATGTTACCAACTAAATAGAAAGCTTGTTCAGGAAGATCATCAAGTTCACCAGATAAAATAAGGTTAAAGCCTTGAATAGTTTCTGCTAAACTTACATATTTTCCAGGTGAACCTGTGAATACTTCAGCAACAAAGAATGGTTGTGATAAGAAACGTTCAATTTTACGAGCTCGAGCTACGATAAGACGATCTTCTTCAGATAATTCATCTAAACCAAGAATAGCAATAATGTCTTGTAACTCTTTATAACGTTGAAGTGTTTGTTTTACGTTTTGAGCACATTGATAATGTTGATCACCAACAATCCACGGTTGTAACATTGTTGAAGTTGAATCTAATGGATCAACCGCTGGATAAATACCTTTTGATGCTAAATTTCGAGAAAGTACTGTTGTTGCATCTAAGTGAGCGAATGTTGTAGCTGGAGCGGGATCTGTTAAGTCATCCGCAGGAACGTATACAGCTTGAATTGATGTAATACTTCCATCTTTTGTTGATGTAATACGTTCTTGTAAACCACCCATTTCTGTTGCAAGAGTTGGTTGATATCCTACAGCTGAAGGCATACGACCTAAAAGAGCTGATACTTCAGAACCAGCTTGAACAAAACGGAAAATGTTATCAATAAAAAGTAGAACGTCTTGTTTATTGATATCACGGAAATATTCAGCCATTGTTAAAGCTGTTAAACCAACACGCATACGAGCTCCTGGTGGTTCATTCATTTGACCGTATACAAGTGCTACTTTTGATTCAGCAATGTTTGATTCATTGATAACACCAGATTCTTTCATTTCCATGTAAAGGTCATTTCCTTCACGTGTACGTTCACCAACACCACCGAATACAGAAACACCACCATGTGCTTTTGCAATGTTATTGATTAATTCCATAATAAGTACAGTTTTTCCAACACCTGCACCACCGAATAAACCAATTTTCCCACCTCGACGATAAGGAGCTAATAAGTCAACAACTTTAATCCCTGTTTCAAAAATAGAGAGTTTTGTGTCTAAGTCCACAAAAGCTGGTGCTGAACGGTGAATAGGAAGTTGATCTTTGTTATTTACTGGACCAAGGTTATCAACAGGCTCACCAAGAACGTTAAAAATACGACCTAAAGTAGCTTGACCAACAGGAACATTTAACGGTTTCCCACTATCAACAACTTCCATACCACGCATTAAACCATCTGTTGCACTCATTGCTACAGCACGCACACAATGATCACCTAATAGTTGTTGAACTTCACACGTTACAGAAATCTCTTGTCCAGCTTCATTTTTGCCACGAACTGTTAATGCGTTATAAATGTTTGGCATTTTTCCGGGTGGAAATGATACGTCTAATACTGGACCAATAATTTGAGTAATACGACCAATACTTTTTGTTTCTGTAGAAACGCTCATATTTTGTATACTTTTTTTCTTATATATTGAATTTTGTCTTTTTGAATGGTTGTCATTATCAAAAGACTAAAAAATCAATCTTTTTGGTGTAAAAAATAGCATTTCAAAAGTAAAAAATTAACCTTCCCTCCCTTTTCCAAAACACATTTTGGAAAAGGGATTAAATACTGTTTTTCCAAAAATTTGAAAAATTTTGGGATGGATTGTTGTTTTTTATTTTCTCAAATAATTTACACACTATGATGTTCGAGTTATACGAATTATTCAACTTTCTGAATTGAAAAGAAATCTTTTGAAATTACCAGAAAGTAATAAAGGTCTTTTTAAGGAACCTAGGCAAAACAAAGTTTTCCCTAGCGCGTTTACGCCTAGGTTTAGGATAGCATTAACTAAGGTCATATTCAAGATGCTTAATAAAAATTAAAGACAAATTCTGTGTCGAGGATGACGGGACTCGAACCCGCAACTTCCACCGTGACAGGGTGGTGCTCTAACCGATTGAACTACATCCCCTTTTAGTTTTTTAGGGTAAGTCTACCATAAAGTTCTTGAAAAAAGCAATCATTTGGTTTTATTATTTCAACTAATATGAGTTTAGTATGGAATTAGCCCTGATCATTTTAATTAAGAACACATTTAGTTTATCTAACAAAACTTTCCTCATTTCAAAAAATTGTATTTAATTTCCTCCCTCTTCTCACAAACATGTTTGAATCTGTTTTGAGAAATTTTTAGAGAAAGGGAAAGGGGTAATTAGCGACATTAAAATTTTTGCTTTTCCGATCAAGAATAAAAAGCGGGTAACGCGGATCGAACGCGCGACATGCACCTTGGCAAGGTGCCGCTCTACCACTGAGCTATACCCGCAAATAGATTGTGGTGCCTGCTACTAGATTCGAACTAGTGACACTCCGCGTATGAGACGGATGCTCTAACCAACTGAGCTAAGCAGGCTATCATTTCTGGTTTTTATACTAAATATAGTAACCTATACAAAAAGAAAAAGCAAGAATTTATTGAGTTTTTTTCTAATAATGAACGTTTAACTCTTTAAAAACTTCTTGCAAAAAAAGAATTTGAGACTAAGAAAAAAAAATAATCTGGTGACTAAATTGCTGCCTTTGATTCTCCCTTCCTTACTCCTTTTTTTCATTGTATTTTTCTCTTACTTCCCCAAATTTTTCAAATTTGGGGCAAAAACGATCGCTTAATTTCGTTTTTGTGGAAAAGAAAAAAACCAAGTTTTTTTATCAAAAATTTGAAAAACTTTATTCCAAAAACTATGGTTTTGGGAATGAATAGACTAAAAAACATTGATTTTGAGAAAAAAGAAAATCGGTTTAAAGGAAGGGAAAAACAAATCAGTAAAAACTTGAAAAAAAAGTTATTTAGAACTTGCTAAAAACTCTTCAGTATATTCTTTTAAAGCTTCTTTTAAAAGAGCTTGAGCTTCATCTGTAAGAGCATTTGTAGAACGAACAAGTTCACCATATTTTGATTTATTTGTTGCAAGATATTGACGTAAACCAACTAAAAATGCACGGACACGATCAGCTGGAATAACATCTAAATAACCATTTGTACCAGCATAGATACCTGCTACTTGATCTTCTAAAGAAAGAGGTGAAGCTTGTGGTTGCTTTAACAACTCACGTAAACGTTGGCCACGAGCTAATTGATTTTGAGTTGCTTGGTCTAAATCTGAAGCAAATTGAGAAAAAGCTTCTAATTCAGCGAATTGAGCTAATTCTAATTTTAACTTCCCAGCTACTTGTTTCATAGCTTTTGGTTGTGCTGCTGACCCAACACGAGATACTGAAATACCTACGTTAATAGCAGGACGAATACCAGCATTAAAGATATCGGCAGATAAGAAAATTTGACCGTCAGTGATTGAAATAACGTTTGTTGGAATGTAAGCTGAAACGTCACCTTCTTGAGTTTCAACTACAGGTAAAGCAGTCATACTACCGCTACCTAATTTATCGTTTAATTTAGCTGCACGTTCTAAAAGGCGTGAGTGTAAATAGAAAACATCTCCTGGGTAGGCTTCACGTCCTGGTGGACGACGAAGTAATAAAGACATTTCACGATATGCTTGAGCTTGTTTTGTTAAATCGTCATAAATAACAAGTGTATGACGACCTGTATACATAAAGTATTCTGCTAAAGCAGCACCAGTATATGGAGCTAAATATTGAAGTGTTGCAGGAGAATCAGCTGTTGCAGCAACAATAATTGTATAATCCATCGCACCACGTTCTTGAAGTGTATTCACTACTTGTGCAATAGAAGAAGCTTTTTGTCCAATTGCTACGTAAACGCAGATAACATCTTTCCCTTTTTGGTTTAAGATTGTATCTACAGCAATAGCTGTTTTTCCTGTTTGACGGTCACCAATAATTAACTCACGTTGGCCACGGCCAATAGGAATCATTGCATCAATAGCAACAATACCTGTTTGTAATGGTTCATGAACTGAACGACGAGAAATGATCCCTGGAGCAGGTGATTCAATAAGGCGAGTTTCTTTTGTCACGATTTCACCTTTGCCGTCGATAGGACGAGCAAGAGAGTTCACGACGCGACCTAAAAACGCATCACCTACTGGAATTTGAGCAATTTTACCAGTTGCACGGACAGAACTTCCTTCTTGCACATTTGTTCCTTCACCCATAAGTACCGCACCAACGTTTTTTGCTTCAAGGTTTAAAGCAATACCTACTGTACCGTCTTCAAATTCAACGAGTTCACCAGCCATAACTTTATCAAGACCGTAAATACGAGCGATTCCATCCCCAACTTGGAAGACTGTCCCTACGTTTACAGCTTTGACTTCTTGCTGATATTGCTCAATCTGCTGTTTGATAATACTACTAATTTCATCAGGTCTAATTTTTACCATGGTATGCTGAACCGCCTCCTCCTTGTGACACAGCTCAAATCTTTTTATTTTTCTTTCCCAAAAACGAAAGCAGCTCCCTTCCAAAAATGGGATTTTTGGGGAGCCTGGTTTCCACAAACAAAGTGTAATCCAACCCCAAAAAACAAATTTATGGGAAAAGGAAAGGTGTCTAAACAGACTTCTTGGGATCAACAATGGTTAAGAATTAAAAAGGTTTTTGAGCCATGGTCATCCTAAAAAGATTTTTTAGGAAGTGTTTTAACTGGCTTTATAATTCGTAAAGAGTACAATTTGGAAATTATTTACTGCACTATGAATTGAAGATGTTAATCTTTGATTCAGTTTTTCACGAACTTGTTGTAATGCCAATTTGACTAATTTTTGAGCAAGTTCATTTTGCGCTTTTTGTTGCTCGAACTTTAAGGTTTCTTGTTGAAGAATACCTAAACGTTTAATGTCTTCTTGTGTCTGACGAACAAACTGTTTTTTCTCTTGTTCAATCGTCACACTTGCCTGCTCACGAATTTTCTGAGCTTTTACTTGTGCTTGCTCTAATTCTTGTTGAGCTTGGCGTAATCGATCTTGTGCTTCTGTTGCACGTTGATCAGCTTCACGAAAATTTGCCAAGATAGTTTGTTTACGATTTTCAAGAAGACCACGTAAAGCATCTCCAACATATGTTAGGACGATAGCCAGCACCACGGCTAAATTTAGCACATTGGTTTCTAAAATATTTGTATTAAAGCCAAAATGCCCTGCCAAGACTAAAGAAGTGCTGAAAAGCATAAAATCTCCTTAATATTATGATGAAATTCACAAGACTTCAAAAAAATTTGAAGAGTAAAACCCTTCCCAAAAACAAAGTTTTTGGGATGAGTCTACTTGTTTGTCAATTCTTGTGAACCCGCTCTTAAAATAACCCTTACCCTAATCCCAAAACAGTCTGTTTTGTGAAGAGTTTTTTTTTTGAAAAAAATGGTATTCATTTCTTTTATCAAAAACAAAGTTTTTGAAAATCATGGAGAATTTTGACATAAAAACGCTTTTAATCACTACCTATCCCAAAAATACCATTTTTGAGAAGCCCTTCTGCCTTCTCTACATTTGAAAAATTTTAAGAAGGAAAGAAACGACGTTACTCTCAAAAATGAATTTTTTTGGAAAGGATTTAAACAAAAGGCTTTGGAAAAAGGAGAAAGGGATACGAAATCAAGGCGTTGGAAAAATTAAGAAGCAAATGGGTTTGCGAATAAAAGAGCTAAAGCAACAACAAGACCATAAATAGTTAAAGATTCCATGAATGCGAAACTTAATAAAAGAGCACCACGGATTTTACCTTCTGCTTCTGGTTGACGAGCAATACCTTCTACTGCATAACCAGCAGCAGTTCCTTGTCCCATACCAGGCCCAATAGCAGCAAGACCTACAGCAAGACCAGCAGCAACAACACTTGCAGCAGCGATAAGTGGATTCATAATTCTTTAACCTCCAATGGATTGTGTATGTAAAAAAGTTACTAAGTTAGTGATCGATATGTCAAAATCGAATCACAATATCCCCAAAAAAGTCTTTTTTTGGGAAATGAACTGGAACGAGCGCAGGAAGATCCTAAAACCGAAAGTTTAGGGACCGAATGAGACCTTCATTGGTGCAATCACTTTCCAAAAATCTAATTTTTTGGAAGAACTCCTGGTGTCATTTCAATGATAATGTGTATTCTCGAAGTTTTCAAGTGCAACAAAGCTGATTTTTCTGATTTCCTAAAGTCAGGAAAAAAAAACTTAAAGGCTTACAAATGCAATTTTTTCAAACATCAAAAAAACTTTCTTAAGATGAAATTAAAAAAACGTTTAGTTTAGCGCATTTTTTAATTTCAAACAGTTTTTTTTAATTAAAAAATGCGCTGAAAAATTTACTAATATTTTTTAACTCAAAAAATTAAAAGCAAATCTTTTTTTAATTGCTTAGAATCAGTTTTCCTTTTGATTTTCCTTTCCTAAATTTTTGAAATTTCAAGTAGAACGTGTTTTGTGAAAAAACAGAATTTTCTTTTTTAATAATATCTTGGTTCGGTAATTTTCAATTACCGAACCAGCACTTTTTACTTAACAAACCCTTTTAAATAAAATAAAGAAGTTCTAATCATAAAAAGTAAAAAATATAAGAAAATTATTCTTTCACGATTGAAAAGAGATTGGACTTCTTTTATTTGAACAAATTCTCCTTTCTTAAACGAAAAATGAGCGTTTTAGGCAGCATCAACTTTGACAAATTTATCCCTTCCTCAATCCCAAAAATGAAATTTTTGGAAAAGGGAATAGAATGGAAAGGAATAAAAAGTAAATTTAAAGAATTCCTAAACAAAAAAATTAATGATGATCTTCAACAGATTCGCCAATATAAGCGCCTGCTAATGTAGCAAAAACAAGAGCCTGGATTGCGCTTGTAAACAGACCTAAAAGCATAATTGGAATTGGAATTACAAGTGGTACTAAAGTAATTAATACACCTACAACTAATTCATCAGCTAAGATATTTCCAAAAAGTCGGAAACTTAAAGATAATGGTTTTGTAAAATCTTCAAGAATGTTAATCGGTAATAAAAAAGCAGCTGGTGAAATATAACGTTTAAAATAGCCAAATCCTTTTTTACTAATACCTGCATAAAAATATGCAATTGATGTTAAAAGAGCTAAAGCTACTGTAGTATTAATATCATTTGTTGGAGCTGCTAATTCTCCATTTGGTAATTCTAAAATACGCCAAGGTAAAAGAGCCCCAGACCAGTTAGAAACAAAAATAAATAGAAAAATTGTTCCTAAGAAAGGAACCCATTTTAAGTACTCTTCTTCACCAATTTGAGTTTTGGCTAAATCACGGATAAATTCAGTTACATATTCTGTAATATTTTGGAGACCTTCAGGTGTTGATGATCCACCAGAAACAGGTTGAGGTTTTGGAGCTCCTAAAAGACCAATAACTGCAATCACTGCTAATACAATCCACGATGTAATTAATACTTGGCCATGTACTGAATAGCCACCAACTTGCCAATACCAATGTTGGCCTACAGAAACTTCTGCAACATCAAACCAGATGTTTGTCATATACTCTATCCTCTTTTGTAGTCTTGTTTGGTCCCTACCCCAAAAACGAAGTTTTTGGGTTTAAATGCAAACTTTTGGGACAAACTAAGTGATAGTTATTTTTCTGTTTTTTAATAAAAACAGTTTTTTCCTGTCCTTTTACATTCTCGAATTAGAAAAATTGAGATTTACAAAGTTTAGAACCTTTGGTCCCTTTAGTTTATGCGACTTCCATTCCCAAAATTTCTCAAATGTGAAATAAATAAAGTACATGGGAAAGGGGTTCCCAAAAATTTGATTTAATCCCAAAAATTTCATTTTTGGGACAGGGAAGAGATAAATTTTTGAAATTTGGCGTAAAAGGCAGTTTTTGTGGAAAAGAAAAGGACATCCAGTCCCAAAAACTTTGTTTTTGGGATAAAAAATACCTTTTTTAGGTAAGAAAAACAAAATTAAAGTTTTGGAGTTTCCGCTTTTCTTTTTCTTGGTGTTGAAGAAGATCGACGACCACGAAATTGTTTCGTTTTTTGTCTTTGTTTTGTTTTTTGTTTTGTTTTCTGTGATGCTTCACGCTCAACAAAACGAGCTTGACCCGACAAAATAGCTTCTTGAAATTTATTTAGAACTAAACGTAATGCAGAAACTGAATCATCATTTGCTGGAAGAAACCAATCTGCCAAACTTGGGTCACAATTGCTATCCAAAAGCGTTACTGTTGGAATACCTAATTGTCGACATTCCTTAACAGCATGAATTTCTTCTTTTTGACCGACAATAATAACAACTCCAGGTAAACGAGACATTGTTTCAACACCAGACAAATATTTTTCTAAACGATCTTTTTCACGTCTTTTACGAGCTACTTCTTGTTTTTTTAGGAGATTCCAATCGCCACGTTCCTCTGCTTGACGATAATCTTGAAGTTTGCGAAGTGATTTTTGAATAGTGCGCCAATTAGTTAACATTCCACCAAGCCAACGTTGGTTAACATAATAACTATTACACCCTAATGCTGTTTTAGCAATTAACGGTGCAGCTTGTTGTTTTGTCCCAACAAAAAGAAATGTTTTTCCTTGGGCAGCAGACTCTTCAATAAATTCTCCAACCTTTTGAAACAAATAATAGGTTTGTACTAAATCTAAAACATGGCGACCGTTACGTTCTCCATAAATATAAGGTGCCATTCGAGGATTCCATTCACGAGTGGAATGACCAAAATGCATCCCACTTTGAATCATGTCTTCTAATTTTACTCGTTGAAGCATGTCATTTTTTGATATTTTTTTAGTTGACAAATAAAGAAAAAATAAATTTTTGTCAAGTTCTATCAATCATGTATAAATAAAAACGAAGACTTTTGATCTTTGTTGAAAATCAACTTTATTGAACCTCTTCAAATATTCCCTTCCCATTTCCCAAATTTTTCAAATTTTGGAAAAACTTAATTAACCCCTACCTCGTCCCCAAATTTGAAAAATTTGGGGATAAACTTCTTTTTTGGGACTAAATTATATTTTTGTGAAAGGAAAAAAGAATAAAAAAGACAAAAAATTTTTCGTTTTTGTAATTCATTAGTCATTATGACCAAAAAAACAACGCTTTACAAGCGAAAGGTCTAAAATAGCCTGCTATCGGAGTCGAACCGATAACCTTCGGTTTACAAGACCGATACTCTGCCGATTGAGTTAAGCAGGCTTTAGGTTTTCGATAATTTCATTTTATCGGGAAACCTTTTAAAAAGCAACATATAAAAATAGTATTTTTTTCTAAAACATAAAAAGAAAAATTTTGTAAAGAAACAGATTAGAAAAAATTTCCCAAAAAAAATCTATTTCGAATTTCACTAGGCTTGGTGGGGTTCGAACCCACGACACCGTGTGTCGGAAACACGGACTCTAATTCCACTGAGTTACAAGCCTTCACCTCCAACAAATATAGCTTCTCTTACGTTATGAAAAAAATATTATGTATACAAAATTTTCAATGTTAGAAAAGCAGAGATGAAATTTAAAAACAGGGTTTTCAGTTTATCAGTTTATCTATAAAAATGCAGTTGGCTTTTTCAATTTTAAGAGAAAAACAACTCAACTTGTCCTAAAAATGACATTTTTGAGAAAGCAAAAAAACGTCTACCAAACACACAGTTTTGGGGGGAAGGAAAGTGAAGGTAAACTGAAAAAGATCAATAAAACGATTATTAGAATCGTCCAGTCATTTTTAACCAATTTTGCGCTTCAATGTAGTTTGTTGGAGCAAGACGAATAGCTTCACGCCAATAATCTGCAGCTTTATCAAAAAGAAGTTTTGAAATTTCTGTTTGGTTACTTTCGAGCGCTTGTTCTCCACGATAATGATAAATGACTGCAATGTTGTTTAATGCCTGTGGTAATGAAGGATTACGTTCAAGAGCTTGATAATAATAATCTAATGCTCGTGCATGATCGCCATTACTTGTATGAATTAATCCAATATTATAGAGAATGTAACTTCGATCGTAAGCATCCGTCTCGAGACGTAACGCTTCATAATAATTTTGTAATGCTTCAGCATATTCTCCTTCTGATTGCGCTGACATACCATCTCGGTAATAGCTAAAAGCTTGTTTTTCTTTATTTGATGTTGGTAAAACTTTTAATAAAATGTCAGCAATAACAGTAAAAGTTTTATCAATAAAATTATCATTTCGTTGTGAGCGTGGCATAGAAGAGATCTCCCCTAAAAATCGATGGTTTTTTTTTCTCTTTCTTTTTTTCCAAAAAAATTTGTTATTTTGTTTCCCACTTTTTTAAATTTGATAATATTTCTTTCCCCCTTTCCAAAAAATCAAGTTTGTGAGGATAACAAAATTTGGTGGATAAACGAAATTTTGACCCCAAACTTTGAAGGTTTGGGGACAAGTATGGAACCCCGTTTTACCCAAAAATTTTCAATTTTATCCAAAAAACAGAATTACTCTCTGCCCCAAAAACTTTGTTTTTGGGGCTAAAGACAATTTTTTGGAAAAGGAATGCACAAGGCGCCGGAAAGTGAAAATGAGGGTTTTAGTCAAGTTCTCTTTGTCCTGGGTTACGTCCTGGATCGTTAGAAAGGAAACCAAAAATAAAAAGAGATACGAAAAATGTTACTACAGTATAAACAAAAATTTTAAGTGTTAACATACTTAATTTGAAAACAAAGTGAAAGCTTTATAGGCTACTACTCTCTATTAGTATATCACAGACAAACCAAAAATCTAGATTTTTTTAATCTGCTGTCATTCCAATCCAAAAATTGGGAATTTTTCCTATACTGCAATAAGAAATCGCCAAAAGGATTGGCAAAATTTTTATTAAAAAAAATAAAAAAACTCTTTAAGACAATTTACACAGCAAAAATCTAGAAAAGTAAAAGAAAAATTGTTGAAAATACTAAATATGGACTTCTTTCATTTGTAATCAATAAAATTGAAAATTTTTTTCCCAAAAACAGAGTTTTTGGGAACAAGCCGCAAGACATACAAATTAAGAAAAGATCGGAACATCGGAGAGAGAGGGATTCGAACCCTCGGTATGGCAAACCATACGGCGATTTAGCAAACCGCTACCTTCGGCCTCTCGGTCATCTCTCCTTGATTTTTGTAGGTTAGAATAAATTATAGTTAGAAAAAACAAAAAGGTCAAGTACCTGGCCCCAAAAACAAAATTTGTGAGGAAGGAGGTCTCTTCTTTTTTGTTGAAGTTTTGTTTGTGAAATGTATTTAGTGATAGGTGTTAATGTTGTTAATCTTTCAAATTAAGTATTGGTGTAGACGGAAATATTTCCGTCTACACCAGCATTTCCTTTTTATTGATATCACCTGATAAAAAGTGAAACATTTAGAAAAAGGTCCATCCCAAAAAAACTGTTTTTGGGGGTGGAATTAGGAAAAATTTTAGTCTAGAGGACGCATTGATAATACAGGTTCATTATCACGATCGATCCCTTTTTCAAAACCAGCTGCAGCAGCACGAGCACGGCCCGCATGCCATAAATGGCCTACAAAGAAGAAGAAGCCTAGACAGAAATGTGATGTTGCTAACCAACTACGTGGAGAAACATAGTTAACTGCGTTAATTTCAGTTGCTACACCACCTACTGAATTTAATGAGCCTAATGGAGCGTGTGTCATGTATTCTGCCGCACGACGTTCTTGCCATGGCTGAATATCATTTTTTAGTTTATTTAAATCTAAACCGTTAGGGCCACGTAAAGGCTCTAACCAAGGACCACGGAAATCCCAGAAACGCATAGTTTCACCACCAAAGATAATCTCACCTGTTGGTGAACGCATTAAGTATTTACCTAAACCAGTTGGACCTTGTGCAGAAGCAACATTAGCTCCTAAACGTTGATCTCGAACTAAGAAAGTAAATGTTTGCGATTGTGATGCTTCAGGACCTGTAGGACCGTAGAATTCACTTGGATAAGCTGTTGTGTTAAACCATGCCATACAACATGCAGTGAAACCCATAATTGAAATAGCACCAAGACTGTATGAAAGGTAAGCTTCACCTGACCAAACAAAAGCTCGACGAGCCCAAGCCCATGGTTTTGTTAAAATGTGCCAAATTCCGCCAAAAATACAAAGTGTACCAATCCAAATATGTCCGCCAATAACGTCTTCCATGTTATCAACACTTACAATCCAACCGTCACCGCCAAAAGGAGAACGGAAAAGATAACCAAAGATAACACCAGGACTTACTGTTGGGTTTGTAATGATACGAACGTCGCCACCACCTGGCGCCCATGTATCATAGATACCACCAAAGTACATCGCTTTCCAAACTAAAAGCCATGCACCTAATCCTAATACGATAAGGTGGATACCTAAAATTGTTGTCATTTTGTTTTTATCTTTCCAAACATAACCGAAGAAAGGGAAAGACTCTTCTAAAGTTTCAGGACCTACTAATGAATGATATACACCACCAAAGCCTAAGACAGCAGAAGAAATTAAGTGAAGAACACCACTTACAAAGTATGGGTAAGTATCGATAACTTCACCACCTGGGCCTACACCGTAACCTAATGTCGCAAGATGTGGTAATAAGATAAGACCTTGTTCATACATTGGTTTTTCAGGCACGAAGTGTGCAACTTCAAATAAGTTCATTGCACCAGCCCAGAAAACAATTAAACCAGCATGTGCGACATGCGCACCTAATAATTTACCTGAAAGGTTAATTAATCGAGCGTTTCCAGCCCACCAAGCAAAACCTGTGGACTCTTGATCACGTCCACCTACTACTAAAGAACCATTAAAGAGCGTTTCCACGTGGTAAAACCTCCTCAGGGAATACAAGTTTTTCATGAGGCTGATCTTGAGCAGCCATCCAAGCACGAATACCCTCGTTTAAAAGAATATTTTTTGTATAGAAAGTTTCAAACTCAGGATCTTCCGCAGCGCGAATTTCTTGTGAAACGAAATCATATGCACGTAAGTTTAAAGCTAAACCTACAACACCAATAGCACTCATCCAAAGACCAGTTACTGGAACAAATAACATAAAGAAGTGTAACCAACGTTTATTTGAAAAAGCTACACCAAAAATTTGTGACCAGAAACGGTTTGCAGTAACCATCGAATATGTTTCTTCAGCCTGTGTTGGGTTAAACGCACGGAATGTGTTTGCACCGTCACCATCTTCAAAAAGTGTATTTTCTACAGTTGCACCGTGAATCGCACAAAGTAATGCAGCACCAAGTACCCCTGCTACACCCATCATATGGAAAGGGTTTAAAGTCCAGTTGTGGAATCCTTGGAAGAATAAAATAAATCGGAAAATTGCAGCTACACCGAAGCTAGGTGCAAAAAACCAACCTGATTGTCCTAAAGGATAAATTAAGAAAACAGAAACGAATACAGAAATTGGAGCTGAGAAAGCAATAGCATTATATGGACGAATTTTTACTGAACGTGCAATTTCAAACTGACGAAGCATGAAACCAATAAGAGAAAAAGACCCGTGAAGAGCAACAAATGTCCAAAGACCACCTAATTGACACCAACGAGTAAAATCGCCTTGAGCTTCAGGACCCCAAAGGAATAATAAAGAATGACCCATACTATTCGCTGGAGTTGATACAGCAGCTGTTAAGAAGTTGCAACCTTCTAAATACGAAGACGCTAAACCATGAGTATACCAAGATGTTACGAATGTAGTTCCTGTGAACCAACCACCTAGTGCAAGGTATGCTGTAGGGAATAATAATAACCCTGACCATCCTACGAAAACGAAACGGTCACGACGAAGCCAGTCATCAACAACATCAAACCAACCGCGTTTTTCTTGAGTTTTTCCAATCGCTATAGTCATAGCGTGACTCTCTCCTTTACGTTATTTTCGAAACTTCAGCGCTCTCTTTCCAAAAAATCTTCCAAAATCATCCCAAATTTTTCAATTTTGGGACATCCTAAAAAAGTATTTTTTAGGTAGAATTGATGAAATGAAATTTTTAGGATAATTTGTTTGGTTTTAATCTACCTTTTTAAAATTTGTGATTAAACCAAAGTGGAGCATATTTTGAGAAGAAACAAATCGGAAATACTCGATTAATCTTAATCGAGTTTTTTTCCTTTTTTTTCTGTGAAGCCAAAAAGTGAAATCTGTGATAGTATCAAACCGAAATCGAAAGTTCTGATTCAAAGCTAAATTAACAAGTTTGACTACAAACTAAGTTTAAGGACTGCGACCAGAGCTAGAAAGCTTGATCTATCACGTTTTTGTTTGTTTATGCAAAAATAGTATAGGCTTTTGGTGCTAAATAATTCAAGTTACTAGTTTTTCTCGTGAATTTTCAGAAAAATAAAAAATATTTAAACTAAAAACAAAAAAGAATCAAAAGCAGTAATTAAAAAATTTTCATTTTAAAAATTTATAATATAAAAATTTTTCTTTTTTCGAAATTTATTCATTTGGTAAGAATAATAAAACTTAGGGTTTTTTTCGTAATTCTCCCCTAGAGTAGAAAAGGAGACGAATAAATTCTTCAAATTGTTTTGGCTATTTTTAACAACTAAAAATTTTTAGATTTGAATAATGCCCTAACTTTTTGTTAGGGCAATGTGTCAATTAAATATTTAATTGGTCACCACGTCGATACTGTAAGTACGCAGTTACGAATAATCCTGTGATTGTTACTGGAACAAGACCAAGCACAATACCTGATAAAAGAGGTTCTACCATAGACTTTTTTTTATTGTGTTTAAATTAATTTAATCTTTAAAAGACCAAGATAACATGTGAGAGTGATTACCAAGGCACTTACTAATAAACCTATATAACTAAATACGGTTACCATTTTTTAACCCTCCGGTTTCAAAGTTTTCCCCTTTTTTATCCAGTTTCAAATTCTAGAATTTGGAAGAAAAACGCAAGAAAAGAAAGCATTTTTTTGACCTTTTATCTTAAACTAAACTGTTTTTCTAGTCCCAAAAACGAAGTTTTTGGGACCGTATTAGACAATGTTTTTCGGAAAAGGAAAAGAGCTATATTCAAAAATTTCTTTTTTACCCTAAATTTGAAAATTTTTATCCCAAAAATAAAGTTTTTGTGACTGGAAAGGGGTGTTTTAAAAAGTTTTTAGAAAAAAAAAATAACATTAAAAATTCATTTCTGCTAATTGAACTTTTTCAAATTGTTTTTTCTTAAGAACTAAAAACACTTGAGCTAAAAGGACAAAAAGGAAGAACACTAATAAACCTTGAATACGACGTGGATTTTGTAACACGATTTCTGTTTCACCTTGACCAAAACCACCTACGTTTGGGTTTGTTGTTAAAGCTTGATCTACTGATACAGTATCACCAACTTTAACAATTACTTCAGGACCCGGTGGAAGTGTATCTGAAATTAGATCTCCATTTGCAGTTTGGATAGTTACAACATAACCACCCTTTGAGTCTACAGGTTCAATTGCAGTAATTTTGCCAGCCGCAGGTGCTGTGTAGATTGTATTATTACTTTTTGATCCGTCTGGATAAACTTGACCTCGACCACGGTTACCACCAACATAAATCGGATACTTTAAATAAGAAATTGATTTATTTTTTGCTGGATCCGGTGCTAAAATAGGAAACACCATTTCGCTGTACTTTTTACCTGGAACAGGACCTACTACAAAAATATTTTTCTTTTCTGCGCTATATGGTTGAAAATAAAGTTTACCTACTTTCGCTTTCATTTCTTCAGGAATTCGGTCAGGTGGTGCTAATTCAAAACCTTCTGGGAGAATAAGAACTGCACCAACATTTAAATCACCTTTTTTCCCATTTCCTAAAACTTGTTTGATTTGTTTATCGTATGGGATTTTCACCACAGCTTCGAATACTGTATCCGGTAAAACAGCTTGAGGAACTTCAATTTCAACAGGTTTTTGTGCTAAATGACAATTAGCACATACAATACGACCATTCGCTTCGCGCGGATTTTCGTAATTTTGTTGGGCAAAAATAGGATAAGCCTGACTTGCTGAAGCAATAAAGAAACTTGAAGCTACAACAACAAGAGCTTTTGAGAACATTGTTGAGAAACCTAGAAGCCTCTCACTACAAGCAGTGACTTCAAAACTTTTCAAATTAAACATAAAATTTGTTGTCATTTTACACACTTCTTTGGGTTACCAAAGAAGCTTTTTGAAATTTTCTTCTCTGTCTGAAACCTTAGATTATGTCACCAAAAACATGGTTTAATCCAGCCCCAAAAACTTTGTTTTTGGAACAAAGAAAAGACCCTAAAACCGAAATTTTATTTCTATCTTTTTTTCTTTTCATTTCTAAAAGTTCAAGTGTTATAGATTTAATTCCAAAACTTGGGTTCCTTTTTCAAATATTTTTGAAGGAATTTTCTGAGCTGGACAAAGATTCTTCCCAAAAATATTATTTTTGGGATAAGTTTTGGTATAAAAAAATATGTTTTTTTAATTCAATTGAAACATTTTGAAATGGACCGGGTAACTAAAAATGTTCAACTTCAATTTGAGAAAAATCTTTTCACAAACTTTGCAAAAGAAAATATCTCAAAAAGAAGATTTTAAAGAACCTTTGTTAAGTTTCAGAGTAAAAATGAAAAATTTTTTTCATTTTTTCCTAATCTATTATACCTGAAGACTCAAGTTTGGTGAACTGGTACGAATTGATTTGCTGTAAAAAATCTGATATACTAAAAGTCAATGAGAGAATCTTCAATAAACGCTCCGATATGTCCCAAAAATAAAAATTTTCGGGATATTTGGGCCTCAGTCTTAAAAACCAGAGATTTTCGTAAAAAAATTAATCTGTTCTCTTTTAAATTGTGACATAATTGGGATAACATGCGCTGCACTCTAAAAAGATTTCTTTAGTTTATCTGAAAAAAATAAATTTTTTAGGATATTCCAACCATTTCGTTTTTGGGATTAAGATTAAAACTTTGTTTTCAGTAAAAAGACCAAGCATGATGGCACAATGAGATCTAGCAGAAAAGTTTTTTCTAGCAGTTTATTTGTCTACCTCTTTTCCAACTCTGAAAAATTAGAGGTAAACGCAGTCCTTAGAAAAAGGGAAACAACAGATATTAAACATTGTTTTTAAAATAGAAAAACTATTACTTAAAAAAGCGAATTCTCGGAAAAAGATAGAATCACATACCTAAACCAAAACCAATTTTTATGAATACAATTCTTGAAAATTCATTAGAACAAGCACGACCTGTTTTTCCATTTACAGCCATTGTGGGTCAAGAAGAAATGAAATTAGCATTAATTTTAAATGTAATTGACCCGAAAATTGGTGGTGTTATGATTATGGGAGATCGAGGAACTGGAAAATCAACCACTGTTCGAGCTCTCGTTGATCTTTTACCAGAAATTCAAGTTGTTGCTGATGATCCTTTTAACTCTGATCCTCAAGATCCTGAATTAATGAGTCAAGAAGTTCGCGAAAGACTTCAACGTAATGAGACATTACCTGTGACAACAAAAAAAATTTCTATGGTAGATTTACCATTAGGAGCAACTGAAGATCGTGTTTGCGGAACGATTGATATCGAAAAAGCTTTAACAGAGGGTGTTAAAGCTTTTGAACCAGGCCTTTTAGCAAAAGCTAATCGCGGTATTCTTTACGTTGATGAAGTAAATCTTCTTGATGATCACCTTGTCGATGTACTTTTAGATTCTGCTGCTTCAGGATGGAACACGGTAGAGCGTGAAGGGATTTCTATTAGTCACCCTGCACGGTTTATTCTTGTAGGATCAGGAAACCCAGAAGAAGGTGAACTTCGACCACAATTATTAGATCGTTTTGGTATGCATGCTCAAATCGGAACAGTTAAAGACCCTAACCTTCGTGTTCAAATCGTTGAACAACGTGCAAGTTTTGACGCAGCTCCACTAGAATTTCGTCAAACATACCAAGAATCACAAACACAATTAGCAAATCAAATCATTGAAGCTCGCAAACTTCTTTCAAAAGTTCAACTTGATTATGATTATCGAGTAAAAATTTCTCAAATTTGTTCAGAGCTTGATGTTGATGGGTTACGTGGTGATTTAGTAACAAACCGTGCAAGCAAAGCAATTGCAGCATTTGAGGGTCGAGCTGAGGTAACTCCAGAAGACATTTTCCGTGTTATTCCTCTCTGTTTACGCCATAGATTAAGAAAAGATCCTTTAGAATCAATTGATTCTGGAGATAAAGTGCGTGATATTTTTAAACGAGTTTTTGGATATGCTTAATTTTTATTTTTAGTTTTGCCTGTTTCAAAAACGAAGTTTTGGAAAGAAGGAGTTTTTAACTCCTCCTTAGGTAATTTTCACTCTCTAGTTACATCAGACCCAAAAAGTAAATTTTTTTGGGTCTGATATTAGCAAATTTTTTCATTAAAAAGACGCTTGTTTTAAAAAGTTATTTTTTGAATTTCCACTGTTCTATATCCCAAAAATGCGAGTTTTGTTCCAAATAATGTTTTAATTCTAAAAATTTCCTTTATCTCCATTTTCTATAAAATGGAAAAGGAGCCGGATTAAATTTTTGAAGGTTTTTTTTACTTTTAGAACAGTATAACAACCCAAACTTAAAAAGATCTGAAAGGGCTCATCGTCTAACGGATAAGACACGCGCCTTCTAAGCGTGCAATGTAGGTTCGATTCCTACTGAGCTCAAAAAGAGAAAAATGTCAAAAAAATTGAAAATTAGCGAAGCCCTTCAATTTCGAAAAACAATGTTTTTCCCCATTTACTTAGTAAATGGGGAAGAGATAAAATTTGAAAAATTTTTGGAAAAAAGAAATTTTGGAAACAATATTTTTTTTGCAACTATAAAAATGAAGATAAAAGGAATTAAAGAAAAAATAGAAAAATTATTCCCTGGCCAAAACTAAATTTTTTGGGGCAGGGATAAGCATTTACGAAATTTTTACTTTTGCACCAGCTTCTTCTAATTGTTTTTTAGCTGCTTCAGCATCATCTTTTGAAATTCCTTGCTGAATAGCTTTTGGTAAAGTTGTAATTGCTTCTTTTGCCTCTTTTAAGTCAAGAGATGTTAAATTGCGAACAACTTTTAGAACAGGAACACGTTTATCCGCTGGAACGTCTTCAATAATTACATCAAATGTTGTTTTTTCTTCAACAGCTTCTGCTGCACCACCTACTGCCCCAGGTGCAGCAATAAAACCACCACCAACAGGAGCTGAAGCATCAACACCAAAAGTTTCTTCAATTTGGGATACTAATTCTGCAGCTTCTAATAAAGTAAGTGACTTTAATTTTTCAATAATTTCATTTGTTGTTGTAGACATAAATAGTCTTCTCCTTTTTAAAATTTGATTGAATTTTTATTCTAAATATATAAAAAAATGGTTTTAAATTAAAACCAGCTAAAAAATCTTTCACGCTCCCTGCGCTAAAAACTTCGTTTTACTCGAAATTTGAAAAATGGCAGAAGGAAAATCTCTTTCGCACAAACTTTTTATCCCGCAAATCAAATTTTGGAAAAAGGGAAAGGGGATAAATCTCATTTTTGGAAAGGAGCAATTGATTCTTTTGAGAATTGTATAAATCTGATAAGAAAGAAAAAATTTAAATAATTTTACTATATGTAAAAAAACTAGACAAAAAGAATATTTTCGTCAATAAATCAAGTTTATTGGGATTACCAAAATTTTTCACTAATACTGATAACTTTAGTGATAAAAACTAAGATAGTCAATATTTTTCATTATTTTCTCCCCTGTCCCCAAATGACATTTGGGGACAGGGGAGAAAATAATGAAAAATTTTTGGAACCAGTAACTACCAGTTTTTAAAAACCTTAACGTTTTGAGAATTGTGGAGCCTTTCGAGCTTTTTTCAATCCATATTTGCGACGCTCTTTAATACGAGCGTCGCGTGTTAACAAGCCCGGTTTTTTAAAAGCTTTTCGATAGTCTGGAAACATTTCAACAAAAGCTTTACTCAAAGCTAATCGAACGGCTTGAGCTTGAGCACTTAGTCCACCACCTTGAACAACGACATGAGCATCATATTTTGCTTCCGTTTTTACAAGATCAGTAGCTGTAAGTAAATTTTGTAAATAGACTGCATTGTTTTGAAAGTATTCAGCGGCTGTTTTTCCGTTTACAACAATTGTATCTCCAGATCCAGGAATAAGCTGTACCTGAGCGATTGCTGTTTTTCGGCCACCTGAATGACTTGATTGAGATGTAGATATAAGTTTCATAATTTTACTGTCGACAAATTAGTAAATTATTTCTTTGTTTTTGTTTTTCCTTTCCAAAAAACATGGTTTAATCTGATCCCAAAAACGAAGTTTTTGGGAAGTCTTCGCGAATTTCAAAAAGTTGAGACTAAATTCCATCCGATTTATATCCAATGGAATCCTTAAATTTTTGGTAAGAACCTTTTTGCAAAGGTTTTGTTTTCAAAAGAAGCAAACTGATAAAACATATGTGTAAGTTGTTTTAAACCAAAATCAACTGCTTCTTGAGGAAGCAAACTTCCATCAGTCCACACTTCAAAAACAATATATTCGGATCCTTGTTTTGCATTAAGTGACTTAATACCATAATTTACTTTCTGAATCGGCATAGTTACGCTTTCAAAATTTAAGATGTGTTTACTTCCTTTCTCAAAAAGTTCATTTCCAGGTCTAACTGGTTTTTGGGAAAGTTGCTGAGTATGATTTTTTTTCGGGGAAGTTGAAGAATATTGATCTTTAGAAAGAGATAAATAAAACTCAAGTAAGAATTCGCTACCACCCGTTAAAGTTGCAATATGTGTTTCTGGGTTGACACATTTGACTGTAAGCGGAAGTTTAATATCTCGAGCTGTCACCTTTCTAGGTCCACGACTACGTATTATTGCTGGTTCGTGAACTATGTCAAACTCTTCCCCAACACTATCTGTTTTTGAAACATATTTTACGCGAAAATTTTCAATTTTTGGTGTTGAACATGGAGCAAAAACAACACTTTTTAAATTAAAAAGAATATCTAAAACTGATTCTTCAACACCCGGAAGGAGTGCAAATTCATGAGTAACCCCTTCAATCGAAATATCTTTGATTCTCACACCAGGAATTTCAGAAAGTAATGTCCGTCGAAGTGCATTCGCAAAGGTTAATGCTTGACCACGAAAAAATGTACCTATATGAAATCTTCCATACAGAGAGCCATGATCTTGAATGCGCGATTCAACACAAGAAAAAAATAAATTTTGAGTTTTTGTCATAGACTCTTTGACTCTTTGGGGTTTCTCTATCAAAGGGTGTCCCTGTCCCAAAAATTTCGTTTTTGGGAGCAACTGACATTTAATCCCAAAAACGAAGTTTTTGGGACAGGATCTCTCCTTATTTTGGAGATTTTTAATTAGATACGACGTTTTTTAGGTGGTCGACATCCATTATGAGGAATAGGAGTGATATCACGAATAATTGTGATATTTAAACCTGCGTCGCGTAGACCACGCAAAGCAGCTTCTCGTCCCGCTCCAGCACCCTTGACATTTACGCGAATTTCTCGCATACCTTGACTCACACAAGTTTGTGCTGCATTTTCAGCAGCTTGCTTGGCAGCTAAAGGTGTTTTTTTACGAGCACCTTTAAAGCCACAAGCACCTGCAGAAGACCAAGCTAAGACATTTCCTTTACTAGTTGTAATTGTAACAATAGTGTTATTGAATGTAGATTGAATATGAGCTACACCTTGAATGACTTTTTCACGAAATTTCTTTTTCGCGTTTTTTTCAATTTTTTTTGCCATAAAACTTTGAATGTAATTTTTTTCAAACCAGCCCTGTTTTAAACAAAACGAAAGGGTGCTTTATCTGGTCCCAAAAATCAAGTTTTTGGGATTAAATGAAAAATTTTTCCCAAAAATCAAGTTTTTGGGAATGCAACGGATATTTTCAAATTGTCTCAGAATCACTTTGTTATAAAACAAAGTCAAGCCACCATTTGATAATTTCTTAGAGTCTGTGTTTTCCTTCTCAACCTAAAACTGTCAGTTTTCGATGACGATTAATTTGAGTTCTTTTTCCAACCATTTTAGTGGTTGGAAAAAGAACTCAAATTAAAGACTGTTTAGAAAATCAGAAAGTAAAAATTTTGAATAATTAACCTTGACGTTGTTTATGCTTTGGATTTTGACAAATTACCCGTAAAGTGCCTTTACGTCGAATCAATCGACATTTATCACACATTTTTTTTACTGAAGGGCGAACTTTCATAGTGATACTTTTAATTATCTTTATCTTTTGAAGGGCGAAGTCGATATGTTATACGCCCACGACGTAAGTCGTAAGGGCTTAATTCAACAGCAACCCGATCACCTAATAATATACGAATATAATTACGTCGTATTTTGCCAGAAACATGAGCTAAGACAAGAAACCCATTTTCAAGTCTTACACGAAACATGCCATTTGACAAACATTGAGTCACGACGCCTTCCATCTCAATAAGATCAACGTTTTTTCGAGCCATGTAATATTTGAATAACAGTAGAAGGACGTTCCCTTTCCAAAACTTAGCAATTTTATCCAGCCCCCTTCCCAAAAATGACACTTTTGGGATAAACAGTGTTTTTGAGACAAGGACTGTTTGTCTCTTTCCTAACAACAGTGTTTAATCCGGTACCAAACCCGTTGTTTTTGGGATTAAAACTTCCTTTTACCCCAAATTTGAAAATTTGGGGAAGGGACATCGACATCCCAAAAATCTCATTTTTGGAAAGGACTAACGCCGTTTTTAGCAATGGAAAAAGATTTGTGACAAAATTGAAGTTTATGGGAATGGGCACAATGAATACTTCCCGTTACCAAACAGAACAGAGGATTTCTCCACCAAGACGAGCTTGTCTGGCTTGACGGTCAGTCATCAATCCTTTTGATGTTGAAAGAATTAGAATACCCATCCCTCCGAGAACTTTTGGAATTTCTCGTGAATTTGTATAAATTCGAAGGCCAGGTTTACTAATTCGTTTTAAATTAGTAATACAAGGTTTTCCGATACCAACACCACCTCGTGACTTGTGTGTATGATATTTTAAATCAACAATAATTTCATTTGAGTGTGTTTCGGAAATAGAAAATTTTTCGATAAAACCTTCTTGTTCGAGAATCTCACAGAGTTTCTCGTTAACTTTGGTTTTTGAGAGTGACACGCTGGTTTTATATGCCAAATTAGCATTTCGAATTCGTGTCAACATGTCGCTGATTGTATCGTTTACCATGGTTTCAAACTCTGTATTCTGTTTTCAGACTTGGAATAATTTTTGATTCCTTTTTTCAATTACTTAAAAGCAAATGGTTTCACAAAACGCTATTTGAATATGTTTGTTAAAACTGCCTTTTGAATTAGTCCTGTTTTGTTTTTTTTTCAAAAAACTTGCTTCCTTTCATTCCCAAAAACACTGTTTTTGGGATCAAATTTTAGGTGAAACAAAGTTTTTCAGAAAAAAGAAGTTATTAAATTAAGGGTATGGAGCGGGAATGAACAGGAAACCGGCATGGTTTTGGAAACAGGAAAAAGTCTGAGTTAATTTTTAAAAGGCATTCCAAATGTTTTTAATAAAGCCATAGCTTCTTGATCAGTTGGTGCTGTTGTAACAATAGAAACGTCCATACCACGAATTTGATCAATTTTATCATAATCAATTTCTGGGAACATTAACTGTTCTTCAAGACCAAGACTGTAATTACCATGACCGTCAAAACTTTTTGCACTGACACCTTGAAAATCACGAATACGTGGAAGAGCAAGATTGATCAAACGATCTAAAAAAGCATACATTTTTTCACCCCGTAACGTGACAACAACACCAACTGGCATTTTTTGTCGAAGTTTAAAACTTGCAATAGCTTTTTTTGAACGTGTTACAACTCCTTGCTGTCCAGTAATTATACTGAGTTCTTTTGAGCAGGACTCTAAAAGTTTAGCATTTTGTGAAGCATCACCAAGACCTCTATTTATAACAATTTTTTGAAGTTTTGGAACTTGGTGTTTATTTTTATAATGAAATTGTTCTATCAACTTGGGTACACTATGCTGTTGATAAAAATTTTCTAAGCGTTGCACCATATGTAAAAGTCTCCTTTGATTTCATTCCCAAAAATATTTCATTCTGGAATGAAAAACGATTTCTAATTCAGAAAACTTTCCCTTCCTAAAAACAATATTTTATCTTTCCCAAAAATGAAATTTTTGGGAAGTCCCTTTCCCTGCCTGAAAAACAAAGTTTTTCAGGCAGGGGCTAATTTAGTTTTTGGGCCAAGGAGTAGTTGGATTGTTTTCCGAATATTTCCTCTTTTTGAAAAAAGAGGTGACTATCGCAAATTGAAAATAACCACTCAGTTCCCAAAAATATTTTTTTGGGATTAATTTAGGTGAAGAATTTATAACACTTCAGGCGCGAGCGAAATAATTTTTGTAAAATTTCCATCACGCAATTCACGCGCTACAGGACCAAAAACTCTAGTACCACGAGGATTGTTTTCTTTATTTATAATGACTGCTGCATTGTCGTCAAATCGAATACTTGTTCCATTACTTCTGCGAACATTTTTTCGTGTACGAACAATAACAGCACGAACAATATCAGATTTTTTCACAGGCATATTTGGAGTAGCTTGTTTTACAACAGCAATGATAATATCACCGACAGTAGCTGCTCTTTGTTTGCCACCGCCTAAAACCCGAATACACATAAGTTCACGGGCACCTGTGTTATCTGCAACTTGAAGGTACGTTTGTGGTTGAATCATAACACTCTTTTATCCTTTCCTTTTTTACAAACAGGGTTGAGTCCCTGCCTCACAAATTCTGTTTGTGAGAAGAAACACAAAAGGGCCTCTTCCAGATTTCTCTTTTAAAGTCGAACCTTCCCTTCCCCACTTCAGAAATTGGGGGAAGGGGGTCCCAAAAATGACATTTTTGGGATAAGAAAGAGGCTAAAGTTTTTTATTTCACAAGAATTTGTGTTTTTACTGGTAATTTTGAAGCAGCTAAGCGAAGAGCTACTCGAGCTACACTTTCAGGAACTCCTTTTAATTCATAAAGAATTTTACCGGGTTTCACAACTGCTACCCAAAACTCAGGCGCTCCTTTACCAGAACCCATTCGGGTTTCTGCTGGACGCATTGTTACAGGTTTATCCGGAAACAAACGAATCCAAATTTGACCACCTCTTCGAACTTGTCTTGTCATAGCACGACGAGCAGCTTCAATTTGACGAGACGTAATCCAAGAGGCCTCTAATGTTTGTAATGCATAATCACCAAAGACCAATGTATTGCCGCGAGAAGCTTTTCCTCGCATACGGCCACGATGATGTTTACGATATTTAGTTCGTTTTGGACTTAACATAGATTTCGATTTCTTTACTTAGTAATTTGACTTGTTGAAAAGTTACTTACTCGTGTTAAACGTTCACCGCGGAACACCCAAATTTTCACGCCTAATAACCCATAAATGGTTTTTGCTGATTTAGAAGAATAATCGATATCTGCTCGCAGTGTTTGCAAAGGTACAGGGCCTTCACGAACATCTTCAGAACGTGCAATATCAGCACCATTTAATCGACCAGAAACTTGAACTTTGATGCCCTTGACACCAGCACGTAATGCTCTTTGAACAGTTTGGCGCATTGCTCTTCGAAAAGGTGTTCGTTTCTCTAAATCTTCTACAAGTTTTTCAGCAAGCACGGCAGCATGAGCATCTGGGGAAGAAAGTGGTTTAACGGATAGACTTAAAAGAATACGGCCAGGATCTGTTAAATTTCTTTTTCTGTAAAAAGCTCGTAATTGATTTACAAGTTCATCTCTTAAAATCTCGAGTCCTTTTTTGTCGCGACCTAAAAAAAGAACTGGTCGTGCAGCATGAACCTCAATAGATAAGGTAGGGAGTTCGAGATCTCTCCGTTCAATATCGATCGTTGTGATTCCAGCACCAACAAATTTTTTTGAAAGGTACTGTCTTAAAAAACTCGCATCTTGAATCCATAAAGCATTTTTTTGTGGAGTTGTGCACCAATAACTTTGATGTTTGTGAGTGATTCCGAGACGAAATCCGATTGGATGTACTTTTTGTCCCATAAGCTGTTTATCGTTTTGATTTTTTATCTTTTTTCACATGCCCGCGAAATGTTCGAGTTGGAGCAAATTCACCTAATTTATGCCCTACCATTTGATCCGTGATGAAAACTGGAATATGTTCACGACCATTATGAACAGCAATGGTGTGTCCAATCATAACTGGAACAATTGTTGAGGCACGTGACCAAGTTTTAATAACTTTTTTATCACCTTGTGTATTTAATCGTTCAACTTTTTGAAGTAAATGATCTGCCACAAAAGGGGCTTTTTTTAATGATCTTGCCATAATTCTCTCTATTCCTTTTTAGGAAAAAAGGTTAACCTTTTACTACTCCTACCCCTTTTCCCAAAAACAAAGTTTTTACCCTAAATTTGAAAAATTTAGGGAAGGAGCGGATCATTTGAAAAATTTAGGACAGCAAAACTTATCCCAAAAATGCCATTTTTGGGAAGACTTTGTCTGAAATTAACAATTTGGTCCCAAAACATTATGTTTCGGGAAGAACCATATTTCTGCAACCTTTCCCAAAAACGAATTTTTTGGAGTGAGTTGAAAGTCATAAAGTCTTGATTATTTTCTTCTTTGAATAATAAGAGCAGAACTAAATTTTTGACGTTTGCGGGTTTTAGCACCTAATGCTGGTTTGCCCCACGGACTCACTGGTCTAGAACGTCCAATTGGAGCACGACCTTCACCACCACCATGTGGGTGATCAACCGGGTTCATTGCCGAACCACGAACATGTGGACGACGACCAAGCCAACGTTTGCGACCTGCTTTTCCTAAAGTTAAATTAAAAGCTTCAATATTGCCAACACGACCAATAGTCGCCCAACAATTTTGTGATACTAAACGAACTTCTCCCGAAGGAAGACGAAGAGTCACCCAATTTCCTTCTTTTGCAACAATTTGGGCTACAGTTCCAGCAGCTCGTACTAATTGTCCTCCTGATCCAGGATGTAATTCAACATTATGAACTTCTGTTCCTAATGGAATATTTACCAATGGTAGACAATTTCCAACAGAAATTGGAGCTTCTGGTGAAGCAATAATAGTATCACCAATTTGTAAGCCAACCGGGTGTAAAATATATCGTTTTTCACCATCTTGATAACTTACTAAAGCAATTCGTGAATTTCTATTAGGATCGTATTCAATAGCAGTTACTTTTGCGGGGATGTTGACTTTTGTTCTTCCAAAATCAATATCTCGGTAGAGTCGTTTATGACCACCACCACGATGTCGACTTGTAATAATTCCTCTATTATTTCGTCCTTTCGAACGAGACCACCAGGATGTCAAACTTTTTTCAGGTTTTTTTGAAGTAATTTCTGAAAAATCTAAAACAGATCCGTGGCGTGTGCCTGGTGTGGCAGCTTTAAAAAAACGAATAGCCATAGGTTAAGTTCAATGTGTGTTATTTCAATAAAGTCACGTCAGAATCTACTGTAACAATTGCTCGTTTATAACTAGGTTTTGAACCGAGTCTATTTGTTTTTCGTGGAGGTCTGTGTGTGTTTACTGCCAGCACTTTGACATTAAAAAACTCTTCAATGAGCTTTCGAATTTGCGGTTTTGTGAGTCTTACGTCTACATCAAAACTTAATTGATTATTTTCAACTAAGCGAGTAGATTTTTCCGTACGAATCACTGGATATTTCACCAAGTCTAGCATCATAAGTACGTTTTTTGTTAATAGTTTCTATAGACAATTCATAACCAAAACTATTGTTTTGGTAAGAAAATTCAACAATCTTAGCCCTTTTCAGTCCGTCTCAAAAATGACATTTTTGGGAAGATTCTTCCCCCCAGTTCCAAAAACTATGTTTTTGGGACTGGAAGGGAAAAACCTTACTTGGTGTTGTGACCAGGTACTGGGACTTATTGAAACTAAAATGAAACTAAAAAAAGGTTGAATTTTTAGTTTTAGAGCTGAGAAAGTAAGAAAGACTTTTTTTGATTTCCAGAAAAGCTTACCTAAAAAAAGACTTTTTTTAGGGTAAGCTGACTGATACTAAGTCTTTTTAAAGAACATACTACAAAGCGTTAATATTTTTTTATAGTTATAAAAAGTTTTTAAAAGTTTAATGATTATTCAATCATATTATGATATGTCGCCACAGTAGATGGTGAAATTTTGTTTAAAGATCGAAAAATCCAATATTTAAAAACAGTATCTAAAAAAACTGGAAAAGTAGCCACAAATAAAGACATAAATTCTCCATTTTCCGGGAGTCCAAAATGTCTTAATAACCATTCTAAAAAAACTTCCCACCCACGAGGAGAGTGAAACCCTACAAGCAAATCTGTACCCAAAATTAATAAAAAAGATTTTGTAGTATCGCTTAAACTATATAAAGATTCAGATAAAAAAGCTTTTAAAATAATAATTTGCGGCTTTAAAATAACAAAAACAAGACTTAAACTGAAAAAACTTAAAAAATCAGCAAAAAGATTACTAATCGCTTCAATGCTTTCCAGATTATATTTTGTTGCAATTTCAACCGTATGTTTTTGAACTTCTTTAGAAAAATTAACTGGTTGATTAAAACTTGTAGGATCTACAAAAGATTCGAAGTAAAGTTTCTCTTCAAATTTGTGTAAATCGGCTAATGCTCTATTTTGTTGATATGAGTTTAAAAAAATTTCATTATGACTTTGATTCCAAAGAAATTCAACACCAGGTTTAATTAAAAATGATTTAGAAAGGTTGTTAACTAGTAAAGGGACAAAAATTAAGGTAATTAAACATCTTACAGAAACAATAACTTGATATCTTGAAATTCGAAATTCTTGAATAACAAGCATTTCGGCACCTGGAAGTAATTGTTTTCGAAAACGTTCAAAAGTTCTTAGAATTGATCGCGGGATTAATCCAGTTTGTTCAAGTGGTCGTTTTGTCATAAAATAAAAATCTCTCCTTTCAATCTTATACCAAAAACAACTGTTTTGGGACAAAGAAACTCCATCTTAATAATAAAAGGAAACTTTTTCTTTCATTTACTTTATCCAAAAAATAGATTTGCTGAATAAAAATGCCTTCATCGTTATCCTAAAAAAAAGTCTTTTTTTTAGGTAAGCTTTTTATAATTTTTAACAAAATGAGATAAAATCAAAAAGAAATAGATAAGTTTTTTTAAAATGAATTCTATTATACAAATATACAAAACATTAGAAGCGTAATTGCCAATTGATTTGTATATTTTCAAAAAATGAAATAACAAAAACAAAGAAAATTCTTAAATTGTAGAAAATGAGTTGGAGCAAACAGCTTTTTTTTCCTTTCGGTTTTGCTGCCCCGTTTCTAGCCCAAAATATTTTATTTTGGGCCGAGAAACTATTCTTTCCCAAAAACGAAATTTTTGAGAAGTAGACTGAGCAAATAAATTTAGATGCCCTCTAAAGAAACTTGTAAAAATTTAGCAAGTTCAGCAGCTTGAGTTTCGATTTGTTGAATACTTAAAGGCTGCCCTGCTCGTGTTAATGGAATTTCTCGATTTCCACGTAATTTTAAATATATTATGCGTTTTGGATTAATTCCTTCTTGAATTTCAACTCGAATACTTTGAACTTCTTGAATTGGATATTGAAGATCAATGCGTCGATTTTTTCCAGGGAATCCCCAACGAAAAATTCGCACATATCCTGTTTGACGATTAAATTCATTAAAACCTTCACCCAGATTCCAAAGAATAATTAACCAAATATAGGTTCCTAAAATCAAACCTAGGACTCCATAAAAACACATGACTACCCCTTGCGGGAAAAATTGTATGGTTGGAGAAGTCAGTCCAGAAAAGAATGGAATATCAAAATAACTTGAAAGTCCAGTGACTAAAAAGCCAATTCCTCCAAGGCACATTAAAGATCCCCAAACATAATTACCAACGCGTCGCGCGCCAGGAACTTCATAACGTATAATAGCTTCTTGCGCTGTCATGGTGTATTTTCTTACTTTTTTTCTTGCCTCAAAAACAAGACTGGAGCTTGTTTCTTAGTGTTCTCAAATTTTAAGAGCTTACTTTCCCAAAAATGACATTTTTGGGACGGAAAACACTCCATTTTTTTTGCACAGAAATTAAGAATCTTGCATTTTTTCAAAACAATAGGTTTTGACTTAGTCCAAAAGTTTTTTTCAAATTTTGTTATGAAAAAGACTTCCCTAAAAATAGAGAGTTTTTTAAGGTGTCCTTCCTAAAAAAATTTTTTATAATGGACCTGTAAAAATTTTATCCCAAAAACAAAGTTTTTGGGACAGGGAGTAAAACGCTTTTGTTATTATTTTTGGTTTACCCAAACATTAGGTAATGTTTCAAATTTTTCTTTTAATCGAGTTGCCTTACCAGTTCGATTGCGTAAATAATACAATTTTGAACGAGATACCTGAGCTCGGCGAAGAATTTGGACATTTGCAATACAAGGAGCATAGACAGGAAATACACGCTCTACTCCAACACCCTGTAACGTTTTACGGACTGTTACGGTAGTATTGACACCCGCTTGATGTTTTGCAATAACTGTGCCTTCAAACGGTTGCACACGTTGTTTATTTCCTTCTTGAATTGAAACGCCAATGCGTACTAAATCTCCGACACGAATATCTGGTAACTCTGTTTTTACGATCTCAGACTGGATTGTCTGGACAAGTTGTTGAAGCTTAGTCATAATAGCTACCCTTGTGTCTTTCTGTTATAAAAATAGTTTCTAATTTCAGTTTATAGCTTGATATTTTTCTTTGTTAGAATATTTAACTGCTTCAATTTAAAAAAACGAATTTTATTTAGCTCCTTTCCGAAAAACGAAGTTTTTGGAATTAAACGACAGAATAATGTAAATCCTTTTTTGATAAAACGTGAGTATCAAAATCTATAAAACAAGTTATATTTGGATTTTGAGAACGCGAAAATTGAAACATTTAGTACAAAAACAAGATGAGAATATAAAAAATACTTGTATGTATTTTTAAAAATCAAACTAAATTTTTTTTAAATTTGCTTGTCACGGCCCCACAAAATCTAAGCTTGTCGCAAAAACAATTTTTATCTCGTTTCCATTTCTCCCAAACTTTGTTTGGGAGAAATAGAGGTCCTTTCCCAAAAAATGAAAAATTTAAGGTATACCTAAGTTTTTGGGACAGGAAGAGATACCATGACTAAACTTGTTTTAGGAGAACCGAACGTTTACAAATTTAAATAACAATTGTAGAAACTACACCTGCACCAACTGTACGTCCACCTTCACGAATTGCAAAACGCATTCCTTTTTCAATGGCAATAGGTTGAATAAGTTCAACAATCATTTTCACACGGTCACCTGGCATTACCATTTGTGTTGCGCTATCGTCATCTGCGCGGAAAGATTCAATTTTACCTGTTACGTCTGTTGTACGAACATAAAATTGTGGTCGATATCCTGGGAAAAATGGAGTATGACGACCTCCCTCTTCTTTTGTTAAAACATAAACTTGAGCTTCAAATTTTGTGTGAGGTGTAATGCTTCCTGGTTTTGCAAGAACCATACCACGTTCAATATCTGTTTTTTGAACACCACGAAGTAAAATACCTACGTTATCACCAGCAACACTTTCATCTAATGTTTTTTGGAACATCTCTAAACCAGTTACTGTTGTCGTTTTTGTGTCACGTAAACCTACAAGTTCGACAGTGTCACCGATTTTAACACAGCCACGCTCTACACGTCCTGTAGCAACAGTACCACGTCCAGTAATTGAAAAGACATCTTCTACCGCCATTAAGAATGGTTTCTCTGTTTCACGTTCAGGTGTTGGAATATAAGCATCAACCTGATCCATAAGGTTATAAATTTTGTCAACCCATTTACTGTCACCTGGTTTAATTTGAGGGTTTTCTGTTAATGCTTCTAAAGCTAAAAGAGCAGATCCTGCGATAATTGGAATTTCATCACCCGGAAATTCATATTTATCTAATGTTTCTCGAATTTCAAGTTCAACAAGTTCTAATAATTCAGCATCATCTACTTGATCTTCTTTATTTAAGAATACAACAATATTTGGAACACCTACTTGTTTAGCTAAAAGTAAATGTTCTTTTGTTTGTGGCATTGGACCATCAGCACCAGAAACAACAAGAATTGCACCATCCATTTGCGCAGCACCTGTAATCATGTTTTTTACATAGTCAGCGTGCCCTGGACAATCAACGTGCGCGTAATGACGATTGTCTGTTTCGTATTCTACGTGAGCTGTTGCTAGTCCCCTATGCGCCCCTGCACAGGACCGCGGCCGCTTCATCCAGAGCTACCTCACAGCGGAGCAGCAGCTGAAGGCCATTCTGAAGCAGCATGGCCGGATCCAGGGCGGCGACGAAAACGACGTGTGCCGCATGATGTAGTAATACCCACAATGGCTTGCAACCCCCAGCGGCGGCAGCAGTGGCAGCAGCGGAGATAGTGACGCGGCTGCTGCACGGCATCAGCGCACTGCAGCTGCTGGCACCGGCCGGCGGCCGGCGGCAGCCAGTGGCAATAGCAATCCACTCAGCATTATTTAGGCTCCTCCTCTGATATCCCGTCGACGTTTACTGGAGTGCCGCTCAATTGGCATGCAAACTCAACACATGAAGCACTGCAATTGTATGGCATTGTAAGGAATGAAATGCTGCCTCCAGCATGAAGCTGTGCAACGCAGGACATTCAGACAGAGAATCTTCTGTCAGGCCCTACTGCTCTGGCGCCTCCGGTCGCGGCTGGTCGCCCTCAACAGCTGCACGTCGCGCTGCTTTGTTTGCTGCCCGTGCTGCGCCCAGCGCCTTGCACACATGCTTGTGCCCTGCTCGCCAGTCGGCGTGTGAGCAGGCGGTGCCGCAGTACCACACCGCGCGGCAGGCACTGTAGGAGGGAGTGCGATGCAAACTTATTCCCTGGCATCGCAGCAGCGGCAGGGCAGATGGCGTCACCCAGCACACCCAGCCAACCCAACCCAACGCCCCCTGCCCACCTGCACCGCTTGCTCCCCTCGCCCTGCCCTGCTGCTGGACCGCCGCCGCCGCCAAGGTTGGCGCAGCCCAGGTAGGCGCAGGAGCGGGCAGCAGCTGCCTGTGCTGCCTCTAGCTGCTGCTCCTGCTGCGCCGAGGGGCGGCGCCACCAGTCCAGCAGGGCGGCAGCTAGTTGGCGGGCAGGCGGCAGCACGTGGTGCTGCAGGCTGCTCAGAGAAGGGCTGAGCTGGGGCGTGATTGCATCATATGCTTGCAACGCTTGCCGCAGGCGAGCCAATGCGGCTGCCTCTTCCGCTGCTGGTGCGCTGCCACCGGCTGCCTCACTGGCGGCCGTCGAAACGTAGGACGCAGCCGCCCGCAGCGTGTTCAGCACGGTGCTAACAGCATCAAGGAACACAGGCACCTGCAGCAAAAGGCAGCAAATCTTGCTCTGCAACGAATCTCACGGGTACCACGCTTGGCAGGATCACTGCTCCAATCAGCAGCGCACTGCGACCCTGCACAGTGGTGCCCCTGATTGGCTCACGCGTCGACCTGCGAATATGCCTGTGTGCACGCATGCGTCCAACCCCCGCCGCATGTGCTGCCAGCAGGCTCCCCACCTGCCCAAAATCCCGCAACACCTCGTCCAGCTGGCCGCCGGAAGCAAGGAGTGCTGCCAGGCAGGGGGACTGCATCGCGCCGATCAGCACTTGTTGCAAGCAGGTTTCCCCGCAAGCCCTGTCCTGCAGTGCCAGGGAGCGGCGGCTTGCACAACTGCTGGGCACAGCACCTGGTCACCACGGTTCTATAAATCAAAGCTGCCAGCTGCACAAGTAACGCAGCGGTTGACGATGCACACACATGAACAGCCTCGCTCACCAGCAGTGCCACATTGCTCCACAGCTGGCCGAACAACGCACTCAGGGCGGGATCTAAGCCAACTGCCAACGGGCCGTGCGCTATGGTAACCGCCAGGCCGCTCAGAATGCTGGCAGTGCTGATGCTGTCGTGCCCCGCCAGAGACAAGCGCCCCTCACAGGCAAGCAGCGTTGCAGCATGCGCAGCGGTCATGGCCTCCAGCTGCCTGCGGCAGGAGGGTTGCATTGACGCAGAGCGGCGCTGCTGAAATCATTAATGGGACCGTTGATCTCCCAAGTGCTGCATGCTTGCTGCCCTGCTTTCCGTGTACTGAACTGCACCAGCACCGGACCGGCTTACCTGTCAGTCTGGCATGGACTGACCAAAGGCGGCCACAAGGTGCGGCGCAGCACTGCAGCTGCCGTCAAGCAGTCGGACAGGAGGGACAGCAGGACCAGCTGTTGCGCGCCTTCCAAATGGACTATCGGGCTGTCGCTGCCTGCCGAGCAGTGCACCAGCTGAGCCAGTCGGCTGTGCAGCTGCCAAGTGGCAGCATACACCTTGCTGTCCGATGCTTCTGGTGCTGGCGTTGTGGCTGGGCCTGCCACTACCGTGGCTGCCTGCACAGTCGTGACTGCCCCCCGCGCAAGCATAAGGGCCACGCTCGGCCAGCCGGGTTGCGCCTCCGACTGCTGGATGTTGCTGAACAGCTGCTGCAGCATTGCGGTGTCCTGGTTCTGCCCTGCAGACTGGGGCACCCCGCTCTGCATCTGCTGCAGCAGACCGACGCACTGCAGCATGCTGCTGGCTGCGCTGCACCAGGGGGCCGCGTCTGGCGGGCTGGCCATAAGAGAGGCTGCAGCCTGGCGGCCGTCGCCCTGTGGCACGCAAACTGAGCAGAGCATTTGTGGGAGGGGGTACAAATTGGCCACCGATACCACTGCTAGCTCAAACTGCTCGGCTGTGAGCTGGCTCGCCGGCCTGCCACAAGTGAACCTCTGGAACTGCTGTGGCGATTCAATGACCACAGGCAGCAGCTGCTTCTGAATCCGCTGCCGCTGCTGTGCGTCGAGCCGCTGGCAAATGGTTGCGTCGCAGCCTACAAGCACACACAGCTCAGCGAGTAGGGCTGTGGCTGAGCAAAGGAAGTGCCCGTGCTGCAGCTCTGCAGTCCCCGCTGGCGGTGGCTGCTGCTGCAGCAGCTGGACAAGCTGGGCTGCCGCTACAACAGCTGTGCTGATGGTACCGCTGCTCGCTGTCCTGACAAAGGATGCAAGCAGGCCTGCCACATATCATTGAGTCCGCTGGCCAGCAATTGCGCCCATGCTGTGAGTGCGTCATGCCCGCTGCGCACTACGCAGCTGATGGCTACGCGCGCCAGCTGCAGCTGCGCATCGCTGCTGGACCCGCATGCTGCGGCCAGATGCAGGCAGCGGGTCATTGCTTCCCAAGCCGCAAGCAGGTGCTGCATGTGCACGTATGCAGACAGAGGCGAGGGGCGGTTTCCCCTCGGTGGCGCAACCAGCCTCTGCAGGGCGGCCAGCCTCGGGGCGAGGCGGCTACCTGCACCCTCAACGACTCTGCGGGGCAGGGCACAAAAGCAGCGCAGCTGTGTTTACTCGCCCCTGCACATGCATAATGGCGGCGAGCAAGAGCAAGGCCTGCCGATCACAGTCAAGAGGAACAGCAGCACACTGCTGAACACCTCTGGAGTAGCCAACTAAAACGGGCAACAGCACACTCAAGCACACCTGCGCAGCGTGTCCAACTCCTCTGCGCTGTTGTCGGCCACCTGGAACTGACAAGCAGGGGCACTGATGGTAGCTACAGTACGCACGACGGAATAGGCTGCCTCCTCTGTAGTAATGCTGCCGGCCAGCTGCTGTAGGACTGCCTCCAGCTCCGTCGCCAGCCAGGAGGCGGTCATGCTGGCAGGTCTGCTCCAGCACTGCCGTGATAGCCTGCAAGTCCGGGAGCAGAGCACCATGCAACGGGCCCCACGAAGGGCAGGGCAGGGGTCAGCAGGACGGGCGGCGGCAGCCAGTGGGGCAGCGGCGAGTTAGGCCTCCGCTAGACACGGCCCACGGGGCCACGCCCCCTCAACAGCAGCTAGAGCCTGCGCAGTACCCACGACAAGCGCTGCGTGGGCCGAACGAGGCGCGGGAGCGACCGGTGGCACGCCGCCTGCGCTGTGGCTGCGCCAGCTGAACCTCGGGGGCAGTCAGAGCGGTTGAACAGGGAGCTACAACGGTCGATCAGTGGCAATCAGCCGCGAGGCGCTGGGCTGCACAGCACCGCCGCCCATGCGGCCGCCGCCACGTGGGGTGCCGCCGATGCTGGCTGCTTGCACTGCCAAGCACACGACAATGGGCAGCGGTATTCAGAGCTGCTCAACATGACACTTGTACAGTGTAAAACAGTGATTGCTCATACAGCGCAAGACGCGCTAGGGCCGGATGAACGCGGTCACAGGAGCGACTGGTTGCCGCAACAACATTGGAACAGGCAAACGCATCAAAAGCACAAAAGCGCATGTACAGCATGCCATGTCCCAATTAGATTGGACAGAAGAGATTGACGTATGTACATTTACGCCGGCTGCTCTTCCGCAGCCCCAGCTGCCGCCGCCTGCCGCCGCGCCGCCTTGGCTGCCGCCCGCGGCGCGCCCAGCGCTTTGCACACATGCTTGTGCCCCGCCCGCCAGTCGGCGTGCGAGCAGGCGGTGCCGCAGTACCACACCGCACGGCAGGCACTGCAAGGGGGTGTGGATGGCAGGCGCACAAGACGGTCGATACACGTCTAGCAGTGCGGCAACAGCGACGGCCACCATTGCCAGCGTTCGCCCCACTCTGCACCCCCTGCCCTGCTCACCTGCACCGCTTGCTGTCCTCGCCCTGCCCCGCTGCTGGGCCGCCGCTGCCTCCCAGGTTGGAGCAGCCCAGGTAAGCACACGAGCGTGCAGCCGCTGCCTGCGCTGCCTCCAGCTGCTGCTCCTGCTGCGCCGAGGGGCGGCGCCACCAGTCCAGCAGGGCGGCGGCCAGCTGGCGGGCAGGCGGCAGCACCCGACGTTGCAGGGTGTTCAGAGAAGGGGTGGGATGCGGCGCGGCTGCATCATAAGCCTGCAGGACTTGCTGCAGGAAACCCAGTGCAGCTGCCTCGGAAGGGTCTTGCGCCGCAGGTGCGCCGCCACTGGCTGTCTCGCTGGCAGTTGTCAGTGCCTCAGACGCGGCCGCCCGCAGGCTGCGCAGCGCAGCGCTTGCAGCATTGTGAACCACGCGCTTCTGCAGCAGACGAGGCACCAAATCTTGATTTGCAACCAAGTCATACAGTGCTGCTGCTGCCACGCTGAGAAGGATCAATGCGTCAATCTGCAGTACAATGTGACCCGCACAGTGGTTCCCCCTTATCGGCCCTCCTAATGACTTGCAAACATGCCTCTGTGCACCCATGAATCCAACCCCCGACCCATATGCTGCGCTCGCACCTGCCCAAAGTCTCGCACCAACTGGTCCAGATAGCCACCAGATGCAAGGAGTGCCGTCAGGCAAGGGCTCCGCAGAGCGCTGAGCAGAATGCGCTGCCAGCTGTCCTCTCGATAAGCCCTGTCCTGCTGTGCCAGGGAGCAGCAACACGCACAGCAGCTTAAACCCTACTGCCGACCAGAAAGGAGGCGGAGCAGTTGCGTTTGATGAGGGCAAGTGTACGACCGGCTGCCGTTGGTACTGCCCACTTACCTGCAGTGCCACATTGCCCCACAGCTGGCCAAACAGTGTGTGCAGGGCGGGGTCCAAGCCAACTGCCAGCGGCCCCTGCGCAATGGCAGCTGCCAAACCACGCAGCACGCTTGGGGCAGTGATGAGGTCCTGCTGCACCAGCGGAAAGTGGCTGTTGCACACCAGCAGCGCGGTAGCATGCGCGGCACACATAGCTCTAAACTGCCTGAAGGCAAAGGCAGCATGAGGGGGAAGCAGGTTGAACGATGAAACAGAAAGCCTGCGGCATTTCTCTGCAACGCAGATGCATCCATTCAACCAATTCAGCTGCGCGGGTGCATCACTCACTTGGTGGTGCGACGAACTGATGCGCTGCTCGAGTCTTCTGCTGCAGTGCACCCAGCCCGCCACAGTTCAGCTGTGGCGTTCAGACCCTCAGACAGCAGCATCAGCAGCTGTACTGCTTGGCTTCGCAGGCACACCAAAGGCTGTTCAGCGGCTGCCATGAAGTGCACCAGCTGCACCAGCCGGCTGTGCAGCTGCCATGCTGCCGACTGCACTGCTGCTGGCTGGCTGCCTGGCTGCGATGCTTCCATCTCGACATAGAAGTTGCCGCACCATGCCAGGTCCAGCGTGCTTCGAGTAAACGACACGTACGCCGAATACTGTGGGTCCTGGCTGTGCAGCTGCTGCATCAGCGGCAAGCACTGCAGCGCTGCACATGCTGCGCTGCACCAGGCTGCCACATCCGCTGAGCTGGTGGCCACAATACTTGCGGGCCGCTTCTTGCCAATCTGCAAGGCTGCGTCGCTGTCGTCGCGCCACAGCGCAGCCAGCATTTCCATCTGGCAGTGCACAGCGATAATAGCCGCACACATCAGTCTGTCGCGGCCAGTATCCAACTGCCTGGTGCAGCCGGCACGCTGCAGCCGCAGCGGCAGGTCTGCGCCAGGCAACAGCTGCTTTGCTGCCTGCCGCCGCTGCACAGTGCTCAGCCGCTGTACAACAGCAGACTTGGTGAGCGTGCTGCACACAGCGGCAAGCCATGCGATAGCTGAGACGAGCAGGTTTCTGTGCTGCTCCTGGCTGAATCCTGCTGGTGGCTGCTCCAGCGGCAGCTGCTGCACCAGCTGCGCCACTGCTAGGGCTGCGATGGCGCTCCTGCCATCAGCTGCCTGAAGATGCTGCAGCATTGCTGCATGCAGCGGGTAGCCTGGCAAAAACAGCTCAGACACCTCGCTGGCAGCGCTCCAATCACAGTTGGATGGCCGCTGCGCCTCGGGCAGCGGCAGCGCCACAGCCAGAACTCCAGCAAACTGCAGGGAGAGCTGCACAATGTCCTGGGCCAGCGGCGGCCCAGCCATTGCCACCGCATGGGCCTCCCAGGCCGGCTCTCTGGACAGCAGGTAGCAGATGCTAAACAGCAAGGGCAGCAGCTCGCGCTGGCCCTGAACTGCAGCAGGGGAGGGCAGCGGGATGTTCTCGGCATGCTCTAGCTGACGCCAGCACACTCCTGAGCCCCCATCTGGTGAGGCAGCACAACACCAAAATGTCTGCCCCTGCCTTGCAGCAGCAGGAGGGTACAGGCCGGCTGCCCACCTGTTGCATTGCCCTCGCCCATCCGCTTCAACAGGCGCACGGCGGCAGTCAGCCAAGCCGCAAGCTGCTCAGGTAGCGCTGCCTCCGCAGCTGCCGCAGCAGACCACCCAGGCACCCATAGCGACATTTGGGCTAGCTCCAGCTGCGTGCGGAGTGTGTCAAAGCAGCCCTGCCACAGATCGCCATGGCCATTGGCAAGCCATGCTGTCCAAACCGCCAAGGCGCTAAGCCCGCTGCTCCCAACACAGGTAACTGCCTGGCGCGCCAGCTGCAGCTGCGCCTCGCTGCTGACGCCGCATGCTGGGGCCAGAAACACGCAGGCAGTCATCGCTTCGCATGCGGCGTGCAGGTGCTGCATGTGCAGAAAGGCATTGCCCAGTAGTGGCGGCGACAGCCGCTGCTGCAGGGCGGCCAGCACGGGCCCAAGGCGGCATGCTGCCCCATCAATAGTTCTGCATCATGGGGCATAGAAGGGGCAGTGCAATCGTCCCTCTTGCACATTAACTGGTGCCACGAGTGGCAGGCGAAAGCACCACGATGAAGGCGGCGTGAGCAGCAGAACCAGAACACTCTTCCTCAACCGACTGCCTGTGGCCAACCAGGATAGCCTTTCGCATACCTGCGCAGCGCTTCCACATCTTCGATGCTGTGGTCAGCCGGTGAGAAGTCAGCAGCAGAAAGCCGGATGGCCACGGCCCTGCTCTCGGCCAAACGGGCTGACTCCTCGGTTGCAATGCCGCTGGCCACCTGCTGCAGCAGCGCCTCCAGCTGAGCCGCCAGGGTGGTGTCTGTGTCCTCCACGGTGTGAAACGAGCTCCCTCGCCTCCACAACGATAACTGCAACGCATGACCAAGCGGCATGGAGGGTATGTGCTGCGCAGCCGGCCGGGGGAGCCAGCGGCAGTGGCGGCGGCGAGTTGGGCAGTCCGCTGCCCGCGGCTCCAGCGTGCCGCCTTTGGCCAGTTGGTCAGCTTCTACGCACTGTGAGGCGCTGCGTAGGGCGAACGAGGCGCGCCAGCGACCGGGAGCTTCTCTCCTGCGCTGTCGCTGCGTCTGCTGGATCTTACGGGCGGACAGAGAAGTCTGTCGACAGCCGCTGAGTGCCGATCAGCAACCAGCGGCCGGCCCGGCCCTGGGTGCCCCAGCGTCGCCGCCCATGCGGCCGCCGCTCGCAGCGTGCGTGGGTGCCGCCGATGCTGCCTGCCTCTGTTGCCAGCACGTTACAGCGGGCATTGACATCTGTTCAACATGCATTTTGTGCATTGTCAGGCTGTGATGCCGAAAAGTGCAAGACACTAGGGCCGGATGAACACGGTCATTTGATCAACCAGCGCTCATGAGGGATGCTGGTTGCCGCAACACATTAAACCATGCAAAACCATCAGAAGCAAAGCATGCCAGGAACAAGTCGAAAGGTGAGAACTGTACAGTTACGCCGGCTGCTCAGCCGCCTCCCCTGCTGGCTCCGCTGCCTGCCGCCGGGCCGCCTTGGCCGCCGCCCGAGCCGTGCCCAGCGCCTTGCACACACGCTTGTGCCCCACCCGCCAGTCGGCGTGCGAGCAGGCGGTGCCGCAGTACCATACAGCGCGGCAGGCACTGCAGGGTGGGGTTGAGAAGCCACAGCTGTGAATGGCTGGGCTGCCTTGAGGCAGCAGCCACAGGTAGAGGCAGCTGCAGCAAACATGCATCGTCCCATTCCCACAATCATGCCCACCCCCTGCGCTGCTCACCTGCAGCGCATGCTGCCCTCGCCCTGCCCTGCCGCCGGCCCGCCGCCGCCGCCCAGGTTGGTGCAGCCCAGGTAGGCGCAGGAACGTGCCGCCGCCGCCTGTGCCGCCTCCAGCTGCTGCTCCTGCTGCGCCGAGGGGCGGCGCCACCAGTCCAGCAGGGCGGCGGCCAGCTGGCGGGCAGGCGGCAGCACGTGCCGCTGCACGTTGCTCAGCGAGGGGTAGCGCAAGGGTGTGGTCCCAGCATATGCTTGCAAGGCTTGTTGAAGGCGATCCCGTGCAACTGCCTCTTCCACTGCTGGGGTGCCTTCACTGGCCGCCTTGCTGGTGGCAGTCAGCGCATCAGCGGCTGCCTTGCGCAGGGAGCCCAGCACATTGCTGGCAGCAGTGCGCGACGCAGCCTCCTGCGGAAGAGCACAAACAGGTGGGGTTTGATGGTTGAGCTGTCCTTAGCATGCATTATCAGAACAAGTCTAAGTCGAGGTAGCACAGTCGCGTCGTGCTGTCCGTGAAAGCATGGTCCACTTCACGTTCACAAAAGCGCAAACATGAACATACACTCCCCCCAGCTCCCACACTGCAGCTGCTCCCCTACCTGCCCAAACGTGCGCAAAAACTGGTCGAGGTAGCCGCGGGACACAAGGAGCGCCGCCAGGCAGGGGCCTCGCGCCGCGCTGTCCAGCTCGTAGTGCCAGGCTTGCAAGGCTCTTCTGTCCTGCAGCACCAAGGGGCAGGCGGCACGCACTGGTGATCAAGACAGCAACTGCAAACCAAACACCGTACTGATCAGCCGCGTGCAATGCTGCACACCGATGAATAATCCACATACCTCTAATGCTACCTTGCCCAGCAGCTGGCCAAGTAGTAAATGCAGGGCGGGGTCCAAGCCCACGGCCAGCGGGCCATGTGCAATGGCGCTCGTCAGCCCGCCAAGCACGCTCAGGGGAATAGCGCCGTTGTGCTGTGCCAGGGGGAAGTGGCTCTCGCACACAAGCAAAGCTGCTGCGTAAGCAGCACACAGCGCCTGCCGCTGCCTGAGGCAGGAGCAGTATGGAAGGCAAATGGGCGTCGGCCCAGGACAGCACATCTGCGTGTGCTGTTGTCTTCACAAGTAACGGCAGGGCAGACGTGCTGGACATGCGAACATGCATTTCACAATGCAAGCTCTTGTGCAATGCAACCCCTGGTCATCCAATCCATGTTGCAGCATTCACCTGGTGCGCGGACAGGGTGGTGCACCATCCAATCCGTCAGCTGGAGTTGAGCCCGTCTCCAGGAGGTGTGTCATGGCAATAAGCCCATCAGACAGCAGCACCAGCAGCTTTTCTGCATGGTCCTCATCGCCCAGGTGCAGCAAAGGCTGCTCAGCAGCCGCCATGAAGTGCACCAGCTGCGCCACTCGGCTGTGCACTGCCATGCTGCCAAGTGCACTGCCCCATCAGCTGCCGCCGCCGCCGCTGCTGCTGCCTGGCTGGTCCGCTGCAATGTTTCCATCCGCACGTAAAAGTTTGCGCACCAGGCAAGATCCAAAGCGCTGTCAGCAAAACTCGCTGGAGTAGTCAGCCGACAGCCCAGGCTGTGCAGCTGCTGCACCAGAGGTATGCAGCGCAGCGCAGCACATGCCGCGCTGCACCAGGCTGCCGCGTCCGCTGAGCCGAAGGTCAGCAGAGCTGCCGGCCGCTGATTGCCGGCCCGCACAGATGTGTCCCTATCAGTGGTCCACAGTGTGCCCAGCAGCTGCGTTGAAGAGCAGGCAGCGGCAACAGAAGCTAGCAAGAGCTGTTGATGGTCAGCTGTGAACTGAGCCCCCTGGCTGCTTGGGCTAGCGTGCCGCAGCTGGAGCGGCAGCCCAGCCAGCGGCAACAGCTGCGTCGCTATCCGCTGCCGCTGTGGTAAGCTCAGCTGCCCAGGAACGCTAGAAGTGCGGAGCCAGCTGCACAACATCGCAAGCTGCGCGAACAATAGCTGCAAGTCGCGGCTGTGCCGCCTCTGGCTGAATCCCGTTGGTGGCTGGGCTAGTAGCAGCTGCTGCACCAGCTGCGCTGCTGCTGTGACGGCTGCAGCGGCGCTGCTGCCATCCACCACCTCAAGGTGAGACTGGAGTGCTGCATGCAGAGGGGCATCCAACAACAGCTCCGCAACCTGGGCCGCACGCTCCCAGTCGTAACCCACTGGCCGCCGATCCTCAGGCAGCGGCAGCGCCACAGCCAGAGCTCCAGTGAAGGACAGAAAGAGCTGCACAATGCCCTGGCCCAGTGGCGGTTGAGCAATCTCTGCCAGGTGGGCCTTCCACGCCGGACCACTGGCCAACGAATTGCAAACGGCCACCAGCCAAGGCAGCAGTTCTCGCTGCCGCTGCGCTGCAGCAGGGGAGGAGCATCATACTATCGCACGGTTGAGTGCGGGTCCGCTTAGAGTGACTCGGCATCCAAGCGCATCTGCCCACCTGTGCCACTGTTCCCCGCCAGCCGCTTCATCAGATGCACCGCGGCAGCCAGCCATGCCGCAAGCTGGGCAGGTGGGGCTGCCTGCGCCGCAGCTGCGGCAGACCATCCAGGGGCCCGTATGGACATATTGGCCAGTTCCAGCTGCAATCGCAATGTTGCGCACCAGCGCTGCCGCAGATCGTCCCGATCATCGGACAGCAATGCTGTCCACGCTGTCAGTGCGCCAAGCCCGCTGTGCACCACACAGGCGACAGCGCCGCGCGCCAGCTGCAGCCGCGCCTCGCTGCTAGCGCCGCATGCTGGGGCCAAAGACAGGCAGTCCGACATAACTCCACAAGCCGCATGCAGCTGCTGGATGTGGGATGCCGAGTTTGACACTGCTGGCCAAAGCCGCCGCTGCAGGGCGGCCAGCACGGGAGCAAGGCGGCTCGCAGCAGTGTCAATGACTCTGCAGGATGGGGCACAGGCAGCAGTACCGATGTATCGTCAGCTTGTCAACCTTCATATGAATGTGCTGGTGGCCAGGAAACACCACAGAACTGCTCCACGGAGCTGCCCGCAGGAAGCTGCAGCCAGTTGAGCAGCAGTAGACTGCACGTAGCCACTGCCTTCAGCCAGCCGTTTGTTATAAACACACCTGCGCAACGCCTCTAGCTCTTCTACGCTGCTGTCAGCCGCTCGAAAGCCCAAAGCGGAGTTGCGGACGGCAGCTGCCCTGCTCACAGCCAACCCAGCCGACTCTGCTGTTGTTCTGCCGCCGGCCAGCTGGTGCAGCAGCTCCTCCAGCTGAGCCGCCAGCCCGGTGTCTGTGTCATCCATGGTGCAGAATGATCTGCCTAGCCTCCAAGATGACACCTGCAGAGCATGACCAAGCGGCATAGACCAGTAAGGAGTCTGAGACAGCGGCGTGTGCGGCACAGCCGGACGAGCCAGTGGCGGCGGCGGCGGCAAGTTGGGACGCCCGCTGCCCACGGCTCCAGCGTGCCGCCTCTGGCCAGTTGGTCAGCTTCCGCGCACTGTGAGGCGCTGCGCGGGCCGAACGAGGCGCGCCAGCGACCGATGGCCCGCCGCCTGCGCTGTGGCTGCGCCTGCTGAACCTCGGGGGCAGTCAGAGCGGTTGATCGGCAACTTCAGGTTGTGGATCAACAGCGAGCAGCCGCCGGGGCCGCTTGTGCCCTGGCGCCGCCACCCATGCAGCCGCCGTCCGCAGCGTGCGTGGGTTGCTGCCGATCTGGCTGCGTTCGTGGTCACTTCAGCGATGCTGGAACATACATTGGAACATGCAAGTTGAATCAGAAGGACATGTACAGCATGCCAGGTGCAAACCGAAACCTGAATCTGTACAGTTACGCCGGCTGCTCGCCCGCAGCCCCTGCTGCCTCCGCCGCCTGCCGCCGTGCCTTGGCCGCCGCCCTCGCGATGCCCAGCGCCTTGCACACGCGGCGGTGCCCCGCCTGCCAGTCGGCGTGCGAGCAGGCGGTGCCGCAGTACCACACCGCGCGGCAGGCACTGCGGTCGGGGTGTGGATGGGAGGCGCACGAACCGGTCAATACACGTCCAGCAGTGTTGCAAACACAGACGGCCACCATCGCCAATGCCTGCACCAGGCACCATGTGCCCTGCTCACCTGCACCGCTTGCTGCCCTCGCCCTGCCCCGCCGCCGGCCCGCCGCTGCCACCCAGGTTGGCGCAGCCCAGGTAGGCACATGAGCGCGCTGCTGCCGCCTGTGCCGCCTCCAGCTGCTGCTCCTGCTGCGCCGAGGGTCGGCGCCACCAGTCCAGCAGGGCGGCGGCCAGCTGGCGCATGCGCGGTCGAATGAGCTGCATGGCACTTAGCTCAAGCCTGGGCCGGTCGGCAGGCAACCTAAAGCCAGCCAGGCACTGGCGCAGGCGCTCGAGCAGCGCAGCATCGCCGCTGCTTTCAGGCTCCTGGGTGGCTGCCAGGGGGCGAGCGGCGTCGTAGAGCGCATAAAAAAGTTCCTCCAGTTTGAAACGAATCTGGTCCTTCTGCAGACGAGGAACGTAGCAGCAAGGTGACATGAGAGCGCGTGCCGTCCTGTGAAGTCAGGCTGCACACCAGTCGACCAGGCTGCAACCTGCGCAGCCTGCCGACAAGGCCTCCAGCAAGCACCCACCTGCGAGACTGGCACTGACGCTGCCTCCTCCAAAAACGCATCCAGGTAGCCACTGTTCGCCAGGAAGGCTGCCAGGCCAGGGCCAGGGATGGCATGGACTAGCACCAGCTTCACGCGAGCTTGGAACTGATCCTGTGGGCAGGGGGTTGATTAAATTTGCTTGCTTGCAAGAGGGTGCATGCTTGGAAAGAGCCCGGAGTAGCACGAGTGCGCTATGCACTAACAGTTGGCCCTTGGCGAGTGCATGCACGCCTGCATTTCCGTACAGCCCATGCCCCAGCGGCCGGGATTGCCTGCAGAACCCCGCGCCACAACCGCTCAAACGTTTGCTGCACGGCTGGGTCGAGCGGCAGCGCCAGCGGCCCGCCGCCCATCATCGCAGCCAGGCTGGGCAGCAGGAGGGGGGTGTGCTGGTTTTCGTCCGCCAGTTGGTAGTGTGCGTCCCAGGCTTGTAGCGCATGCCAGTGCGCCATGCTCATGGCGTGCACCTGCCTGCAGGGTTGATCGACAGCGGCATGAACATGTCAGTTTGGAGGTCGGACAGCGCTGCACAGCCAGAGCAGCAGAGCGGGCCTAGGCCTCAGCACAGGGATGGCAGGGCTCACAGCAGCTGATGTTGTGTGCAACAGCCATACCTGAATGCTTGTGCAGCAGCATCAGGAGTGGCCGTGGCGTCATGGCCAGTAGAGGCCCACACAGGGGAGAACAGGTTTGATGCAGCGCACATGCAAGCGCTCAGCACTGTGCCCGAATACTGCAGAGCCGGCTGCCCAGCTAGCAGCGCATCTGGGCTGCTGGCTGCCGCCACACGCTGCACGCAGCGGCACATTTCGGTGTGCAGCGCCCACACTGCCTGCAACTGCTCGCAGGCCTCCGCCCCTGGCCTGGCCTGCCAGGATACCAACATGGCTGTGCGGGGCAACAGCTCACAGACCATCTCAGCCAGGTCAGCTGCCGCATTCACATCTGCTGCCCACTGCGGGTGCCGCTGCAGCTCGCCGTGCAGCTGGTGCAGCAGCGGCAGGCCCCGCAGCAGTGCGGCGGCCGTGCTGGCCCACGCGATGCAGTCGGCTGCAGTGCTGGCAAGCGCCGCATCTGTGCTGGGGCTGTCGCCGGCATAGCGGCAGAGCACTGCAACCTGGCTCTTGGCTGATGAGCAGAAGAATTCCATGTCTGCTAGCTGCCGCTCATTCAAGCCGCCCAGCTGGCTGCTGCCTGCCACCAGCTGCAACCGCTGCGGCAGCTGGCCGACCGCCGGCAGCAGCTTTGCCGCCACCCGCCGCTGCTGCTCGCTGGTCTGCCGGGCCAGCAGTGATGTGTCGCTGCACAGGCGCACACACAGGGTGCCAAGGCACCCCACCACTAGGACTTCGTTTTGGCACAGCGGCACGTCCACCGGCAGCAGCTGCACCAGCTGTGCAGCCGCCACCATTGTCGCTGCTGTGCTGGCGCCGCTTGCCGCGCATGCCTAGGCGCGAAGCCCGGGCGCACATATGGATGAGGCCAGCACGCCAGCCATGTGGCTCGCGGCCTCCCAGCTGCATCCCAGGGGCCGGCTGTCGGGCGGCAGCCGCAGCCCTACGGCCAGCATGCGGAGGTACGCCAACATCGCCGCGGTAGTGGCAAATGGCAGGGAGGCGTGGAGCGCCGCGTCGCGAGCATGCCACTGCCAGGGCGGGAACTGCACCCGATGTCAAGCAGCCGCTGAGGGGTGCATGTTTTTTTCCTGATTAAGCCACACTCCGCTCAAGCAAGGCATGCAACCTGCGTCCCGTGCAACTCAGCAGCGGTACGATCATTTGCTCAACATGAACACCGCAAGCACAGCGCCCACCTGCGGCACCGGTGCCGCACAACAGTTGCGCAAGCTCCGCAGCAGCGGCCAGGCACGCCGTCAGGTCGCCTGGCGCTGCCAGCTCAGCTGCGCTGGACTGCAGATCCTGAACAGCGGAGATGCTGCAGCACGCCAGGTCGAGCAGCGAGTTGCTGACCACCACCAGATCCCCTAGTGCTGCCGGGCCGCTGCCGCCGCGTGCTGCCGCTGCCGCGAGCTCCACCACTCGGCGGCTGCAAGACAGGAAGCAGCAGCATGCTGCCCGTGCTATGCCCAGGTGGCTGTGCCGCGGCATGGCCCCAGAGGCCGCAATTTCCTGGCATGCCTGCAGCAGCTCACTGGCAGCCAGCAGCAGTGACAGCTCCGCCTGCTGCACCTCTTGAGGCCGCTGGCAGCTGAACCGTGCAGCAAGATGGCGCAGCAGCGGCTCCATCCTGCCAACAGCTCCACCCGCCACACTGTAAGTGGAGCAGGCGTGCACAAGCATCGTGGTTAGCAGCAACTCTGAGATGCAGGGTGCAAGGGCAAACACGGATGCAGGGCAAGGCAGACTGACACCCCGTGCCAAGTTGGCAGTCTCGCCGGCATGCAAGATCAAATCAACCTGCGGCTCACCTGACCAGCTGGTCGATCTGGGCTTGTTTCTCTGTCGATGACTCCTCGGACTGAATGTGCAACAGCAACATCTGGGCGCCACGAGCCAGGCTGGCAGCCTCCCCAGGCCCAAATGCGCCTGCCCGGGTTGCATCCGGATGGGCAAGCGGCGCCACCAGACCATCCAGCACGGCAGCCAGGCCGCGCTGTGCCATGGTCACCAGGGCTGCTTGCGGCCAGCTGCAAGGCATGTGGGCAGTGTGGAAAAGCGAGCGATCTGTCGGCCAGCCAGCATGCGGGCGGCGGTGGAGCAGCGGCGGCGGCAGGAGCGGTGCACAGGCCGGCCAATCGCCGTGCACACGCATCGCCACAACTTACAACTCACGATCGTACTGCGGCGGGAGTTGGAAGCTAGGCAGAACGCTGTGGGAGAGCGCGCAGATTTCAAACGGGAGCCTTCGCTGAGCTGGCTCCGTCTAGAGTTTAGATCGGAGGAGTGCGAGAGGATGCGGCGAGGAGCTAGAGCCGTTCACCCAGTGGCCCCCATGCAGGCAGCATGTCGCGCCGAGCGGCACACGGTGCCCCAACAACACCCACTCAGCTATCTTGCCCTCTGAGAGAGTTGCAACACGTGCAAACATTACAAACGTATCATTGTCCGATGCAGTGCGAAATGAGCTGTGCAATCAGCCCTCCTGCTGGGCTGCCGCACCGGCCTCCTCTGCCGCCTGCCGCCGTGCGGCCTTCTCCGCCGCCCGTGCCGCGCCCAGCAATTTGCACATCCGCCGGTGCCCTGCCCGCCAGTCGGCGTGCGAGCAGGCGGTGCCGCAGTACCACACCGCGCGGCAGGCACTGCAGCATGGGGTGAAGAGGGATAGGCAGGGGTGAAGATGGCATGATGCGGGCGACGGCAGCGGTAAATAATGGCCGCCAAGAACGTGACCTAAACTCCACCCATTTGCCCTCCACACCTGCACCGCATGCTGCCCTCGCCCTGCCCCGCCGCCGGCCCGCCGCTGCCCCCCAGGTTGGCGCAGCCCAGGTAAGCACAAGAGCGTGCAGCCGCTGCCTGCGCCGCCTCCAGCTGCTGCTCCTGCTGCGCCGAGGGGCGGCGCCACCAGTCCAGCAGGGCGGCGGCCAGCTGGCGGGCGGGCGGCAGCGCGTCGCGGCGCAGGCGAGCGATTGGCAGCTTGCGCAGCGAGATCGTGGCTGCGTCAAATGCAGCCAACGATTTGCGCAACTGATCAAGCATGGCTGGATCCCCCGCTGCCAAAGCACTGTTGCTGCTGTCGCTGACTGCAGCTGACTCGCTGGCGGTAGCCACGGCCCCAGCGGCTGCTGATTGCAGGGTGCGCAGAACTTTGCGGACGTCCTCCAACAGTTCCTGCAGTAGGGAAAGAAGAAGAATAGGACAGTTCTTGGATGTTTACTTCATGCACGTCAAATCCCCTCGCGTGCAGGCGCTGGTGTGTTCCTGGTGCATCCGCAGTCTGCCAAGCTAGCCCACTGCTGCAGCACACAGCGCGAAACAGCCAGGACAGCGTGCACAGTTGTGACTGGTGTGATCTTGCCTGCCCGCCCGTCAGCAGCATCTGGTCGAGGTAGCTGCCAGATGCA
>VFQQ010000432.1_pt1 | contig 84839 bp, 148 predicted proteins | sample 3512341 | NCBI WGS metagenome assembly VFQQ01 (sample SAMN10412373, study PRJNA504923) | tailings metagenome | isolation source: Relicate 2 Philex TSF1 revegetated site | place: Philippines: Tuba, Benguet | collected 2017-08-29 | reverse complement strand
GCGAGGGGTCAGGCGAGTCCCTGCTTGTGGGGCAGTGATGAGAACGGCGGGTTCAGGAGAGGGAAGATGAGTGGAGCACATGGTTGTCCAGCATGACATTGGACTGCGGCACCAAGTGCACACTGCACATGCCTTGACGTGCACATGTGCGCCACCCACCTGATGTCCACCGCTTGCTGGTACTGCTGCTCCGCAAGCGACAGCGCATGGCCGCCCGCAACAAGAGCGGCCTGCGGCGCAGCAGCTGCGGCGGCGGCAGGAGCGGCGGCGGCGCACAGCAGCGCCAGGACGAGGAGGGCGCCCCGCTGCAAGGCGGTGGAGGCATAGGGCAGGTTCGATGCATCAGGTACTGATGCAAGGAGCTGCAAGCGCTCAGAGGCAGGCAGTGCAGTGGGCCGTGTCGGGGCTGGAGAGTGGGGCGGCAATAGTGGTAATGGCGGGGCCGGTCTCACCCTGATCATCCTTTGCAACTCGTCTGAGCGGCTATGGGCCGCTGCCCTCAGAGAGCCAGGCCCTGCAGTGGCCGCCCGTTCGCCAGGTGCTCCAGGCGGCCCCTAGCTGGTAGTGATGGGTTGGGCGTGTTGACGACAACTCAACAGCACGGCGATCGCGGCCCACGGGGCACTCGACGCCCCTCATGCGGGCTGACCATGCTGAGCCCTGCCGCGTGCTCCTCGCGCAGGCATCGGTTGCTGTCCCCGCAGTGCTTGTGGAGATTGCCGCTCGGTGCCAGCTAGGGGTGCAGCAGTGACTGGCGAGTCGGCGAGCCCCCTGGGAGGCGCCTGAGGGTCCAACCCTACCTTCACTGGACTCGCGCGGCTAATTGCCATGCTCAGGACGGCGGCCCGCGGCGTGCTGGGGCGCCTGGGCGCCGCCCGCACCATTTGCAGCAGCAGCGCGGCCTGGCAGCAAACCACGGAGGAGAGCAAGGAGGTGAGGGGGCCGGGCAGAGGCTGCGCGCCGCCGATGGCTGCGCCAGGGCCTGGGGTGGGCCGCCGCCGCCGTCGAGCGGGCAGGCGGTGGGCGCCAGCGCGGAGGTGCGCTTTAGAGCCCGCTGCGTCTCGATCGCGCGCCCGCTGCTGCCGTTGCGCCATGCAGGAGTTCCTGAAGCGGTTTGCGCCACATGCGGGCAACCTGAACCCGCCGGAGTTCCCCTCCAACTACCTGGTGAGCCTCGGGGGCTCGATCTCAGTGGGTGGCCGCGGTTTTGACCGTTGCACATGCTGCCGGCCCCATTGCTGGCTCTCTTTGGACATTGCCAGGCTTGGCTGCCCATGCTGTTCTGCCTCATGCGCATGTTTATGATGGACCAGCTGCTGCTGCGCTGCTGTCCTTGCCTGCCGCCACTCCGCCGGCCGTTGCAACTTGCACGAACGCCATGATGCCGCGAGCCTGTCGCCCACGTTATTGGCCCTCGTGTTGCTTGGCTGCAGCCCAAGAAGGCGGCGGAGGCGGAGGGCGCGCCGGCTGCTGGGCTGCCCGACAAGCTGCAGTTCAACTTCTTTGTGCCGCACGAGACGCTGTGCCAGAACGAGAAGGTGAGGTCGGGTGAATAGCTCCCGAAATGTGGCAGCTCTCAGGGCCATGAGCGTGTTGTTTCCTCAGCAATTGGCGTAGATTGGCCGCATGCACAGCTCAGTGAGGCGCACCTGCTGCTGCTCTCTGCGCAGGCCAAACCGTCATGCCCCGTGCCTGCCTGCAACAGCTGCTCCTGGCCTGCTGCTGCCCACCAACGCTGCTGCCACACACTGCTGCTCGTTCTGCGCAGGTGGACCTAGTGCTGATGCCCGCCACCACGGGTGACTTTGGCGTCATGCCCGGCCACGTGCCCACTGTGGCGCAGCTTAGGTGCGCAGTCTAGGGGTGAAGTGTCGGCTGGTTTGGGTGCGCAGTTGGCTCGGTTGCACAGCTGGCTTTGGTGCACGAGGACCTGCCCCTGCTCAAGTGTGTGCCTGTTTGTTACTACTTGTTCACTGCCCTATGGTTGCACCGCCTTGTCTGCTGCAGGCCCGGCGTGGTGACGGTGCACAAGGATCTGCTCTTGCTTGAGCATGTGGCTGATTGCTCACCTTGGGTGTGTTTGGTCTGCTGCAGGCCCGGCGTGGTGACGGTGCACAAGGAGCTGGACAAGAGCGTGGAGAAGTACTTTGTCAGCGGCGGCTTTGCCTTTGTGCACCCCGACTCCACCGCCGACATCTGCGCGGTGAGGCAGGGGCGGCGCTGGGCAGCAGCATCCCTGGCTGGGCGGGTTAGGACAGGCCTAGATCACATCAGGGGTGCAGGCAGCGGAGTGCCCCGCTGGAGAGGTTCAGGCTGTTCCTACATTACAGCCTGGCAACCGAATTGTATGGGCAGCACAGGCCCAAGGCAGCTGTATCTGGGATGAAACGGGCTTGCACAATTCTCCCTTACAATGACTGCAGGTTGAGGCGGTGAAGGTGACCGACCTGGATGCCGAGGCGGTGCGGGCGGGGCTGCAGGTGCGCCGCACGCTGCTGCGCAGCTGGCTGTTGGTTTGGACAGGCTTGCTGCTTTGTTGTTGCTGGGCGGTAGCAATGCCCCCTTAATGCGGCCGCCGCCCAGCCATGTATCAGCCCCGCCGCGTTGCGCTGCATGCCCTGTGGTTGGATGCCCTTGCTGATGCCTGGCTGCCATTCTCCAGGCATCCTGCATGTGCTCCTCTCACGCTGTTCTCCCTCCCAACCACGCCTGCCACAGGAGTACACCACCAAGCTGGCGGCGCTGCAGGGCAAGGGCGATGACTACGAGGCCGCCGCCGCGCAGGTGCGCCGCTCACTAGTTTGGGGGCGCTGTACAGCCTGCCGCTGTTTAGGAGGCCTGCCATCTATCTGTTCAGTCTTTTGCCGAGCTTCTGTCATGCCGCCTCAGCCTGATCAGTGGTAGTGCTGGGCTGTTGAGCACTCATGCCACACGGGTGCGCCATCATGGGCCAGCTGCCCATGGCCGACCACATTCGCCTGCCCCCGCCCATCCCCTGTCTGCAGGTGGGCGTCGAGGTCTACTCCGCAATGAACGCCGCTCTGGGCCACTAAGCGCCCGCCTTCCAGCATGCCGGCGCTCGGCAGCAGCGCCAGCTGCGGTGGCATCGATAGGGGCTGCCGTGGCGGCGCGCCGCTCGGGCGCTCGGGTTGCACATGGCGGTGGAGAGGCGGCGGTCGCGGCAATGTGGGCGCCCTGAGGGCTGCCGCCGCTTCCACTAGCCCTCCACTGGCCCATTCCCCTGTTCTGTGCTACCGCCCGCCCCCCGGGCATTTTCCAGCTCGGTTTCAGCTCCTCCCGGGGCCTGTTGATACGCAAGCACTTTTCATGCATGCCGCCCGCCAAACACTTGCGGTGTGGCCACAACTGTGAGAACTTCCTCAGCGTCAAAAGGCTTAACAGTGTTAGACGGTTCATAAGGCGCCAAGGTGTCAGAACAGCGGATGGCAATCCACACAGCTAGCATCTTGCGAGGGGCGGACAAGCCGGCGCTGTGCGCTGGCGGCGCAGCAGTCAGAGCCGTGGCGAGTCGATCGGCTGCCATTGCGCATCTCAAGCAGCCACAGCGATTGCTCTGCTTCATCACAGGGTCGTGAGCCGCAGCAGAACGCCAAAGAAGCGAGTTGTGCTCGCGGCGCTGGAAAAGCAGGCAGCATGGCCCGCAGTCGCAGTAGAAGCAGAAGCAGGAGCCGCAGTAGAGATCGCTACAGGTGCACCGCCCCGCCCGGCGTCCACGGGGCCAGCAAGCCGCCGCCGGTGCCGCCACACGCCGCTCGACCTTATGCGCCGCCACCCTCGCTGCCACACCCTGCAGGCGGCGCAGGTCCTACAGCAGAAGCAGGTCACGGGACCGGGGGCAGCAGGAGCCTGTATCGCCACGAGCAGCAAGGAAGCCGCGGCAGCGGTGAGCAGCAGGCCCGAGGCTAGCAAAGCGGCTCTGCGGATGCCGCCTGCTGAGGCTGTGCATGTCACCCGGTTGCTCAACAGGCGGCTGCCTGCTGTCTCTTTGACAGAAATTTGAGGAAGCGGCGGCCCGAGCTGGATGAGGAGATGAAGGCACAGAACAGCAGGTGGGCATGGGGCTGGGCATAGCACTCTATGCCCGCAGATCGTCTGCACTGGCCTGCTTGCCGACCTCGATGTTGCTGAGCAGAAACGGCGAAAATCACCCTTTGCAGGCAGCGAGAGCTAGAGCTGGAGGCGGCTGAGGAGGAGGCATTGGCAGCACGAGTAGAGGCAGCCGTGCAGGTGTGTGCACGCCTGGCCAGTGCATTGAAATGGGGGTGGGATGGGCTGGATGGCCGTGCGGCTGCCACATCAGCACAGCACTGCATACAGGCCACCAACCAGGCCTGGCTCATGAAAGTAATGGTCCTGCGTCTCAACATCCCTTGCACACCAGCCCCACTTTCCCGCACCACCCACCTGCCTTGGCACTTGTGCCAGGAGCGTGTGGCAGCGGCAATGGCGAGCGAGGAGGTGGCGCTGCGCATTGCAACGCGGCTGAAAGAGGAGCGGGCCAAGCTGGAGGAGCGTGTGATGCGGCAGGTGGGTGCAGCTGGGAGCTGATGGCTGCATGCCCGCGTTTGTGCACTGGAGTGTGGCGGTGGGCTGGTCACCTCACCATGCAATGCTGTGCCGTCCTGCTGTTCTGCCCACTGGTTGATGAATGTGCTGGTGCGCGCCCCTTGGCGCCCCGCTCCCTGGGAAAGCAGGTGGAGATGGAGAAGAAGATGCTGCTGGAGCGCAAGCGGCGCGAGGACGCGGAGCGGCGGCAGCAGCAGGCGGAGATGGAGCGCATCCTGGAGGAGAACAAGCGCAAGGTGGGTGCAGGGGAGGGGAGGTCGTCAAGGGAGGGCGGGGCGGGCTGTGCCTAGCACTGGAGGCGGTGTGCCCAGAGGGCGGCGGGTGGGTGGTAGGGAGGGGCCCTGCTGTAACGCCATCAGGGCCAGTGGCATGCATCTTTACGCTTCATGGACAGTCCGTTTGCTCACTTGGTGCGCAGGTGGAGGAGGCGCAGCGCAAGGCGGCAGAGGCGGCGGCGGAGCAGCAGGGGCTGCCCAAGCCGGCGGCCGCCATGCGGCGGCGCCAGGGCCTCATCCTCGTGGACGACTGAGCGGGGCTGCAGCGCTAGCGGGCCTGCTTTTTAAAATGAACCATGAGCAGTGCTGCAATGTAAGAAAAGCACCGCTGGCATCTCGAGGCGGGAGGCTGCATTGGACGCCGCTGGGCCGCTGCCGCCCAGCGTGCCGCCTGTTGGGCAGCTCACTCAGGTCCGCCCCTTGTGCCGCCTGTTGTTCTGGAGGATCAGGGCCCCGTCCAAGCCTTCCACAGCGCCCAGCCCACCAGCCGAGTGCCCGCCTTCACTTCCCCGAGGCAGCACCCAGGCCGCACCGGCGACGCCCTCGCGCTCCACACAGGTGCTGGAGCCCGCTGGGCGGCCCCCAGCCGGCCCGCCGAATGCAACAGCCCCGCCATTTTCACCCGCGGTGGTTCCCCGCCTTGTTTGGCCGCCCCGCCCCGCCACCCCGCCTCCCAGGGCCCCGTGACTGCAGGCCAGCCGGCGCCGCGCCGCGGTGAACGGGGGGAGCCCGCCAGCCACCGCCGCCCGCCGCCGCCTGCCGCCGTGCTGCCGCCGCCATGGCGCAGGACGACCTGCCCATCCTGCCCTCCAACTTCTTCAACGACCCGGAGCAGTCGGGGCGGTGGAAGTGGGAGACCGACTTCAAGGATGTGGTGGAGATTGGCAAGGGCAAGGTGCGCGCAGCGGTTGGGGCCGGCTGGGCAGGCGGCGGCGGTGTGGCTGTCGTGGCGGCGAGTTGCCCCACCTTGCCTTGCCGTGCATGCCCATCTGGGTGCTCACTGATTGGTGCTGACAGCTTGCGTCCCGGCGGCACTGCCTTCTGTCCCCTCCGTGCCCTGCGCCCGCAGGACACGGTGATCTACAGCGCGGTGTGCCCCAGGCTGGGCACCGGCCGGCGCGTGGCGGTCAAGGTGTACGACAAGACCAAGGTGCAGGCCACCAAGTACCGCGCCATCAAGCGGGAGATCGCCATGATGATGTACTTCATGCGCAAGCGGTGCGTGGACCAGGGGCACGGAGCTGAGGGGCAATGGTGGGGCATGTATGTCGGCAGTTGCAGCGGCGGTTGGGTGCTGGCGGGCGGTTTGGGCTTCAATGCAAAGGCATGGCCTGCACCTGCGCCTTCAGCGCCCAGGCACCTCTGCCCCTGCAGGCTGCCCTCCGTGGTGTACTACTACGGCGCCTTCCACGACGAGGCGCACCTGTACATCGTGATGGAGTACTGCGGCGGCGGCGACCTGCTGGAGAAGCTGCTGCGCGACAAGAAGGCGATGAACGAGAAGAAGGTGGCCATCGAGGTGGCCCTCCCCTGCCTCTCCATCCTCAAGACCCTGCACGAGATGCGCATCATCCACAGGTGGGGTGCAGGGCGGCAGGGTTGTCTACGGCAAGACGGGCGGGCCGGGATGCTCATGTGCCGCCACGCATGCTTGCCCACCATGGACCTACATGCCCGCCTGCCCACCAGTCTGTTATCTTGCCCTCGTGCTGCTGCAGGGACATCAAGCTGGAGAACATCTTCATTGATGATTCCGGGCGCGTCAAGCTGGTGAGCGCGCTGGGGGCCGGCGGCCAGCGGCTCAGCGATGCATGCACCCTGCCTGCAGCTCTGCCTGCTTGCTGCCCAGCCTTACTGCTCTGCTGCCCTCCCCCCTTGCTGCAGGGTGACTTTGGCCTGACCATGAGCATGCGGCAGGAGTCTGCCATCTCGCCTGTGGGCACTGTCGAGTACATGGCGCCGGAGGTGGGTGGCCTTGCGCTTGCGGTTGTGAAGCTGGCATGTGCTGTGCCCTCATGCCCTGCACCGCTGCACCATCAACCAAACCCATGTGTGGCTGCCCGCAGGTGGTGGCGCTGCCGCCGGTGGACCTGGTGATCAGCGGGCAGATCAAGGCCACCGACATCCCGCCCACCAACGAGAAGGTGGACATCTGGGCGCTGGGCGTGACCATCTACGAGCTGGTCACAGGTGCGCATCTGGGAGGATGAGGATGCGGGCTGCACAGGCAACAGTGGGTTGCTGCTAGGCACCACGTGCTGTTCTGGGCATGTGCAGGGCCAACCGCCACCTGCCTGCTGGCCGGTTCAACAGCACTGCCTTCCCTGCCAACCTGCCTCTCTCGCAGGCCGCCTGCCCTTTGAGGGCAAGGACAAGCCCGAGATCAAGCGCAACATCACCTCCAACAACCTGGCGCCGCTGCCGTCATTCCTGACGCCCCAATGCCAGTCCTTCATCAAGGCCATGCTGACCTACGGCGTGGACGAGCGCCCCTCGTGCGCCCAGCTGCTGCAGCACCCCTACATCACCATGTACTGCACCCCGCCCGCGCCCAAGCCCGCGGCCCTGCCCAACGTCATTGCACTGCACGCCTACAGCCCTGGCGCAGGTGGGCCAGGGGAGGCAGGGCGCAGTGGTGGTTGGGCAGGGCCTGGACAGGGTGCATGCCAGCTGCCGCGCCTGCCCTGCCGCCTGTACCGAGGAATCCACACAAAAAAAACTGCATGCGCACCTGCATGGGATGCAGTACCTGGTGGGGCGGCGGCCCGGCCTGCCACGGCAGCCGGGCCCAACACTGCATCTGGGGAGCGGCGGCAATGGGGCGACCACGGGAGGCGGGGCAGCTGGAACGGCGGCAGCAGCTTCAGTGCATCAACCACAGGAGGGGGTGGGGCCTCTGCTGCACCCAGCATCGCCCAGCCCTCCCCTTCTGGTCGTCCGGATGTGACGTATGCCGATGCCCTGCGGACAGGTGGCCGGGTGCCGGCACCCGGCGACGACATGCGCTCGCCCCGCACACCCGGCGGCTCTCACGTGCCCGTCACCGTGGGGCGCAACGCCGCCGCCAGCGCGCAGCACAGCCCCACCATCCTGGCAGGCGGCGCCTCGCCGCACGACCCCTTCACCTCCCCGCTGCGCCCTGCCGACCACAGCGGCGCAGCCAGCGGCGTGCCCCGCAAGATCAGGTGTGTGGCTTTGGGAGCAGTGGGGTGTCCTCTCATGTGCGTTTCCTTGCAAGCTGCTCCGACCAAATTAGTCATTGAACAGAAATCCTTCTGTGCTCCTCTTGCAGCTTTGAGTTCTTCTCCGGCAACAAGGCCGCAGCAGCACCTGGCGATGCCAAGGTGAGGGGGCGCTAGGGTGGGCGACTGGTGGGAGTGCATGCTGCCGTTCATGTGGTGTGAAGGTTTGGCGGTGCAGCGGAGGCATCTCAGGCATCCAGACCAAAGATGTGCAAGGGGCTGTTGGAGTTGTTTCAAGGGCGCTTGCCTGCGCTGTTGCCCACTGTCTCCAAGGGTGCCCGAGGAATAAACCCAAATACTGCATGCCGGCCTGCGCATGCCGCTGCACCCGTGGCACCCTCTCTCTTGTGTGAGGGGGTGCCTGACGCCCGCCAGTGCATCACCGCTGGCGTCTGCTGCTGAAGCACAGGGAGGAGCGGGCGCACGCGGAGCGGGAGCAGCGGGAGCAGCAGGGGCAGGGCTGGAGCATCAGGTGGAGCTGGAGGGCGGTCTGCTGTGCTGTGGCTGACGGCAGCTCTTCAGATGCCGAACATGGGACATTGTACCCCTGACTGCCCCCTCCCTTTCCACCCTACCGTGCTTTCCGCAGCGCATGGGTCAGCAAGCTGACCAACAGCCCCGGCGGGCAGCGCCGGCAGTGAGCGGCGGCGAGCGCAAGCGCCAGGGCATGGGCGGGGTGAGCGCTGCCAACTGCCCGCCATCACTGTGTTGTGTTGAGCCTCACCAAAATTGTGTTGTGATGATGGCCTTCCTGCCCAGCATCATGATGGTCTCTGCCTCTCTCACGCATGCTTACCCACCCCAACCTCTGCCGCAGGGCGTGAAGGCCACCCTGCGCAAGCTGTTCACCTCGCGCCGCAGCGGGCACCAGCGCCTGCCTGATGAGGACATGATGGACGCCGAGGATCAGCAGCACCCCATGGCATCGCAGGCACAGCAGGCGCAGCAGGCCAGCTTCAGCCTTGGGCGCTGAGCCGGTGGGCGGCAGGCGGGCCTGGGCGGGCGGCAGCGGCGCGTCCGTGACACGGAAGGACGTGTTCCTGAACTGTAACAGACTGAAACTCTATGTTGTATGTATGCCTTAATATGTGATAGTGCTTGATTCTGTTTGCAGCTGCGATGCTCCTAGCTACCTGTTGCCAATTTTGTTTCACATGGCCTTGATTGTGGCAACTTCCGCAGCTACATTGTAGTGTAACGCAGCCACAGCACAAGCGCGCAAGCTGCAGAAGTGCAAGGGCAGGCCGCCGCTTGCGTGTTCGTCTGCTGATCACATGACCATGGGTGCCTCTTCTGCTGTGTCCACACGAGCTGGGGCGGGCACCTTGCCTTCTGCACCAGCAGGCACCTGGCTGCTGGGGTCCAGGCCAACAACTGGCGACTGGGCTGCGGCCAGGCCAGCGAAGGTCGGTGTAGCAGCGGTGCTTGGGGGCAGGAAGGACATGGCCTGCAGGTGAGGCAGTGAGGTTGGAGTTGGTGCAACCTATGCGTCAGGCGCAGCAACACCACGAGTGATCCAGCAGGCAAGCCACATCAAACACCGGCAAAGTGGAGAATCACCATGCTTTTAGCCGCCCAAATCCAAGCCAACCCACCAGTTTGGCAGCCTCGAAGTTCTTGCCCAGCAGCACAAGCGCATCTGGGCTGTGCGCCTGCACAAGCACAGAAATGGATGCACACAAGGGTTGTGTGATTCCGGAAAACAGCAAGCAGGTTGGGCGGGCCGACCCACAGCAGTTCCTCCCTCGATGGGCGCAACCTGGCGCATGGTTCGTGCACAGATGCAGGTGCCTCGCTGGGTGCATGCACTGTGCCCTCACCGCAGCCAGGCGGGGCAGCAGCGTGCGCTCCTCCTCCAGCATGTGTGCAATCAGGTGGGCCTGCGCACGGCACGGTGCATGGGGGCAGGTGAGCAGGCGGTGTGCATTAGGCATCTGCTGCACTGGTGCACCAGTGGGACGAGCGCGGCATGAGCAACAGGACATGCTGGTGCGGCCAGCAGTTACAGTTGACAACCCACTCACATCGTGCATGCTACACAATCACTACCCAACCAGGCGCAGCCATGTCCCCATGTTGAGACAGGCCCCTCTGCGGTACCTGCAGGTTGCGCACGGCGGTCTCCAGCGTGGCTCCTGCGCCGGATGGAAGCAGGCCGCCCAGGGTGCAGCCCACCGAGGCCAGCACGTTCAGCAGGTCGTTCTCCACCTATCGGGTTGGATGATGGATTGGGTTGGATGTGCAGTAAGGGAGCAGGTCGCTTGACAACATGGCATGGCAGCTGCACCCGCAAGCACCATGCAGCTTGGCATTGATTGACCAAACGCCGCTAATCCCAGTGCACGCAGAGCAGACCATGTCATGGCACGCATGCAGCACCGCACTAGCCAAACCCATGTTTGCGCACCTGTGCATGCTCCTGGCGGCTGCGAGCAGCGAGCGCGGCATTGTCGGTCGATCCCGAGGCCTCCACCTCCACCAGGGGGTACACAACATCCAGCTCTGCCTGCATGGGACAGGTTGGCAGTTTGGAATGATTTGGGTGATGTGGCAAGGCATGGGTGCGGGATCGCATGGCATGGCATGGCATGGCATGGCATGGCATGGCATGACATTTCCTGACGCTCTATTCACGCACGCCCGCATGGCATGACTTGAAATGACAAGCTTGTCCCATGCTTTTTGAAGGCATGGCACGCCACAGCAAGGGCATGGCTCATGGCTCATGGCTCATGGCTCATGGCTCACGGCATGGCGAAGCGGCTCAGCATTCAGCATGGGAAGTGCAGCAGGCACCCTGCCCAGGCACCCTGCCTCAGGCCAATGTGGGCGAACTTTGCTGCCAAGCGGCATGCCGTTGCATTGCAGCACCAGCCCAGCCATGGCGCCATGCCTGCCTCAGTCTGCCCGCACGCTGCCCCGCCATCCCACCTGGGAGTGCATGCGGATGCTCTGGATCAGCGCCGCGGCATGCATTTGCATCAGGTGCTGGTGCTTGGCCACTGCAGCCGCCTCAAAGTGCGCAAACAGGGTGGAGACATGGCGGTGGTCGCCTGCACGGATGGGGCGATCCGCAGGGCAGCGGCAGCTGCAGGCGTCAGCGGCGGCCGTGGCTGCGCTGCTCGCCGCCGCCGGTAGGGCAGGCATTGCTGCTTGGCTGCGGTGTGGTGCTCATGCCAGTTCATGCCATGCACGATCGGCCGCCAATGAGAGGCTTTGGGCCGCAGGCAGGCCGGCAACTCGTCTTGGACGGCTCGCAGCCTTGTTTGCGGGTGCACAGCGCACACAGGATGCAGTCGATCAGCGATGGCTCTGGGAAGTTCGGGCCGCCCGTGCCTCCAGAGTCGCTGATGGCGAGCTCTGCGGCCTGGGCCTCTGCTGCCACTGCTGCTTGATTGGCCGCTGCCATGGCTGCTCGGCAAGTGCAGAGGATTCAACACTTGAGCAATGCAGAGTGCACGAGGCACGAGCGCCGCGCTGGCGACAACAAGGCACAAACCCCTGTCAGTTGAGCCTGCCAAGCGTCTGCGATCTCGCATTTGTTATATTGGTGTCTACATTGGTTGTAGCAGGGAGGGAGGAGCAGCAGGGGCCGCAGGCAGGAAATGCTTTGCCAGTGCTTTGACGGCTCAGGTTGATACGTGGGTTACCGGAAGTGCAAGGCTGCAGGCAATTTGACTGCTGGAAAGTACATAGAGATGAAGGAGAGAGTATATTGCTCGAGCACGCACGCCACTTTCTGTTGACAACGGCTCTCCGCGGCCGCTCACGACCCTGCCTTGCGCTTGCCCTTGCCCAGGGGGGAGGCAGCGGTTCCGCGCCGCCGCGAGGGGGCGGGGCTGTCCCCCGTGAGGTCGATCACCTCTGCGGCAGCGTGGGACAATAACAGACAGAAAGTCATCACACACTGAACAGGGGATGAACTTTACTGCCGAAGCCGCAATATTCATGCGGCGGTGGTTGATTCCAACCAACCCGACATGCAAACGCTGAACGTGCCTCCCCCTTCCCCCTCAAGGCTCACCCTGGAAGTGCAGTGTGCCGCCGCCCAGGCCAACAGGGCCGCCCCGGGGTGGCCGCGCGCTGGTTGAGGGCCCCGGGTCTGCCGCTGCCGCCTGCCGGTAGATGTCTGCCGCCGCCTCGCCGCCGCTGCCCTGCGCGTGCTTGCCCTGCGGAGGGGTGAAGGAGGCAAGGTTCAGGGTGGGCAGGGCAGGCAGCGTGGCGGCGGGCAGGTAGCATGGCGGGGGTATGCGGCAGCAGGCGAGACGTCGGCAGGGGCAGCCAAAGCAGCAGGGGCAGCAGCAGCCAGGCGTGAAACTCAGAGCAGTTCCCAGCGACAGTGGGCTATGCACCTTGTAGGGCGCCACGTTCACGGCTCGCGAGGCCACCTGGGGCGCAATGTCGCACTCGATGACCTGGCAGGACGGTAGGGCAGTGGATTGCATCAACGGCCGGTACACTGAGCGAGTTCCACGAATGCTGAAGGGCGCGACCACACGTGCACCCTGTCCACCATGTGCTTCTACCAAACCCAACAAAGCATGGCTGGGAGCTTGCAAGCGCCCCTTCTCCTCAGTCAAAGTCCAGCTCCACCCAACTGACCTCGTACATCTTCTGGATGAGTGATATGCAGTCTGTCAACCCCTCCAACTCTCCAAACCACCCATCAAGCAGCATCACAGCCAGCGCCCCTCCTCCCACGCTTATTATTCAGCCTAAAAAGCTGGCGCACCTCGTACATCTTCTGGATGCGCGTGTCGATGTTGGCGGCCAGGTTGATGATGGCCATGCGGTGCTGCATCAGCTCCGACGCGCTGCCCACCGGCCACGGGTTCTCAATCAGCTGGCTGCGGGGGCGGAGCAGTGAGGGGTGCAGGGCAGTAGGGAAGTGAGAGGATGGCAGGGCGGAAGCAACAGGCCACAGGTTCTGAATTAGCTGGCTGCGAGGGCGGAGCGAGGGTTGCAGCGGGGGAGGGGGAAGTGAGATCGATCGTTGGTGGGTGCGTCCGGGGTGAGAATTGGTGAGGGAGCAAGGAAGCTGAGATGCAGCAGCCAGGTGGCTGCCAGGCGCCAAGGCCCACGATGCCCACCACTCTGCTGCGCTGTGCGAAACTGCAGTGCCCTTTTTGCTGACCCCCCTGTTGCCCACCTGAGCCGCTCCACCTCCGCCTCCAGCTGGCCCTGCTTGTCCTCAAACAGCGCCTGGTTGATGGCGTTGGCCTGCGGGGAGGGCAAGTGGAGAGGAGATGTAAGCAACCGTGCGCAGGATGCACCCTAGAGATAGGATAACACAGTAAGAGAGGATAGAGCGCCAGCAAGGCTGCGCACTGCACAGCTGGCCGCCGCCTTCCCTGCTGCAGCCCCAGCTAACATCCATGCGCTAACATCCACGCGCATTCCAGGCAAGGCACAGCGTTTTGGAACAGCGCCCACCTCTGGCGTGAAGTCCTCCTTGAACATGCTCTGGCCAAACATGTAGAAGGCAAAGATGTAGCTGCGGGCGGCAGGGTGGCAGGAGAGGAGGGGGTTGGATGGCAACAGATGCCAAAAGCACACGACAGGGAGGGCTGGGTGTGCTGCCGCATGAGCCGCCGCCACTGCCCCGCCAACCAGGCACTCGATTTCAGCCGCTGTTCAAGCCACAGCAACCCCGCCCTCGCCATGTCCCTCCCACCTGTATGCCATGCAATTTCGGGCCAGGAACAGCTGCTGCAGCGCGTCGGTGAGCCAGGAGAAGTTGGAGAGCGAGGCGTCCGTCTCCATGGCCGCGTCCACCTTGGCCTCGCACTCCTGTGAGGGAGAGAGAGGGCGACAAACGTCCCTGTGTGCACAATTGAGTGAAGCAGGTTCACCAGCACGCAAGCTAGGCAATGGTGCTAAGAAAGTCCAGGGCGCTGTGCGACCCAATGCCAGCCTGGGGCCCCGCCACCCAGCCCGTAGGTCGCATGCATGCGCGCTGCTCCAACCGCCGCCCGCCCCCCTTGCCTTGCGCAGCTTGTCCTCCAGCTTGCAGGCCTGCAGGTTGGCCTCGTAGCGCGTGAGGTAGTGCAGGTAGCGCTTCAGGTTGCTGCGGGGCAAGCAGGTGGGAGAGAGTGGTGGGTGGGGCAGAGAGTGGTGGGCTGGGCACCAAATGGGCACATGGCCAGGGGCATCAGGCGGTGGCACAGGCTCCACGATGCTCAGTGCTGCTTCTTTGGCAAGCAGGAAGGCATAAATGTGCAAGGGCAGGGGGCTTTTTTTCGGCAGGCATACCCACAGCTGCAGCGCTAGCATTTTGCCGCGATGCGGCTCTGCTCACCGCTGCGCCTCATTGGCTCGTGCCTCCGCCTCCTCTTTGTATGCGCCTGGGCAGAGGGAAGGCAATTAGCAGAGGAAACAGTGCATGGTGAGTTGAAACAGCATGAGACGGTTGAATCTGCATGCCAGTGCAACGCCATGACGGCAGGCAGCCGCACAGCAATGGGGCACGCAAACAGACTGAAGCGCAGCCAGCTGCCAATGCTCATTGGCCGTGCCCGCCATTGTTATTGCCCCCTCACCGCACGAGTGCCCCTCAATCGCTGTCCACGTGTGTGCGCGCCCCGTGGCCTGCCCGCACAGCCAGCAGAAGGCCTGGCCGCAGCGGCACAGCACCAGGTTGCAGCTGCAGGGCAGGATGGCGGGTGTTGCATGGAACGCACACAGTTTACTGCCTGCTATGTGTTTAATGGGGATGCTAGCTTGCTCTGCTCCAGCGCCCCCATCATCCCTGAATTCTCTGGCATTTTCAGGGCCACATCCCGGGCATTGTCAAGTGCCACTTCATAAAACACGTGGCACCCACCCGCCGTTCTTCTCCACCGGCTTGCTGCACTTGGGGCAGGGCTTGGTGTTGGCATTCAGCCAGCTGCTGGTCTCGCTGCCGTCCCGCATGCGCTGCAGAAGGGAAGAGGGTGGGCGGGCAGCTGGGAAAGTGAGATGGAAAGGCAGAAGGTTGCTCATGGCTGGCGGAGCTGCAACCATACTGCCAATGTATAGCCATGGACCCTGCCCGGCCATCCAGTGCATGCATGCTGGCCGGCCCTCCCCGCACAGAGCTGCGCGCCCCAGGCAGTGCCTGCCGCCCACCTGCTCCCAGTCTCGCAGCATGTCGCAGGTGCAGGGCGAGTGCGGCACCTCGCAGCAGGCAAAGCAGAACTGGTGCCCACACGTGCACTCCACCTGACGGGGCAAGAGGGCAGGGGAGCAAAAGGTGTGGGAGTAGGAGGGTTGGTTTTAGGCATCAACTGGCTGCCTTATGCAAGCGAGTGCAGCAGTGAGTGCAGCGCGCCATGCCAGGACAAACAGCTCTGCAACCATGCATGGTTGCAGCAGCAGCGGCAGCCACCTCCTTGCCCCGCCCACCTCGCAGTGCGGCTCCTTGCAGCGCACGGCGTGCCCGCAGTGCGGCACGCTGGGGCACCACTTGGCCCGCTTGTTGTCGTCGATGTATGACTCTGCGAAAGGGAGTGGCAATTGGAAGCTAGAGGGGGCCATTGCTGGGAGGACTGCGAAATGTGGACTTCATGTCGCAGGTTAACAAAGGGGGTGTGTTGTCGTCAATGTACGACTCTGCAGGCAGGTGCACGGGCGGGGCCGCGGCAAGTCAGATGCTGGAGGGTGGGTTTGTCGGTTGAGCGCTCCATGACATTCAACCACCCGCAACGCATGGAAGCATGAGACCACAGCGAGCACGTGCTCACACCCCTTTAACGCTACATGTACATGCCATGCAGCGCCTCACCTAGCAGCGTCTGCTCGTACTTGGCCAGCAGCTCCTTGTTACCGTGTAGCAGCTTCTTGACCTACAGGGGCCACAGCAGCACGCGTGTTGTCCTGGCGCATTTGCAGTGCTGCTTTTCCCTGCCATCAATCACACGCCGCCCGCTTGAAAAACCATGCAAGTTGCATTGCAGGCTGCAGCGCAAGACGGCCACCACCCCCCTCCCACCTTGTCTTCATCGCACACCACGCCGCAGGAGGGCGCCATGCAGCGCAGCCGCCGGCTCATGCCCTCCGAAATGCTGATGCTGCAGGGCGGCACAGGGGGGCAGCGGCGGAGAGGATTTACAGCGCCTGCCACCCTCCCAAGGGGGCCAGACTTTCCAAAGCATGCTGGTTGGTTACGCACTGAAGGCAGCACGGCGAGGGCCAGCTCATGTCCCAGGGCGTGCAGAACGCCTCAGCTGGCCCAAGGGGCCGGTTCTGAACAGCCTCCCTTGCATTGCAACCAAAGATTGCCCGGCCAGGCACTCACCGCATGTGCTCGCGCCAGCAGTCATTGCAGAAGGTGTGGCCGCACTCCATGGTGGTGGTCTCTGCTGGCGCCACATCGCACATGCACACCATGCAGGTGACCTGCAGTGGCAGCAGCAGAGCGCGTGGGGGAAGAGGTCGAGCTCACCCTGTTCGGCATGGCGCAACAACCAGCAAGGCAAGCAACAGAGCTTGTGGGCCAAGCAGCATTCACGACCAGCCCGAAACCCAATGCACACTACAGCGCACCTCGCCGCTGCCGCTGCCGCCAGCTGCTGCCGCAAACGCTTCGTCCGCCTGGCTGAGCAGCCCCGCCCGTTTGTACACCTCCTCCTGCCCCCGCTCCGCAATCGTGCCTGTAGGGCATTGCACAGGACCATGGTTTTATGTGCCCGAGCGCACCGCTGCAACAAAGCCGTGTGGTAAGCGGGGCCGGCAGCCACACACACAGCATGCACAGCAAATGTTCTGAGCAACACCGCCAGTCTCCAGCTCAATGCAAGAGTGAGTGCAGCAACCGCCCAGCCAGCCACCGGCGTACCTAGCACGGCCTCTGCATCCCAGGAGAAGAAGATGAGCAGGGCACGAGCGGTCGTTGTGCTGCACCCCAGGATGCTCTTCACTTGCGACAGCGCCTCGTCCTGAAGAGAGAGCACATGTGCAGGCACAGCGTCAGACCAGGCACACAGAAACGGTCTGCCTGCGTGTTTCCACGTGCGCGGGCGCGCCAGGCGCATCACCACAGGTCAACAAGGCAAAGTGCTGCCGAACCCAGCGGCCACACCTGCACGCGGCGCAGGCTCTGCCTGTCCAGAATGGTGTACAGCCGCCGCTTGTGGTCAGAGCGCGCCTCCGACACGCCGCGCTCCTCAAAACCGTCGTCCTCGCCGCCGCTGTGGCAAGTAGGGGAGGGGGGGAACAAGTGCGGCGGCTGGGGTGGCGCGTTGGGAGCTGGGTGCAGAAGCAGCGGCAGCACTGGCCTAGGGAATTGGCGAGTATGCAACATGTTGCAACCTCGGCAGTCAGCGCTGTTGCCGGGTAGCACATCCCCATAGCCCAGCACCAAGCACCCACCTGCTGCGCCCGCTGTGGGCGCCGCCCTCCTCATCATCGCTATCGCTGGGGAAGGGGCTGCCCTCCGGCTGGCTGGGCTGCGAGCCCTCGCTCATGTCGGTGTCATAGTCCTGTGGGGGCAGAGGTAGGGGCAGCAGTGCGGTGTGGCGCAGCATGAATGGCGAGTGGGTGCAGCACCATGGCACTAGTGGGTTGGGCAGCGCAGCGCCCCAGCAGCTGCCCTGGCCAGCAATGCAGCTGCACCTCAGCGGACCACCAACAGGCGCACCTCAAACCACACGTCATCATCGCTGCCAGGCGGCGCCATTGCGCCCGGCAGCTCTGCAGCACAGTGGGTGCCGCACAGCAGAGGTCGGCGGCAGCGGTAGCACACGGGCGGGAGCGCGCGGGAGGGGCAGGACGCAGCCCCTGGCCTGCCAACCACGCTCAGAGCGGCTGTGACGCATGTTACTTTGACAGGCTGCGCCTGGGCTTGCCTGGAGGAGGGGAGAGCAGGCGAGGGGCTTTTCGACCTTCCCGGCACTAGCCTGCTGCGCTGCGGCCTGATCGGCGGCCCGAGCAGCTACGGCTGAGTGCGACGAAGGTTCAGGGAGCGCAGGGAGCGGTAAGACGCGCCAACACGCTCGCAGGGCTTTTTGCTGTGCAAGGCTCTTCGCAGGGCTGCAGCCGGCTAGAATTAGTCTGATCGCGAGAAGGAGGTGCAGCTCAGCAGCGGCGGGGCCCTTCTGCTTCACTGAGCGCTCACGCCCCTGTGGCAGTAAATGCGCAGGGTGTGGTGCCTGAAGTTGCTTGCTCGGGCTGCTGCATGCTTCATAAGCATAGGCACTAGCTGTGCACTGCTGCAAGAGGCGCTCCGGTAGCCTCTGCGTCTGGTTTGCAGCTCGGGGGAGCTCCAGCCCTCTGCTTTACGAGCTCTCAAGGTGACCGAAGCTTACAATGGCAACATATGACTGCCTTGCAAGCGGCAGCACTGCGCCAGCTGCTTGCCACGGGCCGCCGCCGCCGCGTTCGCAGTGCCGTCACGGCCCCGCAACCCTGCCGCTGCCGCCTGCCTTGCCCTGCATCTTTGCCACATCTTTGCATTGCGCACCACTGCAGGCGAGGGCAAATCGATCAGCCTACAAGAGCTGCTCATCGCAAAGCCCGCGTGCTCCACGCCTGCCGCCAGCACCACCAGAGCCGCTGTATCGCACTGCCGCCGCCGCCGGCGGGCGTGAGGGCGCATGGCGTCGTCGGATGAGGAGTTTGTACCCTCTGACATAGACGAGGAGGCGTTTCTGCAGCAGGCCTATGGCACAGATGAGGAGGGCTACCTGCAGGGCGCCACGACAGGTGGGTGCTGGCCGCCCCCTGCTCGCCCGCCAGGCGGCGACAGCTGCCGCGTGCGCCGACAGCTGCGATGGCCGGACGCGTCTGCCTGGCGTGTGTGCGCGTGGGCTGCTGGGGTGCGATCTCACCCCCTTGTCTATCCAGCATTGTGCCCATTGCCCGACAAGCGTGTGTTGCTGCCCACCATCCCTAAATGGCAGAGGAGGAGGACGACGAGGTGGCGGCCGACATTTTTGGGGAGGGGGAGGGTGCCCTCGACCCCATGGCCCTGCTGGCAGGTGCGCCCCCCACCCGCCAATGGCTCGCTTCCTCACTGCTTTTGTCACTAGTATGCACCCAAGCCTCATCTGCTGTGTGCTTGGTGGCACTTGTGCAGAGCCAGGTGCAATTCAGCCTTGCTGGCTCAACAACCCGCCATCCGTGTGGGCCAGAGTCTCACCTCGCAGCTAGACACTCACCAGCCTTCCCTGTTCAACACGTGCAGGCATGGAGCGAGAGGAGGCACTGGGCCGGCAGGCCTTTGAGGTGCTAGCGCAGCGCAAGCGGGCGCACCGGCGTGAGCGCCGCGCGGCCGCAGCAGCGGCAGCTGCCCATGGGGCAGAGGAAGAGGAGGAGGAGGAGGAGGAGGAGGAGCAGGAAGAGCACCAGCAGCAGCAGCAGCTGGGCGGCGGGCATGGAAGGGGAGAGGAGCGGTTGCCGGCAGCTGGGCACCATGTGGCGGATGCAGCACCCATGGCCATGCAGCTCGACTATGATCAGGCTGGGCCCAGCAGCGCTGCGCCGCAGAAGGGGCGGCGTGGGCGCCGCGGCCGCAAGGGCAGCAGCGCCTTTGGCGCCAGGTGCGCTGGTGCTTGGGGGCTGGGTTGCTGTGTGGGCGTCCAGAACCGTCATTGGTCCTGCTGTCGCATGCACACATGCATCTGCTGCCAGAGCAGATGCTTACACCGCTACCAGCGCAATGCTTACTCTCCCTCGGTACTCACCTTTGCCTCCCCTCACAGCGTGGACGAGATTTGGGACGATGACCTGGCGGAGCAGATGGGCCTGCAGCCCGCCAACAGCCGCAAGAAGCAGCGCAACCGGCAGCGCTGGAGGTGGGCCTGCTGGGGCAACGTCACGTATTGATGTGGGGGTGGGGGGCTTGCCAAAGTGTGGGGTCAGCACACTGCTGGCCTCATGTCACAGGTTCCTTTGTGTCATCCAACCACCACGGCATGGCTCGAGGGTCACTGGCTAGTCGGCAAGCCTCCTTTCAACACAGCCTGCCAACCGAAAGCCTGCTCCTGTCTGCTGTCCCTCTGCAGGAAGAAGGCAGATGCGCGGGGCGTCAAGCGGCGCGACATCCCCGAAGCGGTGTCTGTGCTGCTTGGCGAAGCCAACCTGCTGTACGCAACGGGCCAGCACCACGAGGCCATTGCAAAGCTGATGGACGTGAGTGCTGGGGGCCAGGGTTGGCTGGGTGCTTGTGGCTTGATGCGCAGCCGGCCTGACCTGCCACTTTGTTGTGGGGAAGCTATTGCCCCGCTCCTGCACCTCTGCATCCCTCGTGACACAACACTCCGCCTGCCACCCTGCTCCCAACAAGCTGAGCTCCATCGCTTCCCGCTCCTACTTTGCTCGCTGCACAGGTCATTCGCATGTCGCCCAACCTGCCCGACCCATACCACACACTGGGCCTGCTGCACGAGGCGGTGGGCGATGTGAAAAAGGCAAGCAGGTTTTCGGGTGCTGTAGGTTGCCGGCTGTGTTGCTGTCTCTCGGTGATATGTCATGCGCAGCATGGGGCTGGTGGTGCTTTTTACTGCATGCAACGCCGCTGCAGCCGGCCGGTGCAACCCTGGCCTTGCTCCACTTCTCCCTCCCTGCCTGTGCTCCCTGGACATTTACATGCTTGCTGCGCACCTCGCCCACTGCGCTGCTTCCCGAGCCCCGCCAATCTAAAAGCCTGCTGCTTCACCCCCCGCAGTCCCTGGACTTTTACATGATTGCCGTGCACCTGACACCCAAGGACCTCAGCCTGTGGAAGCGGCTGGCGCAGCTGTCCACGCAGCAGGGGCTGGTGCGGCAGGCCATCTACTGCTACACGCAGGTGGGCCGGCTCTAGTGGGAGGAGAAGAATGCTGCAGCACTGGTAGGGTGTTTGTGAATGCCGCGGCTATCTACTGCTACACGCAGGTGGGCCAATCAGGCATGGGAGCATGAGGTGCTTGTGCATGCACGCCGTTGAGGGTTGCAGGATGTTGTATGGCTTGGCTCGAGCATCATGCACAAAGCACACGTGTCCTGACCTGGGTCAGTGCATCTCACACACTACTTGTAACCCTGCTTGTTATCAAGTACAGGTCCTGAAGCGCGACAAGGAGGACCCGGATGCATGCTCAACCTGCTTAGTGCCTCTCGCCCAATTGTTCCCCTTCGACTTACTGTCTATCCAAATGCAGATCCTGAAGCGAGACAAGGAGGACCTGGATGCGCGTTACGACCGAGCCATGCTGTATGCCGACATGGAGGAGAACCGGAAGGCCATTGAGGGCCTGGAGCAGGTGGGCGGGGTGCATGCTTGAGACGTGGGCAGGCAGTGATTGGGCATTGGAGGTATGGAGGAAGGCAATCGAGGGGCTGGCGCAGGTGGGTGGGCATGTGCTTCCTGAGAACTGGCAGGCACCTTGCATTCTCTTGGGTTTCCGCATGATTGACTGCACCAGTCGCTTGGTGCAATGCAAATTCTTCAGGACTGCAGCAGCGCATTGTCCATCACAACATGCAAGTGCACGCCATATGAAGCAAGCGGCGCCCTTAGCAACCTCCCTGGCGTTTGTTTGGTCGCCTCGCCCAAACTTGCCTCCAAACCAGCTTGCCACAGGTGCAAGCGGCGCGTCTGGATCACAGCGAGGTGCCTCTGGTTCATTGCCATCCTTGCTTACTGATACAAACCAAACCGCTCATGCGACACCTTGCCACAGGTGCAAGCTGCACGGCCGGATCACAGCGAGGTGCCGAAGGCGCTGGCCCGCCTGTTCCACCGCACCGGCCAGTCAGCCAAGGCGGTGCAGGTGCTGCAGGCCCACCTCTCCAACTTCCCGGGGCAGGCAAGTGGCGGCTGTTGGTGTGCGAAAGAGAGGGAAGGGAGGTGTGGTGTGGTGTGGTGTCTGGCTGCCATGCCCTGAGAGAGGTGTGGTGTTGTCCGCTGTACTTCATCACCCACGACGTGTTGGCAACCCCACACATGCTGTACCATGGTTGCAGACCGACCTGACCCATGTGAACATCCTGGCTGAGCTGTATTGCGAGGCGGGGCAGTGGGCGCCTGCCCTGGCCATCTGCCAGCGCGCAGAGCGTGAGCTGCTGGCACCTGACGAGCAGCTGCCGGTGGATTTGAAGGTGGGCAGGCCGCTTGTCAAGGGCCGCATTGCATCGGTTGGTTGCTCTGCTGGCGCCTGATGAGCAGCTGCCGGTGGATCTGAAGGTGGGCAGGGGACTGTCGGCTGGCTGACCTGACGATGTTCTTGCACCTGTCCATTGCTCTGCTCTTGCTGTGCTGACGCTTGATGCAGAGCTGCAGGCTGAACATGCATGACCTTCCAATACCGGAAGTGCCAAATTGATCCCGCGCTCTCGCACCGCCCGGCATGCAGGTCAAAGCCGGCGCAGCGCACGCTTACCTGGGAGATGTGGCTGCGGCGGTGGAGGAGTTCAACGTTGTGCTGCAGGCAAGAGCCGAGCTTTGCTGGGGTGTTCTGGATGGCATGCATCGATGGCCGGCCAAGGACACAAACATCCTGTGCTGCTTCCTTCAATCGCAACCGGACCAGTCCTTTCTTGCAACTTTTGGAGTGGATCCACCAACCAGCTTGGATTTGTTTTGCCCCGCAGGAGCCAGTGGATGCGTGCGCCGACCTGTACATGGCCCAAACCGCGCAGTTTTCAACGGTGTATTTTTCTTCTGTATACCCGCAGGAGCCGGTAGACTTGTGTGCCGACCTGTACATGGATGCGGGCAGCGTGCTGCTCAACGTGGGCCAGCCCGACAAGGCGCTGCCCTTCTTGAGGTGCCCTGGGTCGAGCTAGGGTCGCTGGAGGGGAGAGAAGAAGCGGGGGCACAGCCTGCCTGGCTGAGGCTGGCTGGCGGGGCAGGTGCCATTGCTCAAGTTGGCTGGTTGGTGAGCACTCTGCCTGGCACCCTATTCTGCAGGGCCGCTTGCCCGAGGTCAGTGCCGAAACCGCGTACTGTTTTCATACTTTCATTCAATCAACTCTTGCTGCGCGCGTTGCCCGCCCCCTTACGCCGCAGGGCGCTTGCCGAGGTGCCAGAGGTCAGCGGGCCCGAGGTGTGGGCACGCCTGGCGCTCTGCCACCGCTCGCTGGACCAGCCAGAGCAGGCGCTGGACGTGAGCCTTTGGGCGGGTGCTGGGGAGGTGCTAAGTTGGTTTGGAGGCTCGCATTGGCAGGGTGCTGCATTGGCGGAGTTCCTTCCGTTTGTGGAGGCTGCTGGGCGGTGGCGCCCAGGTGGAAGAGCGAGCTTGCCGCTGTGTGCGCCGCGCTGTGCGCTCAACTTGTCTCTGCGTTCGTCATCAGCCCCTGCCACCCATGCACCCCGCTCCCGCTGCAGGTGTACCAAACCGTGGTGCGGCAGCTTGGTCCTGATCATCCGGGCTACATCGACGCTGTGGTGGCCCTGGCTGAGCAGCACCGCGAGCTGGGCCAGGCCGCAGAGGCCGACCGGTGAGCAGCAGCGTGTTATAGTTATCAACCTGTTCCATGCCTGTGGGCACTCCCTGTAGTGGGGCAGCTGTTTGGGGTCTTTGTGGGCGCCCACCTGCTCTCGAGAGCCAGAGGAGCTGCGCGCGGTCTGCCTCGGTCCCTGGGCTGGCCAACCTTGAGAGACTGACCTTGCTCTCACCTGCTGCTAACATGATCACTCAAGCCGTCTGTTTCTACTCCCTTGCTTGCCTGCTTGCTTGCTTGACGCAGCGTTCTGGACGAGCTGGAGGAGCTTGTGCGCTCCCAGGACATGCCCGCCGACCACGCGGCGGCTTATGCCTTTGTGCTGCGCCGCGCCAACATCCTGTACGCCTGCGGCAAGAGCGTGAGTGTAGAGTGCCTAGAGTGCACTCGGCCTCCGTGTTCTGCTGGGGCTGCGTCGCTGGGTTTGTTGGGCTGCCCGGCAGGGTGCGGCAGTTGGACATCGCTGCAGGCGTTCCCCTGAACATGGTAGTTTCATGCTGGGCACGCTAGCTGGCCGCTTGCACAACACGCTGCCGCTCACAGTTCGTTGGTACCACCCATTGCTTGTCTTTCATGCAGGACGCGTTCCTGGACGTCACGCTGCCCGTGCTGGGCGCCACGCTGCGCGCCCTGGACGCCGAGCACCGCCAGGCAAGCGCTGTGCTTCGTCTCTTCCTGCTCATGTTGGCCCACTGCATATTGCTGCAGTGCATCCTACCAACTTGCGGTCTGCATTGTTTGCAAAACCATGGTAACTTGAACGGCCCGCATGCTTGCCTTTGTTTGCAGGTGGTTGGGGAGGAGGACCGCAAGCTTCAGAAGCGGCTCAAGTACCTGGGAGAGCGCATGCGCGGCCGGGGGCCTCAGGAGGAAGGTGTGTGCCAGGCCGGCTCGTTGCTTGCACTCATCTTGCCTTCGCCAGCCGCCCACTGCATGTGTCAGGCGTTTCATGTCAGCCGCCAGGTTGTATGATCTGCTGCGCACCGGGCCACCCAACGTGGGTTTCTGTTCCGTTCCAAACCCCTGTTCTCCATTTGCTTCTTCCGACTCCTCGTCCACCCAGGCGGCGTGTTTGTGGGCTACCAAAAGTACGACCGCCGCAAGAAGCACATCCGCGAGCTGGATGAGAAGGCGGCGGCCATCCTGGCGGCCCAGGGCGCAGTTTCGGGCGTGGAGAGCGAGGGTGAGTGAGCCTGCTACTGTTGGTGATGGTCGGTCGTTCGGTGTGGCATTAGCAGCTCAGGCGGTGGTATTCGGGCGCCGAGAGCGAGGTTGGGTGGGGCCGCTGCGCTGCTGCTCAATGCGATATCTGCAGTTGGGGACGGGTGTCGAGAGCGAAGAGCGAGGGTGGGTGGGGCCGCTGCGCTGCTGCTCAACGCGGTATCTGCAGTTGGGGGAGGGTGTCGGGCGCAGAGAGCGAGGGTGGTGCGCCTGCTGCTGTAGGTGATTAGGCGTTTGGTGTGGTATTAGCAGCTCAGGGGGTGGTATTTGGGAGCGGAGACTGAGAGCGGGTGGACCACTGGTGCTGCTGTTCGTAGTGTTGAGTTTGCAGGTCAAGGAGGGGCATGGGTGTGAGCTGGTGGCGCTGTTCTCATTTCACACAATATCCTTGCTCTGTTCCCCACTCGTGCAGGCGAGGACGAGGGCGGCCCCAGCGCGCTGGTCATGCGCGAGCTGCTCAAGGAGGAGCCCGCCTTCAACCTGCTGCTGCAGACAGGACAGGTGAGCGGGGCTTGCGCAGGGCAGGGGGCAGGGCTGGAAGGGGCAACAGGTGTGGGGGAGGAGTGGTGGCAAAACCACAGGAGCAGCAGTGGTCAGCCAAAGGAAGGGGCAGATGCTTGTGGCTCACACAGATGCGACTGTAATCCCCCCCCCTCCCCCCCCCCCCCCAAGAGGACGACATGTTATGTTTCGCCCGCAACACTGCCTCCCTTCGTTTCTGCCAGGTGCTGCTGGCTCAGAAGCAGTTCCAAGAAACGCGGGAGCTGCTGCAGGCGGCGCTGGACGTCTGCGGCAAGCGGTGCGCTGCGCACACATGGCACGCCGTGCACGCTGGGCTGCCGCCCCACTTTGGCTGCCGCGTCTGCTGCCTCTGCTGTACGGCTGGCCCCCGTCAGCTTGCACTGCGGTTTGCTGGCGCCAGTTTGCTTTGCAGCTGGGCCGACACATGGGAACAAAGCGTGGTCTGCTGGTGTGCCCTCAAGAATCCTGCTGGATCGGCATTGCTTAGCTCACCGCTTCCCATTCGCCTGCCGTTGTCTGTCTCACAGCTGGGGCGACAAGTGGAAGAAGGACGCGGTCCGCCTGCTGCTGTTTGAAGCGCTGCTGGGCCTGCGCGACTTTGGGGCCGCCATGCAGAGCCTGCGCCCCGTCACGCTGCGCTGGCCCTTTGCCCCCCTCGTCTGGAACGCCTTTGGCAGGTGTGCGTGGGGTTTGATCAAAGCATAAAGCGGGATTTGTTTGGCGAGTTCGCTGACAGTCCCTCCACCAAGTGGTGCGCCCAGCAACTGCATACTTCGACATCTTGGCTGACATTGCGAACTCTTCTGCACACGTCTGTCGCAGGTATCTGACCGAGACGGGCGGCGTGCGCGCGGCGGCCAAGTTCCTGGCGCCACTGCGCCAGCGCCACCCTACCTGCCTGCCCCTCATGCTCATGGTGGGCCACTGCCACCTGCTCAACACCAGCTACGCAGAAGCGCTGAGCGAGTACTTCCACGCCTACAGGTGCGGTATTAGGTGTTGAGTTTCGAGCTGGTCGCCCTGTACGTTGGCCTTGTGGTGTTGTCCTGGGTGTGCAGCAGCATTGGTCACTTGCTTGCATCGCGCAACCACACGTGTGTTGTTTCAATGCACTGATGCCACCATGCTGCCCCCCGCACACCACCACATTGCCCCGCCCTCCTCCCAGGGTGTCCCCTCACGATCCTCTGGTGCTGCTGTGCATCGCCGCCGCACTGCTCAACCAGGCGGCCACCAAAAAGGTGGCGGACCGGCACCGGGCCGTGCTGCAGGCCTTTGCCTTCCTGCAGGAGTACGGCGACCGCAGGTGGGCGGTGCTGGCTACAGGCTATCTCGCTTACATTTTTCTATGTTTTGGTTGGAGCGCATTCCTGCAGGAGTACGGCGACCGCAGGTGGGGGTGGGGGGCTGAAGGCTGATCCGGTCGTTGATACGGCCTAGTTGCAACTGGCACGTGCATGCCCCTGCCGCACGTCTCAAGCTCCTCCACCCTGTCTTGCCCCGCGCCTCGCAGGCGCAACCCCCAGGAAGCGGCATACAACCTGGGGCGAGCGGCACACCATTTGGGCCTGCTGCACATCGCAGTGCCCTACTACGAGCGAGTGCTAGAGTCGGCGCCGCCGCCCTCAGCCGCCGCCGCAGGTGCGCTGTGTTGTGCTTTTGTATGGGCTTTTCGGCTGGGAAGGGTGCTGTGGAAGGGCAGGCTTCGCCCTGCTGCAAGGTGTGCACCTGCGACTCGTCCCAGAGCGTTCACCAGTGCTGTGCCACCACCCCCTGCCTTGCTGGCAGGCCCCTCGTTTGACCTGCGGCGCGATGCCGCTTTCAACCTGTCCCTCATCTACAAGTCGTCGGGGGCGGACGCGCTGGCCAGGCAGCTGCTGCGCCAGCACCTCACTGTCTAAATTGTTTCTGAACAAGCAGGGAGCCAACACCTGACGGCCTGAGCCGCTTGCCAGGCAGCTGCTGCGCCAGCACCTCACTGTCTAAATTGTTTCTGAACAAGCAGGGAGCCAACACCTGACGGCCTGAGCCGCTTGCCAGGCAGCTGCTGCGCCAGCACCTCACTGTCTAAATTGTTTCTGAACAAGCAGGGAGCCAACACCTGACGGCCTGAGCCGCTTGCCAGGCAGCTGCTGCGCCAGAACCTCACCGTTCGATATGCGCTGGCCATGCGCCCCACTTCAGAGCTCAGTGGCTAGAGGTAGATGCTCCCTCACTGGCCAACGGGCCCATCCTAATTGCCTGGCATCTGCTTTGACCGCACTTGTGCCGGGTACCATTCATGATGCATCAAAATGGCCTTGTGCCCTGCCTGCTGACCGCACTGCTTTGATTGATGTGGCGTGTTGCACAGAGAGGAAGCAATGGGTGACAAATAAGCAGAGGCGGGCATAGCAGGCCGGATGATACAACACGCGAGGGCGCAAAACAGGGCGGGCCTCGGACTGGAGAGTACAGGGGTGCGAAGAATGCATGTGGGCACATGAAAGGTGAACATTGATGCTGGCTGCATTGGGCAGGCCGACGTTGGCATGGGACTGATTGGAAGAGGGTTGTGGGTGAGTGGAAACGGTTGGTTGGAGGGAAAATACTGTTCAAGAGAGGCGCCGCACAGCGGCGTGCAAAAGAGGGGAGACGGGTTCAGGCCAAAGTTGCGAAAATTGTTTGTGCACACATAGCAGGTGCGAGCAGGAGGCCAGCGCACGAGCGAGCATCCAGCACTGGCATCCTCCGCTGCTAAAGGCCAGTGTAATTACACCAGGCCGCATGCGGGGTCAGCAGCGGGGCCCTGCCCACTGTCTGCGGAGGCGGCAGCGGCTGCACAGGCTGCCCAGCGAGCTGCTGTGGCTGCTGCGTACTTCTGCAGGCGGGCGCGGTCTGCTGGCGCCAGCTCAGCCGGTGGCTCCAGATCAAGCCCTGGCGCCTCACTGCACAGGAAGCTGCAGAGTGCGGGACGCAGGCAGGCAAAGGGGGCGGGCTTGTTATGTAAAGTGGCCGGCAGGTGGCTGGCTGGCTGGCCTCCCTTGGGCAGCAAGGCTGCCAGCGCAAGCAAGGTGAAGCAGACCAAGCGGCACACAAGGCAGAGGCAGAACAGGGCATCATCTCGACACACCGGCCCGCCCCGCCGCTGCACCTGAGGGCGGTGCCCGCCCGAGCATACAGCCGGCAGCTGCGGGCCTGGTTGCCCAGCAGCTCATCAACTGCTGCCTCCCTGCCCCAGGCCAGGGCAGCGCCGTACAAAAGCTCCCAAGGGTCTGGTAAGGCAGCTTCGGCGGCCGCCACTGCCGCAGCCGCGGGCGTGACGGCGGTTGGAGAGGGCTCCTGCCCCGCTTTGTCCAGCGCTGCCGCTGCCTCCTCCACTGCTTCCATGCTGGCTGCTGCATCCGCCTGCAGCTCCGCCTCGGCTGCCGCCAGGTCAGCAGCCGCTCCTGATTCAGCATCCTCAGCGCTGCCAGCCGGAGAAGGCTGCACCTCCGCCGCCGCCGCCGCCGCCGCCGCCGCTGCGTGCCCTTCTAGTGCATGCTCCAGCAGCTGCAGCGCGGCCAGGTGCAGGGACAGGCACTCACGCAGCGCGGCGTGCTGCCCCGCCTGGCCGTCCCCTGTGGCAGCAGCAGCCGCCTGCCGCGAGGAGGCGGCATGGCGCAGCACATGGGCCGTCCGCTGCAGGAAACGCCAGCGAGGCGCGCCCAGCCAGGCGGGTGGCAAAGCAGCCGCTGCAGTGTGGGCCTCTCCGCTGGGGTGCACAGCGAACACATCTTCTGGAGAATGGCAAGGAGAGGGGGAGCAGGGGCAGGATCGTGGTGTGCAGGTGGGGGCAGGGGGGCAGCAGGCCTTACATGTACACATAGCAAGCACCACCCTGCCTGCCCTGGCTAAACAAGCCCACACAACGCGCCTGCACCCTTCGCACCTTCTGCGCTGGCGTACGCATGCCGCGAACCCGCCAAGCTGCCCTCTGCAGATGCGCTGCGCGAGGGGCCCTGCGGCGACACCGCGCGGGTGCTGCCGCTGCGCCCGCCGGGCGCTGTGTGCGCTGAGAGCGAAGGGTCGACCAGGACGTAGTCATCATCCTCGCTGTGCACGCTGTGCCCCGCTGCGCTGTGCCCCTGCGCAGCGTGCCCAGCAGCCGCCAGCGCCGCAGCGGCGCTGGGCCGCCCTGCAGACTGCTGAGAGGCGGGGCGGCCGCCGGGCAGCAGCGCCGCGGCGGCCTGGCTGGCTGCGGATGCACCCGCCCCCGCCGGTGGCTGCTGGCTTCTGAGCTGCGCCGCGACTGAGGAAGGGCCGCGCTGCGCTGGCGCCCAGTGCGCCTGCTGCGGCTGGCCAGGCAGCGGCGCGGCGGGTTGGAAGCCTTGCACCCTTTGGATGCTGCCAAGCCGGCGCCCGGCCACCGGCTGCGGCCGCAGCTGCTGCTCCTGCCGCTGCTGCAGCGGGTGCTGTGCAGCCGCCTGTTGGGCGGCTGCCCCATCCAGGTCTAGCGAGCGCCGCGGCTTGAGCTGGTGCGAAAGCCCACCCAGCCGCACCGCTGCGGCCGCTGGGGAGCCCTGGCTGGCGGGGGCGGCGGCTGCCCCGGCTGCCAGGCCGCCGTCCCTCGGCTGGCTGGCTTGCTGGAAGCCCAGCACCTGCTGGGGGATGCTGCCTGAGGAGCGGGACTTGGGGCCCAGAGCCGCCGCCACAGCTGGCGCACTGGTGCTGAACAGCAGGGTGCGCTGCTGGCCGGGCGCGGCGGCGGCCGCCGCCCCCAGCTGCGCCAGGCGTGTGCTGCCGCCGCCCAGGCCGCCTGCCGCAGCGGCCACGGCCGCGGCCGCCAGCGAGGCGGCGGCGGAGCCAAAGGGAGTGCGGGGTGGCAGGGGCGCGGCAGCCTCCTCCGGTGTGGCCACAAAGGGGTGCCGGAAAAACTCCTCAAAGGACAGCCGCTCCACGGGGTTGCGCCGCAGCAGGCAGTGGATGAGGTGCCTGGCGGAGATGTGGGGGTGGGGGGCAGGAAGGGGCAGAGTCGGTGATAAGGAGCCTCCCATGCTGGCTGGCTGGCTAAAAAGCAATGCGCACAGCGGCGGCGAGGAAGAGCTCACGACCGGCCGCACCAAGAGTGCCATGTGAAGAGCCCGCCACACACCCTGCCCCTTCCCACCTGCATTGCGGCGACAGCTGCGCCGCCAGCGCCTCAGGCAGGCGCGCCTCGCTGCGCTCGATGTTGCGCAGCAGCTGGAACTGGTTGGCTCCCGTGAAAGGCGGGCGGCCCACCACCTGTGGCAGCGGGAAGTGGCAGCAGGGACAGGTTTGGTGCCTTTGCAGCAGCTGGAGCTGGGTGCAGCAGCTGGAACTGGTTGGCTCCGGTGAAGGGTGGCGGCCCACCACCTGTGGTAGAGGGGAGGGGTGGGGCAGCGGTGAGATGGGGCAGGGAAACAGGCGTCAAGGCCCGAGGTGCAGCGCCGCCTGTTCAACTCAGTGGGGAAATAGCGGCACCCTGGCCCTGGTGAGCAGAAGTAGCAGCACAAGGTACTAAAACACACACGCACCAGCTCGTACGAGATGGCGCCGATGGACCACAGGTCCATTTTGGCACTATATAATAAACAAGATGTCAATGGCACTGTACGTTACGCACCAGCTCGTACAGGATAGCTCCAATGGACCACAGGTCTGCTTTGGCGTCGTACTTGTGGAAGTGCAGGATCTCGGGGGCCATGTACAGCGGGCTGCCGCACAGCGTCTCAGCCAGGCCCTGCACAGGACAGGACATGGCAGGGCAGGGCAGTATGAAACAAGGTCGTGCATCAAGGCAGGAGAGGCGGCAAGGGGGCCATGTACAGTGGGCTGCCGCGTAGCGTCTCAGCCAGGCCCTGCAGGGCAGTTGGGGCAGGGCAGGGGCCCAGGTTGACAGCGTCAGGAGAAGCGGCGGCGGAGGAGACGGGTGTAGCACATACACAGCCATGCCCAGCCCACCAGACAAGGCTGATGCCGCCGCTGGTGCGAGTGGCACGCGGCTGAGCCTAGCATGCCGGCTGCACTGCTCAGTGCGCCCCATGCTGCCTGCCGCAACAAACCTGCGGCTGCAGGTTGCGCGCGAAGCCAAAGTCTGCGATCTTGAGCGTGGCGTCAGCCGAGGCCTCCGACAGCAGCAGGTTCTGCGGCTTCAGGTCGCGCTGCATGAGGAGCAGAAACAGCAGAAGGTATGAGAGTTTCTAGGGGCGCAGACAGCAGCAGCAGCAGGTTCGGCGGACTGCTTCTGGTCGCGCTGCGTGCAGGGCAGAAGCATCAAAGGGGGACAACGGTCGCTGGGTGCACAGCAGAGCAACACCGCTTGGTCGCCATTTTCGCAGCACTAAGCAGGTAAATGCGAAGGCAGCCAATGCAGGGTGGCACAGGCCCGCTTGCACGTAGGTGTGCACATTTGGTAGCAGCCCAGCAGCCTCCCGATGTGCTGCCTCAGCAAGCAGCCCGGCAGCCCCCCAGTGTGCTGCCTCACGTGAACGAGGTGGTGCGCCCACATCTGGCGCAGGCCCGCCGCCAGCTGGCGCATCAGGTGCTGCGCCGCCGCCTCGGGCAGTCGCTTGACGGCGCGCAGCAGGTGGGCCAGGTCGCCGCCGGCGCAGTACTCCATGACGAGGTAGAGCCGGTCCGCCTCCTGCTTGTGGGGTTGAGGGCAACACACACAGATGAAGGTGGAGTAGCGAACGGAAAGCTGACAGTACTCCATGACCAGATACAGCCGGTCCGCCTCCTGTGGGGTTGAGGGCACCAGGATGAGGAGCATGTAAAACAAGAAGACAACACAATATCAGTTGGGCAGGCAACCCGTTCTGGGGTTGGCGCTGGTGTTCTGCCTGGCAGGCCGTGAAGGCGGGGGAAGGTGGCTGGCAAGGGCTGCCGTGAAGGTGTGCATTTGCGAGCAGCCACAACCATGCAGAGCTTGAAAAGTGACGAGTCCACCGGAAACATTGGCATCAAACTGTGAACAGGGCGGCGGCACTGCCCGACTGGCAGGCAGTGTCAAGCCAGCATAGAAGGCAAGGGGCCACCCCCCTCTGGCCCACGACATGTAGCGGCGGGTGGTCAGCACGCACCTCGATCACCTCCAAAAGCTGCACATGCGAAAAGAGGAGGCAGGAAGGGATATTAGAACCAGCCTGTAGGCAGCCGTGCCCCACGCAGTCGCCACACAGCAAATGCAGCAGCAGGCCAGCAAACCGCCGCTCGAACGCAGCAGTTCCATCGCCCTTGCCTTGCGGCAGCACTGTGCATCGTGTGTCGCAGCCCTCGCGCCCCACCTGCACAATGTTCTCATGCCGGATGCGCTTCAGGATGGCCACCTCGCTCTCCAGGCTCTGCCGCAGCTTGGCGTTGAGCTTGGACAGGGCGATCTCCTTCACCGCCGCCTCCTGGCCCGTGTGCACGTGCCGCGCGCGCCACACGATGGCGAACGACCCGGCGCCGATGTGTGATCCCAGGGCCCAGGCCCCCACCGTCCTCAGGCCTTGCTGGGAGGGCTCCGTCATATCGTTTGGTCTCAGGGCGCCGAGAGGGCACGGCGCTCGGCCCTCTGTGGTCTACCGCCAGTCAGCAGCTGGCATCAGAAGCGCGGACGACATTGGTGGCGTGTGGACTGAGCTGCGGGGTAGGGCTTCGCAGGAGGGCGCTGTATCGCCGGCGCTGTGGTTTATACGAGCTTTTTGTGCCTCACAAGAGCGCAGGGTGCGTGCTCGGGCGGCAGGGAGCGGGCCCATCCCCAGCGACAGCCCATGCGGCTCATGCGGGCTGGCGCTGTGAAGCCTGGGCGCAGGCAGCCCTGCCGATAGAGCCGCCCTGCAAGCTGACCATGCAAACAGGTGCACATCACCTGCGCGGTTAAGATGGCAGCGACTTGCACCCAGGGAAGTGTATGCAGGACACTGCGGCGCCGCCGACGTGACCGCATGCACCCCATGAGCTTGAACGTTTACGAGCGCCTGCCGGCATGGCTGGGCGCCCTGCTTGCCAGTTCAACAGCCTGCCTGCAGTTGTGCGTGAGGCTCTTGCAGCTAGGTATCTTGCACTAGCTCAGATCTCGTCAGACGCCAGCCAGCAATTGGCAGATACCCTTGGCAGTGGGGCGGGTGAAACCAGGCTGCATTTGGGTGCTATCTGCGGGCCTGTCGGCCCAGATTCTGCACGAAATATTTGCATGCTACGGACTGATGCTTGTATTACCCTTAGCGTGTCCAGCTGAACCCTAAAGCCCCGCATGTCGTCGACATGCCGCATGCAGCTAGCACCGCTCGGGCGGCGGTGGCGGGGAAGCGGTGAGACGGAGGGCGTGCCCCGTTAGCCAAGTCGTGAAGGCGAAGGGTAGAGTGCAGTAAAGGGTGCTGCAGCAGGGGGTGCACTGGTCGTGAGCAAGGCGGCCTGGGGGATTTGAGTGCGGCATCGCAGCGAGGCTGCGCCCCGATGCACTTCTGATGCAGCAGGCGTAGCGCGGTGCAACTCACCGCCTGGCGCCGGGCGGTCTAGGGTATAACCCGCTTTCCTAAGCCTCCCAGATCACTTCTGTCGTAGCTGGGACGCCCAAAGAGCCCCACAGCCGCTGACCAACTTGCCCGCGCCCCGCCCGCTCTTTTCCGGCCTCCCCGCTCCCCCAACCACCGCCAGATCGCTGCCACAGTCTTTGGCAAGCACCCCGCCATGCAGGCAGCCACCTGCCTGACAGCCGCCGCCCCGGCTGCCGCGGTCGTGCGCTGCAGCCGGCCCCGCGCCACCCGCGCGCTGGTAAGGCCCGCACGCCTGCTGGGTGCGCCGCGCCGCGCCGCCTCAGTGCGGGCGCAGGCCGCCGACGCACCGCCCAAGCCGGCCGCCGACAAGCCCAAGTGCGCTGTGTAGACTGCGTTGCCGGAGCACCTGCTGTGCCGCTGATCCCTCAGGCAACCTGCGCTGCGTTGCTTGAGCACGTGGCAGCGCCATCGTGCCGCTGCGCCGGCCAGGCCGTCCCCCAGTGCTCCCTCCTGCACCTTGCGCCCGGCGCTCACCGGCTGCCCTTTCTCCGCCCCTGTGTGTCCGCAGGGAGGTCAACCACGTGCCGCTGGTGCTGGATGAGCTGGCCGCCAAGAAGAAGGTCTGCATTGCGCAGACCGCGCCCGCAGTACGCATCGCCATTGGAGAGGAGCTGGGCCTCGGTGTGGGCGTGAACGCGACCGGCAAGATGGCGAGTGGGCGGCGGGAGCGGGTTGTCGCCGCATGATACTCGTTGTGATGTTGTGGTTTTCAGGGTGTTCAGCGCTGTTACCAGCAGGACCCAATCAGACAACGAGCGTTGCATAGCCAGTGCAGTGCGGCAGCCTGGGTTTCAACTGCCGCGGCTTCCCGCGGCGGCGCCGCCGCCGCCGGGCGCTCACAAATCCCAGCGCCAGAATGGCCCCCGCCCTTGCAGGTTGCCGCGCTGCGCCGCCTTGGCTTTGACTACGTGTTTGGTGAGCTAGCTGCAGCCAGTGACAGAGAGTCGCCGGTTGAGCTGAGTGGGGCAGTGAGGCAGCCGCTGTCCGGAGCAATGCACCCACCTGGCCCTGCTGCGAGCACCCACCTGGGGAATGCCCCTCCTACCCACTCGCTGTCACTTGCCTGCAGACACGCTGGCGGGCGCCGACCTGACAATCATGGAGGAGGGCTTCGAGCTGCTGGAGCGCCTGGAGGGCCTGGTGAGCGGGCTAGCATTCCGCTTTGCGTTCGGCCGGTTGCGCGTTTGTAACCTGTTGGTGAGAGAGCCTCCTGTTGTACGGCGGGGTTGCACACTTTGCAAGTGCATTCAATGCAGATGCAGCCCTGATGCCCCTAACGGCGCCCATCTGCCAGCAAACCAGCCTGCTCGTTTCTCATGCACCCTGCTCGCCCCTGCTTGCCGCAGGTCAACAAGCGCGACGACACCGCGCCGCTGCCCATGTTCACCTCCTGCTGCCCCGTAAGCACAGCGTGGCGAGGTTGTAGCAGGGTGCAGCTTTGCTAGAGTGCGTGCGCCATGCGCCATCGACTGTGGGTAGGCTGCAGCTGGCTCGAGTGGGTAGGAGCCAGAGCAGCAGCAGGGCGACAGCTGCCGCATGAAGCGCACGCTCACGGCGCCCAGCTATCTTGCTCATCCCTCCCATCACGTCCCGCCACACTCACGCTCCCCCCCCCTGCTCTCCATCGGCCGCAGGGCTGGATTGGGTTTGTGGAGACGTGCGCCCCCGAGATCCTCCCCCACCTGTCCACCTGCAAGTCGCCGCACATGATGGTGGGCTCCGTGCTCAAGACCTACTTCGCTGACGTGCGCCGCCTCGCTTATTAAATATTTAAGTTGCTTCTTTTGCTGAGCAAGTTCTCGCTGCTTGGTCTGGATAGTTCACATGCGCGGCTGCTGTTGCGTGGTTTGCGCCAAAAACCAAGAATACAGCAGCGCAAGGGGCACAGTGCGCACATTGTGCTGCTGGTGAGCTGCCCCTGTTTCGACAACTCCCACTCATGCCCTCCCTGCCCCTGCCGCACTGCCGTCCTTGCCGCAGAAGATCGGCAAGCAGTCCAACGACATCAGCGTGGTCAGCGTGATGCCCTGCGTGCGCAAGCAGGGCGAGGCCGACCGCATGATGTTCCACACCCCCGACGGCGCCTCGCGGTGAGCACGCAGCTGCCGCTGCTGCCCAGGCTGTTGCATTGCCGCACTGAGTGAGGCAGGAGTCCGAAAACGGCGCTGCTTGGGCGGCGGCAAGCGCGCCGCGTGGTCCGGCTGACCTGCGCTTTTGTCCCAGCGTGGTGCTCACCTGTCTCTGTGCTGTGCATGCCCTCCTTTCTGTAGCGAGGTGGAACACGTCATCACCTGCGCTGCTGCTTATCTTGTGCATGAGGTTGCCTCTGGGTGCTTCAACAAACCTGACGCTGCCGCTGCTACTCCCGCTGCAGCGAGGTGGACCACGTCATCACCACCAAGGACCTGGCCGCCATGTGCAAGGAGAAGGGCATCGACTTTGCCAGCCTGCCGGGTGAGGAAACGTCGGGGCGCTGTGGGTTGCAGCGGCAGTTAGGGTTGCGGGGGCAGCGGTGGCTGTGCTGGCCGTGCAGAGGCGATTGAAGTATTTGCTGGGGCAGCGCATCTTCGGGGACTGAAACCTTCAGCAGCAGTAATGAACACAGCGCCCTGCACCCTTGCCCGCAGACGAGGAATTTGACGAGTTCCTGGGCATCGGCACCGGCGCGGCGGCCCTGTTTGGCACCACCGGCGGCGTGATGGAGGCCGCGCTGAGGTGCGCTGCGCTGTGCTGTGCTGTGGTGTGGGCCGTAACCTTCGCTTTGCAAGGCGTCGCCCCGCTGGTTAGTGCAAATCCAGGTGGATGAAGGCGCGCGTGCCGCATGCCTGTGCGCAAGAACGCTTCTACGCCTCGCATTTACCCATTGGGCCTGTTGGCAGCAAGCCATGCTGGATGTCAACATGCCTGGCTGTCCCTCATACTGCAGGACTGTGTACGATGTGGCCACCGGCGAGAAGCTGGACCGCCTGGACTGGGAGCCGGTGCGCTGCTGCTGCTGCTGCTACTGCCGCTGCTGCTGTTGCTGTTGCGGGTGCCTGTCGCTGCTGGGTGGCTGCTGTGAGACTGCTGCCGCTGCTGCAGGCCTGCTCACCAGCCCTTGCATTTAAAAATCTTCCTGCCTGTTGCCCACGCACTCGCCCCGTCCCCGTGAACCTGTGGGGGTACGTCACTCAGCTGCATGCTGCTGTGCCCACGTCTGCACTTTCAGGTGCGCGGCCTGGACGGCACCAAGGAGGCCAGCGTGGTGATCAAGCCGCACCCCGAGGGCCCGCTGCACAACAAGGAGGCGGTGACGGTGAACATCGCGGTGGCAAACGGCCTGGGTGAGCAAGCTTCCGAGGCCCTCACGAGGTCCTGAGCAGGCTGCATCAGCTGTATGGACTCCACATGGCTGGCTGGGCTGCGTGTGCGTGGCAGACGCTGCTGCAAGCAGCAGGCTTGCTTGGCGAGGCAGAAGCATGCCATGCGGCTCACCTGCCACATGCACACCTGGCCTGCTTGCCTGCTTCAGAGGATCTGCCTGTGCCCAACCGGCTGCCCTGCCCTGCCTCGCCCCCGCAGGCAACGCCAAGAAGCTGCTGAAGCAGGTACAGGAGGGCGAGAAGGACTACCACTTCATCGAGGTGCGCGGCGCTGCGACTCGTTTGTGCACGCTCCTGTGCCTGGGCTTTGCATACCAGCTGGGCCATGATGTACACTTTTGTAGCTGTGTGAGTAAGCCCAAGCTCACTCCACCCACCGCACCCTCCTACTGCTCCTCAGGTCATGGCCTGCCCCGGCGGCTGCATCGGCGGCGGCGGCCAGCCGCGCTCCAAGGACAAGGAGATCCTGCAGAAGCGCCAGGGCGCGCTGTACAGGTGTGGGTGGGGGGCTGGGCTGGGCTGGTGGTGCGGCCTGCTGGTGTGGAAGGGTTGCAGTCAAGGTTAGGAATCTGCAAAGCATGCTGGTGCTGCGCTGCTGGCGTGTGCATGTTGCGTGCTGGCTGCTGTCAACACGCCTGCCGCTGACTTAGTTGGTGCTCTTCCCCGCAGCGCGCACGAGCGCAAGGTGCTGTGCCGCTAGCTCTCTCTCCCTTGTGTTTCATGATGCCTGGCATTCACTCTGTTGTCCTTCCCCGCCCCGCAGCGTGGACGAGCGCACGGTGCTGCGCCGCTCGCACGAGAACCCGGTGGTGCAGCAGCTGTACGACGACTTCCTGGAGAAGCCCAACTCGCACAAGGTGGGTGGGCAGCAGATCTGGGCAATGAACTGTGGCATTAGGTCAGGCGGAATGGCTGGAAGGCGGGTGCTGCACTGCACTCAGGCCAAACGGGAGTGCGGCCACTCTGTGTGTCACTCGCGCACCAAGCCTGCCCCTGCCCACCCCCTGCCCTCCCCACCCCTCCCATGTCCCTCCGTAGGCCCACGAGCTGCTGCACACCTACTACGTGCCCTGCGGCCCCGAGAAGTTCGACATCACCGCCCCCGTGGTGAGCAGGGCTGTGGCTGAGGTCTCGAGCAGTCTCCTGAAGCTGCTCCATGGGAGGCTGAGAGGGCCGGGACAAACACTGCCGTCGGGCAGCAGTGTTGCGCTTGGGTCTGCGCAGAGCAGCCTAACAATGCAGCACATAGAGCCACACCATCTCAAGCAAGCGCTGCTCATGTGCTGCGCCGCGTGGCGGGCAGGAGGCGTCGGTCCCCGCCTGCCCGCTGGCGGCTGAGCTGCCGCAGGACCAGGCTGAGCACGAGATTTGCCAGCCGGAGGAGCACCACTGAGCCTGTTGAGCCAGGCTGCTGCACGCCTGATGCGCCGCCGCCAGGCAGGCCGATGCACGCCAGCGGCTGACTGATGCAAATGCTTTGCCTGCCTGCAGGGAGGAGCACGCCCATGGCACACAGGACAAGGCCCACCCTCGCGCACTGTGGCCGCCGCCTGCACCCCTCACCACCCCGCCCCACTCCCTCCTAACCACCCTGCATTCCCATCATCGCTAAATGCGCGCCCCTGCCTCTCCCCTCCCCTGGCCCTTCCCGGCGCTTGCTGCTGCAGGAGGTGCAGCCGCCGCCCCTGGCCACCTGCACTCTGGACCTGGGCTTCGAGACGGTGTGCGACCCTGTGGAGCACCACGAAATCTGCGAGCTGGACGATGGAACGGTGCACAGCGATGATAATGAGAAGGCCGCGCCCACGGAGCTGCACGCCGAGTGAGCGCGCGCCGGAGCGGCGCTGCATGCGCAGCGGCGTGAGCGCTGCTGGTGCAATGTGCCTGCCCAGCACGGCGGCTGCCGCCGCTGAGCACGGTGAACAACCTATCTGAGCGCCGCTGGCGGAAGCGGCTGCACAGCCAGCGCCGCTCCGCCGCCCGTGCGGCGCCCGCTGCTTTGATGCGCATAAACGCCCGACAGCTATTTGGCCACTTGCCTGCTATGCCTGATGAACATGAGCTGCCGAAATGCATCCTCCCGACGGCGGCTGCGGAGCCCGCAGTCCCCGCACCGCATGCCACGATGCCTCGCTTGCGTTTTCCATATACAAAAATAGGAGCGCCCGGAAGGCCTCCCTCGCTTTTGCTTCGACCCTTTTGCGCGCCAGCAAGCAGTATGAATTGCCTCGCCCTCTGTGTCACTTGCCCCTGCCCACCCACTCAACTCACCCGTGTCTGACCCCTCACCTCCGCAGCCCCTAAAACAGCGGGGCCCGCCCCCGCCGCCTGCTGCGGATATTAACTTCTGTCCCGTCTGGTCTTTGCTACGCCTTCTTTTAACGCTGATTCTTCTTTGCTGCGCGTCGCTCGCTGTAACATACACATGCGAGAGGCAGGCCCGGGCGGGATGCAGTGCGGTGCGAGGGAGCAAGCAAGCTGGCGGCATGTCTACCATGCTCAGCTGGCGCCTTGAGCTGCCTTTGATTTGCTGCCTTCTCGGATGCTTCCGATCTGAGCGTCACAATTGGACAGGGATTATCAGCATGCATCATGCAACAATTGTTTCGTTCAGGCAGTGGTTCGGTGCAGGGTAAGAATAAGTGTACAACCTAACACGCACCGCCACGCAATGCGCGAGGCGGGCGACACAGCGCGCCCGGCACGCGCGCCAGGCATAGCAGCCACCGTTTCAGGGCTTGCTGGCGCCGCTGCAGCGTGCCGGGCTGTCTACAGGAGCTACCACACGGTCCTACAGGAGTTGCGATCTCTGCTCTACCGCCGCACGCCGTAGCGCAGCAGCGCGGTGCTGACCAGCACCCCGCCTGCCGCCAGTAGCGCGACGCGGCGCCAGCGCAGCAGCGGCTGCCGCTGCTCCGGCATGCGCGTGATCTCAGCTATGTCGATCTCCTGGTCCCACTGCTGCCTGCGGTGTTGCAAAAGGAGTGCAGGGGAGCGAGGGGCGGGTCAGCCAGTGCAGCTCGAATCAGCACTCTGCGACGGACGTTGGATGGCAACTCTGCAAAGTCCACGCACTTGCAGACACCCCAAACAGGCATGCCAGGCACACTGCAACTCCCCCACCTCGTCACACAGCCCCAGTCTGTGCCATTCCCACCAAGCCTCACCGGATGCCTTGAAGGTGGCCCGCCCCCACCACCGCCACAACCGTGTGCGCGCGTGACGACAGCTTGCGCAGCATGAAGGCCATGTACTGATCGCGCTCCACCAGCAGCGGCCGGATCAGGCCCGGGAAATCCTGCGCAAAAGCAAGGGCCGCGGGGAGGACAGTTTGACTTGCGCAACATGAAAGCCAGGTCTTGTAGCATACTGATCCCGCTCCATCAGCAGCGGCCGGATCAGGCCCGGGAAGTCCTGCGCAGCGAGGAGGGAGGCGGGCGGCAGGGGGCAGGGCTGGGTGGATGTGGGTGGGGTGGGGCAGCAGAGGGCACACCATGAGCCGTCAACGGGCCGCGCTGAACAACTGCCGACTGAGGCTAGGCTCGCTTTCCGCCTTGCTGTCCTCTGGTCGGCTGCAGCTCCCGCCCTGGTGGGGGCCCCACAAAACTTGCAACAGACGCAGAAGAAGGAAGACCCATGGCACCACATGCATACACCCGCCGCCCACCCACCTTTCCAAACTCCCGGATCGCCTCTGTGATGGCATCGCTCTCCTTCAGCCGCTCCATCTCCTGCCGCATCTCCTCCCCGTCCAGCATGCTGCGCATTATGGGGTAATGCAAGGAAATGCAAGCTTGCGGGAGCGGGCCCAGAGATGAATACACACCTCCTCGCCGTACAGCATGCTGCGGGCAGGGGGGAGGAATGCAGTGCAGTCTGCGCATGAAGGGCGTGCAAAACAAGCTGGCTTTCATGGGCCGGCACCTCCTCCCCAAGCAGCATGCTGCAGGTGCAGCAGAGAGATGGTGAGGGGAGCGATGGGCAGAGCTAGCCGGCTTGTGTGGGCCGTCATTTCTTCATCCTCCTCCCCATCGAGCATCACACACGGGGCACGCCAAGGGCCCAACCATCACCCCAGTGCCTGCCTTCACCAGCAGCTGCTAGAACCGCCTGTCAGCCACACGCACCTGATGCCCGTCCACAGCAGCGTGCTGGTCAGCTTGATCTTCTCCCAACAGCTCAGCGAGTGCCACACGCGCGCCAGCGTGATCGTCAGCTCGCGGTCCCCAAGCACCACCTGCAAGCGCAGGGCAACGAGTGCGCAGCGGCGGCAGTGTGAGCAGCAGCGGCGGCAGCAGCAGCAGCAGCAGCACAGTGAGGTCGTGCCGCAACAGCAGGGCACGCAGCACCAGGCATGCAGCCAGGTCGCAAGCACAGCGCCCAGCCCATTGGGTCTGGGTCCCCCGCCCACCAGCACCTGCCCAACACTGCCTGCCCACCTGCGCGCCAATGGCGTGCGCCTCCCGCAACGCCACCCGGAACTCCTCTCCCGGCATCACATCCAGGTTGCGCCCCACCTTGGCCAGCAGCCTGCGGGTTTTGCAGGAAGAGCTGGTTCAGCAGAGGGGCCGGCCAGGTTGAGCAGCTCAGCGGCAGCTCCTGCTCCGGCTCCACGCGGGGCGGAGGACGGGCCGAGCTCCTGCGCACGACAAGACAGGGCAGCGTGCAGTGCCTGCCAAAATTCTGGACACATGCTGACAAACTGCTGCTGCTGAGGCAACGGCTCGCACCAAGAGTAGATGCCTTGGAAGGGCGTGGCCCTCCCCGCCCGAATCTCATTCAGCACCTGCGGCACCAGGCAGCCGCATGCAGTGGCATGATGGCGGGTGGCGACCGAATGCAGCGGCAGTAGCAGCCCATGCAAGTCTGCTGCACCACGAGCTGCTGCAACCTTTCTGCAGCATGCAAGCATGCCTCCTTGCTGCAGCCTTTGCCCTGCAGCCCAGTGCAGCCCTGTGTGTGCCGTGCCCTCTGCTGTGTCGCGACAGCAGCGGCCGCTCCAGCAGCATGTGAGCAGGGCGCACCTCTGCTAGGCTGGGCTCCTTGATTTTGTCGGCTGTGAGGATGGGCTTGCGCTCGCTGCACAGCTCCACCAGAACCACCTGAGCAGAGAAACAGGTGAGACACAGTGCACTGCTGCATGAGATACCCCATGGCGGGCCGAACCAGCGGGCTGTCGCCTTGCGAGTGCAGGGGCAACAGCAGCACTGGAAGCCGCAGGCAGGTGGCAGCGGCATTGTGCAAGCGCACCTGTGGCCGCACGGCCCGGATCAGCTTGGCCACATCCTCGCAGCTCTCTGCCACGTGGGAAGCAGGTTGGGAGGGGCGCAGCTTGAGCCGGTGCGTCGGGTCGGGCCGCAGGCAGCGGCGGCGGCAGGTGCAGGGTTTCTGGCGCGCTGTGCAGCGCCCAGGGGCCTCTGGCAGCCCACCTGAACTGACGTGGGCCGTGCCGAGCACGTAGTACGTGCACTCGGGGCCCAACTCGCCCTCCCCGCTCTCCGGCCGCGCCGTCAGCACCGCGAGCGGGCCGGGAAGGGTCTGGAGCGCCGGGCCCGCTGTCCCATCCATCTTGGGAAGACGCGCAGCTGCTGCTGGCGCTGCGGGAAGTCTGCTGAAAGCAAGCAAGGGGTGCGCCGACGTGTTGGCAAAGCTGGGAGGCCGATGTGATCAGAAGGGGTGCTGCCAGCGTATGGGTTGCTCGTTTCGGAGGCCTGGCCGCCAACCTGGAATTGCATGGGCGGTGTCTGGTGACTTAGCAGCAGATCACCTGCTTGCAGGCACCGCCCGCAATCACTCCATCGCGTACTTACCGCCTCGCAGCGCTTCACGCTCATACCGCTCAGCTTTTCCAGGTTGCTGTGCAGTGGCTTTCAGGCTCTGCTGCGCTTGTGGTAGCCTCTCAGCACCCTCAGATCGCACCTGGTATTGCCGCATTGGCCGCTGCGCCTGCTCGCCAGCGGCGGCGGCCCACCGCGGCGCAGTTTGCCCCGCACCTCCATGCCCCTTCCGGCCACCATTCCGCTGCCGGGCGGCCTGGCCATGCCAGCCATTGGGCTGGGGACCTTCCGATCACGAGGCCAGGAAGCAGCAGATGCTGTGGGCTGGGCGCTGGCGGCCGGCTACAGACAAATTGACACTGCGTCGATCTACAAGGCAAGCGGGGGTCGAGGGTTGCTGAATGCTGCTCGACCATGCTGCTGTTAGGCATGTTTGGATGCGGATATGTCAACCATGCTGAGAGTCTCATATTTTAGCACGGTGCTGACTGCCTTGCCTCCCCTCCCGCTTGAGCAGAACGAGGAGGAGGTGGGGGCGGCCATCCGGGCTAGCGGCATCACGCGGGAACAGGTAAGTCAAGTGTGCTGGCGCTTTGTGTCGCGGCAAGCAGCACTAGGCACCCCCTGCTGCAGCTCTCCAGCACGCATGTGCCTCTCTCACCCGCGCGAACTATGTGCTTTGCTTCCTCCTCTTGTGCAGCTGTTCATCACAAGCAAGGTGTCCCCCTACCAGCAAGGCACCGAGGCAGCAACAGCAGCGTGCGAGGCCTCGCTGCGCCTGCTGGGTACCTACATAGATCTGATGCTGGTGAGCAGGGTTTCCCTGCTTTGGATGTTTCTGGATGCCGGTGTGCACCAACAGCCGGATGAGCAGCCAAGCATGCGTTTGCAGGGGCTTTGGCAGTCACTGCACTCCACAGTGCACATCGCGTTGGTTCTGACCTCAGCCTGCAGAGCGTGCTGCCGATCAGCACAGCCCCGCCACCCATGCCGCCAACCCTGCACCGGTTCAGGTGCACTGGCCTGGAGTGGCCAAGGTTGATGCCGCCTCGCCTGACAATGCGGCGCTGCGGCGGCAGACGTGGCGGGTGCTGGAGCAGTTTCAGCGCCAGGGGCAGCTGCGGGCCATTGGCGTGAGCAACTATGAGCTGCGGCATCTGGAGGAGCTGCTTCAGTATGCGGAGATCAAGCCAGGCGTGTTGCTGGTGGTCTGGGCTTGGGTGCGGGCATGCCTTGTGGGTGTGTTTGTTTGTGCATGCCCAGACTCTGGGCAGTGCGTGGCGTCACTATGTCTGTTGTCGAGTCAGAAGGGCTCCTGCCAGTACCCCTGCCTCTTTCCACCTCAGGGCCGCATGCTGTTGCTCCCAGCCAACCAAGCTTGCACAGTTCGACTCACCACCAACGCCTCCCTGCTGGCCCTCCCCCCAACTGACGCAGCCGTCAATCAGGTGGAGTGCCACCCTCGGTTCCAGCAGCGAGAATTACGCGCCTTCTGCCAAGCCCACGGCATCGCGCTTGTAGCCTACAGCTCCTTCGGCAGCGGGCAGCTGCTGAGCGACCCAGCGGTGCAAGCAGTGGCGGCGGCGGAAGGCGTCACGCCGGCGCAGGCGCTGCTGCTGTGGGGCTTGCAGCGCGGCTGCGGCGTGCTGCCTAAGTCGGTGCAGCGGCAGCGGATAGAAGAAGTCGCACCCAGCAGGCTGGCAGAGTGTGGAGAGCTGAGCCCAGAGGGGCTGGCCGCACTGGATGCACTGGAGGAGCAGCAGCAGTGCAAGTACTGCTGGGACCCCAGCGCAATTGCGTGAGAGCCTGGCAGAAGCTTTTGCATGGTTCCATTGTTGACGCAGCTTCCTTGTTAATATTAAATGACTGGTAGAGCAGCAAGAACCCAGCGTGAGGACTGAAACATAAGTTTCTGTACAGGTTGGCAGAGCTGAGGGAAAAGGGGAGAGTGGATGGCAAAAAGCAGTCTCCGGCGATGTACAGTCCAAGGCATTTGGGAGCGTGTGTCGCTCCCAGCAAGCTCTGTCAGGTCTCACACTGCAGCAACACTGCGCAGGCTGCCGCGGCAGGCCCGCAAACACCTTGCGTCGTTCATTCATCTGCCGCTATGGGCTGCAGCTGGCCGGGCAGGAGGTCCCGCCAGATCCGCTCAGCGTGCCGGCCCACCACGCTGATGTGGCCCTCATCTGGCAGAATGTGCAGCTCAGATCCAGCCACCCGCCGGTGCCACCACTGGGCATGTGTGGGCGCCACCACGCAGTCACCAGCGCCGTGCCTGCGGGGGTTGTGACGGTGTGGCATTGGGTTTATAGTCCTCCCCAACAAGCCCTCGAGGTTGGCGTCACCAGCAATGGCATGGGGCAGCTTGCTGCATGCCAGCCTGCCCAAAAGCGCCCACCCACCCACATAACCCACCCACCAGGCCCACCCACGCACCCACCCACCCACCCACCAGATGGCAGTGGGGCAACTGATCAGTCCCACGTCCAGCCCGCCCCAGTCACCGCCCAGCACTCGATAGTCCAACAGCACGCCCCGCACGCCAGGGCGGTATGCACGCTGTGGTCAAGATCCAGGGCAGCGGGCACAGCGTGAGCTCAGCAACACATACATGCGGTTTGCACGTGCAGCAGTCCAAGCAGCCTCCTTGCACAGCGGGCACAGCAGGCACACGTGGCCCACTCTTGCAAACCTGCCAGACATGCAGATTGCATTCTCACCGTCATGAAGCGCAGCAGCCAGTCCTGGGCAGCCTCGTTCCCCTGCAGGTAACGTGCATCGCAGGGGCCGAGCGAGTCCCCTGCTCCACGCTTTACTACGCCCGGCAGGCGCTGGTGGGAGGGGCAGGGAGGCAGAGAGGGCAGGTATGCATCGGTGGGCAGGCTGCCATGTGCGCAAGTTGGGTAGCCCAGGGCAGGTGGATGCTTCGTCAGCTAGGCGCTGCCCTCTGCCATGCACTGCAAGGCACCGCAGCGCTGTGCCGGGCAAGCCAATACATGCCGGGAAGGACGCAGGCATGAACACATGTGCATGGAATCAAACAAACACAACACTGTGGCACTCACATCCGCAGCCAGCTTGACAAAGTGCGATATCAGCCTTGCCCCTCCCAGCCGTGCTGCCCAGTTCATGCTGAACCGGTCCATGGTGCTTAAGCTCTTGAGCTGCACGGCATTCTCCCGGCCATGCACCGCGGCCAGGCCAGCCAGCAGCAGCAGCGCCTGGGTGCGCCGGGGCAGCAACGCAGCACAGGCTGCCGCGTACGGCACGCCGCCGCTCTCACCAACTTGCACCACCGAGTGCAGCCCCAGGTGGTCCATGCTGCAGGGTCCGGGCAGTACAATGCTGTTGGTGTAGCGCGAGCTAACAGGATGCTTGACACCTGCAGGTTTCGCACAGGTGCACGCACATGCCCCAGTGTGCTGAGCAGTCGCTGAACAATGTAAACGACAGCTCAGCTCACAGCTGGCGGGTGTCATCCACCACGCTCTGCATGCTCAGCTGCGGGTTGTGGCTGGAGCCTCCCATGCCTGGAGCAGAGGTGGTGAGATGGAAAGTGGTCACTTGGGGCTGTACGACCCATGACGGCAGAAGGGCAGCATGAATGCCAGCCCATCATGCACCAGCCAAGCCGTTCCACAGATGCAGGCAGGACGTACAAGTGTTACAGCAATTGGCGAAGCAAAGGCACATATGCTCACCTGGGCGGTCAAATGCCACAACCGCGATGCCAAGCGGCGCGGCGGCTGCCGCCAACGGCTCTGCCTCTATAAGGGAGGCTGGCACTCCATGGTGGTAGATGCACACTGCCGCTGCGCCTGCTATGGGTGCGCCCATCAGGGCATAGGCCAGCGCGCGTCCGTCCTGAAGGGCTATGCTGAGCACCTCAGGCTCCTGGCTGCTGGGTGCGGTGTGCAGGCTGGCAACTGAGCTCGAGGCGGAGAGGTAGGCAGAGGATGGAACGGCTGCCGGCCGTGGCTGCACAAGCGCTGAGCCGTTGGCGGCCATCACGTCGAATGCTGCAGTCAGGGTCTTGCTGAAACGAGGCGGTTGGCCAGACGACCCAGCGGCAGGCGGTGAGTGGCGGCGGCAGCAAGTAGCAGTGAGCTGCAAGACGGAGGGCACTGCCCACGCTTCTGGGCAAGCAGTACAGCATGTATTCAAGGTCCAGGAGCTCTCCTGGCGGTCTACCGCGCGCCCAGGGCGGTGGGTGCCTCGCGCGGCCTTTCTGCTGAGCGCCTACCTGCTTGCTGGAGGTATCGCAGAGTGATCAGGACCTTCTACGAGTCTCTGGCAGCGTGCAGGCGCCTCTCGGCTTCGGCAGGGGCCTGCAGCGCCCGCGCCCCAAAGCAAGGAGGCGAGCACGGGCACCCTGGGCACTGCTGACTGGCAGAGAGAAGCCAAGAAAGTTGTCGAGCGATAAAGCCACAGCAGATGTACGTGCATTACCCGGCCGCGCCGCGCAGCCTGCCGCCGGTGCTGGGCAACCGCACCGTGCAGCTGCATACAGCGCCACTGCCCGGTTGCTGTTGTTGAGCTCTATGTGCTTCACATTCATCTGCTGCTTCGGCAATACATCGGCTGCAGCACAGCCGGTGCCTGCATGCTGCAAGCAGTCGGATGCATGGCGCAGGTGCAGGCTCGGTGGCGACGGCGTGGCTGGTTGCTCGCTCATGTCACAGCAGTGTGCTCGTCAGAGCGCCATTGGTTCCAGACCATCGCACACATTCTTGTATTCCATATCAAATAGAGTGGCCAGTGTCTGCAGTGATCGGGCGCCAGTCAAGTTAAACATTGTAAGCTTAGTGCAGGACACGTGGCGGCAGGCGAGGTGTGAAGGCAGCTAGCTCTAAGCATGGCTTGCACAATCCTATCAAACATGCAGCCCTGCTGCCGGCGCACCTTGACATTCTGGTCCTCCATCTGCGGGCTCTTGATGTGCTTCTGCACAGCCGCCAGGAACTCGTGCCAGCGCCGCAGGAAAGGCGGCGACACACAGCTGGCCTCGCCTGCGGCATGGAATGAGGTGCCCCTCCTTGCGCCATGTTGGTGCCACACCACCGCCAAGCTTGCATGCGTGCAGACGCAGTCGAGATCCCTGGCATGGATCACCAGGGACACCAGAAGCAAGCCGCCTGCAGCGCTCGTTTGCCAGCCCGCCTGCCCACTGCACCTGCCACGTGCGCCAGCGTGTGCGGCCACAGCAGCAGGTGGCAAATGTTCAGCAGCAGCTCCAGAGTGCCTGCTTGGGAGGCGGGAGGTCCCAGCAGCTGATGCAGGCTATTCGATCCAGGTGACCAGCTGACCGGCATCTGCCATGAACCGCGAAGCCCGCCATGCACCAGCCAGCCAAAGCGCGCTTCGCAGTGGTACAGCCCTGCCACTCACGCTGCGCTTCGCCCCCTCGGCTCACTCACCCATGCTGTATCCACCATGCGGCACCACCGCCGCTCCACTGGTAGCACCCTCCACCATCCGCTTGCCATTGCTGAACCAGGGCTGCGCCTCAATGACAGCCACCGGGTCAAGCCGTGTCGCGTCCCGTCGGTTGATGGCCGACTTGGCTGGGGCCAGCTTGTTGCTGGCGGGCAGCAGCCGCTCCAGCAGCACCGCGCCGGCAAACTGCTGCAGCGCCAGGCCGCGCGGCGCGGCCGTGGGCAGGTTGCACAGCAGCTGCGCAGCAGGGGTGCAGCGGGATGGACGGCAGTCAGCAGGGGCATGTGTGCTGCGCATGCCAAAGGACCAATCGACCACAGGTCGTGGACCCCCGCTGCTGAACCGCAATCCCATCACCCAGGTTCAGATAAATGAGCAGCTCAAGAGCCCCCTGGGACAGGTAGCAGGACATCGTGCTTCAACTCCTTGCCGTACCTTGTGGTACCGCGACTGGTGCGAGGGCCCCATCTCTGCCACGCGGTCCGCCAGCTGCGGCAGCTTGCGCTCCCAGTCTGTTTCGTCAAACGCGCTCAGCAGCGCGGCGGCGGCTGCAAAGGGTAGGGGCCAGCGGGAGTGCAGGTGAGGTGGTGCACATGGTCTCGGCAGCACTGCTGGTACGCCCACACAGCAGCCAGCCAGCCGCAAGGACCGCAGCATACTGTGGACCCACGTTGGACAGAAACAGGGCGTCAAAACTTGCGTACTCACCCTCTGTGATTTCCTCTCGCAGCTGGTTGGCGGCTGGGTCCAGGCCCAGGTGCAGCGCCGCCAGCAGCAAGTCGGACAGGCCCTCGCGGCTCAGCGCGCCTGCCGCCGCTGCCGGGTGCTGCAGAAGGGTGGGCGGGAGAGGAGGAGACGTGTGGCAGGGGCAGGGAGCGCCTCGACAGCACGGTGCGAAGCGGCTGCAGTGGCGGCTGCAGGTGCACTGCTGCAGCTGGGTGTTGCCAGAGGCAGGCTGCAACAAAGCAAGCCGCATGACATCTTGCATTACAACATGAGGCCGGGTTTCCCACCCACACCCCAGGCTGCGACCCTGCCCTGCCCCAGCTTGCCTTGGCGCAGTAGCGGCACACGGCGGCGGCCGTGCGCAGGATGAGCTTGACGCACTGGATGCGCTGCATCTTGTGGGGCTCCTCCTGCCCCTCATCCTCCTGACCCTGCTGCTGGCCACCCGCCGCTGCCGCCGTCGCCCCGCCCTGCTGCCGCGCCCGCTGCCTGCCGCCGCCGCCGCCGCCTGACCCGCCTGGTTGCGGGCTGTAGCCGTTGGCCCTGAGTGCCTCCATGAGCTGCTCGATTGTAGGGATGCAATCCAGGCGGCGGGCCGGCAGCGCATGCCCAGCCACTGGCATGAGCAGGCCAAAGTGAGAATCCACGCCTAGCAGCGCATTGGCGGCGGCACCGCCACCGCTCAGGCTGGCAGCAGCGTCATCGCCCATGAGCGCCATCAGCGTCACAAAGGCCGCGCCCGCGGTCTGTGTGTCGGGGCTCTGCAGGTGGGGCAGGCGGAGGTGCCTGAGGGGGAGAGGTGCATGGCCTGCAGGATGGGCAGCCCACGAGCATCTTGCACCCCAGCAGAAACCACACTCTGCCGTCAAGACAAATGATGCAACAGCGTGCAACCAAGCCCAGTTGCAGCCATCCCACCTGCGTCATGGTGCTGAGCAGCGCCTGCACCAGCGGGGCGGGGGCGGCGCCGCGCTGCAGCGCCGTGGTGCGCACATACCCGCTGCGCAGGCCCGCCGCAAACAGCTCCTGTGGCAAGGGAGGGGCCGTGCCGTACACGGGTTAGCACAGTGAGTTTGGCAGGCAGGCAGGTCTGAAGGCCAGGTGGGACACATGCAGCTGAGCGCGCGATGAGCAGCGCCCCGAAGGGCCTGCTGCTAAAAGATGCAGCCGTGCAAGCATGCCACTCTCCAGCCCAGCAGCATAGCTCAGCAACACCTCAGCACCCCGCCGCCCAAGACCCTGTCACCCACCAGCCGGTCCTCTCGGCTGGCTGCCAGCTCCAGCAGCATCACTCAGCAGCATCGTAAATCAGCCCCACAAGCACACCCCGCCGCCACCCACCAGCCGGTCCTCTCGGCTGGCGGCCAGCTCCGGCAGCACATCGTCCAGCCCCAGCGCGCAGCGGGCGGCAGTCAGGGCATCTAGATAGCCAGCATCCAGGTCCACATCGTCCTGCTCCGACAGCTGCGGCATGGGAGTGGCACAGCCGAGATGAACAGCAGCATCAAAAGGTCATGGCCACAGAACTGCACAGCGCACTGGCCGCTTGTCGGGCTGCACCCCTGGCCTGGCAGCACTGCACCCCACATGCCTGCCGGCGCAACAGCAGGTTGCAGCAGCAGGTTGCAGCAGCAGTCACATCGCAGCACAGCACAGCTCAGCGTGCACCCACCTGGGGCGGCGGCAGCGGCGCCAGCACGGCCTCCACCTCCCGCATCCCCTCCAGGTTGACGGCCTGCTGCATCTTGTCCGCCATCTGCTGCAGGCCCTGGATCACCGCCTCGCAGCGCCGCTCCTCCTCTGCATGCGGGGGGTGAGATGGTGGGTGCAGCACTTCAAGCGGGCACGGAAGATGCGGCAGGATGGTTGCAGGGCAGCAGTTTTCAGCAGGTGGCATATGCACTGAGGGACAAGTGCAAGGACGGTGCACACGGCGATCGCAACATGCTTGTGCAGTGAGCAGCCTCCTTCCTTTCAGGTAAGTGCTGCAACGCACCCTCGTCGCCGCTGTCCTCTTCTGCCGCAGCTGCCCTGGCGCGCTCCGCCCGCGCCTCTGCCTCTGCATGCTTTTTTGAGTTGGCAGCCATCCGCTCAAGGAACTTCATCGACGTCGCAAACCTGCAGAACATGAGTGGGCAAGGTGGGCAGCTGGTGCGGGGTTGGGTGGCAGGCATGCCCGTTGGCACTGGGCAGGCACCCTGTACCCATGCCTGCCCTGCAAGCCCACATTCAGTTCAGCTTCACTCCCGCCCTTGACAACCAAGCTGCCATCAACCAATCCCACAGCACAAATGGTACGCACGATGGCACTTTGTACGTCTGGTCCACTGCATCTCGCCCGGTGCCCGCCATTGCGGGTGCTCGGCCGTGGGCGGCTGCTGCTCCTGGCGCTGCTGTGGCACGCGGGCCAGCAAGGTCGGCTTCCAGACTGTCCAGCAGGCTGCCTCCCTCGTTGCTGCACAGAACGGAGCGTGCGAAGACGGTGGGGAGACGGGCGTGCGGCGGCAGCAGTGGCGAGCGGTCCAGCGGCGGTGGCAGGGCGCTGCAGGCGAGGGGCCGTCCTTGGCCCGGGATCTCCGCACCGTGGCATGCTCTGCGGCCCACGCCAGGCCGCTACGGCAGCCTTCGTTCGACAAGGTGGGCTGCTTGCGCGACACTCAGCTCCTCCTCAGGCTGATCGGCAACTGTGATCGCCGCAGAAAGTGATCTGAGCAGCAGGAAGGCAGAGGCCGCATGGCAGCGTGCTGCGCGGCGCTCGAAATGGGGAATGCTGGTGTGTTGCTGCAGGCGCTGTTTCTCCACTTTTGCGACACAGCAAAGTGATCGCAATGGCTTCAATGAAGCGCAGCGGCAGCAGGAGCCTGGACAAGCTCCTTGGGGCGGGGCAGACCAAACGCGGCGCTGCCGATGCGCACGGCCGCCCCAAGCGCACCGGGTGAGCGCCTGGGGGATGCTGGCAGTGCGGGCATGGCGGCAGCGGGCCTGGGCGGACTGCATGGTGCTTGAACTCCCCACCTCCCCTGGCCCCCACCGCAGCTCCCGCGCCGGCAGCCAGCACATGCGCGGCCTGGCGGGCCTGCAGCGCAGCAGCAGCCTCGGCGGCAGCGGCGCCACAACGGGCGGCGGGAGCGGCGCAGTGGTGGGCGGCGGCCTGCTGGGCGAGGTCTGCAGCCCCCCGCCCTCCAAGCCGCTGAACTTTGCGGCGCCACCCGCGGCCGCGCAGCTCAGCAGCCCGTTTGCGTCGGTCGCGGCGGCGACGCCGGTGCCGCCACGCCTGCCCGCGGCGCAGCAGACGGCGCCAGCTGGGCACAGCCAGCGCCAGGGGGGCGCAGATGATGCCAGCGATTGGAGCGAGGGCGAGGAGATGGAGGATCAGGAGAACCGGCAGCCCTGCGGCGTGGCCGCCGCTGGCACAGCAGGCGCCACGCAGCCGCCTGCCGCCACCTGGCTCTTCTCTCCGGTGCGCCCTCGTGCGGCCCCCCGCGGCGGCAGCGGTACCGGCGAGCCCGGCGCCGCAGCAACTGGCGCAGGCCTCCTCTCGCCCACCCACATGCCCACGCCGGCGCGTGAGGTGGGCCCGGCGGCGCCCGCCGGCCTGCCCACCCTGCAGCACGCGCTCTCCTTCTCTTCATGGATGTTCTCCGCGGCGCGGCCGCCGCCCGCCAGCGCCAGCGCGGGGCCGGTCGATGTGGCAGACGTTGTGGACAACTTGACCGCAGGTGGGTGCACAGGCAGGGTGCACGGACTGGGCACATCCTATGCGCAAACAACAACAGCTTGCCTGTGCGAGAGTGGGCTGGATGCGTGCATGCATATGTGGATGCCTGTGTGAGAGCATCCTGTTCATGCCTCGCTGTGCTCCCCCAGTGGCACACCTGCCCCGCCCTTGCATGCCATCTCCCCTGCCTCCCTGCTCCCCTATGTCCCTGCAGACCCCACAGCGCCGCGCGCCTTCAGTGGCGGCAGCCCTGCTGGTGGCAAGGCCGCCGGCCCCTCCCACCTTGACCGACTGCTGGCTGAGCTGGGAGACACGCACTACCCGCGCTCCTGTGAGCCGCTGCTCATTTCCCTGGCTTGAGAACTCCTGGCCTGGATAATGTCTGTGGGCTGATTGCTGCAAGGGCGGCCACTGCTGGGCTGGTCACACCTGGCTGCGCTGGTTTGGGAGCATGGCAGGCTTGGCTGCGCTGCACAGGCCACCTTTAGTCCGTCAATCAGTGCGCAATCAACTCTGCTGCTCACCACGCTGCCTTGTGCCCCTGATTATGCGCCCTGCAGTGATGCAGTGGGAGCAGGAGGAGCTGCCCGACTCTGATGCAGACGGCGAGCAGGCCTGAAGCCTGGGCCAACACCACAAAAGCTTGCGAGTTAGGCCGGCAGCGACGCCTAGCCATTCAGCCTGCCAGCCACACAGTTTCACCCTGTGCCGGGCCCCAGTCCCCGCCCCCACTGTGCCACTATCAGTTATTGCATGATTGTGCATGCATGCCTGCACCCCAGAGCCGTGCAGCCATGCAACTTGTGTGCTCTTTGTTGCCAGTCGTCCCCTCGCTTGCCTCTCACTCCTTGGACCGCCTGTGCTCCCAACCGAACGAATCGCAAGCCTTCTGATCCGCCCTCCTCCCCCCCGCCCGTGTATGTTGCCCCACCCACGGCCTCTGCTGCTGAAGCAGTCGGGGGCACACAGCTGCTAACACTACCTACTTGCTCTTGTTTTACACCGCTTGCTTGATTGACCCTGCTGCATTCCGCTCCCGTCTAGCCAGCCTGTAGCTGTCCAGCAGCATCGCTGCAAATTTTGATCCCCAAGACCGCCTAGCAAGCTTGCATTCGACTCGTTTGTTCTGCGATGGCATTACACATCCTGAAAAGCGGTGCATTGCACGGGGCAGGGGCAGAAGTACAGGAATGCACAGAGCGGCGCTTTGGGCAGGGGTACAGGAGCACGGCTGGCAATTTACAGGTCAGATCAAGTGTGAGTAATCACATGGCATGGAATCACGCTGCAGATGCGAGGGCACCAACCCTACCGCCGCTTGCCGCCCTTGCCGCCGCCGCGGCCGCCGCCCGACACAGGGGGCGCCTTGACCCGCAGAATGCCGGGCTTGAAGGCGCCGCCATCCTCCATCAGGCCCCGCTCCTTCTTCCGCTCCTTCTCCTTCTCCCGCCGCTTCCGCTTGCCCATGCCCTTCAGCTGCACCATGCCGGCTGCGGGGCGGGAGGAGTGGTGGGGAGGGGGAAATGCGCAGGGGTTGGTGAGGCGGTGGCGTGGTTGTGGCGGGCAGGCAGGCGGCAGAGGGCTGGCTGGCCTCAGCGTGCAAACATGCTGCAGGCCCTGCACACACTCTGCTAATAAATCTGCAACATAAACAGCGTTTTTTGCAACATACAAAGCAGCACCAGCACTGCCGCCGCAGGCCGCACCTGCAATGCCCTCTTGCAGTGCACGCTCTGCACGCTGCGCCTGCTTCTTGGCCATGCCGTGGCCGATGGAGGCCGCCATGCGCGGCCGGGTTTCGGCCTTGGCACCCAGCCGTGCCAGCTGCTCCGCCTCAAACTTTTTGCGCGACTTCTTGTCCAGCGCAGTAGCACCTGGCAGGCACAAACACAAGGCAGGTAAAGCAGAGGGTGAGCCAGCAGTTTGGCAGTGCTAGAGTCCATAGCGGTGCTCCGCCAAGTTAGGGTCTTGTGCTGTGGCATGGCCAGAACAAGAGCCGGGTAGAGGTGCCGTTTTTGCAACGCGTGCAATGCAGGCATGCGGCGCATGCATGAGGGGTGCAGGCAGAAGGGAGTGTGGCGGGGATTGGAGGCAGCCACGCAGGTGCTTGGCTGGGCGCGCGGAGCGCCCGCCGCTGCGGATGGTTGTACTATGTGCCCGCACTAAAGTTTGCTGTAGGGCGCCGCCGCGCGGCGGGGAGGCCGGGGTATCCGAGGGAAAGACTCCCAAGGACGGTGGCCGGAGCAGCGGGAGGGTGGCCGCGAGGGCCGCTGCTCCCCCGCACGCGCGGCGCGGCGGCGCCCAAAACTTCTCAAGCAGGCAGGTGCGGGAAACAACGATGCAGACATTGCAGCACAGCAACGACGCAATCGCTGGAAAGTGTGCGCCAGGCGCAGCAGCAAATACAACTATGAGAGACCAGCCAGATCCAACAGCAGCAGCACAGCACAGCGCAGGCCGGCTCACCGAGCTGCTGCACCTCCCGCTGCATCGCCATAAACTCCTCCCTGCTCACGCCATCCTCCTCGCCGCCCAGGGCGCTGCCAGGCGTGCCGCCAGGCCGCCGCCGCCGCTGGCTGCCCGGCTGGCTGCCTGGGCCGCCGCTGGTGATCACTGCTGCTTTTGAGGACATGAAACGCTTGCGCTCCAGCCGGAGCCGCTCTGCCTCGCTCGCCGCCAGCGGCGGCGGCTGCGGCGTGCGCGGCATGCCGCCGGCGCCGCCTGCTGGCCCCGCCCCTCTCTGACTGCCAGGCTGGCCGCCAGATGCGCTGCTGGGGCGGGAGCGCTTGCCGCTGCCATCGAAAATGTGCTCCACGAGGTCGGCGGGCGGCGCATCGTCGTCGCTGCCGCCGCTGCCCGACACTCCGCCATCGCTGCTGCTGCCGCCCTCCTCGCTGTCAGAGCCGTCTGTGGGCTGAGCAGCAAGGGCTGTGGCCTGCCGCTCCTCGGCATCGTCGAACATGGACAGGAAGCGCTCGCCTGGGAGGTGGAGAAGAGAACTGAAGTTTGTTAATTGGTTTGGGCAGCCGGGCAGACGCCATGCAATTGGTCAGAGTGCAGCAAGGAGGCCGCAAACGCATACGGCCATCGGCCGCCGCTCACCATAGGCTGCTAGTCGCTGCGCGAGCACACCATCATCTTCTTCGTGCTCCACCTTGCGCTTCCTGGGCCTGGGGCCCGCCCCAGCGCCCGGTTTGGCCATCGAGGTGCGGCGCTTGTCGCGCTGTGACGCACCAGCAGGGTTGCTGAGCTCTGCAGCAATAAAGAATGGGCTGCCATGCACTAGACTGCCGGCGCAAGGTGGCAGTAGCAGCTTGCATGGGACTGCTGCACGCAGATGCACGCAGGTGGGAGGCTCGCTGGGGCTGGAAGCGGGCACATTTGCACGATCGGTAGACCAGCAATACATCACTGACCTACTGGCAGGATGAACAGGGCGTTTGCCCCGAGTTCAATGGCCGCTGGGCCCACACAGCGCTTTAAGCCGCTCCCAAACCTCAGCCACCGCATCTTGGCTCATCTGCAAGCCACAAACAGACCGCAGCCGGCCGCCTGGCCCACTTGCCAGTGCGGTGCGGCGGCGGTGCAGCGGCGGCGGCAGCGGCGGCGGCAACAACTGCTGGCAGCCTTGCAAGTCGATGCACCAACGGAAGGTATGCCAGTGGGCTTGCTGGATGAGCTGGTAGTCTGACGAGTGCCACAGAAGGGTATGTCACAGCTGCTAGGCTGTCCCGCTCAACTGCCTCCCGCCCTCCTGTGCACAAAGCAACTGGCTGCCCACCCCCTCCCCTGCCCGTTCAGCCATGCCAGTGGAAGAGGCCTGGCAGCTGCTGACCGATTTCACGGCAAAGGAAGCACGAGGCCTGGCGCAGCCGCTGCTCAACTCGGCAGACAGCCGGCGGCAGCTGCGGGATGCCCTGCTGGTGCGCCCGCCGCTGCTGGTGTGCTAGGGAAAGCGGTCCTGCCCACCAGAGCTGGCTCCCAGTGTCGCGCGGCTAACTTCTGCGGAGCGCTGCACATGCAACGGCATGTGATGGTTCGGTCTGTTGCCGTGCTAGCTCAATGCGGCTGCTGCCCTTGACTTAACCAACCAACCCAACCCGGCAGGTGGCGGCCGCGGCTCCGCACGTGGAGGCGGGGTGGAATCCTGTGGGCGTCGAGCAGCCAGAGGTGCGCTCTGCAATGCGCCTGTTTGCTTTGACCTGCGCACGTGGGCTGCCGCCCGTCCTCACGATGCATTAGCCTGATGCGCTGCTGCGCACCTAGCAGGCATGCTGCTGCGGCTCCGCTCGCTGCCATCCGTGTGCTGCCCCAATCAGCCCCCCTGGTCGCTTACCACGCTGCTCAGGTGCTGCTGGGCGTGGTTGCGTCCGATGTGCGGCTGGCGGTGCGCTCGCTGCGGGACTACTGCCAGTCGCTGGGCCTGCCCTTCAGGGTGCGTTCAGGCGGCCTGCAGCTGCTACTGCCTGCCCGCCTGCCTGCTGGGCAGGGGGTGCTGTGCATCCTTACCTTGGTTGGCTGCCGGCCGAGTTGATCAGCCTGGCATGCAAAACGCAAGGCCAACAGCGGGCATCAGTACAGCTGCCTGCTGTGGCTGCCTCTGGTGTGTCGATTGTTCATTTGCCTGCATCCCACCCACGCTGCCATGCCGCCCAACCCAGCAGATGCCGGAGAGCCGGGTGCCTGGCGTGGCGGCTGCCCCTGCCATTGTGGGGCCAGTCTATCTCAAGTACAACTCAGCCAGCGGCCTGTGCTACGCCAGCGGGTGGGTGGGGAGGTTTTGCATTCGCAGGCGGCGGCCCCATTCTAGGATGCCCGGCTGCTCCCGCCTTGCAGGCGTCATGCCTGTCCGCTTTCTCAACCGCCACAGCTTGAACCACCATCGTTGCGGTATTGGCGGGGTGCTACAGCCATGACTGAAAAGATGTGCAGGCTGTTTACGCTTCGGTTTCCGTGTTCACTGCAGGTATGAGGGGCGGGATCGTGGCGTGCTGGTGCAGCTGGGCCAACGGCAGCTGGGCCACCTGCCACTGGGGCTGTTTGACGAGCAGATGGCGCGGCCGCCGCCGGCGCTGTGACCCTGGCGGCAGCATGCCGTGTGCGATGCGTTGAGAGGAGGGAGGAAACAGTTGTTGGGTGTTATGTTGCTGTTGAGAGTGTAAGAGCAAGCGTTCCATGCGTGAGGAGTGATGGCTGCCTCCCAGGGATGTGGCTGAAGCTCGCTCGGGTGCAGCGCCTCAGTGCTTGTTGCTGGCTGCATGTGCTGGCTGTGAGGCACAGACATGCAAATGAGCTGGGCAAGTATCAATCAAGAGGGAAGCACCATTGGAGAATCATGGCGCGGAGAAGGAAAGGAGGGGGCCGCTCCACGGTATGCTCCGCTGGCGTGCTGGCTGCGCTTTGGCGGCGGCATTTGGTTGGCGGCCCAACCTCGCCACCGACCTTGCGCGCCTCTGCCCATCACTCAGCATCGCTGCCAGACCTCGTTGCACGCCGCCCGAGCCTGCACACAGCCCCGCGCCTTCGAACCAACAACAGCCAGCTCGCAGCCATGCCGCCCAAGTCGCCCGCCAAGAAGCAGAAGCAGAGCGCCAAGCAGGCAAGACAGCCGTTGGCTGTTGGGCGCGCGCGAGGGGAGGCTGGCACCCGGGAGCTGTCACCCCCGCGCAGCCCCTCAAGCGCTGCCTGGGGTCTGGGTGGACTCGCATCGATACCTGGGGAGTTGGGTTGCGCCTGTGCGCTGTGCGGCGCGAGGGGCAGGGCGCCCGCCACGGGCGCCGTCGCCCGCCGTCGCTGGCCACGGGCGGTTGGCTGCCATCCGCCGGCGCTCCATGCTTGCACGGGGCTGGACACCCAGGTTCTGCCTTTTCTCTTTCTGTCACCCTCAAGACAGGCAACCCAACTGCAGATACCTCTCTGCACTGTTTTTCGAGTGCCGGCTTCAAACGCGCCACGAGCGCCCGCCACGCTTCTGACCCAACTCCCCGCCCCTCCTCAAAAGCAGGTGGCCAAGCCCACCGTGAGCGCCAAGAAGATCGCCAAGGCGACCAAGAAGGTGGCGGCCAAGCAGGCCAAGAAGGAGGCAAAGGCGGTTAAGGCGCCTGCCACCGCCGCAGCGCCGGCGCCCGCAGCAGAGGTGCGCTGGGGTCCGTCGGTCGCCTGGCTGGCTCTCACGGGCCATGGCACCGGTGCCTCCCGGAATCTGCAGGGCCCCCGCCGCAAGCTTTTATCTCTTGCACAAACCATCCAGCTTTGCAGGAACTGCATGCCCTCCATTGTGCCCCTCCCAACTTGCAACACCACCTGCCTACTCCTGTGCAGGCACCCGCCGTCGCCCCCGCCGCACCTGCCGCCAAGACGCCTGCCAGCCAGAAGAAGGCCAAGACGCCCCGGAGCGGCGCCAAGAGCGGGGGCAAGAAGCCTGCCTCGGCGGCCAAGGCCGGCAGCGCAAAGAAGGCCGGCAGTGCCAAGAAGGTGGGAGCTGGGGGCTGGGAGAGCAAGGGACTTGAGGATGGTGTTGAGCGGTGCTGTACGCCTGTGCTTCTGGGGCTCTGCAACATGGCTTGCTGAGTGCCTGTATCGTATGATATCACTCCCTCAGCTGGCCCTGATGCATGTATCCTCACTTCCGCTCTGATCTGCAGGCTGCGCCGGCGGTGCAGAAGACGACCGCCACCAAGGCCAAGGCGGCGGCTGCCAAGCCCGCAGCCAAGCCCGCAGCCAAGCCCGCCACCAAGCCTGCCAAGAAGGCCGGCAAGAAGAAGGCCGGCAAGAAGGTGAGAGGCTGAAAAGGATGGCGCACGTGTGCAGCATGGGGGACTGCATCTTGGAGGCAGGACTAGAACGGTATCTGCCAGCACTGTCAAACTGGTGGCACGACTCCAAGCCTGCTGCTCGTGCTGCCAGCCTGCTTCCCTCTGCCACGCTGCATGCGCCCCACGCGGCCTGCCCCACGCCTCCGCCCCTCCCTCACCCGCGCTGCAGACCACTGCTGCCGTCCCCGCCGCTGCTGCAGCCCATACTCCCGGCGGCGCTGCTGGCGGCCTCATTGGCGGGGTGCTTGGCGCTGTTTCGGGGGCTCTCGGGGCGCTGAAGCGCCGCCTGTCGGTGGCTGTGTGAGAACGGCAGCGGCCTGAGGCTTGGTGGGCCTTACAGGTGGCCCAGCACTGCAGGCACCGCTCTACGGCTCTACAGGTGGCCCTGCCGCTGCAGCCCCTTTCACGGGCCCGCCATGCCAGCTGACAGCATTTTCTCACCGCCGCGTCAGCGGCTGCGTGCCCACCCATGCCTGACCAGACTGCTCTGACAGGACTTGAGCGGCACTGAACCCGGTTTTCCCGCCATCTTTCCAACTGCGGCGCTGTTGCCAGCGGCTACCCGCCCTGGCTGACTGCTGGTGCGCCCCACCGCCAAACTGCCACGTTGCTATTGCCCTTCACTGACCCTTGCCCCCTCAGCTCCCCGACTAACCGCTGTACTGCCCCTGCTGTAACGCTACTCGCCCGCATGGCTCACGCTCCCTCTCTCCCTCCCCTATTGCTTGTTATAACCAAGCGGTGACACATGTAAGTGCCGCATCACTGCTGGCCGCCCAGGGCAGGGCCAGGGAATGCGCAGCAAGGAGCAGGCAGGAGAATGAAATGCTGCCTGCTGCTGTGCCAGCGCTGGGCCTCTGATGCTTGCCGCAGGTGGTGTCGTAGCCGCGAGCTGACAAATACTGTCCAGCTGCCTTGATGCTGTGCCTCCCCTTCAGAAGCAGGCGGCACTGCTTCAAAGCTCGCTTGGGTCAACAGCTCGGCAATTGCTGCTGCTTGGCTGCTGCCCTGTTGCGCACCGCTGCCTGTGGCGCTGCCTCCGCTCCTGCCAACCGTCAGCACCTTGACGGCGAGGCGAGAGAAGTCCAGGCCACTCAACACCTGTGCGGGCAGAGGAAAAGAGCATCAGTGGCACAGTCTAGGTATCTTTCTTCTCTCCTGCAACTGCGGCACAGCCGTGGCTGCCACCAAAAATCAAGCGGGAGCTGCTGTGCAAGCGACAGCTGCTGGCAGCTCATGGCGGAGGGAGCCGCAGTTTTGCCGCATTCCAACTGCTGTCTTTTTCAAGCATAGTAGAGATGCTGCCAGCCCGTACCTCCAGCTCTGCGCCTGCTACGTTGACCACCAGCAGGTCGATAGCAAGGATGCTAAACCTGGGGGCAACAGCAGGGGGCGAGTGTGGTGGGAAAGGGTGCGAGATTGGCAGCCCCCATGGCTACAACTGGCAGGCCCATGGCAAGTATGTTACTGCACTGAGGGCGCAGAATGTGCAGGCCCGTGGTCACACTGTCACTGCTCGGAGCTCACTTGTCTAAGAGGTATTGCAGTGGGAAGCACTGGACTGTTGGCAAGCCCTGCGCGGACTCCTCGCCGCCCCTCAGTGCCTGCCGCCGCTCGGCAGGCATGAGCTCCCAAATGCCGCCGCTGCTGCCGCTGCCCTGCTGCTGCTGGGCGCGGCTGGCCCAATGCACGGTGCCAAACCGACCGCCGCAGATTGCTGCATGCAGGCATATGGCGTCGGGGCGTGCCAGGGACAGCTGCCGGTAAGCGCCTGCAGGGCGGGCATGGGTGCGCATAACACGCACCGAGGTCAGCAGTTGAGAAGTAGGCACTCCAGGGCAGTTGTAGCGGCAGTTTCTGTGCCAAGTTGAGAGCATCGCAGTTTGTACAGCACCAGCCCAGCACATGCATAGCGCACCGGCATCACCCTCAATCAGCATGCCGCGCCAGCCCGCCGCCGCCTGCAGCGAGCGGGTTGGGCTGCCGCCGGCGCCGGCCCCGACCTCCACAAAGAAGCCGTTGCGCTTCTTGTTGAACAGGTTGCGGTACAACCATGCATCGCCGCCGACGTCTTGGGAGCCAAAGTGCACCTGCTTTGGAGAGAAGACAAAGTCGCAAAGGCACTATCTGGGTTGGTTGCGCCCAAGAAGCCGCCATGCTGTTTTAACTGCACACATCAATACAGCCTGCCCAGACGCACCGTCTCGTTCAGCAGGGGCCCATCCTCCAGCTGAAGGCTGCCAGGGGGCCGTGCTGCAGCTCCGAGCCAGTGCGGCAGCTGGCCAGGCAGCGCCAAAGACTGTGGGTGGTCGGCCCACCGCAGCGCTGGGTTACTGCCGCCGGGAGGGCTTGCCGGCACTGCTGAGGAGATGCTGGGTGCGATGCGTATCCGCCCCGTGCCCAGCAGCACCAGGAATACCACAGCAGCGGCAGCCACCAGCAGCTGGCCCCACGGAGCTTGGCTATTGCCCTGAGGCGGCCGGGGCCGAACGACCGGCATTCGAGCCATGCACGCCGCGGCGGCGGCAGTGGCGGCGGCGGCTGTGCAGTGGGGAGATTGGAGCGCCCAGCGGCTCTATTGTGTTTCCTCTATCAGATCTTGCACGGACAGCTCCCAAGGCGAGTGGGGCCCGGCAGAGCGTCCTCTGTGGTTGCAGGGCCTTGCCCGTTCACAGCAGGATGTCGGCAGCTCGCATAAGGGATCTCAAACTGTCGCGCACGGCTTGCAGAATGAGGAGTTGGCAGAGCCCCAGGTTGGATGCCAAGATGCCGAGCCGACAGCGGCGAGCCAGGCGGGGCCGCCGACCATGCTGCGATTCGCAGCCTGCAGCCTGCGGAGGGCCGGATCATGTCAGCCAATGTATTCATTGCGCCTCATCCTGTGTCATGAAGCAATTCTGACGGCCCGCTGCACTGATTGGCCCCCGTGCTGGTTGGTGCTCAAGCATTGGTCACTGCTTCTCATGGTTTGTGGTGCCGACAGCCCAACGGCGCCACAGCTAGCACATGCAAATGCACCAATGGGTTGATGACATTGGTATGTGATACAACAACTCGTGGACATGCCGTTAACTGCAGCAAGCGGCAGATGCAAAGCAGTTGCATGGTGCGTTGACGACGCTGGGCGGCCCAGCGGCGGGGCGGCGGTGGCGCAAGCAGCACAAACGCTGCAGCTGGCAAGCGATCTACGACATTCGGCTCGCACTGTTTGCGATGGCAAGCCTCGCAGCTGCGTTAGACGCTCCAGCTGGCGGTCGCTGGGTGCCCAGCCGCAGGCGGCCCGCCAGGCAGCGCTTGCAGGCTGCGACATCATGCCGTGCAAGGCAGAGAATTTCGTCAAGCAGCGATGGCGGCTCGGCAGCACCCGACGGCGGCGGCGGCGAGCGGCCGTTGCAGCCGCCAGCCCCGGCAGCAGTGGCCGCACCTGCTGATTGCGGCTCGCTCCGCACAAGTCGCCGGCAGCTGGGTGCAGCAGCCCTGGTGGCAGCAAGTGCAGCCGCAGGAGTGCTGCCACCAGCCCTGGGGGCGCCTGCGGCACATGCAGCAGCAGCAGCAGCGTCGCCGGCGGCAGCCCCCAGCGGGGCGCTTCGAGAGTTCAAGGTGTGAGGCCACTACTGAATCTTTGGTTGCCTCTTGCCTTTGTTTGCTGCACTCTGAATGCGAGGCACCATGCATGAGCCAAGCTGCAACGCCGGCGGACCACAGGTGAACCACACGTCACCACACCCTGCCTGGCACTCCTTTCCTTTGCACAGATGGTGATGCGGGTGACCGCGCTGCGGGGCTCCGTGCCACAGCAGTGGGTCACCGACTTCCAAACCGCGCTGGAGGGCTATGGAGTGGCCGCGCTCACACAGAAAGCGCAGCTGGCCGAGATATACGCTGAGCTGCAGGGGACCAAGTGAGAGCAGCGGGGGTGCAAGCGCGTGCAGTCTGTGGGCCCGGTTGGGAGCAGCAGCCGGAGTGCAGCGCTGAGATGCAGGGGCGATTGAAGAAGAATGCACGGCACCTGCTGAGCACTGCTCCCACCACGCTGCAACGAATCCTACACGTGCAGGGCCAGCAAGGGCAGGCCCACGACTGTGGATGCCGTCACCCTGGGCGACGCCTGGCTGCAGCGCACCATTGCTGAGGGCCTGATCCAGCCCATCCCCGCCGCCCGCGAGTACCGGTGGTGGGTGAGTGCAGCGGGCGTAATCTGCCTTGTCTCAAGAAGTGCGCCAGTTGAAGCTGTAACCGGTATCCAGAGGGAGAGCACCCGGCAGCTTGCCAGCAGCGGTGGGCAGCTGCCCCTTCCACCCAGCAAGCAAGCCTGCTGCTCCCCCTTCCCTCCCCCCACAGGCCCAGCTGTATCCCCGCTGGCAGCAGCTGGTGCGGCGCGACGCTCAGGGGCGGCTCGACCCTCGAGGCGAGGTCTACGCTGCGCCCTACCGCTGGGGCGCCACACTGGTGGCCTACCGCTGGGACAAGCTGGGCAGGTGAGGGGCTGAGAATTTTGGGTGCACCTGGGCACTCTGCCTTCTGGCTGTAGGCGTTGAGCCTGATGTGGGAGCGGGCTTGGCGATGCCTTTGAGAAGTGGCAGCTGCAGATGTGCTGGCGTGCTGGCATGCTGGCATGCCTTCCCGCGACCCCGTGTGCTGCTGCAACGCTGGGCACGCTGTGGTGGCATGCAGGGGCGGCGTGCGCGACTGGCGGGACCTGCTGCAGCCGGCGCTGCGTGGGCGGGTGGGCTTCATCGATTCGCCGAGGTGGGCTTGTTTGTGCTTGTCACTTTGTTGACTCTCTGTTGCATTGCTTTTGAGCCGCCAGTTGTGCAGGGATATGGTGGGTGCTGTCTGTAAGTCTGGGCTTCAACCTGTCCGCAATACACATCATCTGTCCAGGGACGTGATCGGTGCCGCCCTGAAGACTCTAGGCCTCGGCTACAACTCCTCCGCCGCCGACCTGCGGCGGTGCGGGCTGACCGAGGAGGACCTGCGGCTGCGGGTGCAGCGCTTTGTGAAGCAGGCAAGTGGGGCGGTGTGCGGTAGGGTGGGGCATGGCTGAGCGATGCGGAGGGGAGCGGGCGGCTTGTGCTGTTCTGACCCGGCCGCTGTTCAAGCATCCATGCCGCACACCCGCCCGCCCGCAGGTGCGGGTGTTCAGCAGCTCCAACCACGTTCGGGCGCTGGCGGCGGGAGAGGTGGATGCCGTTGTCGGCTGGTCAGGTGCGGCCCAGTATTCTGCTGCACCGCGCTTACACTGGATGCAGGGTGCATAGGAAACAGCGCTGCTGCCTTGCATTGCCCCCACGTGGGCAATGATTTGTGGCATGACAGCTGCATGCACGCCAGCCTGGGTCGCCGGCTCACCCCACCTTGCTCACTAGCCCCCTCCTGCACTCCCGCCCACCCTCCCTGCCTCCCCATGGACCAGACGACCTCCTGCCGCTGGTGCAGCGCACCAACAACCTGGAGGTGGCTGCGCCGCTGTCCGGCACCAGCCTGTTTGCCGACTGCTGGTGCATCCCAGCCGCGGCCGCCGGAGGGTGCGACCATTGCTCTCACTAACATGCCCAGCTAGCTCTGGTTGTGCTTGCACTGCGGGAGTGGGCCCAGTGCTGTGGATGCCATCCAGCTGTCAGTAGCCTGCATCATGAGGCTGCCGACATCAGCCGCTGTTTGCTGCTCGTCTCCTGTCCCCTGCAGAGCGGAGGACGGGGAGGCCTCCCCGCTGCTGCCCGCCTGGCTGGAGCTGGGCCTGCAGGTGAGCTGGGGACATGCGAAGAAACACAGCTGTGCTTGCTGGACGATGCCGGTGTTTTTGCCCGTCTTGCCTGCGTTGTGCCTTCACCGCATGCACTCAATCCTCCCTTCCACCCACCTCTCCCTTCCGCCTCACAACCCCGCACCCACTGTCTGTCTCCCCTGCCTCGCAGCCCGTGCACGCGCAGCGGTCCAAGGGCCTGCGAGGCGGCGGCGCCTCCCCCCTGCTGCTGCCCGGCGGGCCGTGGCGGCGCGGCGGCGGCGGCCCGGGCGGCGCGGCATGCTCGCTGCTGGAGGATGCTCAGCCGCTGCCGGGCAGCAGCGAGCTTGAGGACTTTTTGCCCAGCAGGGAGGTGCTGGAGCGGAGCGAGTTTCTGCTGCCGTTGGACCCGGAGACGAGCGGCATGTACCGCCGCCTGCTGCAGGCGTGAGGCAGCTCTCAGCTGGTGATCAGAGACCAATGACTGCTGTGAGGGTCCCTGCTTTGACTGAGTTGAACCGCAACCGCGAGTACGTGATTACAGCCTGGAGTGCAAGTTACATCCGAGTGTAAGTGAAACAGTGAAGGCGAGCAATGGCAGGGAGATTCCAAAACTGGGCCGCAGCCCGCCGCAAATGGCGAGCTGACCGGCCATGGTCAACCAATGGGTCATTATGTTTTGTTGTTCCCTCAGCAAGAGGTGTGCAGGGTACAGCAGGGCTGCCACACTGGCGTGAGCAGAGCCGTACATTAGCAGGGTCCGCAGGGATGGTTCGTGTCCAAGTCGATCACGGTGAGCACCCGGGTCTCATGTGCGCAGGCCGCAAACACGCCCTGCAAGGTGCAGAAGGCATAAGGCGTATTAAATGGCCACCTTGCAGGTGTGGGTTCTCACCCGGCTGACCTTATGCAGTTTGTGTTCACACTGCCGCTCTGCGCCTGCAACAAACAGCACCCGGGACCAGCGCAACCGCAGGCTCCTTCTGCGCTGTCTGCAAGTGACAGGCGGCTTGCCTGCACGTTCTTGCGCTGTGGCCCCACAGCTGCATCGACCACATACTTGGGGCCTGCACACAGGAGGGCAGCCAGAAAAGGCACAGGTGAACGGCCGCTGCCCCGACAACAATCCCTGATTGCAGGACGCTCCGGCTCCAGGCGCAACTGCAGCAGCAGCACAAGCATTCCCGGCAGGCCAGCCTTACAGGGCTTGAGCTGCGGTTGGCTCTTGCGCGCATTGATGCGCCCCGTCTGCAGCGTCTCCTCGATCTCTCCGCGCTTGATGAATCTGCGCCGAGGGAGTGCAGAGCGGCACGTACTGCTGTGCTAGACTGGGCCAGCCATAGGGGTGCTGACTTCAGATCATCGCATTGCCCAAGATCGCCCAAAATTGCCCAAAAATGACGGTAGTTTCCAGTGCTTCCCATCACCAAGCAGCCCAGCAGGCCATGCAGCAGCGCACCGGCAGTCCATGCGGCAGGCGGCATGCTCTGTGATGGCCAGCGGCCGCGCCGCCATCGCCTGCAGCGTGCCACGATCATCCCGCCGCTGCTGCACGCGGCTGTACACGTTCCAAGCCCACAGCGCTGCGAGGCAAGTGGGTGTGGTGGCTTGGTGAGCAGGTGAGCGGAAGCAGGCATGGGTGGGGAGGGACGCGAAGGGGCACCGGACCAGGTCTGTACTACCTGCGGCACTTGCTCGGAGCTGCCGCAAGCATGCCAGCTAGCGCCCTCATGCAGCTTCAGCAAGGCGCCTCTACCTCCACATACCTGCAAAGCCTGCGCCAGTCAGCAGCAGACCAAGGAAGGATTTAGGCTTGCGCTTCTTGCCGCCGCCCGCATTGCCGCTGCCGTCGCCCGCCGCCTGCGGCTGCTTCTTCTTCTTTTTCCCGGTGCTGGGCTGCCGCGTGGCCTTGGTGGTGCCGCCCACGTGCCGCCCTGCAAACGGGTTTCTGGGCTTGCCCATTCCGCTGCCCTCTCCTGCAAGCAGCGGGGAGAGGGTCGGTGAGGAGCAGCGGCAGGCGCGGTTGCCGACAGTGCAGCCCTGGCTGCGAATAAGGCCATTGCAGCTGGCTTGATGGCCTACAACGAGCTTACTCTAGCTGGTGTGCGGGTTCAGCCGACGTGCGGAGGCGCGGATTGCAAGTTGCAGTCGCGGAAATCGGCGAGCAGTGCTCTTCTCGCCATATGGCCTGCTGAAACGACGATAAACCCACTTGCGATGACAGCCAGATGCCCTTAAGACGCTTGGAGGCACCCTGGCGCTGCATGCTGGCCATGCAGGGCCCCAAGTAGCTCGGCCGGAGCCCTGGCCGCGCTCATCGCATCCACTCTTTGTTCTCTCCACCGCTATGCCGGCAGACAGCCGAGAAAAGAAGGACCTGTTTCGGGAGGACGTGGCTGCCGCGAACCACGCCGAACTGAAGCCTATTCAGCGGCAGTGGGAGTCGTCGGGCCACGAGTACGATGAGGGCCTGCTGCGCCAGGCGCTGGTGCGCCGCGGGGCAGGGGCGAGCGGGGCGGCGGCGGTCGACGCCGCCTGGCTCTCGTGCTTTGTTCGCCGCACTCTTTGGCCGCCTGGCCCTCGCACCTGGTGTCTGTTGCACCACAGCATCGCAAACAGACACACAGCTGATCAGTTGCCTTTGGTTCCACCCTGGCTCGCCCCCTGTAGCTCGCCAAGCAGGCGGCCGACCTGCGGCAGGCGCAGCGGGAGGGCTGGATCCCGCCACAGGCCCGCCTCGGCACCCTGCTGCCCTGCTTCGCGCCGGCTGATGGCCGCTCAGAGGGCGTGTCAGAGGGCCGGCCGGGGCGCACACTGTCCACGGCCACCAGCGGTCTGAGTGCCATGGACACAGATGACGGCAGCGGCGAGCTGGCGGCAGCGGCTGCAGCAGCGCTGGCCAGCCAGGAGGAGCGAGCAGCCGCTGAGGCGGCGGCGGCAGCAGCGCGCCAGGCGCGGCGTGAGAAGAGGCGAGCTGAGAAGGAGGCACGGCGGCAGAAGCTGCTGCAGGTGCGGCCTGGCGGGACTGGTTGTGAAGCGGGCATGGTGCTACAAAGGCGGGGCGCCGGAAAGTCCTGGGCAACGGCAGCAGCTGAACGTTCCGGGTTGTGCCTTCGACCTCCTGCCCACTGTGCTGCACCGATGGAAGTGCAGGAGAAGAAAGATGCCAAGGCTCGGGCACGGGCCGAGGCGCAGCGACGCTACGAGGATCAGCTGCAGCGCTGGGAGGCAGCGGTGGCCGACAAGCGGCAGCAGGTGGCGGAGCTGCAGCAGCAGGTGCGCTGCGGAGGGGCAAGCGAGGGGCAAGTCTGTACAACGCATCGCCACGCGGCGCTTTTATGCTGGTCATTGTGAACTGCTGTCCATGGCTTCCCTGCTTTCAGTTGGGTTCCCTGCCCCGCAATGTCTTGCTCTGCTTCTTACTGTTGCGGTCTGCCCAGGCGGAGGAGGGCATCCACGCTGCGGAGGAGCAGCATGCATTTGGCCCTCTGTTTTCGAACCCCCCCTGCTCTGCTGCCTGTATCTTTGCAGTCCGCCCAGGGGATGAGGGCATTCGCGCTGCGGAGGAGCAGCATGCATTTGGCTCTCTGTTTTCGAAACTCGCCTGCTCTGCTGCGTGTATTTTGCAGTCTGCCCAGGCGGAGGAGGGCATCCGCGCGGCTGAGGAGCGGGCCAAGGAGCTGGAGGAGCAGAAGCACGCCATGTTCCTCAAGCTGAAGAAGGTGGGGTGTGCTTGTGGGGCTGTTGTGAAGCGGCCCTGTTGCTGGTGTTTTGAAGTTCGAAGCTGAAGAAGGTGGGGTTGCCAGGATAGAGCGGTTGAGCGGGGCATGTTGCTGTTTTGATAAAGTCTCAAGCGGAAGGAGGTGGGGGTGCTGCCTTGGGGGTGGTTATGAAGAGGAAGGGAGGCCACCTTGGGGCTCAACAATTCAACCTACACAGCTGCAGCAGGGAGGGCGTTTGGGCAAACTTGCACCTAGGCCTGACTGCCGGCTTGCCCGCTCTGCACCCTCGCAGGCGTTGGACGAGGAGCAAGCCGAGAAGCAGCGCAAGCAGCAGCTGGCAGCCATGGAGGAGGGGGAGGTAGCCACCTCCCCTCCGGGCGGCGGCGCAGCAGGCAGTGGGCACCCGGGCGGCGCCGCGGCGCCTGCCAGCAGCGCCGGCGGCGGCGTGCGCTCCCCCAGCTTCGCACAGCCGTACCACAGCGGTGGCCCAGGCGCTCCCCATGGCTTTGGGCCGCTCGGCCCTCTGGGGCCAAAGGTTCCCGGGGACCCAGCTGCCGGCTACGGCGGCGGCGCAGCCTATGGCGGCGGCAGCGGTGGCGGCGCCGGCTTTTATGGCGGGCGCGGCGGCCCCGCTGCTGGGCCAGCTGGCGGCGGCGGCGGCGAGCTCTGGGATGATAACCGCACTCGCGATGCCTGGGGCGCTGCCGCACCTGGCCCCGGCCCCGGCCCTGGCAGCACGACCAGCACACCCAGGGGCCCTCGTGACATGCTGGGACCAGCGCTAGGGTTTGGCAGCGCCGGCGGCGGCACGCCGCTGGCGGGCGATCGGGAGCGGGAGCGGGCTGGCGGCGAATTTGGCTGGCGCTCAGCAGGAGACTACAGAGGGGGCCCGCCTGGCGGCAGCGGCGGCGGCCGCGACCGAGGCGGCTGGCGTGGCAGCTTTGACGAGCGCAGGTCGGTTGCTGGGAGGGCTGCACAGCTGTGAGTGACGTGCGCTTGGCATACTGGTTGCGGCGAGCAGCCGGTGCTGGCTAGATGCAGGGCAGATGCAGAGCAGTTGTGCACAGTGCCCAGGGCATGCAGTCCTACAGCCTGAATTTGGTGTCCTGCTCCAGCATGGCTTTGGTCTGCATTCTTAACTTGTTTTCCCGCACCTGCCCCTCCAGGCCGCTTCCCCGGGAGTATTCTCGAGATTTCCCGCCCGGCGGCGGCGCCAGCCGGGACGGCCCGGGCGGCAGCAGCAGGGATGCAGCGGGGCCACTGGGCCGCGAATTCGGCAGCAGCCGCGATGGGCTGGGCACGGCAGGCACGCTGAGCCGGGACCACAGCATGGGCGCCAGTCGGGACTATGGCGCCCCACGGGACGGCCGGGAGGGCAGGGATGGCGGGCGCAGCTACAGCCCGCCGCGCTTTGCGCCGCCGCCGGGCGGCCGGGAGGGCGGTGGCCAGGGCCGCCCGCGCCTGACCTTTGAAGAACGAGAACGCATGCGGCAGCAGCACCGAGATGGCGACGGCGGCCTTGGCGGCGACCGGCCGCCCTTTGGCGGCAGCAGAGATGCCTGGGAGCACGGCGGCAGCAGCAGGGATGGCTTCGGAGGGCCGCCCTTTGGCGCCAGCGGCGGCAGCAGGGATGGATTCCCGGCCGGGTTTGGCCGCGGCGGCGGCCGCGGCGGCTGGGGGCCCAGCGGCGGCAGGGGCAGCTTTGACGGCAGCCGAGAGCGGGAGCGGGAGGGCGGCCGTGGCGGCGGCGGCGGCAGCAGCATGTACCGAGAGCCGCCGACGGGGCGGTGAGGTGCTGCGCTGGCCACCTTCCTTGCACTGCTTGCTTGTACCATTTCCTCACCATGATCCACTGAACATGTTTGTTCATCCACGACCACAAGCTTGACTTTGTACTGCTTGACCAAACTTGCCCCGACCCGTTCTGCTTGTAACTCTATGTGGCAGCACGCAAGCATTACAGAGTGCAGGAGAGGCTACCAGCAATCCAGCAAGTGGGGATGCAACTTGTTTGTACGGTGTGTAGGCTTGATTATATACATAAACAAACTGGCCGAATTGTGCGTCATGCATATGTCAAACAAGCTGTCCATTCTGCTACAGCTCTCCATCGGCAGGGCCGCCCTGGGCCGCCCCGCTACCTCCGCTGCTGGCTGCCGCCTGCCCCTCAGCACTGCCTGCCGTCTGCCCCTCAGCGCTGCCTGCCTGCAGGAACGCCTCCATCACAGCCAGCACTTCATCCATGCGCTCCCAGATGAAGCCGTGGCCTGTGCCGGGGAACTGCACCAGCCAGGCGCCTGCAGGCCGAGTGGAAGGCAGCAACTTGGCTTGAGTCGAACAGGTGCACGAGGCTGAACAAAAGCCCGAGCATGGCGGTGGCATTCTGGTGTGCAGTGAGGAGCGTGATGCCCCTGTCTGGCACGTAGTGCAAGCAGCGGCAGACAGCTCACCGGGGATCTGCCCCGCCAGCTTCGTGGCCGCCTTGGCAGGCACAACAATGTCCTCGGTGCCAGTCATCTGAATGGCAGGGCAGGTGACCAAAACGTGGTTGCTGCGGCAAGGTTTCCGTGGCTGCAAGTAGGGGTGACGGTACTGGTGCAACTGCAATGGCTGCAGCATGCACAGAGTAGAAGACAAGCCATACCATTCGCCCTCGGCAGTCCAAGCGTACCAGCAGGACAGGCACTTGAGTGCGGCCCAGAGCGAGCCAGCTGGACCAGTCCCACGGGCGGATGGCGCGCCAGATGCCTGCCAGGGGAGCAGAGTATGGGTGCAGTGGTGGAGACACGGCAAGCTGAGTAGCTACGGACCACAAACCTTGGCTGGCTTAAGATGGTGACATGTGCAAACAATGTCCATTTGCTGTGCCGAGCTGGGGAGGCAGCAGCAGCGCAAACTACACTGCATGCAGCGGCACCCACCGTGACAGCTGCTGTATCCACCCTCACCACCTCCTCCTGCGCACCCTGCGAGTATCGCTCGTTCACTTCTGGCCTTGCATCATTGGGTGGCATGCAGCGCTTGTCGGACATCCAGAAGCAGGCTCCCTTGAGGCCGGAGGGGGAGGACAGGTCCCAGTTCAGGGGTGCACTGCGGCCAGAGGAAGAAGGAGATGATGATGACACAAGTGGGTGACTCAGGGGAGGAGGGACATGGGCCTGGGGGAGGAAGGACGTGGGCCTGGAGAGGACGGCGTGGTGGCAGAAGCAGAGGCGGCTGGCAGGCGGAGCCACATTGCTGTGAAGTTATCATGATTGACAGCGAGTCCCCACTGGGTGCCCGACTCGCCCTTCCATCACCCTGAACCAAAAAATACCTTGTGTCGGCAGGCACGCACACGTGCACAACTTGTGCTTGCAACTGGGCATTCCAAGGGCAGGTGATCAAGGGCAGGTGCAGCGCCTCAGGCTTACTAGTCTTCGTCTGTGTTGTTGGGGTTGAACAGGCGCTTCATGGTGGGCAGCGAGCCGGTGACGGCCCGGCCATCCGGGCTGGTGCCGCCCCACGACACCACCTGCGGATCGGCAGCAACAACGATGTCGGGCAAGGACAGTACAAATGGACGATCAGCTCGGTGGCAGCAAATGGGTGGCACGGCTTGCGGCAGCACGCGGACTGCCAGCGCATGCAGAAGCCATCTGGCCACTCGAGCCAGCTAGTGGCAGCTGGGTGGTCTTGGAAACACATGCTGCCGAATGCACCGTGGTTGATCCCAACCCGGCCGTCACACCTTGCTGACTTGCTCAGGGTGTAAGGCTGCCAGCTTGAGCGCGGCACAGGCACCCAGGGACCAGCCAGCCACGTGAGGTTTGGTCAAGTTGAGGGCATCGAGGAGGGCCAGCGTGGCCTGCAAGACAAGGGGAGGCGAGTGAATAGTGCATTGCATTCAGTCAGGTGGGACGCAGCCTGAAGCAGCAATGGGTGGCAGCTGCGAAATTATGCAGTGCCAACCCTGGGCAGCTGGACAGGCCTCAGTGCAAAATTTTGTGCTCAGGCCAGCACCACTTTGGAATGCTGTGCTTGCCTCCTCGAGTATGGCTGGGGTGATGGGCCCCTCAGTTGGCTCGATTTCCTTTGACAGGCCCTGAGAGCATGGGGTTGGTGGTGGCGCATCCTTGTGAAGCATGAGCAGCAGCACTCTGCCACCGTTTTGATGCTGGCTGTAGACTGTAAACAGCACAGGATACTGGGCACACAGCTGCAAGCTGGAGCTGTAATTCGATGGCAAGCAACTTGCGCGCACTGGACAGCGTGCAGACGACCCCACCTGGGCAACGTTGTCGAAAAATATCACGTCTCGCTTCTCGGCCAGGCGCCTCAGCAGCGCAGGCCCCCAATCATTCATGGTGCCCCCGTACCTGCGTGAAACTAGAATGGAAGCACACGCTCTCAGGAAGGCGGAGCTCTCCCAAACATTTCGGTCAACTTATAATACACAACAACACCGCGCTCGCTTGCCAGCCCGGCATCTTACCCCATCAGCAGCAACAAGGGTGTGGCGTCCGCAGGAGCACCAAGTGAGATGCGGCGGAACGCGAAGCGGTTGTTGCCCACCGTGACATACTGGACCTCCGCCAGAAAGCTCAAGTCTCCACTCTCCACCCGGAACTGCTTGCAGGCGGCCTCGTAATCAAGGCGCTCGCCGGATGCAACGCAGAAGGCTGCTGCAGGATTGGCACACGGCAGGGTGGGTGCGGCAGCGGCGGCAGCAAGCGGCGGCGGCGGCAGCAGGGGCAAGCCGCTGGCCGTGGCTGTCGCTCTCTGGTCACGCAGGTTGGCCTAGCGGCGGCGATCAAGCCTTGCAAAACCGGGTTCACAGCCCACCCACCCGTGAGGAGCAGGAGGCTCGCCACCGATAGCTTCATCGCGTGCGTGGATAAGCCTATTGGTTACAGAGTTGTGATTAATAGAACAGCGCTGGCTGGAAGACGTGTTGGAATCGAGAACATACAACACACAGCCCGCCCGGCCGCCGCCGTTCCTTTATGCCGCCCTTGTGGCGTCCATTACTGTACAGCTGCAACATACCCGACAACGTACACAGTCAATTTTTGATCAAACCCTGCCACTCCAGGTCGTTCTGCCCCCGCTGCTTGCGCTGCCGCTCCGCCGCCGCCGCCGAGGGCACACAGGCGGCCATGGCCGTGCGCAGCTGGGCCACCAGCGGAGGCGTGACCCCCCACTTCTTGGCCCCTGCGCTCGTCTGCAGGATGAACAGCCCAGTGTCAAAGGGAGACTGGCGGTAGGGGTCTCGAGCCTGGTGGCTGCTGCCGTCGCAGAAACCGTGATCGGCCGCCGCCACCAGCAGGCACTCGCGCAGGAACGGGCTGGATTGAAGCAGCTGCCAGCCTGCCACCTCCTGCCAGCCTGGCATGATGAAGGCGAAGGACAGGGCGCCGCCGGCAGCCTCGGCCGCCTGCAGCAGGGCAGCGCAGCGAGCTGGGGAGACGTGAGCGGGGAGTCCGTGGAACAGTCGTGAGGCAAGAAGGAACGAGGAATCCCGCAGCAAAGGCCAAAGGAGCCGCTCAACTGGCCACCCCGTCCCAGGGTAGCTGCCTCTTGTCCGGCCCAAACCCTCCCATCCATCAGCCGCATCGCAGCCACCCGACTACCCACCTGGAGCAGTGCCAGCACGCGCTGCGCGGCCGCCGTCAGCAGGGCGGGCACAAAGGGAGGGTTCACCTCATATGAACCATGCTTCAGCTGGAAGCTGCACCAAAGGCACAGGGGGAAGCGACGAGGGTGGCGCGGCAGCGGTGCGGCGGCAGCGGCGCGACGACGGCAAATGCCTGCGGCAGTGTGCTGTGCATGCCGGGAGGGTAGCAGGCCAACCCTTAGCACTGCTTCAGCCCCTTGGCTGGTTCTCTCCCTTGCAACAAACCCAACCGCCTGTCGACTAGCTCAGCCAGCGCTGCGGGCCCAGTCCCATCAGCCAAGGGGCTACCTCTCCCCACGTCTGCATCCTGACTAACCTAAAGAAGCTGCCCGCACTTCCAAAGGGACCGTCCACATCTGGGAATGCCGAGCCGAAGCGCGCAAAGCTGGCGTTCAGGGGGCTGGCAAAGCACTCGCAGCCCACCGCCAGCCGGTCCCTCAGCAGCCGGAACACCGGAGGCCCCGCGGCGGCCTGAGGGGAGGCAAGCAAGACGTGGCGATTTGTGAGCCTGGTAACTTGGCTGCCAAGCATGGGATGTCACAGTGCAGGAGGGGCATGTGGGCAGGAGATGCCAAAAGCGCCCGCAGCGGCACCTCGCTTGCACCTGTGGACCTGCGCGACCCAGTCTGTCAACACCCCAGCCCATAACAACCCAGTCAGCAGTTAGTCAGTCAGCACCTCACCTGGAAGCCTGCTCCTTGGATGCTCTTGTAGCGCAGCAGCAGCGCAAAGAGGCGGAGGTGGAACTCGCTGCGAGGGCCGCCGCCTTCGCCGCCAATACCGCCGCCGCCGCCGCTACTGTCGCCATTACCGCTGCCCTCACCCTCCGGTGCCGCCTCCAGTTGCGCAATGCGAGCCTCTGCACACAGCGTGGCGCTGCCTGCAGCTGCGGCGCCAGTTGCTGGCTCTCCATCCGGCGAGTCGTCATCAGAGGCATCGCCAGATGGTTTCAAGCTGCTAATGGCATTGGCGCCGGCGCCGCTCCCCTGCTGGCCAGCCGCATCCATGCCTGCCAGCCTGGCTGCTGCTGCTTCCGGGGCCAGCCCAATGCTGCAGTCGGCAGCGCCGGCGGCTGCACCCGGAGCTTCCAGCCAGTGTGCCCGATACATGCGGGCCAGCTTTCCGTAGAACGCTGGCGACAGCTGCGGGGAAGGCAGAGGCAAGGCAGTTGCTTGTTAGAGTCGGAAAGTGGCTTGGTGTTGATGCAAAGGCGAGAGTTCGAAGGAGCGAAGCACGGCAGGCGGTGGCAGCCAGCGGGCCCAGGGTGGTGTGCAGCCCCTCCCGGCTGTTCAAACTTGCAGGCCACGCCAGCCAACAACGCCCGCCAACAAAGGCAGGACAATCGACAGAGGCAAGCTGCCATGGCTTGTACGAAAGGCATAGTAACACAGGGGCGAGCGCTTGCCTTGACGAAGCGGCTGCCACATGTGAGGTCCATGGAATGGCGGTGGAAGGCCAGCTGCAGCTTTGGGCAGCTGGGCGGCGCTCCACTGGCCAGCTGGTGCCTGCGCTTGGCCAGCCGTGCGCACGCTTCCTGCGACGCCTGAGCCAGCTGCTGAGCGACCCCCGTGGCAGCTGCTTCTGCCAGGCCTGACCGCAGCAGATCCGCCACCAGGCCGGGCTCTGCTGCTGGGGGCAGGCTGCCATAGGGCAGCACTGGGTCAGCTGTATTGCTGCTCGCTGCCTTGCCGCGCTTGCCGCCACCGCTACCGCTGCCTGGAGGCCCTGCCGCCGCCGCCGCTTTGGCCTGCTGGGTGCTGCCGCCGCCCCCTCCTGCTGTGCCTGCTTTGCCTGCCGGGGCCGACCGCTGAGGCTCTTCTTCCGCCCACTTGGCTGCAAACCGCCACCGCTCAAAGCTGAGCAGCGGGGCATTGCGCAGGCCGGCCTTGGCGCACAGCGAGGCATACTTGCTGCGCAGCTGCTCCAGGGCAGCCGCCCGTGCAAGCTCCAGCTCGACCGCCGCAGCGGGGCTGGCGCAGCATGCCGAGCGTGCAACGGCGGGCGGTGCCCACTTGGCAGCTGGGAACACGGTGCACAGCTCCTGCAGGGGCCTGTGGTGGAAAGAAACGGGCGGGCGGGAGGTGGAGGGCTGCAGAACTGTGACATGTGAAAGTGGAGCCCTCTCTAGAACAAGCGGCACGTTGTGGCGGCGACAGCAGGGTGCAGCCGCTGCCCTGTGCCAGCGCTGTGGCCAATGCAGCCCCAGCTCAGGCTCTCAAACTATGCGCCGGCGCACCCGCTTGCAAGACGCCCTTGTGCGGACGCCACTTGCTGCCCCAGGCCAGTCGGCGCTGCGCCAGTGTGCTCGTGAGCCGGCCGCCGTGGCGCCGGCGCTGCTGCCTGCGCAGCCGGTCCTGAAGCCGCTGGCGCCAACGCCGCTGCCTTGCGCTTCTTGCCTTTGCCCATTCTCGGCGTGCTGCTCACTCAGGCGGTCACTGCCACTCGGCGAGTGCGCAGCTCAGGGTTGGCGCGGGTGGCCACCCAGCCGGGCTATTCGCAATTGTTTCCAGTCTCGGACTGTGGCGTCCAGCGCGATGGCCCCGAGACATGCATGCATGGGGGCCGCCGCCGCCAGCCGTGTGCCACCGCCACACGACGTGCGCAGGTGGCAGGTGCAATGTGGCAATTTGGTGCTCTTCTACTCAGTTTGATGCTCCGAGCACAGACCACCACTTCGCTCATGGCAAAGTGGAGAGTGAAAAGGGTGGGTGGCGGCAGCACAGCGCCAGGCAAAGCAGCAGCAGCAGGCGGCAGCAAACATGTCCGCATTGTCATTTTTCCTTGCGCCCTTGTGATGCCTCCTATTACACGTCGTGTCACAACAAACCGCACACCCTGCTACTCCTGCGCCCACTCTGTATCCCAGTCCGTCTTGGGCTCCGCCTCTGCTGCCGAGCCTGCGCTGCCGCGCCCGCCGCCGCTGCCGCCCGACCCCCGCCGCCGCTGGTCCTGGCGCCGCCGCTGCTGGAACCACTCCACCACCTGGTGGCCGGGAAGAGGGCAGGTGGGGGTGGGAGCTTGGATACTGGCAAACTACGGGAGGTTCTGGGGCACTACCGCAACAGGCGCGGACAGCCGGAATACTGCAACGGTACAACTGGGTTGCGCGCAGCGGCAGCCACGCGTCCCTGAACAGCTGGCAATTGCCCCCTGCCCATCGTCGCAGAGACGCAGCGCAGCGCACCTTTTCGCGCGGCAGGCGGTGCAGATCCCACAGGCCAGCCACTGCTTCGTCGGTGGGCCACTGCATGAGGTGAAAGCGCAGAGGGGAGGCATGCTGTTGCTGTTCCAGCCGGCTTGCTTCTGACCAACAGCACAGTGCCGTTGCCCATCTGCGTGCTCCTGCCGTCCAGCTGGCGGCGGCTCACAGTGTGCTTCAACCCTCTGCAGGGCTGCGCCCCCCAACCCACTGGGCCTTGCTCGTCCATTCAGTACCAGCCCTGGTGCACACCTCGGTGCGGGCGTAAATCATTTCCAGCGTGGCCTCCGCCTGCCGCCCCAGCCCCTTGTCGCGCTTGAACTGCTTCCAAGCAGGTGTGCGGCTGCCGCCGCCGCCGCCGCTGCTGCTTCCCCCGCCGCGCTGTGCTGGGCCTGCCTTGCCCTGCGCACGGTCGGTGCCGCCCCTGCTGCTGCCGCCGCTGCCGCGCGCCTCGAGCTTGGACTGCCGCAGGATGGCTTGCCGCTCGGCCGCGGCGGCCTCGGCGGCTGCGCGGGCCTGCAGCAAGCTCAGCTGCGCCCTGCGAGGGATGCAACGGGCGGCGTGGGAGCTTGTTGAGGTGTGCATGGCACTTGTTTTTGGCAAACAGCTCGGTGCGAGCGGCGCAAGAGGCGTGCAGCACTAGGGCAGCTCACTGGTCGGGTGGCGGCAGCTCTTTGAGCGCGGCAAGGACTGCCTGGCGCGGCAGGCCCAGCTCCTTGCATACGCGCTCCACCTGCATACCAAACATCAAGTAACAAACAAGTTGGTGCTGTGACAACGATGGGCCGTGAATGCCTTTTGCGGACCGCCGCCACTGCCGCTGTCGCGGCGGTCGCCCGACCGACCCTGCAGGGGCCCCGCTGCTGTGTTTACCGGTTGCATGCGGCCTTGATGTATATTCCGACATTTGCATGGGCACAAACGGGCTGCAGGGGCTCTAAAGCTCACCTTGACTTGCCGCCGGCCCGCTGCGGCCGCCTGCTGCAGGCGCTCCCTCTGCCAGTCCTCCAGCTCATCGAGAGCACCCGCTCGCACCACGCACGAGGTTCGCTGTGGACGCAGCGCTCGGCGGGGCGCCGGCGCGAGGACAGCAGAAGGCCTGGGGCCGACCAGGCGCTGCATCGTGGTTGGTTTGTGGCGCACAAGTACGAGAATGCCGGCAGCTCCGCCCATGCATGTTGTTTGGTGGTTCGCGGCCGCCGCCGCCGCCACATCAGCCGACACAAGCGCAGGCTCGAGGTTTTGTTTTCAGTCCACTGTCAGGGTTGCATCACGCATACGTGAGACCAACATTTACAGGTCGTGTCCCACCTCATTCAAATCAGCAGTAAGCGCAGCACAATATGCACTGCCTGCAAAATACCGCTAGCCGCCCGACGGGGCCGGCTGCTGCTGCTGCTGCTGCTGCTGCTGCCCGTCGGCGCCTGCTGTGTGCTGCGCCAGGGCAGCGCCCTCTGCAAAGTGCACGGTGAGGCCCTTCTTCGGCCGCTTGTGTGGAGGCTCCTCTCCATCCTCGGCGTCCCCGTTTGCAGCCGCCTGCCCTCCATCTGTTGCCGCCCAGGCCGCCACCTGAGCATCCCCCGCCACGCCTGCCGCCGCCGCCGCCTGCGCCGCCGTGCACGCTGTGGACGGCACGCGTGGCATGCCTGCTGCGCCTGCTGCGCCCGCTGAGCCTCCCAGCGAATACTCCGTCTCCTCTGTGATGATGTTCTGGTCTGCAAGCACAGACACACAGAAGCAGTATCAAGGGTCAGCAAGGCGCCCTACCCTGTGATCGTTTCATCGCTTGCGCATACCCCAGACCACGCAGTCCGCCCTTGCCAAACCTGCTTCATTCCACCGTGCACACATACACGTATCGACAACTGCTCACCCAGCACTTCCTCCTCCTCGTCGTCGTTGCCATACTCCACCTCTTCCCCCTCCTCGCCGCCGCCTGCGGTGCACACGATAAATGGACCGCAAATCGCATTCAGATGGGCAGGGCGAGGCTGTGAACGTGTGCCCAAGGCGGTGCCCATTCGGCGGGACTGTGCCACTGCTGTGCAGCACAGCAGGGGAGTGCGCACGCCCCGTGCAGCCACAGCGTGGCCTCAGCAATCCTAGCGAGCGCCGCCTCCACACCCCAAGCGCACCCAGGCTGCTGAGGTTGGTGGTGGTTGTTGGCTCAGGCTCCGCGGGCCGGGCCCAAGAAGGCGGCTGCGCTGCCGCCTGCGCCACCGGCTGCGCCGCCGCCTGCCGCTGCCGCTCCTGCTGTGCCAGCTGGTGCCGCGTCTGGGTCAGCGGCCCCTGGTGGTTGTGCAGCACCGTGCCCGTGAGGGCCGCCAGCTCTGCAGCAGAGCAGGAAGGATGGGTGGATGAGTTGGCCGGTAGGGGCAGCAGTAAATGGGCTGGAGCAGGGGCAGCACGTGGGCTATTGCTGCACCGCTCATTGCACCAGGTGCATGCACCAAGTCGCCTTCCAGTGGCTGCGCTGCCGTACAGGGCAGGTCTCAGCAGCTCTGGCATACACACCACAACGGTCCCCAAACTATTGTCCGCCGCCACCCACACACCCCACCCACATGCCCCGCCCACATGCCCCACCTGCTGTCACATCCGGTGCATGCCGCATGCTCAGCGCCTGCGGGGGCAGGAGAGCAGAAAATGGAGAGATGGTCGTGACATCATGTTGGGCGCTTGCCAATCACCGGGCTGCCATCACAAAGGTGGGACGCCTGCCGCAGCTCCCTTGGCATACAGTAGGCACCTCTACAGTAGGCACCTCTACAGTAGGCACCTCTACCTGTACACACTGCCCAGAACACGCAGGAACAGGCACACACACCTGCGCGTTGGGCAGGTCTCCGGGCGTCCAGCGCATCCAGGGCGGAGTCTCTTCCAGCGTGGTGGGCGTGAACCACTGTGGGGGGAGGGGGACATAAGGGGAGGAGACATGGGCAACGGCAGATAAAACACGGTGGACGTGGAAAGATATCAATCCATCAATGAACGAACTCAGATCAAGTTTCAGCATCAAGCGTGGTGGGCGTGAGCCACAGTGGCGGAAGAGCGCACAATTTTGCGCAGGCTCAATTTTCCGCAGGGCTCACCGGCAGCTCTCGGTCCATTTGCTCAAACAGCTGGAACTCATCATCTGCATGAGAAGGTTGGGTGCAGAGCGGCAGGTTGGGCTGGGGACCAGACCATGTGCAACCAGCTTGTGTGCCGCTGGGTAGGCAGCCCGCCACCTCCTCCCTCGCCTTGGCAGGCACGCCAACAGAGCGCCCTGTGCATGCGGCGTGCTGCCACCGCCCAGCCGCGCTCACCTGTGCGGGCCCAGGCGCGGTTGAGCTCCGTCCAGGAGGGCACCACATTCTCTGCCCGCTTGTTGCGGTCCTCGTCCTGCGCAGGGGCAGGGAATAACCCAGGAGTTGGAACAGATAAGGGCAGAAATCGATCTCAACTCTGCATCAGTTTCAACTCTCGTCCTGCGCAAGGAGCGGGACATCGATGGCGAGAGCTGAAGGGCCTTGGAGGGTGCCGGGCATGCTGCGCCGGCTCCCTGCTGCCCTCGTGCCACGAAGGCGATAGCAGATGCTGGGCGATGGTAATTGAAAGGCCTGGACCTGCCCAACTCCGGTCGCCTGTGAGGCTGCGGTGCTTCAGCCCAAAACGGCAATCCCTCTTTGCACCAAGCGCTGCCGCCCCTCACCTGCAGCAGCGCCTCGAGCGTGTGCCGCCGCTCCTCCATCGACGTCTGCTGGTCAAACCTGCGCAGGGTGGCATGGATTGTGCGACGGTGGGCAGGCTGGCTTGCAACCCAATTGGCCAGCCCTCAAGCTGAGTTGGAAGCAACCGTGGCCTGCAGTGACGGCACCCATGCACAGGTGGCAACAGCCTGCTAGTGGCCAACATGGCAGCATCCGGTTGCCAAAGGGTAAGCTAAGCTGTGCACACGGGCAGCCGCTCACCGGCCGGCGTCGATGACCTCGTTGGCCATCTCGATCTTGGTGCGCTGGATCTCGTTGCGCACCTGCAGTGAATAAGGTGGGTGCAAGGAGGGATTGTCCAACATAAAACCACGTGATCCAAGCGGCAGCCTGTTCTGGGCATCTACCACTCCTACATATCGATTGCACCCCTTTAAACACGGTGTAAGTTTGCTTTAAACACGGTGTAAGTTTGCATGCCATGAACAAGGACGCACCAGGGACTCGATTGAGTCGGCGTACAGCTTCTGTCCGGCTTCCACCGCTTTGCGCGCCTCGGGGGACAGGTCGTCTATGCGGGGCAGGCTGCCGCGCCCCGCCTCTGCAAGGGGGGAACAAGCAACAAAGGGCGTTGAGGGGCGTTGGTGAGGCAGCAAGTCAGCGCAGGCAGGCGCCAGGCTGGCTGGCTGCGGCATGCTGCAGCTTGGAGTGGTAGCGATAGCGCACACACGTTCAAGTTTTGCACCCAGACGAGGCAGGCAACAGCCGCGGCGCTGCTCGTGTTCGCCACTGACCACAGCACAGCACGCTCAGCATGCCCAGCACAGCGCACCTGCCACCGACTCCAGGTGGATGACCCGCACCTCCTTCTTCTGGCCGATGCGGTGCGAGCTGCGGGCGGGTGGGAGTGTGGGAGGGGGAGTGTGTTGCAAGCTGCCAATGATGCATGGCAACGGGTGCTGGCCAGCAACTCCAGTCGTACAGAACAAGTGGCCTTGCTGAAGCCAAGTTAGTGTGGAGTCTATACATGAGCGCCACCCACCGCGCAATGGCCTGCTCCTCGTTCTTGGGGTTGGGGTCGGGGTCGTAAATGACCACAGTGTCACTCGACTGCAGGTTCAGGCCGCGGCCGGCGGCGCTGCACCGGGAGGCCAGGGAATGTGGAAGGCCGGGAGGTTGAGAGACAGCGAGCTCGCTCACCGGCAGGGTACCAGGAGTTTGAATGCTTCTCTTCCCCCTGGCATGCAGCGCCTCTGTTGCATAATCACCACCGCTGTCACTGCCCCATCCGTTGGACATCAACAGACGCCCCACAATGCACACGCTAGTTTGCACCCACCGGATGGACAGCAGGAAGATGAAGGCCTCCGAGTCGGGGGCGTTGAACTTCTTGATGGCCGACTCGCGGTCCTCCAGCGTGGTGGAGCCGTCGATGCGCAGGTACTGCATGGTACCGCCGCCCAGAGCCTGCAGGATGCGGGCAAGGGTTGTGGAAATGGTTGAATCGATAAAGGTGGAGCCGTCGATGCGCAGGTACGGCATGGTACCGCCGCCCAGCGCCTGGAAGAGCGTGGATGGTGGCAGGAACAATTGCCAACAAAGGCTGGACGGAGGGCAGTCGGTCGACGCCCAGGTAATGCATCCCCTGCCCCACCCTCACTCAAACGACCATTGCAGCAGGGCGCACCTCTGGCAGCTGCCTCCAGCGCAAACAGAAGCAGCTGCGCGCTTTGCCCCGCACCAGTGACTGGCCAACAGGCACGCGCAAGCACAGACCCGCACCTCTGGCAGCTGCCTCCAGCGCTTCTAAAGCCTTGCGCCCCTCAAACCCACAAATCACCACAGCAATAGTGTTTCCAGCGCACCTCTGGCAGCTGCCTCCAGCGCAGGTACACCTCCAGCAGGTCCAGCAGCTTGGTCATGGTGGAGAACAGCAGCACCCTGCGGCATCGGGTGGGCAGTAGGAGGAATGACAGATCCGGAGCTGGTGTTTCGGAAACAGGCAGCTAGGTCGGGGTGGAGAAGAGCAGCCCTTTGGCAGAATGCAGATGAGCACAGTGGTTGCTCGGCTCAAGTACGCCAAATGGCGGCGCATGTGCCCATTCACCTGTGCCCGCTCAGCTTCATCTTCACCAGGAATCGGTCCAGCACCAGCATCTTGCCGCACTGCCGCACAATGGCGTCGCCCACCGCCCAGGTCTCTGGCGGGTACGACAGCATGGGGTGGTTGCACACCTGCGGGGGAGAGCGAGGCAGAGTGGGGTATCTAGTCACAGCCCGAACAGCCCGAGAATGGCAGGCCGAGAATGGGCACAAGACGATCAATGCGGCAAGGGGTGGTTGCACACCTGCGGACGACTGGGCGGTGGCGAACTTTTCAGAAAATTGCGGGTTGAAAGATGAAGTACAGAGCAATGCTGCAACAGCATGGGCGATTGCACGCCTCCACACGCCGCATCTAAGATTTAAGAGGCAAGCTGAAGTGCAGCACGCGCCGGCGGCGGACAGAACGAACAACCGGGCGGCTCGCCATGCGCAGCTCCATGCGCTTGTTGTTGAGGGAGGCAAACTAAGCTACAGCACAACAACGCTGCACCACAAACAACAGCTCGCCTTGCGCAGCTCCATGCACTTGTTGTTGAGTGAGGCAAACTCTCGCCGGAACTTGCCCAGGAAGGGGGCCTCTGGGTCCAGCCGGATCGTGCCTGCAGCGAGGGGCAGCACCAGGAAACCTGGTTTAGCTTCGAAACCGTGGCGACCAGGAAGGGCGCTGAGGGGTCCAGCCGGATTGTGCCTGCAGGCAGAGGAGGTGAGGGAATCACACCATGGTAACTTGTCAGTATTGGACTTGCCCACCAGGAAATGCGCTGAGGGGTCCAGCCGGATCAGGCCTGCACCCAGGCAGGCTGAGGATAGAGCACGCTGGTAAACTGGTTGTGCAGCTGCTGGGCATTCAGCATGGGCTTTGGGAGGCGTGCTTGCCAGCAAAATTCCCTGCAAAAAGTCGGAGCAGGCTTGCCCGGCCCAATCCCAAACCCCCTGCCCACCCGAGGCCTTGATCCACGAGTGTCAAATTATCTGAACTCTGTGGAATTTTATAGTTACCCGAGGCCTTGATCCACGAGTAGATGCAGAACTGCTGGGTCATCCAATGCCCACAAACATCCTTGGCCAGAACAGCCGAGCAGGCATAACCCCTGCTGCGCACACGAGGCCTTGATCCTCGAGCAGATGCAG
>VFQQ010000431.1_pt1 | contig 84967 bp, 59 predicted proteins | sample 3512341 | NCBI WGS metagenome assembly VFQQ01 (sample SAMN10412373, study PRJNA504923) | tailings metagenome | isolation source: Relicate 2 Philex TSF1 revegetated site | place: Philippines: Tuba, Benguet | collected 2017-08-29 | reverse complement strand
TAGCCGCTGAACCCTATCCGGTTAAAATGTTTCTTAATTAAATGCCTAATTCAATAATTTTAATTCTGGTCTTATATTCATACTTCTTCCACTTCTTTAACCTCAAACGCCTGATGCAGCAATGCCTTGAGCAATTGCTCGGTGGCTTGTTGGTTGGCGATGATGTGTTCTGATAATTGTTTCGTTTTGGCGAATTGTTTTTCTATTTCTTCTACTATGCGTTTTTGCTCGGATAGTGGGGGAAGGGGGAAAAGCAATGGGTCAATATCTTTATTATTTACTTGAGGTATAACACCATCATTTCCAAGTTTGCTTAAATCAATATTTGAAAACCAAAAGAAAAAGTATTTAAAGTCAATACAATATTCAGGAGTCACAGCCATTGTGTTAGAGTCAACCAAAATTTGTTCAGCTAAAACAACTCTTCGTTTATTAGTAGCAATTGCGCCTCCTCTTTTTGGAAAAATGATACTGTTTTTTGGGATTAAATCCCTTTCATTAACATCATTTATGGCATAATAAGTTGATGAAATTTTTATCTCATAATCATTTGCCGAATTATTCATATCGCCTACTTTCACATACATAATTCCACTATCAGTAGAATTTAACTGATATTGATTTCCACTTTTCAGATTTGCAATCTCCCCCAACCTACACCACACCCAATTTTCAGGAATTTCAAACGGAATTTCTTCGGGTTTGATGGGTGGTAATAGTTTTTCTTTTTTGCTTGATTTGGCTTTCTCGGCTTTGATGCGTTTGAGCAATTCGCTGGCGGGTTCGTCAACCTCACCCCCCGCCCTCTCCAAAGGAGAGGGAGCCTTTACCAACTTACCCTGCACCGCTTCTTGTAAAATGGCTTGGTTTAGGTTTTCGAGTTGGGTGAGTTGGTAGGTGAGTTCGTCTTGCAATTCATCAATTCTGTCAACTGACTTTAATGCATTATTCAATTCAGAATATTCGTTACCAAAATACGTTTCCCCTTTTTCAACTTGTTCAATGATTTCAATAAACGCTTTTTGCTTTTCAACATCAATCAACGGAAAATTTATTGATGATATTCTCTTTAAACTAATTACTGGCTGTGCTGCTCGGTTAGCGTATTGATTTAAGTCAACGTAACTCAAGTAATGAATCAAAAAGTCAAGTAAAAATCTTTTATCAAATGACAAAGCATATAAAGCGTTATCCGTAACCCAAGATTTTTTTGGAACCTTAAAAACACAACCACACCTTGCACCAACTCTACCAATGGCAAGAGTCTCAAAATCTACATTGAAAATATTATGGGTTAAACCTGTTTCCCCTCCGCCACCAAAAACAGGATAATTCCCGTCAATCATTTTGTGAGTAGGCAAGTTTTCACCACTAGATAGCTTCAAAACATCGTGGATATTGATTTCATCCTGCACATCTTTAATATTATTGAAAAGTGCAGTTCGGGCAGCAGCAACTTTTATTTCGTTATAGTTTGTTTTTCCCATTAGTCAATTGCTGTAATTTTAAGTTCTTTAATTAATTCAATTGACTTCATAAAGGATTTCTCTAAATCCTCTAAAATACCTTTTCTGTCGTGGTTTATTTCCTCCACTTTCTTGCTTGGATTCTTTATATCCAAATCATAATTGCGGTCTATGATTGTGTCTATTGATACTTTCCAACACACTTCGCTTTCCTCTCTATTGTTCCACCATTTTTTAATGGTGTCAAATTCTTCAATTCTGATAGGTTTGGTTTTGCTGTAGGCTTTTGCACCTTCGGGCAAAGTGTGCTCGTAATACCATATATCTTTTGTTGCGTGCCTATTGTCTGAACCATGATTTTCAGGATTAATGGATTGCCCTGATTTATCGAAGAAGATAAGATTGGTATTGACTGTTGCATAAGGTGCAAATACAGATTGCGGAAGTCTAACGATAGTGTGGACATTACAATCTCTGAGCAGTTTTTCCCTAACTCTTTGTTTCACGCCATCGCCTGTTAAACTGCCATCGGGCAAAACAATTCCTGCCCGTCCGCCATCTTTTAGCAATTGGATAAACAGTATCAAAAACAAATCAGCACTTTCCTTGGTGCGGTAATTCAAGGGGAAATTGGTTTCCATACCATCGCCCACCACACCACCAAAAGGCGGATTGGCAACAATGATGTCCACACGGTCTTTTTGTTTGATGGAGTTGTATTCCCGGCTTAGCGAATCACCGTTTTCAATTTGTGGCACTTCAATGTCGTGGGTAATCAGGTTTACCACACTCAGCATAAAAGGCAGGGGTTTTAGTTCGCTGCCTGTTACGGTTTCCTGTAAGGTTTTGCGGTCGTCAATATTCTTTACCTGTTTTTTCAGGTGTTCGATGGCACACACCAAAAAGCCCGCAGTTCCGCAAGCAGGGTCGGTAATTTTTTCGCCCAATTTGGGGTTTACCATATCCACAATAAACTGGGTTACCGCTCTTGGCGTGTAAAACTCGCCTGTGTCTTTTTTGGCAGCCAATCCCTGCAAAATCTCCTCATAAATCACATTGAAAACGTGATGCTCTTTGCTGCTGTTAAAATCAATTTCGTTAAGTTTGTTAATGGCTTGGCGGAAGGTGGTTCCGCTTTTCATATAGTTGTTGGTTCCGTCAAATATTTGGCGAATGGTAATACCCAATCTATCATCAGCTGAAACCGTCAGGTTTTTGAGTGTCGGGAACAATTTGTTGTTTACAAAATTGATAAGTTCATCACCTGTGATGCCTTCATCATCTTCTGCCCAATTACGCCACTGCAATTCCGCAGGAATGTCTGATTTGTATTTTGGATTGAGGATTTCTTTTTCCTTGTCTTTATCGTCAAAGAGTTTTAGAAATATCATCCAACCCAATTGTTCAATGCGTTGTGCATCTCCACTCAAGCCCGGGTCTTTGCGGAAAATATCTCTGATGGATTTTATTGTGCCTGCTATGTTGCTCATTTGTCTTTCTGTATACTTTCCTTTTTGTTTCTTTTTTTCTTCTTTGTATTGAATATCAATTAGTTGTATTGAAATGAGAATGAATTCTTTTTCAATTCTTTTTTTTTATGCCAATGCGTAAGTTCGATTTGTTTTGGCGCCTTGAACCCTAAAAACGCCTTCCTTAACAAGCCTGTAAACACATTTTTGTATGTCAGCTGCAAGTATATCGGGTAATCGTTTTTGGATTTCACTCATCTTGCTATTAGGGTACATTCTTACGTCTTCTTCTATCAGTGCTTTTAATCTGTGAGGTTCAATTATTTTCAGAGTGGGTTTTATGTTGAGTTTAGAACTGGAAACAAGTTTGGGATTAATTAAATACTCCGTTGCTTTTTTAATACCTCTGGTAATTAAAATTGCCTTATCCAATAAGCTATTTACGTAAGAACGCAACCTGTCTTCATCGGATAGCTGGAGCTCTTTAGTTAGCTGGGTTGCTAATATCTTTTTGTTTCGGGCAACAATGCCAAGAACAATTAGCTCCTTTTGTGATAATGGGTATGTTTTAGCAATAAAATCTAACAGCAGCAACGCCTCCTCATCTAAAATTTTTGAATACTGGGTAACCGAGGTGGAATTAAAATCTGATATAGGAATAGGAAATGCCTTTGCATCTCTACTTGTAATTTCATAAATCAGATTGTAGCCAGTTCCTTCCCCCTCCATAAGTTGCAAATCATGCAAAATTCTTATCAGGTGCGGATTGCGCCTGTGCGTTGTGTGTAAGATATTGTTGCTGGTGATTCCTAATGGCAAACCACCGGGATTTGTAATCTCTAATCTATCACTGTAAACTTTAATGAATATGTCGCCAGAAATGGTATAGCTTTTATGCGCTATTGCATTAATCAATAATTCCCGAATTAGGCGTTCGTCATAATGGCGGATTTTGTTTCTAAAAAGACCTTGCGGAAACTCATCAAAGTAAGTGAGTTCTATCGCTTTTCTTTCAATATCAAGCAATAACTCTTTAGGGTTTTGCGTATAGTCTTGCCAATCTTCTTTTCTTACTTTCTTTTCCAGTTCGTCATATACAATATATTGAACAGTGATAGGATAAGTGAGTTTACTTCTTTGTACGCTTGTTCCAAGCCATAATACACCAAGATTAGTAAGTTTACCGTTATGTAATAGATTATAGTGCTCAATTATTTCACGGTCAGACAGTTCTTTAACTTGTGACTTTACCCTATCTGAATTTCTAATCTCTTTAGTAAACCATTCTACATTATTTTGAGGTATATCGTTTAATCCAATGTTTCGTATTTGAAGTTCCCATTGAAAAGCATCCTTTTCATTGGCTAATCTTACAATGTCTTCGCTTCTGGCAGGTTGAGACTGGTCGCCTACTCTAACATATATTTTACCATCGGCAGTAGTTGCTATAGATTTTAAAGTTGGCTGAATAGTTAAACTAAAATAATCACCACCATTGTTATCGGTGATTTTTTCATTTAGAATAATGCCAACATTAAAGCATAGTGAACGAAGCCTTGTTACAGTTTCGTTCATTATTTTTGTGTCAATTATTTGCTGCTTTGGTGGTACTGTTTCACCGTCCTCCACGCCAATAAAAATTGTTCCGCCTTGAACATTTGCAAAAGCAACACAAGTAGCGGCTAGTTCACGTAACCCTTCAGTTTTTATCTTACCAGAGCTGTCCACTATTTTTTTTAGCCCCTTATATTCAACTGCGTTGCTTTCACTCATTTTATCCTGCAATTTTATATAATTCGTTTTCTAATTCTTTTATGGCTTTTTCGTATTCCTCACGACTGCCAAATGCTTTGATGATTTCAGTAACCGAACCAAATTCATTGATGGGTGGAACAGTCAGAATTTGAATGTTCTCAATATTTTCAATGCCTTGGTCAGCGTATTTGTCGAGTAATGCTTCTAGTACTTTTCGGGCTTGTTCGCCATACTTGGTAAAGTAGTTGCGTTTCTTTACGTTGTTTGCTCGTTCCTTTCTAGTCATTGGTGGTTGGTCATATGCAACGTGGCAGATTAAATCAAATAAATCCACTTGCTTGTCAACTGCTTCATACAAGGCTTCCACCATTACGCCCTGTTCAACTAATTCAGCAATGATGGCTTCTTTTCGATCAGAACCTTTCCACTTGTTCAGAAAATCATCTAAGGAAGCAAATTGTTCTTTGATAATCTCTTTGGTGTGGTCTTTCAAACTTGTTGTGATGGGTCTGCCGTGTTGGTCGAAATGCAGTTCACGACTTATCAAAACCGAAACATCAACACCGTTTACATAAACTTTTTCTCTTGGTTCGTTAAAAGTTCGTGGTGGAAATTCTGTTTCAGGATAACGAATTTCAGGGGGCGTAATTTCAATTTCTTCTCCTGTTTCTATATCAATGATTGGTTCTGTGTTTTCTTCTTCTTCATCTACAATGCCGCCTAAGTCGGTTTCTTCTGCAACTGGTTTTATTCTAATTGGGTCACCGTCAAATTGTGGGTCTGCAAAAAGGTCTGTTGCATTTCTGAAATCCAAAATAGTGAAATACAGTTTGCCGTATTCTTCATTGATTCGTGTTCCTCTACCAATGATTTGCTTGAACTTGGTCATTGAATTGATGTTGCTGTCCAATACAATCACTTTGCAGGTTTGAGCATCAACACCTGTAGTCATCAATTCGGAGGTGGTAGCAATTACAGGATATTTTTCTTCAGGATTGATAAAGTTGTCCAATTCTCGCTTGCCTTCGTCATTGTCGCCTGTAATCTGCATTATGTATTTGTAGTTCTCGGCAACTAAATCAGGATTGTGTTTGGCTAATGCGGTTCGCATTCTTTCTGCGTGGTCAATGTCCACACAAAACACAATGGTTTTAGCAAAGCAGTCGTAACCTTTTAAAAACTCGGTTACTTTTTTGGCAACTAAATCCGTTCTCTCTTCAATCACCAAATTTTTATCAAAGTCCTTACGGTTGTATATGCGGTCTTCAACTTCGTTTCCGTCTTTGTCGGTTTTGCCTTGTTCGGGTCGCCAACCTTCGGCATCCACATTCAGGGCAACTCTCACCACACGATAAGGAGCAAGGAAACCATCATCAATTCCTTGTCGCAAAGAATAAGTATAAACAGGGTCACCAAAATATTCGGTGTTGCTTGCTTCGTTGGTTTCTTTTGGGGTTGCGGTTAAACCAATATGCGTAGCATTTTGGAAGTAGTTTAAAATCTCTCTCCAACTGCTATCGTCTTTTGCACTTCCTCTGTGGCACTCGTCAATCACAATCAGGTCGAAAAAATCTCTTGAAAACTGTTTGTAAACATTGGCTGCTTCGTCTGTTCCTGAAAGTCCTTGATACAATGCCAAATAAATTTCAAAGCTTTTGTCAATTTGCCTGTGTTTTACCACAGTCATTTTATCCTTGAAATGTTTGAAGTCGCCTCTGCGTGTTTGGTCAATTAAAGCGTTTCGGTCGGCTAAAAACAGAATGCGTTTTTTTGCTCCGCTTTTCCAAAGTCGGTGAATGATTTGAAAAGCTGTATAGGTTTTTCCTGTTCCTGTTGCCATTACAAGCAGAATTCTGTTCTGTCCGTTGGCAATGGCTTCAACCGTTCTGTTTACTGCAATTTGTTGGTAGTATCTCGGTTTGCGGTTTGTTCCGTCAAAATAATAGTCTTGTGAAACGATTCTTTCCGCTTCGGGAGTTTCAATGCCCTTATACTTTTTGTATTTCTGCCAAAGTTCTTCGGGATTAGGGAAGTCCTCTAAACTGATTTCCGTTTCTATGTTTCCATCTGTTGCTGTGCGGTCGTGAAATAAAAATCCGTCACCGTTGCTGCTGAACACACAAGGAATGTCCAATATTTGAGCATAGTCCAAGCCTTGTTGTATTCCTGCTCTTACTGAATGATTGTTGTCCTTTGCTTCAATGATTGCAATAGGAATATTCGGTTTGTAATACAGAATATAGTCGGCTCGTTTTCTTGTTCCTCTTGCTGTGATTTTTCCTCTAACGTAAATTTTACCATCAGTAAAAGAAACCTCCTCTAATATCTGCAATTGCTTATCCCAACCTGCCTTTTCTAAAGCAGGAGTGATAAACTTGGTGCAAATATCTCTTTCTGAAAGTGTCTTTTTATTCATTCTTTAATTGTCAAAATATAGTTTACCAAAATACGTATTTATGTTAGTGTGTAAGCGAAAAAAGTGACTCAAAACCCCGTCATTGCCAGCGCGAGGAACGAAGCCGGAAGCAATCTTAAAAACATAAAGACCGCTTCGTTCCTTGCAGTAACGCATCCATTCAATCAAAAATTCCAAGCTGTTTATCTCACATTTCAAGTGTTTTCCCCTGCACATCTCTAAAAGCTCATCACCCCCTTTGTTCCTTTGCGCCTTTGTGGTTTCGGCTGTTCATCGCAAGTCTAATACTTGTAGCATGGCAACCGTAACAACAACCAAATCAACAAGGGCGGCAAAACATGCCAAAGGCTTTGGTGCTTTCAAAAACGAACCCTTGGATTATGAAACAAAAAAAGCATACAGATTTCAATAACCTGTATGCTTTGTAAAAAAAGTTTTCAGCAAAAAAATCAGAAAACAAAAGTTGTTCTGAAAACACCATTCAAAATTTCACGCTTGTCGCTTGGGTCGGTTTGATTTACAACCGTTCCTGAAAAAGTGCCTTTAATCATTTTTTCATCATCATCACGATAGGTGTATTTGATGTTGGCAAGTCCTCCTGCAAGGTCAGAGTAGTAATACTTTGTACCTAATTGCAAGCCAAGTGCACCTTTGTCGGTGTTGGCTCCGGTTCCCGGGTAATCACCGGTTTCGGTGCCTCGGATGTAAACATAAAGTGTGGTTGACTGGGCGGTGTTTGAGGCAGTAACGGTGGTTTGGTTAGCTGCAAGGTTAATAACACCGCCAATATCCGTGAACCCCACTTTTGAGCCTTCAATAAAAGCTTCCACAATCGGGTCTTCTAAATCTTTTTTGGTGCAGCCTGCAATAGTGGTTACCAAGGCAACGAAAAGGATGGCTGCCATCCATGTAAATTTGTTTGTCATAAAAAAAGTTTTTTGATGAATAATGATGTGAAGTTAAAAACTTGTCAATGGGATAAAACAGTTTGCAATACATTTAAAAAAGCATAATGCTTTGAATCGCAGAAGTTTATATAGCTCACCGAGGTATGTAACTCTGGTCATCACAAGAGCAATACCTTATTTCTTGTTGTCATACCTGCATGCTGCATTCGCTCATCATCCATCACCCCCTTTGTTCCTTTGTGTCTTAGTGGTTTCGGCTGTTCATCGCAAGTCTAATCCCTGCATTTCCATCTTCAAATTTTCAAATCCCCTCATCATCAAATCAAACGGCTGTTCCTCCGTGTGCCTCTGTGCTCCTTTGTGTAACCTTGTGTAACAACTTGTATTCGGCTGTTCCCTCGCAACTCGCAACTTGCAACTCCCTCCCACGGCTGTTCAATCTCACCTCTAAAAATCGTTAATCGTTAACCGGCTGTTCACCTCCGACCTCCGACCTCCAACTTCGGACATCCGACCCTCCCAGGCTGTTCTCTCATGTCTCATATCTCACATCTCAAGTCTGAGTTCCGGCTGTTCAATAATCATTCATCACTCATCATTCATCACTTGTCCCCCCTTTTCGTGTCGCACTTCAGCGCTTTAACGCCCCGCCCCAAACACCTCATCCCGTTTTTTCCTAAAATTGCCTCGGTAAAAGCCGCATCGGCATCGCGCTTGCTTGCGGCTGTTTAAACTTTGGTATGAAAAAAATTCTTTTAGCCTGTTCCATATTCTTGCTGGCAAATGCCGCCTCGGCACAGTGCGGCACCTGCACCCCCGACCCCGTTTGCCTTGCCCAGCAGCCCCGCGGTGTTTGCGATTCCATCCTGCCCGATGGCATGGTGAGCGTAGCCTATCAGCATGACGTCAGCTTTTTTATGAAAGCCAAAGTGGACGATGCCGCCACCAAGGCGCAGTGTTCCTGCAGCCATGTAGATTTAGATTCCATTCGCTTTCAGGGTGCCAGCAACTTGCCTCCGGGCATCACGGTGGAGTTCAACAGCCCCACCCGCAAATACTACCCCACCAAAGGCGACTCCACCGGCTGTGTGCGCTTTTGCGGAACCCCCGTGGCACCCGGCAGCTATGTGGTGCGTCTCAATTTCCTTGCCGATGTAACCGTGCGCGGCATCAGTGTGATTGGCGATTTGGTGGTGAAAGACCAGCAGCAGTTCTACACCGTTTACATCAACATCCAGCCCGACACATCGGGCAATGTTTCCACCTTCAGTTTTGGCGGTGGTCCCCGCACCACCTGCGACAGTTCCCTCACCTTCGATTTTCAAGCCCTGCTTGCCGCACAGGCGCCCAACCTCACCACCTATGCATGGAATTTCGACAACGGCACAGGCTCCAACCAAAAGCAACCCGGCATGGTAACCTATGCCACCCCCGACACATTTAACATATCGCTCCTCACGCGCTTCCTCAACTACCGCATCAAAACCGTTTATGTGGATGTGAAGGGCGGCTACACTGGCGACATTGAAGAACTGACCACCGTGCAAAATCCCGACCCCTACATTAAATTCAATCAACTTGGGTTTTCAAACCGCGGCAGCCGCAGCGATGTGAAAAAAACACAGTGGCTTAACCTTAACCTCGAAATTCCCGAAGGCACCGACTCGCTGAGCATTGAAGTGTGGGATGAAGACACCGGTCCGCCACAAGGCACCAACCCTCTTGGTTCGCCCGATGACCTGCTCATCAACACCAAAGTGAAAGTGAGTTTAGACACTGCCCGTTTCAGCAACAACAACGTTAGCGGCTTTGTAACCTTCGACACCATTCTTGCCAATTCGGTGGCTGAAACCCTCAAGGTTATCATTCACCCAAGCCTTCCGGTGCCGGTGCTGCCGCAGCTTGCCGACACTTTTTGCCTTGGGCAGGTAACCACCCTTAAAGCCGCAGGCTACAAAGATTGCACCTTCCAGTGGTTTGACGGTGGCGCCATCATGCCCCAGGAAACCGACTCGGTGCTCAGCGCGTTTTACAGCGGCAACTACAGTGTTTCGGTTACTAACCTGAAAACCGGTTGCAGCACCGTTTCAGCCGAAAAAGCCCTCACCTTCATTCCCTCACCGCCCGATAGCCTTGAAATTGTGCAACTGCCCGATGGACGCTTGGTGAACAACAACTACCCCAATGCCGACTACGGCATTCAATGGTACAAAAACGGGCAACCTGTTAGCGGCTTAACCATTGACGATTTCATCCTTACCCCCGATGGGCAGGGTTTTTATTCCTGCGAGGTTTGGCACAAACAGTTTCCTGCTTGCCGCAGCATTTCGCAACTCTTTTTGTTCACTTCGGTGGCTGATGTGGCTGCAAGCACGGTGTTGGTTTATCCCAATCCTTTCAGCAGCGAAATAGTGGTGGAACTGCCCGCAGCGCCTCACCGCCTGCTGCTCACCGATTTGCAAGGTAAGGTGCTGGTGGAAACAACTGCCGAAGGAACAGCGCGCATGGGCACCCAAGGCATTGCCAAAGGAGTGTATTTGCTGATGGTGCAGCATGCCACCGGCAACTTCATTCAAAAAGTGATTAAACAGTAGGTTTTGATATTTGAAGTATAAAACTATCTTTGCGCTCCATTTTTGAAAAAAGTAAGCAATGGCTCATCACAAATCCGCTGAAAAACGTATCCGTCAGATTGCAAAACGCAGACTTGCAAATCGCTATTTCGCTAAAACCATGCGCAACGCTTTGCGTTCACTGCGCACCAACAACGATAAAGCCGATGCCATCAAGGCATTGCCAAAAGTAGCTTCGTTGATTGACAGATTGGCTAAGCGCGGCTACATTCACAAAAACAAAGCAGGCAACCTTAAGTCCAGCATCACCAAAAGAGTGAACGGCTTGAAGTAATCCGTTATCATAACTAATTGGAAAAGGCTATCGGTTTCGGTAGCCTTTTTTTGTGTGTGCCTGCCAAAGCCGCTTTGCAGTTTTTTTTGAGCACGGTTTGAAAAACTTTTGCTCAATTCGCGCTCATCAACAAAACATTATCAATAATGAGATTAACAGTTCTCTCTTTATGCTGCTCGCTTGCAGCCGTTCAGATGAACGCGCAAAGCAGCAATGTTACCGCAGCATGGAATTACATGAATTACTACAACAATGGCGATGGGGTTCAGAATTTGGAAAAAGCCAAAGAAGCCATTGACCAGGCAGCACTGAACGAAAAAACATCTGCCGATGCCAAAACATGGTGGTATCGCGGTCAGGTTTATCAGCTCATTTTCAGCGACTCTACACTCAAAGCACAGCACGACATGGCACATGCCGAAGCGGTGAAGAGCTACAAAAAAGTGTTCGACATGAACGACCCTAAGTTTAAGCAGTGGAAGGACTTCACCAAATACATGCTTGCACTTGGACCCAACTCTTTCAACGCTGCCATTGGCGCCTACGAAACCCGAAACTATGCGCAGGCTTACAATTATTTCTATTCCATTGTGGACATCAACACCATGCTGGAAACACGCGGTGAAAAGCCCAACATTGAGCTTGACAAAGCCCTGGGCAACGCTGCACTGAGTGCCGAAAACTCAGGCAACACCGAAAATGCCGTGAAAGCCTATCGTTTGCTTTCGGAAAAGTTCCCTGATGCTAAATATGATTTGCTTTTGGCGCGCTTGCAGAAAAAGGCAGGCGACAAAGATGGCTCCATGGCAACGCTGGATGCCGCCATTGCCAAGTATCCGCAAAACATTGATTTGATTATTGACAAGTTGAACTTTTACATTGCCGATGACAAGCACGAAATGGCAATGGATATGCTGAACAAAGCCATTGCTTTAGACCCTAACAACGACCAGCTTTACTACGCTTTGGGAACCGCCTATGAAAAGCTGAACAAAGGCGATGAGGCAAAAGCCGCTTATGACAAGGCCACACAAATCAACCCCAAAAACTTTGGAGCAACCTACAACATGGGTGCTTACTATTTTAACCAAGCAGGTGGTTTGAATGAAGAAATGAACAAGTTGGGCTATAGCAAAGCCGACCAAGCCAAGTATGAAGAGCTGAAAAAGAAACGCGCTGAAATTTTTAAATTGGCAAAGCCGTATTTCGACCGTTGCAAAGAATTAGATCCGGATGATGCTGCAACACTGAAAGCCCTAAAGCAGATAGAGTTGTATTCTGCGCAATAATTGCGGATTCACTTACCTTCACTCAATAGCCGCTTGCATCACTGCAAGCGGCTATTTTTTTAGCTCAGCTTTCATTGTTATCATAAGGTATTTTTAGTGTTAACGCGTTGCTTTCAATCAACTATTGAATGCGCACTTCAGGTAACATTAAATTTATATTACATTTACTTATTTGTTTAGTTTAGGTTATGTAAATCAACATGTTTATTTTAATGCTTAACAATAAAATAACATTGAGGTAACAAATTGAGCGTGTTTAAGAATGTGATTTGCGCCCGAATTAACAGGAGCTTAACACGAAATGAAACTTAACCTAACAATTTGTGCGCTTTTTGTTTGCATTAGCGCTTCATCTCAATGGATGCAACCCGACACCGCAAAGCAAAAGACAACCCAGAAGAAGAACTGGTTTGAAGTAATACAGTTAAGAGGCTATGTGCAGTTGCGCTACAACCGCTTGTTTGAAACCAACGAAAAGCTGAAATGCGACCAATGCGACCGAAGCTGGGGCGAGGGTGGCGGCTTTTTCCTCAGGAGGATGCGGATGATTTTTTTCGGCAACATCACTCCCCGCATTTTCTTCTATTTCCAACCGGACTTTGCAAGCTCGGCATCGGGTTCAAACCTGCATTTCAGCCAAATCCGCGACATGTACATTGACCTTGGCATTGACAAGAAAAATGAATTCAGATTGCGCATTGGGCAAAGCAAGGTGCCATTTGGGTTTGAAAACATGCAATCAAGCCAAAACCGATTGCCGCTCGACCGCAATGACGCGCTGAACTCGGCAGTGCTGAACGAACGCGACATTGGTATGTTCTTTTACTGGGCACCCAAAAAAGTGCGCGAGCGATTCAGCGATTTGGTTAATTCAGGTTACAAAGGCTCGGGCGACTATGGTGTGTTTGCGCTTGGAATTTACAATGGGCAAACTGCCAACAAACCCGAAATGAATAAAATTCCTCACGTTGTGGCGCGGGTAAGCTATCCCTTTCAAATTGGTAAGCAGGTGATTGAACCGGGCTTTCAGGCTTACACCGGAAAGTTTGTTATCCCCAAAGAAAGTATCACCGCAAAGGTGAAGCACCTTGAAGACCGCGATTACATTGACCGCAGGATAGCCGGAACTTTTGTGCTTTACCCCAAACCATTTGGCATTCAGGCTGAATACAACTACGGCATGGGACCCGAATATGATAAAGTAACCGACTCAATTGTTACCCGCGCATTGCATGGCGGCTACGCAACGCTATCTTACATGGCAAACATCAAGGGGCACATCTTGTTCCCGTTTGTGCGCGGGCAATACTATCGCGGAGGAAAAAAGTTTGAAACCGATGCCCGCAGCTATGAAGTTAAGGAGCTTGAAATAGGGATTGAATGGCAGCCGGTGAGGCAGTTTGAGTTTGTGTGCATGTACACCATTTCATCGCGCAGGTTTGAAGATGGCGCACTCAGAAACAATTTGCAAAGCGGCAGGCTGCTTCGGTTGCAAGCGCAGTTGAATTTTTAGGACATTGCAGTAAATCTGCAAGATTGCACCGGAGACAGCTTATTTTTTCTTTGCAAGAATTTCCTGCTTTAAAGTAAGATGCTATATTTGCAGCCCGTTTTTAGGAGGGATATACCGAAAAGTATTGATTTTCAACAGGAAACGGAAAAAATTGAATGGCAAAACAGGATTTGATTGTTCAGGATGGAGTGATAACGGAAGCATTGAGTAATGCAATGTTCCGCGTGAGGTTGGAAAACGGGCATGAACTTGTAGCACACATCTCGGGTAAAATGAGAATGCACTACATCAAAATCCTTCCGGGCGACAAAGTCCAACTGGAAATGAGTCCATACGATTTGAATAAAGGAAGAATAACATTCCGCTACAAGTAAAAGCGGGTAATAAACTTAAAACTGATAACAATGAAAGTCAGAGCTTCAGTAAAAAAGCGCAGTGCCGATTGCAAGATTGTAAGGCGGAAGGGCGTTCTGTTTATCATCAACAAGAAGAATCCAAAATTTAAACAACGTCAAGGATAAAGCATGGCACGTATTTCAGGCATAGACTTACCTAAGAATAAGCGCGGTGAAATTGCGCTCACTTATGTTTTCGGAATCGGTTACACCACCGCACAAAAAATTGTTGAGTTCGCAAAAATTGCGCCCAACACTAAAGTGAAAGATTGGACAGACGAGCAAATTAACGGCATCCTCAATTACATTGCCGACAACCTGAAAGTAGAAGGTGAATTGCGTGGCGAAGTTCAGTCGAACATCAAACGCCTGCAAGACATTGGTTGCTACCGCGGCATTCGCCACCGTAAAGGCTTGCCACTACGCGGACAAAGCACCAAAAACAACTCCCGCACCAGAAAAGGAAAGCGTAAAACAGTTGCTAACAAGAAAAAGGTTACTAAATAATAAGTAAAGAACATGGCAAAACAACAATCTGCTGCTGCCACTGCAAAAGCAAAAGCCAAGAAAAGAGTAGTAAAAGTTGATTCGGAAGGGAAGGTGTTTATTAGCGCCACTTTCAACAACATCATCATCACTTTCGCCAACCTCACAGGTCAGGCAATCAGCTGGAGCAGTGCCGGAAAGGTAGGTTTCCGCGGATCGAAAAAGAACACGCCTTATGCTGCACAATTGGCTGCATCGGAAGCTGCAAAAGTTGCTTACGAAGCAGGTTTGCGCAAAGTGGAAGTGTTTGTAAAAGGACCCGGTGCCGGACGTGAAAGCGCCATCCGCTCCATCTATGCCAGCGGCATTGAAGTTACCATCATTAACGACACCACTCCAATTCCTCACAACGGCTGCCGCCCTCCAAAGCGCAGAAGAGTGTAGTGCCGGAATTAAAAATATCAAAGCCCGCAATTGCAAAATTGCGGGCTTTTTTTGTGCTTGAGTTGCAGTGAGTCATTGTACTAACACTCATGTATATCTAACTAAGGCAGATTTAATAGTAACAGTGGCATAATTTTAGGAGAGGAGATCCCCAAGCTATCGGGAAAGAAATTGTCATATTGTCTCCTATTACGATACCAGTTGTTCGTAATTACAAGTACCCCGTTTAATAAGCTGAAAGCAATGATTTTAGTTTTCCCTTACTATGTCAACTTTGGTATCTTGGCTTACCACCGCAATAGGCCACGCTGTGGCCTGGTCGGTTCTTACATAGATAAAACCGCGCTTGCCGGCAGCATTCATAAAGCCATAGACACCACCTTTTTTAAGCTCAACGCTATTTGCTTCGCGTCCGCCAATTACCGCTCCAACAGGGTAAATATCATGACCGGCTAACTTTGTATCTGAACTGGCGAAAAATGTTGCAATCTTGCTTTGATTGCTTACTGCGGCATCGAAATCGGCTTTTGTCAGTTTAGTGGAATAGTATTTTGTTGCCATACCATTTTTTAACCAAGGCAAACAGAATTGGTCCCAATACCAAGCATCGCTTGAGCGTGCTACAGGGTCAAAAAAGCCGGGTCCGTCATAATCATAATAGTTAAAGAAAGTAATATCAATTTTACTTATTGATGCTTTTGCTCCAAACGAGTCAACCGGTGCAGCCATACTGCCATCTGAGGCAAAAAATGCAATCCGATGATTGAATGTTAGGTTGGTAAACGACTTTGCTTTACCGGTAGAGGAAGCATCTTTTTTGCAGTTGGTAAGAAACATAACACCAATCAGCAAACACACTGTAAATACTTTTGTTTGTGAATTCATTTTGATAGTTTTTAAAAGTTATTCCTTACTCGTCTGGCTTTTCAGTTTCGCCCCGTTTGAATGGTTGCTGGACTCCATTTTTTTGTGTTGATATAAAGGGTGAGCAGCCCGCAAGTGCCCGAACAGATTATTTTAAACTTTCACAAATCTTAGAAATATCGGCATGATGAAACATTGCTGTTTGCAGCAATAATTAATAATCGGATGTATATTATTTGTTGGAATCATCATTTGAGGGCTTTTTTGTTTTGAATCATTTTTGCACTTCAACAACTGTTGTATTAAAACGAATTAGGCAATCACATCGAAAATTTTATGTTGGTTTGCGCCCCGAAAAAATTGCAATAAAACATGTTTGAAAGTTTACAGGAACGGTTGGAGGGTGCGTTTAAAACGCTGAAAGGTCAAGGCAGAATTTCTGAAATCAACATTGCCGAAACGGTGAAAGAAATCCGCAGGGCAATGGTGGATGCCGATGTGAACTATAAAATTGCCAAAGAGTTTACCGATAAAGTGAAAGAGCAGGCGCTGGGGCAAAATGTGTTGAGTGCAGTTAGCCCCGGGCAGTTGATGGTGAAAATCATGAACGATGAGCTCACCTCGCTCATGGGTGGCACTGCTGCCGACTTTAACCTGAAAGGCAATCCTGCTGTGGTGCTTATTGCGGGCCTGCAGGGTTCGGGTAAAACCACTTTCACCCATAAACTTGCACATTGGCTGAAAACGAAAAAGTTTAAACGCCCATTGATGGTGGCAGGTGATGTTTATCGCCCTGCGGCTATTGACCAGTTGATTGTGTTGGGGGAAAAAATCGGCATTCCGGTTTATCATGAAAAGGAAAACAAAAACCCTGTTGAGATTGCGAAGAACGGTATTGCTCATGCAAAAAGTTTGGGTTTAGATTTAGTAATCATTGACACCGCTGGTCGCTTGGCTGTGGATGAAGAAATGATGAATGAAATTGCTGCAGTGAAAGCAGCCACCAAGCCCGATGAGGTGCTGTTTGTGGTGGATAGCATGACCGGGCAAGATGCCGTGAACACTGCAAAAGCTTTCAACGACCGCTTGGATTTCAATGGTGTGGTGCTTACGAAATTAGATGGCGACACGCGCGGTGGAGCAGCCCTCACCATCACTTACACTGTTGGCAAGCCCATCAAGTTTGTAAGCACAGGCGAAAAGGTGGACACCCTCGATGTGTTCTACCCCGACCGTATGGCGCAGCGCATCATGGGCATGGGCGACATTGTTTCGTTTGTGGAGCGCGCGCAGGAACAATATGACGAAAAGAAAGCCCGTGAACTTGAAGCCAAAATCCGCAAAGACAAATTTGATTTTGACGACTTCCTTTATCAGCTTGGGCAAATAAAAAAAATGGGCAACATGAAAGAGTTGCTCGGCATGATTCCCGGCATTGGCAAAGCTGTTAAAGACATTGACATTGACGACAACAGTTTCAAACACATCGAAGCCATCATTCAATCTATGACACCTGCCGAGCGTGCCAACCCCGATTTGATGAACGGCTCACGCAGGCAGCGATTGGCAAAGGGCAGCGGCAATTCCATTCAGCAGGTTAACCAGTTTTTGAAACAGTTTGATGAGATGAAAAAGATGATGAAAACTGTTCAGAAAATGGGCGCTGCAGGCAGAGCTTTGCCGGGCATGAGGAGGTAATGAGGGTGATTCTTTCCGAATAGGAGAGCCTCCATTGCCTTTTTGTCATTTTAAATAGTTGTTTACACAAACGCTTTCTTATCAAAAAGATTATCTATGCCAAAGCATCGGGCAAATTGTAAAATGCACGTTCCGCAAACATAGATGAGCATAAAAGCAGCTATCACCGCAGTTTCAAGTCATGTTCCTGAATTTGTTTTAACCAACAAGTTGCTGGAAGAAATGGTGGACACCACCGATGAGTGGATTTTTTCGAGAACAGGCATAAGAGAAAGGCGGCTGCTGAAAGGCGAAGCTGCCGGAACATCGCAAATGGCAATTCCGGCTGTTCAAAAACTGCTTGCCGAAAAGAACATTTCGCCCGAAGAAGTTGATTTGCTGATTTGCTGCACCGTTACCCCCGACCATCAGTTTCCTGCCACTGCAAACATCATCAGCGATAAGTGCGGAATAAAAAACGCTTTCAGTTTTGACATCAATGCAGCTTGCTCCGGTTTTCTTTACGGGCTTTCCACTGCCGCTAAATTCATTGAAAGCGGCAGATACAAAAAGGTGGTGTTGGTTGGCGCTGATAAAATGTCTTCCATCATCAATTATGACGACCGACAAACCTGTGTGATTTTTGGCGATGCAGCAGCAGCAGTTTTGTTAGAGCCTTCATCCGATTTTGGAATTGTGGATGAACAACTCGGCAGCGATGGTTCAGGCTTTCAGTTTTTGCATCAAAAAGCGGGAGGGTCTGCGTTTCCTGCCACTGCCGAAACGGTGGAAAATAAAGAGCATTTTGTTTACCAGGAAGGAAAGTCGGTTTTTAAAGTTGCAGTGAACAAGGTAACCGAGTGTGTGCAAATAGTTATGCAGCGCAATGGATTAACTGCCGCTGATGTGGATTGGTTTGTGCCACATCAGGCAAACATTCGCATCATTGAATCGGTGAATGAGCGCATTGGTTTTGCACCTGAAAAGGTAACCGTGAACATTCATAAATACGGCAACTCTACCAATGCCACCATTCCGCTTTGTTTGGACGAATGGAAACAAAAAATGAAAAGGGGTGATAAGGTGATTCTTGCCACTTTTGGTGGCGGTTTCACATGGGGAGCGGTTTACCTGCGCTGGGCTATTTGAATACCATTTTTTTAAAGGAATTCAAAAACCACCTTAACCACATAGGCACATAGTTGAAATAATAAATTAGCAATGACAATTTGTGACAATTGTCGCTTTGTGATAATCAAAATCAGTAAGCCAAGCATTAGATTTTTTAGATAAACATAGTATCTCAAAGACATCAGTTTTCAAAACTTGTATTTAAATATGTACCTATTCCGCTTACGGAACAAGTTGTGTTTATTGTATTTTGTTTTTGAGTTTTTAAAAGTGCACTTATGAATTGGAAAACAAAGTTGGTTTTGCTTTTTGGAAAGTTGCGGAAGCCGATTGACTATGATTCGGTGAGCGACATTAGCGAACTGCGTACCAAAGCAAACAGAGCAGTGAAGTTGGGCACATGGATGTTTGATAGAAAGGAGGTGGTGAATAGTGTGGTGGATGCAACAGCCGATGGAGTGCCTGTTCGCATTTACAACAACAGCGATTCAAGGAACCAAAATGTGGTGGTGTATTTTCATGGTGGTGGTTTTGTGTTGTATGGTTTGAACTCGCACGACAATGTTTGCCGAAGGCTTTGCAGGCTTGGCAATTGTATAGTTGTTTCAGTGGACTATCGCCTTGCCCCGGAGCACACTTTTCCGGCTGCCCATGAGGATGCGCTTAAAGCAATTTTTTGGGTGCGCGAAAACATCGAAAATTATGGTGGCAATCCTGATTCGGTAGCAGTGGCTGGCGACAGTGCAGGAGGCAACCTTGCAGCTTGTATGGCGCATCGCTGCAAGCAGCATAACATACCACTAAAGGCGCAAGTGTTGGTTTATCCGTGGATAGATGGTAAGCTCAGCAATCCATCGTTAGACACTAATGGCACGGGCTACATGCTGGAAAAGAAAACAGTTTTTTGGTTTCGCGAACAATACACACCGCGTGTGGAAGACCGTTGCCATCCGCACGTTTCGCCATGTTATGAAAATGATTTCAGTGGGCTTGCCCCTGCGTTTGTGCTCACTGCCGAATTTGACCCACTGCTGGATGATGGTTTGAACTATTTTAATCAACTTAAGGCTGCAGGGAATGATGCCCAGTATAAAATGTATCCAAAACTGATTCACGCTTTTTTCAACCTGCCGTTGATTGATAAAAATGCCATGCAGTCGTTCAGCGACATTGCAGTTTTTCTGAACAAAAACTGGTGATTTTGAGGTTGTTGAATAATGCTTAATGTGCGTTTGCAGAATTGTAAGTTATTCCCACTGCAACGCTTAAAATAAAATTATCAACTTAGTTTTATTACTTAACAAAAACATTCCAACTACTTGTTATGTTTGAGTTAGAAGTTTAAACATCAAACGGTTTATGCAAAAGTTATATGCACTGCTTTCATGTGTTGTTCTTGCTTTGTTTTTGAATGCACAAAATGTTTACACCGACAGACGCGATGGGGAAATTTACCTGAAACTGAAAAATGATTTCAAGTTGAATATCGCGCATGATGATGCGGGATATTTTTCTCCGGAACAACTTGAATTTCTGCAACCTTTCACTGTGAAATTCGGGGTGAATAGTGTGCAACGCTCTTTCTATTTTGCAAAAGAAGTTGAGTTGAAACAGACGCTTAGAATTTACTTTCAGCAAGCGAAGGACATAGACCGCTTCATTGAGGAGTTACAGCAACTTCCATTTGTAGATTATGCCGAGCATGTTCCATTGTTGAAACATGGCTACACGCCAAATGATTTGGGCACAAATAGCTTTAATAATGGCAGGTGGCACCTTTACAGAATTTCAGCACGCGAGGCATGGGATATTTCGCGCGGAAACACCAACATCAAAGTGGCTATTGTGGATGATGCAGTGCAAACCGACCACCCCGATTTGGCTGCAAACATGCTGCCCGGGCGCGATGTGGCTTCAGGGACTAACAATCCTAACCCGCCAAGCACATCTTTTTCGCATGGCACACACGTTGCCGGTTGTGCATCGGCAGTAACCGATAACAATGTTGGTGTGGCATCCATTGGTTTTTCGGTAAAAATCATTCCTGTGAAAGCTTCGAATTCTGCCACCAGCATTTCACATGGTTATGAAGGCATCACTTGGGCATCGAACAATGGAGCTAATGTCATCAACATGTCGTGGGGAAGCACTTTTGGTGGCAACACCGGAGCTAACGTGGTGAATGCAGCTTTCAATTCTGGTAAAACTTTGGTGGCAGCAGCCGGCAACAGCAACAATACCACCACATTTTTCCCCGCGGGTTACACTAACGTTATTGCCGTGGCTTCCACCACAAACACCGATGCCAAATCAAGTTTTTCAAATTATGGAAACTGGATTACGGTTTCTGCTCCTGGAAGCAATTTGCGCAGTCCGGTGCCTACCAACTCTTATGCTACTCAAAGCGGCACATCAATGGCTTCGCCTGTGGCGGCAGGCTTGTGCGGTTTAATTCTTTCAGTAAATCCGGCTTTCACACCCACGCAGGTGCGCAACTGCCTTGTTTCCACTGCTGACAACATCAACAGCGCCAACCCGAATTTTGTTGGGCAATTGGGGTCGGGCAGAATCAATGCATATCAGGCTTTGCTTTGTGCGCAAGGTTCGGTGGTGCAGTTTGATGCAGGCATCTCAAGAATCAATGTGCCTTCCGGAAGTTCATGCTCCAACACTTTTACACCGCAAGTGGTGCTGAAAAATTTTGGCTCATCCACACTTACCTCAGCCACCATCCAGTTCAGAATTGACAATGGAACAGTGAGCACTTTCAACTGGACCGGTTCGCTGGCATCGCAAGCGGAAACTACTGTGAACCTTCCATCGCAAACCACCACCACAGGCGCGCACACTTTCACTGCTAACACCACTGCAACATTGAATGGCAACCAAACCGATGCCAATGCCAATAACAACAGCACTACAGTCAACTTCACCATTTTTGGCGCTCCGGGCTTGCCGCTCCCATTTTCTGAATCGTTTGAAAGCGGCTCGTTTGCCACAAACAACTGGACAATTGAAAACCCTGATAATGGACTTACATGGGAGCTTTTCACTACAGCAGGAACTACACCCGGCAACCGTTCGGTTCGTTTGCCATTTTACAGCTACCAAACCACAGGTCAGCGCGATGGTTTGATAACTCCACCCCTAAACTTCACAGGATTTGACACCATTAAACTGCGCTTTGAACACGCTTACAGACGCTACAATCAAAACTCAACCGATTCGCTCATCATCTATGTTTCAACCAACTGCGGAAGCACATGGACAAGAATTTTTGCACGCGGTGAAAATGGCAACGGTGTGTTTGCCACCGCAGCAACTTCCACTGCCGATTTTGTTCCTGCTCAGGCAAGCGATTGGTGTGTTGCAGGAACTGTTGGCTCGCAATGTTTTGAACTTAACTTAAATGCTTACAAAGGCAACAATGCCGTGCGCATCAAGTTTGAAGGATTCAACAATTACCAAAACAATCTTTATCTGGATAACATCAACATTTTAGGTGTGCAGGCTGGTTCGCCACCTGTGGCACAGTTTACGGCAAATCCGCAGAGTGTCTGCTCCGGTCAGTTTGTGTCGTTTGTTGACCAATCCACCAATCAACCCAATGCTTACGCATGGAGTTTCCCGGGTGGCAACCCATCCACATCCACTCAACCCAATCCTTCGGTGCGCTACGATGCCCCCGGAACGTATGATGTTTCACTAACGGTTACAAACGCTAACGGAAACAATACCAATGCCAAAACAGGTTACATCACCGTTCACCCGAAGCCGAATGTTTCAGGCACTTACACACCACAGCAGGTTTGTGATGGCGATGAAGTTACACTCATTGCCTCAGGTGCAACAGATTACACTTGGCAAAGCGGCTTAAGTACTTTTTCGGGGAACAATGTGGAGGTTAGCATTTTTGGTAATACTGTTTACGAATTGATTGGTGTGGACGATAATGGATGTTCCGACACTGTTACCGTGAATGTGAATGCATCGCCAAAGCCACTTGCAGGCGTTACATCCAACAGAACTATTTGCACCGGTGAAACCATAGCATTGAATGCTTCGGGTGGCACGAGCTACAACTGGAGCACGGGCGAAACCGGTAATTTTATCTTCATCACACCTGCCCAAACCACCACATACACAGTAACAGTTTCGCTGCCCGGTTCTGCCTGCACCGACTCGGCTTCGGTTACCATTACCGTTGCGCCTGAAATCATCACTCAAATAACCGATTCTTCCTGCGGAAGCTACATTTTCAATGGTACTACTTATATAGTTTCAGGGGTTTACACCGATGGCGTTTACACTGCAACCGGTGGCTGCGACAGCACAGTGATTTTGAATCTTACCATTAAAACTCCTGCTGCTACATCATTAACCGAATCTGTTTGCAAAGGCAAAACTTTCAACTTCAACGGGCAAGCAATTACGCAAGATGGCTCCTATTCTGCCACACTCACTGCTACCAACGGTTGCGACAGTGTGGTTGCTTTAAACATCAACTTCTTTGACATCCCCAAACTTGCGCAAACAGGCTCAATTTGTTTTGGGGAAACGTTTGATTTTTACGGGCAGAACCTCACGCAAAGTGGCGTTTACACACAAACATTTACCACTGCCGAAGGCTGCGACAGTGTGGTGGAGTTACTGCTTGCGGTGGAAGAAGAAATCACCCCTTCAACAATTTTCAGCAATGGCGAGTTGAGTGTGAATCTTCCGTTTGAAAGCTATCAGTGGTTTTTGAACGGGCAGCCTGTTCAAGGCGCAACCGGCTCTACTTTCACACCTGCACAAAGTGGTTCTTATTCAGTGGTGGTAACTGATGTGTCGGGGTGTTCAGCAACATCCTCATCAATTCAGGTAAACATCTCTTCATTGGAAAGTGTTGCTGCTCCGGTTGGTGTAAAGCTTTATCCAAATCCTGCTGATGGTTTTGTGGTGCTTGAAGTGGAAGGTGCGCCTGCGGCAGAAGTTTTGATTTTTGATAACACCGGCAAGTTGGTTTTGCAAACACAGACCACCGAATCATTAAACCGCATTGATGTTAGCAAACTGGCAAAGGCGGTTTATTGGGTGGAATGGCGCAGCAGCACGAATGCTTATCGTGTTAGGTTTACGAAGCTTTAGTGGCAAGCCTTATGTTTGAAAAAGTTTTTGAAACACAAGGCAACTTCATTTCCTTTGATGCATGTTAATTGCATCGAATAATACAGTTCAGGAGATTTTAGCCACTGTGGAAAAGCTTACCCTTGAAGAGCAAAAGCGGGTATTGCTAAGGCTTCGCAAAGGCGAACTCACAGCTACGGCAAAGCGATTAGCTAAATCAGTCAAAAAAAATTCTGACACAGCTACTCAAACAAATGAAGCGGTGAAGAAATGGAGAAAGACCGCGTAGTGATAGATTCCACTGTTTGGCTGCATGGAATTCATAAGCGAAAGCATCAAAAGTTTGTTGAGATTGCTGCAGTGGCAGGTGTTGTTGTTTATACATGTCGTGAACTTACTGATGAGGTAGGTAGAAATTTACATAAGAATCCTTACTTCAAAAAGCACATAACAAATGCTGATGAGCAAATTGCTTTTTTTAATGAGTTAGTTTTAAGTGTGGAAATTGATAAACGCTTTGACCGAGCAGCCGATTTGAAGGATAACTATCTATTTGATCTCGCATACTCGGTTAAATCACATTTTATAGTTACAAGTGAGACCAAATTGTTGAATATGAAGCGGGTGAATCGAATAAACATTATTTCACCAACATCCTACTTTGCCATGTTTGGAATTGTTTGGTAGTTGATACCGATGTATCTCTATGGCATGAACTTGAAACTTGTTGCAAGCGGAGTTATTAGAGGATTTCTCCTAACGTATTTTATTACAACCTTTCCAGTTATTCTTGAACTTAAGAGTATAAACGCTACTCAAACATTTAGTTTTTGGGCAATAGTTGTTTTTGGTACGTTAGTTTTTGCAACTCTTTTTTATCGAAAAAGCATCAGAGATGCTGAGTGAAGTATGAACCATAACTGATTCTCTGAAAGTGCTCATATTTAAAGTGATTGATGAAAACATCATGAAACAAAAAGTGCTTCAAAGTCCAAAACTGCTCCTAAGTTTGCCCAATGCCATTTCGCGTTTTTGAAGTGCCGCTCAGGCAATCGGGTTTGCTTTCACCTTTGATGAATGACTATTTGTTTGAGTGCGAGAAGGTGAGCAACTTGTTTGCTCATCAGCCTAACATTTCATCCTTTGCCGATGCCATTGAGGAACGCAGGCAACATCACACCAACAGAGTTGTGTTGGTGGAAACGCTTGAGCAGCAGTATGCTGCTTTTCCAAAGCAAAAAATTGTTGCAGATAACATAGCGCTGCTGCGTAGCGAAAACACCTTCACCGTAACGGTGGCGCATCAGCCGAGTTTGCTGTTGCAACCTGCTTATTATGCACACAAAATTGCGAGTGTTATTGCGCTTGCCAATCAATTGAATGCAACCTATACCGGCTATAACTTTATCCCTGTGTTTTGGCTCGGCAGCGAAGACCACGATTTTGATGAACTGGGAAGAGCAAAAATTTTCGATAAAGAAATTGTTTGGAAATCAAATTGCTCGGGCGCATTGGGGAGATACACCTTAGATGGTTTGGATGAAGTGCGCAATGAAATCAATGCGCTGATGCAGGGTGCAGATTTTCTGAAACTTTTTGATGAAGCATTGCAGCGATGCAACACCTTTGGTGAACTCACGCGCTTCCTCATTCATCGTTTGTTTGGCAAGTATGGCTTGGTGATTGTTGACCAGGATGCTGTGGCGTTCAAAAGAATTTTTACGGGCGTAATTGAGCGCGAACTCCGCGAAAGCATTGCTGAACAAGCGCTGCAAACCACCAACGATTTTTTGAATGCGCATTACAAGGCGCAGGCAAGTCCGCGCTCCATCAACTTTTTTTATCTGCGCGAAAACTACCGTGTGCGCATCACACGCAATGCAGCCGGAGGTTTTTCAACTGCCGATGAGCAGTTTCATTTCACGGCAGATGAAATGATGAGCGAGTTACAACAGCATCCTGAGCGTTTTAGTCCTAATGTAATTTACCGTCCGCTGTTTCAGGAAATGGTGTTGCCAAATTTAGCCTTTGTGGGTGGTGGCGCTGAGTGCAGCTATTGGCTGCAACTGAAAAATTTGTTCACTCATTTTCATGTGCCATATCCTGTGGTGCTGCATCGCAAGCCTATGGCTTACTTACCTGCAAGCGCGATGAAAAAAATCACAAAGTTAGGGTTGGATGTTGCAAGCATTTTTCAAAACAAGGATGTTTTCATCAATGATTATGTAAAGGCAAACACTGACGAACAATTCAACTTCAGCGAAGTGCAGCATGACTTCATAAAAGCCTTTGAAAAGGTGATGCAGGCATCTGAACACATTGACCCCACTTTGAAACAAAGTGTTGCTGCCGAACAGCAAAAACTGCTGAATGCATTAACCCAGTTGGAAGGAAAGTTTTTGAAAGCCACTAAGCGCAAAAACGAAAATGTGGTAACACAATTGCAGGCAGTTCATGAATGCGTTTTCCCCAATGGCTTTTTTCAGGAACGCGCAGAAAGTTTTTTACCAATGCTTGCTCACCAAGATTTTTTAGACACGCTGATTCAACACGCCAATCCTCTTGATAAAACAGTTGGGCTTATTGCAGAAACAAAAGTTGAGTAAAGCTAACGTGAGTTAAGGGCGTAAAATTTTTCTACCAAAAGAAATAGTAGAGCGCAATCAGCAACACAACCACCAATGATGCACCAACCGCAAAAGTTTTTTCGGTTCTAAACATTGCAGCATCCACTGCAAAACTTTTTGGCGAAGCCTGATTGCGTCCTTCAGCAATGCTGATGAAAAACATGCCGATGATGCAGAATAAAAACACAAACCCCATTCTGTCTAAAAAAGGAATTTCAAACACCCCTGCATCATTTGCTTTTGCAAAGCCTATGGATGAAAGCAACTTCAAATTGACAAAGGCTGGTAAAAATTTCAGCACAACCGAAAACAGAAATCCGCCAATGGTGGCAAACATGGCTGCACCTGCTGTGGTTTTGCGCCAAAACAAGCCGAGCAGAAACATGGCAAAAATGCCGGGGCTAACAAAGCCGGTGTATTCCTGAATATATTGAAACCCACCTTTTTTATCAATGCCCAAAAAGGGTGAAATCAACACTGCTGCCAGCATGGAAACCACAATCACCACTTTCCCCATCCAAACCAAATTCACTTCATCGGCATTTTTGTTGATGTGTTTTTTGTAAATGTCGAGTGAAAAAATGGTGGCAATGCTGTTGGCTTTTCCGGCAAGCGAAGCCACCACTGCGGCTGTGAGCGCGGCAAACGCCAAGCCTTTTAAGCCAATGGGCAAAAGTTGCAGCAGCACAGGATAAGCTCTGTCGGGGTTCAATTCGCCATCTTGCATCATTTCGCCCGAAAAAGTTCCCTGCTTAAACAACACATATGCTGCAATGCCCGGCAGCACCACAATAACGGGCATCAGCAGTTTCAAAAATGCAGCAAACAAAATGCCTTTGCGCGCAGTGGCAAGGTTGGCGCCTAATGCGCGTTGGGTGATGTATTGATTGCAACCCCAATAGCTGAAGTTGGCAATCCACATGCCGCCAGCCACCACAGTTAAGCCGGGTAAATCCGTAAAGTTAGGGTTGGTGGCATCGAATATCATGTGGAAATGCTCAGGCGCTTGTTCCAACAAAGTGTTGAAGCCACTCATCAAGCCTTCGCCACCAAAATTGCTTGCCACTAAATTCAAAGCAAGGTAAGTGGTTGCCAGCCCGCCCACGATGAGGAAAAATACCTGCACAATGTCGGTGTAGCCAATCACTTTCATGCCGCCAAGGGTTATGACCACCGCAAACACTGCAATGGCAATCATGCACAGCGAGAAACTGAAACCGGAAATGCTGCTCACCGCAAGCGCACCCAAGTAAAGAATGGAAGTGAGGTTTACCACCACATAAAGCAGCAGCCAAAACACAGCCATAATCATTGCCACCGTGCCGTTGTATCTGCGCTCTAAAAACTGCGGCATGGTATAAATTTTGTTTTGCAGGTAAACCGGCATAAAAAACACAGCAACCACAATGAGTGTGGCGGCTGCCATCCACTCATAGCTGGCAATGGCAAGCCCCATTTTGAAACCGGCTCCGCTCATGCCGATGAACTGCTCAGCGCTGATGTTTGATGCAATCAGTGATGCGCCAATTGCCCACCACGTTAAGGAGCCTTCTGCAAGGAAGTAATCTTTGCTATCGGTTTTCTCCCATTTTTTTTTGTAGTAAACCCATGTGCCGTAACCTACAACCACTAAAAAGTAAAACAAGAAAACACCATAGTCTAATGCGTGCAATTGCTGCATGTGTGAATTTTGAAGTGAATGAAAAGAAATTTTTAAAGCCGGAATAGTTTTCCGCTCAACTTCTGTTTATCCACCAAAATGCAGCGTTAAGCGCAGTGGCAAAACTCACCCACAGCAAGTATGGAATTTGACTGAAAGCCCACAAAGGTTTAAGGCGGTAGAGGGCATAAATCATGGCAAGAATGCACAACCACAGCAGCACAATTTCAACTAAAGCCCAACCCAACCAATGAAACTTGAAGAACAAAAAACTCCAAAAGAAATTCAGCGTCAGTTGTGCAAAAAAGAAAAGCAGTGCAAGATTGCGCCACTCGCTTTTGGGTGCATTCCAAATGAAAAAAAGCGCAGCGCCCATAAGCAGGTAAAGCAATGTCCACACCGGACCAAACACCCAACTTGGCGGATTGAAACTTGGCTTTTGAACGGTTTGATACCATCCGGAAACTCCTTCGGCTGTTGCTATGCCGGATAGTCCGCCAACAATTAACGGCAATGAAAGACATGCGATGAGTTGCAAAACTGATTTCATTACTCAAAGAAATGAAATTGATTTAATGAAACGTCCTCCACTTATCCTTCTTCGCATCGTTGTTTAATTTGAAACCAACTGTTACAAAAAAGGTGAGCGGCTCGGCAGGAATGATGCCCGGACCCGGATAACTCACTGCTCTGCGTGTAAAATAAATGTTGTTGGTGAAGTTGTTAATGCCAGCTATGAATTGAAGACATTTGAAAGTATAGCGCGCACTCCAGTCCAAAGTATAATAAGCAGGAATAAGTCCATTCACACCCGTTGCGGTGAAACGTGCGTTAGTAGCATCGGTGAATTGTTCTGCCACATATTGCCCCTGAATGGAAGTAACAAATTGATTATAGCGATAATGCACGCCAAAACGAACTGTATGTTGCGGAGCAAATTCCAAGTTGTTGCCCACCACACTTTTGAAGGGTGATTTTACGTAAGTAGAATTGGTGAAACCATAAGAAACGTACACGCCTAAGTTGCCTGATTTGCTATGAATTTTTGCCGCTTTAAAAACATCAGCCTCGGCAAAAAACTCCGCACCAAAACTGCGCGAACTGCCGACATTGGTGGTGTAGCGATAAATGTTGTAAGCCGAATCCACTTGCTGAAGTTGACCGATGCGATTGTTATACTGCAACCAAAACGCACTGACATCCCAATGCAGCCATTCATCAAAATCTCCGCGATAACCCAGGTCAACATTAAAGCCTTTTTCATCTTTCAGATTCGGGTCAACCAATTGGCTCACACGCACCACGCGCATGTCGGTGAAAGTGATGCCGCGATAGTTTTGCGAAACGTTGGCATAGAGCTCTGTATTGCGCCAAACGCTGTAGGAAAATCCTAAACCCAGTAACACAAAATTCCTTTGCAAGCTGCGGCTTTCAGGCTTCACCATTGTGTCGCTTTGGTTGAAAAAAGTTTGGCGATAGTAACCATTTGCTTTGGTGCTGATGTGCTCAAAACGAATGCCCGGAGTGAGTTTAATTTTATGATTGAAATTGAAAACATGCTCGGTAAATGCCGCCACATTCATGCCGGGGAAACGATAGTCGGAACCTTCCAAACTATCGGGGTTCAGGAAGCGATAGTTGGCATTGCTGCCATTGTCGCCCAAGCCTTGTTGCTTGCGCGTAGTGCCGGTGTAAAAACGCGCACCAATCAACCAACTCGAAAGATATTTCCCGATGTAATACTTCCACAGGTAACGCGCCTCTGCGCCAAAATTTTTGTATTGGTCTTTGATGAAATCGCGCGGCTGCGAAACATCATCAAGGCGATTGGTGGTTCCCAAAAAACCAAGCGCATTTCTGCCGCCCAAAAAGCCCCATGTACGCAAATTAAATTGATGATGAACGCTGTGTTTATAGTTGAGTGAAAGTGCAAGAATGTTCCAGTTGGTAGAAAACCAGTTGCGCGTGCGCAGGCTTTGGCGTGCGTCATTTTCATACTGTGCATCGGTTAAGCCGCCCGGCTGCTTGCTATCGTATTGCGAGAAAGTATATTCAGCACGAACACTCAATTTTTCGGTGCATTGATAACCCAACGAAGCATAGGCATTATGCACATTGAAATTGCCGTTAGGTCGCCAGCTTTCGCCCTGCTTGTAGTTATAGAAAGCATAATAGTTAAAACACTTCACTGTACCGCCCACGCTATTGAAAGTGTTGATGAGGTTGAATCTTCCGCCTGTGGTGTAGGATGTCCATTCAAACTTGTGGTCAGTTGGTGCGCGTTGCATCACATAGTTCAACATGCCGCCAAACTGCGGACCATATTGCAGCGATGCCGCCCCGCGAATCACTTCAATTCTTTCCACTGCTTCTGCTGGAGGCACATAATAAGAATCGGGGTAGCCGAGTGCATCGGCACTCATGTCGTATCCATTTTGGCGGGTGTTAAAGTTGGAAGTGCGGTTAGGGTCTAAGCCGCGTGTTGCAATGCCCAACTGCAAACCCGCAGCATCGCTTTCCCAAATGTTGATGCCCGGCACTTTTGCAAAAATTTGCCGCGAGCAATTCACCGCCTTGTTCGCCACCACATCTTTCATCAACACCACCTCATTTTTTTTGCCCTCGTAAATCGTCACGCCTTCAATGGATTTCATGCGGGTGATGCCAAAAGTTTCGCTATGATTTTCCACCACCACTTCATTCAGTTTTCGCTCAAAAGTTTTCACGGTGATGTTGGGAAAAGAAGTGTCGCCATTCAGCCTAAACCAAAATTCTTTGCGCTCAATCGAAACTCCTTTTATCTCCAATTCATAACGCCCTGATGGAATGTTGGTGAATGAAAAATTGCCGAGAGAATCAGTTAGCGTTTCTTTCTTGGTGTATTCCAATCTGATTTTTGCCAAATGAACCGGATTTTCATTTTCATCTTTCACATTGCCGGTGATGGTGTGTTGGGCGGTGGTTGTTTGGGAAAAAATGAGTAGGAAAAAAAAGGTGAGAGGTGAGAGGTGAGAGGTGAGAGGTGAGGGTATTGAGTAGTGAGTAGTGAGTAGTGAGAAAAGGCGTTTTATCCAATCTAAAATCTTATTTCTAAAATCTAAAATCTCAAATCTCCCTCTGTGAAACTCTGCGCTTCTCTGTGAAACTCTGTGTAACAAAAACAGTATTGAGTATTGAGTATTGAGTATTGAGAAAACAGCCTTGCAGTAGTCTTTAATCTCACTTCTAAAATCTATAATCTTAAATCCTCTTCTCACTTTTCCGCAATCTGTTTTTGTTGTTCAAAGTCGAAAGGGAGAATCCAGTTTTTGTTACTGAATCCGTCATGCTGTTCAGCAAGATTTACTTTCGGGTCAATCAATAATCTGCTGCCTTTGCCATTGAGCGTTGCATAACTTTCTACATACACTTCTGGTTGTTGCCAACCTTGCTGTTCATACACCCAAGCCAGGTGCTTCGCGAATTGCAAAATCATATCGGGCTGTGTGTTCATTTGCTTTTCCTGCATGGGCGTGAGGTAATCGGAATTGTTTATCACTTCCCATTTTGTTGCACCGGCAACATTTTCAGCCCCCTTTGGGGGTTGGGGGCGAACATGAAAAGTTGCCATTCCTGCTTTTTCCATCAGCATCACCCGCCATGAAAAACGATAGCCTTGTTCGTGCCAAAACAAATTGTCAGGATAAAACACATAGCGAAACGGGAGAAGAAATTGAATGGAGAAAAATGCAATGAGGAAAGTGGTTGAGAGGTGAGAGTTGAGGGTTGAGGGTTGAGGGTTGAGGGTTGGGGGTTGAGGGGTGAGGGGTGAGAGGTGAGAGGTGAGAGGTGAGAGGCGGAATACACTCGTCCTTCGTCCTTCGTCCTTCGTCCCTATTCTTATGTTTGGCAAAAACACCATTGCACACACTATCATAATAAATGGAAACATGCCAATAGCCGGAAAAAGAATGGCAGTGAGCACATGAAAAACTACCACCACAGCATAAGCGTAGTATTTTGTTTTTCGCCAAAACAGAAAGAAAGGAATGAGGGTGTCGAACAACATACCGCACCAACTGAAAACATAAGCCACCCAAACCTCATTCAACCATGAACCGATAATGGGCAAATGGTTTTTTGTGGGTAACCACAGCTTTAATGGCATGGCTTCAAACAGCCAATCGTGATTAATCTTGGCTATGCCTGCAAAAAAATAAACGATTGCCATTTGCAGTTGCAAACTCAGCACCATCCATCGCGGAAAGTGCTCTACAGCTTGTGTGATACCAAGTTTCACATCTAATGAAAACTTTTTGTGTGCCGGAATAAAGCACAACAACAATGCAATCAAACTGATGAAATAATAGTGGTTGAGATAAGTGGATTTATCTATCAATTCAACATAGGTGAACGAGAGAAAAAACAACACACTCGCCACCCGATAAAACAACCCGAGCGAAATGAAAACTGCGCTCACAAACATTACTGCAAACAGCGCATACATTCCGGTTTCGCTCAATGGCTTCACCCATTCAAAGCCATAGTAGGTGAAGAAAAAAGCCGGCTTGATGTAGAGTTGGTCTATCCAACCCATCGCCCAGAAGCGAATGATAGATAGCGACATCATCACACCAAATGCAACTCGAAACAACACTATCGGAGTAGTGGAAGTTTGCTTGTTTATATAGTGCTTAATCGCTGTCATCTTCAAATCAACTCATCATCAAATTTTCAAATCAATCACCATCATTATCCAAATAACTGATTGTTACACCAACAGCAGAAGCCAAATCCACTTTTACCAGCACCACTAATTTTTTCAACTCCAAAAACAGTGTTTCCATCTTTTGTTTGTCATTCACCAACGCAGTTCTGAAATCGGTGTTGATGGCATTTGCGGCTGCAATACATTTATCGTATTGATTCGCAATTTCTTCATTCAAAGGCACGCCTTGAAAGGTAGCTTCTTTCACCTGAGGATAATCGTCAAAGCCTGTGCCCGCACCTCCGGTGAAAAGATTTTTTCCGGCTTGAAGATTAGCAATCAGCAGTTCTTTTGAATAGTTGGCGTAAAATGCTTCATACAATTTTTCGTTGGTAACACCTGTGCCAATCAAACCAACATAGCCCAAAGCATTGCCCACTCTTTCCCTGCGGGTGCGCTCGGTGTACTGTGCCCATGAATTACAGAGAATACTCACCGAGCCGCCTATATCCAAGCCGGTGGCATTGATGAAAGTGTTGATGTGGCTCGTGTTCCAATCGTCATAAACCGAAGTGATGTTGGTGGAAATATCATTTGCCACATCGTTTAGGTATTGCTTGGCATATTGGAAATTGTTTACGCCATCCACAGTCAACTGTTCGTTTGGGCTTTGAAACAAAAGATAATCCAAAGCCGGAAATCCTTTCGCTCTGATGTTCCCTGCTTCACCAAGATTGTAAGTTCCCGAAAGAATATTCGATTGAATCTTAGCAGTGTCTGGCGGAAAATTGTTTAAACCATACGATAGCCCTGTTGCCTTTGCAAAGTCGTAACTTTCTATTGCCTGCCATGCCATGTAGGCCTCTTTGAATGCAAGTTTTGCCGCTTGCAATTTTGCTACATCGGGCGCAGCAGTGAATGCGTTGATTGCATTCTTTAGGGCTTGAGTTTTCTCATGTGCATTCCTGTATGCCGGAACAATAATGTTGTTACCCAAATTTTCGAGCAATGGTTTTCGGTCGAAATCTGTCTTCTTTTCCTTGCAGCCGGTGGTGGTGGTTAATAGGAAAAAAGAGAACAAGAAAAAGGGGGAAAGGGGGAATGAAAAATTCAAGTTTAAAAAAGATTTATTCCTCATGCTTACTTGTTTTATATTGAAACTATTGCTGTCATTTGAGTTGCAGGATTTTTAAAAAACAGACTTTCCAAGTTTAAAAAACTTGGAAAGTCTTGTGCTATTAACTTCTGTTTAAAGCTGTTCTTTCACAGCATCCAATCCGTAAATTGTGCTTAGGTCGTTGCGGGCTTTCAGAATGTTGGCTTGCGTTATTGTCCAATTGTTGGTGCCGATGGTGTTCAAAATATCATTCAACTGTGTGTCAGAAATTTTCTTGCTTGAGTTAAACTTCAATGCACGGATGAAAGCCACAGCCTCTGAAAGCACATGATTGCGCACGGCATTGTTGGTAGCAAAATTTTTGTTGGCATCATTCAGATATTTAATTGCTGTTCCGGCTAACACTTTTTCAATGGTTTCCTTAATGATAGCAGCCTGCTTTTTCACTTCTTCATTATCGTCATTATTGATAGCCGCTCTTCCTTTCAGGTAAGCATTCATGATGGTGCTATTGATGTTCAGCAAGGCATCGCGGTCGTTGCCATACTTACCGATGTAGCGAACACCTGTTTTGTTGGTTGGGAAATCTTTGGGCACACCATAGTAGCCAAATGCTTCATCCCAATGGTGCTGACGGTCGCCTTTTGCTATAGAACTTCCAATTTTTGAATCACTCAAATAAACTTCAGCAATTTGATAGAAAACCAAAGACCCAAAAAGCCCCTTTTCAATCCACTGAATATGTTCCACGCCATTGGCATCACACAGATATTTTGCAGTGCCCTCTTCCACCACGCCTGCAACTCCATTAGCGCCATTTACGGCAGATTGGCTTGCAGTTGCCAGGGCATCCATCCAGCTTTCAATATTGGCTTGCTCAGTTGAAATTGTTTTGTCTTTTAACTTCTTACCTGAAGTGTTCAAAGCCGCATCGCCAAACGGTGCATTAGCGTTGGCATACATGTCTTTCAATTTTTGTGCGCTCACCGCTGTGCCTTTGGTGTTGCCTTTTTTCATTTCATTGGTCAGTTCACCAAGCATATCTAAACGTTGGGTTTGCCCGGTGTAGTCCACATTATCGAAATTGTAGGTAGTGGGCACGTCATAGTTCTTTTTTGGGTCTTCTTTTTTGCAGGAGTTAAGCCCAATGGTGATAGTTGCAAAGAGTGCAATCGGTAAAATGTACTTTTTCATGTTGTTTAATTGTGTTGTTGTTTATTGTTTAAAAAAAGTTTTGTCATTTAATTGTCAGCAAATGCCGTTTTTGCCCGCAAAGTCGTCTTACCTTTTTTCACATCGGCTACGTTTGCGGCTCTTATGGGCGAGTTTCTGTTTGATTGGCTTGGGGTGATTTTCTTGGTTGCTGGCTTAGTTTGTCTGCTGCTTCTGCTACGCAGGTTCTTTTCAGATAAGCCTGACTGAGGAGCCAACTCATCTTCCAAAATTTTAATGGCATCGTTGATTTCTGAAACGCGTTTCCTGTACTTTTCCACCTCCTCAGGCATGTAAATGTTCTTCACATTCAAGTATTTAAGCCACTGCTGCAAGCATTCCTTCTGCTTGCAAAGGGTTGCCAACGCAAAGTTTTGTTCTGTAGAAAGGTTTTTAAGCTCAAATGCAGGATGCTTCACCGCTTTGTTTAGATTTAATCTAATTAAGCGCAAACATAATCACGGAAATCTTCCCTGCAAATGATTTTTGTCAGACATTGTCATGGAATTGTCAAGACGCAACTTCCGATTGATACACAAACTCCTGAATGTGCTTCAACTTTTCGGTGGCAAGTTTCACCGAAGTGATGCCTTCCACATTCAGCACCAAATGTTTTTCGGTTTCGCGCAGGTAAGTGCCCGATTTGAATTGCTGAACGTATTGCAGCACGCGTGTGAAGGCTTCGGAAGAATAAAAAGTTGCTGTTTGGTTTTCGATGAAGTAGCAACGCATTTGTTTGTTCTTCAAGATAATGCGTTCCATGCCCAACTGTGTTGCCAGCCATTTCATGCGCACGGCATTAAACAGCTCCAGCACCTGATGCGGCACTTTGCCAAAACGGTCGGCTAACTGCTGCCTGAATTTTTCCAAACCTTCTTCATCCTTCACTTCATTCAAATCGCGATAAAGCATCATGCGCTCGGTGCTGCTTTTCACAAAGGCATCAGGAATCAGCATTTCTAAATCGGTTTCAATGGCGCAGTCTTTTACATACTCGTGCGTGCGCTCCAATTCTTCCGCATAAAGTTCTTTGAAGTCGCTTTCTTTCAATTCGCGAACAGCTTCATCTAATATCTTTTGATACACATCAAAACCAATTTCGGCAATGAATCCGCTTTGTTCGCCACCCAGCAAATTGCCCGCCCCTCGAATGTCTAAATCGCGCATGGAAATGTTGAATCCGCTGCCCAACTCACTAAATTCTTCGATGGTGCGGAGGCGCTGCCGCGCTTCATTGGTGAGTGTACTCATGGGTGGCGAAAACAAATAGCAAAACGCCTGTTTGTTGCTTCTGCCCACGCGCCCGCGCAACTGGTGCAAATCGCTCAAGCCAAACTGATGCGCATTGTTGATGATGATGGTGTTGGCATTTGGAATGTCAATGCCGCTTTCAATGATGTTGGTGGAAAGTAACACATCAAATTCGCGGTTGATGAATTTCATAATGATTTCTTCCAGATGGTCGCCTTCCATTTGTCCATGTGCCACTCCAATGTCAATGTTAGGCACAATCTTTTGCAGCATCAGTTTTACATCGGCAATGTCTTTCACTTTATTATGTACAAAAAAAACCTGCCCACCGCGATAAATTTCATGCTCAATTGCCTGCTTTATTAAATCGGGGTCGAGCGGATGCACTTCGGTTACCACCGGTTGGCGGTTGGGTGGTGGTGTATTGATGATGCTCAAATCGCGCGCGCCCATCATGCTGAATTGCAACGTTCGCGGAATGGGCGTGGCAGTGAGCGTGAGCGAATCAATGTTGGCTTTCAATTCCTTCAAAGTTTCTTTCACCCCCACGCCAAACTTTTGCTCTTCATCAATCACCAGCAAACCCAAATCTTTAAATTTAACGCGCTTGCCCACCAAGCCGTGTGTGCCAATCACAATGTTGGTTTCGCCCGATTCCAAACGCTTTAAAGTGTCAGTTTTTTCTTTCGCAGTTTTAAAACGATTGAGGTAATCCACCACTATCGGGAAATCACTCAATCGCTCTTTAAAAGTTTTGTAATGCTGTAATGCAAGAATGGTGGTGGGCACCAACACCGCCACCTGTTTGCCATCGCAAGCTGCCTTGAATGCCGCACGAATTGCCACTTCTGTTTTGCCGAAACCCACATCCCCGCAAACCAATCTATCCATCGGGCTGATGGCTTCCATATCGCGCTTTACATCTTCGGTAGCTTTTGCCTGGTCGGGTGTGTCTTCATAAATGAAACTTGCTTCTAACTCGTTTTGCAAATAGCCATCGGGCGAAAACTTAAAACCTTTTGCAGCCTTTCTGCGTGCATAAAGCTGAATGAGGTCGAAGGCGATTTCCTTGATTTTTTTCTTGGTCTTCTTTTTCAGGTTCGCCCAGGTGTCGGTGCCGAGTTTGTTCACGCGGGGCGCTTCGCCATCTTTGCCCACAAACTTTGAAATCTTGTGAAGCGACTGAATACCCACATAAAGAATATCGTTGCCGGAATAAATCAGGCGAACAGCTTCCTGCGCTTGTCCGTTGATTTCAATTTTTTCCAACCCCGAAAACACACCCACACCGTGGTCAATGTGCGTTACAAAATCTCCGGGTTTCAACTCGCGAATGGTTTTCATCAGCAAAGCCTTATCGCTCGAAAAACCCTGCTTGAGGTTGTATTTGTGATAGCGGTTGAAAATCTGATGGTCGGTGTAGCACGCAAGTTTCAAATCCAAATCAATGAACCCATCATGGATGGCAATGGGCATGTGCTTGAAATGCACATCGGCTTTCAGGTCGTTGAAAATGGCATAGAAGCGCTCAATCTGTTTCGGGTTCTCGGCAAAAATCAAATTGGTGAATTGTTGCGCTTCGTTTTGTTTTAAATCATCAATCAGCAAATTGAAATTCTTATTGAAACTCGGTTGTGGTTTTGCATTGAACAGAATAGGTTCTTCAGCTTTCAGCCATGAACTTTTACCAAACTCTACCGCATGAAATTTCTTCAAACTCTGCACAAAATCGCCAGCCGAAAGAAACACCTCATTCGGCTCGCCCTCCAGCAGCGGATGCCGCGTTTCCGATTTCTGTTTTCTGATTTCTACCTTCTGCTTCTCCGCTTTCTCCATCAGCTTCTCCAGCACTTCGATGGCAAGCGGCATATCTTTCACCCAAACTACTGTGCTGGCAGGCAGCACTTCAAACAGCGATGTTTTCTTTTCATTGCTGAAATGTGTTTGAATGTTCGGCACAATGCTTACGCGCTCAATTTTACGTTGCGAGAGCTGACTAACAGGGTCGAAAGTGCGAATGCTTTCAATGTCGTTACCAAACAATTCAATGCGATAAGGAAACTCGTTGCCGAAAGAAAAAATGTCAACAATGCCGCCACGAATGCTGAACTGCCCCGGTTCATAAACAAAATCAACACGCTCAAACTCAAACTCCACCAACAGGTCAATGGCAAAGTCCACATCAAATTTTTCGCTGGTTTTCAGGTGTAGTGTTTGCTGTTGCAACTCTTCGGCTTTCACCACTTTTTCAAACAGCGCTTCGGGATAAGTTACAATGATTTCATGCTTACTGTTTGGGTTGGTAATGCGGTTCACGGTTTCGGTGCGCAACAAAACATGCGTGTTGTTTAACTCATCCAACATTTGCGGACGCCTGAATGAATCGGGGAAGAAGAATACATCTTTTTTTGCGAGCAAGGCGCCCATGTTATTCTGAAAATAGGCGGCATCTTCCTTATCGTTCAAAACAATAAGATGATGTCCCGAAGAATCTTTGAAAACACCGGCAGCCACAAAAGCATCCATGGAGCCAACCAATCCTTTCAGAAAGAAATTTGCCGGCTCACTTGTGCTCAGCATTTGCGCAAGTTGTTTCACCTTGGGGCTTGCAGCATAGGCTTCAAGCAAATCATTCACATTATACATAGCTACAAAACAGTTAAGCGCAACACCGCGCAAATGATGCTTTGCGAAATGTTGCGTGCGTTACACTTTCAATGTTTTTAAGCACTGAAAATTTGAGGCGCGAATATAATTGCTTGTGTTGTTGGCGCGGACTGAAAAATCCAATTAAAAGTTTGAGCCGCCCGTGTTCCATGCACCTCCGGGTCTTTGGTCGTCCACCATTTGGCGTTTGATAAACATGATGTCAACGCTCCACGATTCATTGGAAGGGCTTTGCAAATCACCTTTAAACCACCAAGTGCCGCCATTGGTGTAAACGGCAGCGCGTGTGCTTCGTGTGTCGGTGCTTGAGTTGTTGGTGGGATAGAAACCCGCAATCACTGCTACCCAATCGGTTGCTGAAACTCCGGTGTTGCGGTTGGGGTCATCGCAGTTGTTGCAGTTGAACCTGCGCACAATAATTGGTTTTGAGCCTGCCACAAAAATATCGCCATTGGCTTCCACACTCATGCGGTTTTGGTTGTTGGTGATAAACACCAACGGCTGATTGCCGGTTTGCCCCAAGTTGTTGCTGGATGGTGCATTGTTGCCGCCCAAAAGCCATGCGCCTTGTGTGGTGGTGAGTATTCCCCCGCCATCGGTGATAGAAGCCGTGCCGGAATTGTTGAAAGTGAAAGCCGTGTTGAAACTGCCGGGAGCAGAGGCTCCTGTTGGTCCCGGAACACCTTGAGCTCCGGTGGCTCCGGTGGCGCCAGTTGCTCCGGGCAGCCCATCTGCACCGGTGGCGCCTGTAGCTCCCTGAATGCCTTGAATGCCCTGTGCGCCATCAGCTCCGGCTGGTCCGGTGGGTCCTGTTGGTCCTGCCGAAACCGGAATCACAACCGAATTTCCGTTAGAGATGGAAAGTGTGTTGGTGTTGATGTTGAAAGAAAGTGTTTGTTCATCGGTGTTGATTGGAAAAGGCACCCAAACAGTTCCATTCCAAAAGTAGAAAAGGTTGTCAATAGGGTCGAAGACCAAAATGCCGCGGTCATTGATGCCCAGTGTTGCGCCAAGTGCCACGCGCTGTGTTTGATTTAAGCGCGGGGTAAGAAATCCTTTATCTCGAGCGGGCGGGTCTAAATCAAGAATGGCATTGGGATTTGGTGCGCTGGTGCCAATGCCTATATTGTTTTGTGAAAAAGTAATTTGAAGCAGAAAGCAGGAAAGTAAAGTTGCAGCAACTCTGAGCATCAGATGAATTTTTAGCGAATGTAAAATTATTCAGATTGTTTGATTGCCGCGCAGGTTGCAAACTTATCAGCTATCGGGTTTTCCTTTTTTTGGGTTCATGTAGCTTCACACCAAGTGCAATGCGAAAAGGAAATTGAATCATATCAAACACACCACCGAAATAGCCGCTGCCATACTCAACATCACTATCGAACATACGGGAATTAGCTGCACTGGTGAAGGCATGCATGCCTGAATAAAGAACAGGGAACGATAAATCGAGATAAATCTGGTTAGTAATGAAACAATGATAATGAGGAACAACGCCAATGGTGAAGCCAATGCCATTCGTTCTGTAGGATACACTTCTAAAAGTTACTGTATCTGATTGTGGATACCAACCCGCAGAATTAAAATGATAAAATACCTCAAGTGGAAACTCCATGAAAAAGCGGTGTCTTTTTTCTTTTTTCCACGAGCTTGTTTGCAGGTAAAAACTATAGCGCAAACCAATTTGAAAGTTTTCGTTATTGATGTAAAGTTTCGATGAATCTAACTGGCTTACCGCATCGAATCGGTAACCTTCACTTTGTCTTGAATGCCAAAAGCGTGACAAGGAAAGTTCGTGATAGATAAATTTATTCTTTCCGTAAAACTGAAAGCCTAAGCCGAAGTTCAGAAATGAAGCATCGGCAGAAAGTTTTTTTTCGCTACCCACAGCAAACACATACGTTGGAACATATCGCGCGAAGTCATAATTGAATTTGAACCCCCAGGTTAATGGCTTGGGGATGCTGTCGTTTGAAAAAACAAATGTTGCAGCAACGATGAATAAAGTGGCAAGCGGAAGTTTTCTCATAAAACTAAGTTTTTACTCAGCCAATATAAATCAAGTTTGTTTGCGTTTGCGAATTACCAAACCGTTAAATCCATCGCATTCCTTTTGTGCCATATCAATTTCATTACTTTCGACCTTTCAAATTTTAAGTTATGAAGCAACTGTTTTTCGCATTGTGTTTGTTGGTAAGTGTTTCATTGTTGGCGCAGTTGAACGGACCCGGGCGTTCTTCGTTAGACCCTGCTTATGAGCCGTTTTATCATGGTGTGGCGAGTGGCGACCCGCTCACCGACCGCGTGATGCTTTGGACAAGAATCACCACCACTGCGGCATCCGAAAGTGTGGACTGGCAAATTGCTACCGATGCCAACTTCAACAGCATTGTAAACAGCGGAACGGTAACCACCGATGCCTCGCGCGATTTCACGGTGAAAGTGGATGCAACGGGTTTGCAGCCAAATACTTGGTATTACTACCGTTTTATTGGGCAGGGAAAAAACTCGATTGTGGGCAGAACCCGCACCGCGCCCACAACAGGTGTTACCAATTTGCGCTTTGCAGTGTTGAGTTGCTCCAATTTGCCAAATGGATTTTTCCATGTTTACCGCGATGTGGTGAACCAAAACGAAGTGGATGCCGTGTTGCATTTGGGCGATTACATTTATGAGTATAAAACCAATTCATCTGTTCCGAACGACACCACACGCAAGCATCAACCTGACAAGGAGATTTTGACTTTGGCTGATTACAGAATGCGCCACTCGCAATATAAATTGGATGAAGACCTGCGCGATTGCCATCGTCAGTTTCCGTTCATCACTGTTTGGGATGACCATGAAACCACCAACAACAGTTGGTTTGGCGGTGCCGAAAACCACACACAGGGCGCTGAGGGCGATTGGTTTGAGCGGAAAGGATGGGGAATGAGAGCCTATTTTGAGTGGATGCCCATTCGCGAAGCCGCTCCGGGCAATGATTCTACAATATACAGAACCGTGAAGTTTGGCGACTTAGCCGATTTAATCATGATTGACACGCGCTTGGAAGGCAGAGATGAGCAAGTGCCCGGATTTTTGATTTCGGGCAGCAATGCCCAACTTAACGACAGCACCCGCACACTGCTTGGTGCAACGCAAATGAATTGGCTGAACAATGAACTGAAAAACTCCACTGCGCAATGGAAAGTGGTGGGCAATCAGGTGATGGTGGCTCCGCTGAGGTTCACCGGCTTGGTGGTGAACCCCGACCAATGGGATGGCTACCCGTTTGACCGCAGAAAAGTGTTGAAAAACATCATGGATAATGACGTAAAGAATGTGGTGTTCCTGACAGGCGACATTCACACTTCATGGGCGAATGACATTCCGCAGGATGGGGTTACTTACAATGCGCAAACTGGTGCCGGCTCGGTGGCTGTGGAGTTTGTGTGCACCAGTGTTACCAGCGGAAGCGGACAAGTGGGCGGCTTATCGCCAGCGTTGATTCAATCATCGAATCCTCACATGAAATACATTGACCTTGCTAAGCGGGGTTATGTGGTGTTGGATTTGAATCAGCAGCGCACACAGGGCGATTGGCGCCATGTGTCAAACATTACGGCAAAACCTTTCACCACTTCAGTTTCGGCATCGTGGCAGGTGAATCATGAAGAAAGATTTTTGCGCCTTTCCACCTCGGCATTGCCCACACGCAGCGGCATGCCTGCTTTGGCTCCGGGGATTAGCACTTCGGTGAATGAAGTGAAAAGCAACATTATTTCGCTGATGTGTTATCCGAACCCATTTGCGAAGGAAGTTCAGGTGCAGTATTACTTGCTGGAGGAGGGCAACACCGTTGCCACCGTGTTTGACAAACGCGGCAGAAAGGTTTTTGAACAGCCTTTGCCCGGCACCGGCATTGGCTTACACGAGGTAAGCTTGCAGTTGGATAAACTCAGTAAGGGCAATTATTTCCTGCAAATTGCCACTCCTAAGGGAACCACCACCAAGGAGTTGTTTAAGGTGGAGTAGGAAGTTATTTACTGATTAACTAGCGGTATTCGCGGGTCGTATTTTCATCCATTAGCTACGCCCTCATCAACACTTGCAAAGTGGTGCGCGAGAGTTGGCGCAGCAGGATGTCGGTTCCGTTGGTGAGTTTGTTTACAATACCTTCGTTGTAGTGCCGGATGGTGAGCAGCGTTAGGTTTTCGATTCGGGTGATGGAGAAATCGTTGCTTAGTTCTTCCACCACATTGTCAATTTTTTCGCGTTTGAAATCCACTACCACGCTGAAGCTGATGGCTTGGTTTTGCATCATGTTTACGCGCAGGCGATGTTCGGCAAATTTGGTGAATAGGATGCTGAGGTGGTCTTCGGCAATGAAAGAGAAATCTTTTACGGTGAAGGACAGGAGTACTTGTTGTTTCTTTTTGATGATTACTGCCGGCAGGAAGTTGGTGTTTGCATTGGCGCTGATTACGGAGCCGCGCTTGCCGGAGTTGACAAACGAGCGTACTTCGAGCGGGATGTTTTTGTTTTGAATGGGCTTGATGGTTTTGGGGTGGATAACGCTTGCACCGTAGTAGGTCATTTCGATGGCTTCGTGGTAGGAGAGTTCGCTGATGAACTGTGCCTCGGGGAATTCCTTGGGGTCGGCATTCATGATACCTTCCACATCTTTCCACACGGTCATGCGCTCGGCATTGAGCGCATAGCTGAAAATTGCGGCAGTGTAGTCGGAACCTTCGCGACCGAGTGTGGTGGTGAAATCTTCGGGTGTGCAGCCAACAAAACCCTGAGTGATGATGATGCCTTGTTTGCAGAGGGGCAGCACTTTTTCGGGAATTGCTTTTTCAGTTTTGCGCCAGTCAATTCGCCCTTCGGTGTAGGCATTATCTGTGAATACACATTCTTTGGCATCGAGCAATGTGTTTTGAACGCCTTCGTTGTTTGCAAAGTGGCTAACGATGGTGGTGGATATATACTCACCGATGCTCACCACCTGGTCGTAAATAAAGTTGTAGTGCCGCGAGTGGTTGTTTATCAAAAACTCGCGTGTTTTTTCAATGATTTGCCGCACTGCATTTTTGGCATCATTGCCTTTTTCTGCAAACAAATCGTTGATGATGGTTTCGTGCATTTCAAAAACCTTTTCAAGTAGGCTTTGCCATGCATCGTCACCTGCATAGTAGGCGTTGATTACGGCTTCTAAGGCGTTGGTGGTTTTGCCCATTGCCGAAATGACCACCACTTTATCGAAGCCATGATTTGCTTTTAAAATTTGCACCACGTTGCGCACTGCTGCGGCATCTTTCACCGATGCACCTCCGAATTTGTAAACGTTCATTGCCTTATGAATTATGATTTCTAATTTCTGACTTCTGTTTTCTGATTTCTGCTGTTGTATGCTGCAATTTCTTCTTTGCTCATGCGGCAGTTAACCCATTCGGGGTCGAGTTCGGCACCAACTTTTTTGTAGAAATTAATTGCAGGCTCGTTCCACTCCAACACTTGCCAGCGAATTTGGTTTGCGCCTTTCAGCTCGGCTTCGCGCAGCACATGGTCAATGAGCATTTTGCCAATGCCTGCCTTGCGCAGGCGTTCGGTTACCACGATGTCATCCAAGAAGAAAATTTTTCCTTTCCAAGTGGAGTAGGCGGTGTAATACAAAGCAAGCCCTACAATTTCGTTGTTTGTTTCGGCAACAAATGCGCTGAAAATGGCATTGGGTCCGAATCCGTCTTCCATCATCATGGCTTCGGTGTTGATGACTGCTTCGGGTGCGCGCTCATACTCAGCCAGTTCTTTTACCAAGCCGAGCATGGCTGCAACATCTTCTTTCTGCGCTTTGCGAATGTTGATTTGCATAAAGTTCAATCCAAAAAAAATCCCCTGAAAAAAATTCAGAGGACTTTGTTGCGGGGACAGGACTCGAACCTGTGACCTTTGGGTTATGAGCCCAACGAGCTACCAACTGCTCCACCCCGCGATGTTTGTTGTGCTTTTTGAAAGCGGCTGCAAATATAGCTTTTTACAATTCCTTTACAACTGAATTATTGCCAATGAATGGGTTAGCTCGTTCAAATAACTATTTTTGTGAGCAATGAGCGTTGACGAAAACCTGCTGAAAAAAATTGAAGCGAGCTTAGACACCATGCGACCTTACCTGCAGGATGATGGGGGAAATGTGGAGGTGGTGGAAGTTACGGATGACATGCAAGTGATTGTGAAACTTGTTGGCTCATGCAGCACCTGCCCGCAAAGTTTTATGACCATGAAAGCAGGAATTGAAACTGCCGTGAAGCAGGCAGTGCCGGAAGTGAAATCGGTGATTGCCATCAACGCAAAACCCGCTGTGGAGGAATTGGAGGAATGACAAAGCAGGAGCTATTCAATCAGATTGTTGCCAAGAAAAGCTTTTTGTGTGTTGGGTTAGACACTGACCCAATGCTGATTCCGCGCTTTTTTATGGATTACCCCGACCCGATGTTTGAGTTCAATAAGCAAATTATTGACGCCACGCATGACCTTGCAATAGCCTATAAGCCGAACATCGCTTTTTATGAAGCAGAAGGTGTGCAGGGATGGAAAAGCCTGCAAAGGACGATTGATTATTTATCCCACAAATATCCCGAGTGCTTTACCATTGCCGATGCCAAGCGAGGCGACATTGGCAACACTTCAAAAAAATATGCAGCTGCATTTTTCAGGCAAATGAATTTTGATGCGGTAACGGTGGCGCCATACATGGGCAGCGATTCGGTTTTGCCATTTCTTGAGTTTGAAAATAAGTGGGTGATTCTTTTGGGATTAACTTCAAACAAAGGCAGCGCTGATTTTCAGTTTTTGGAAAGCACAGGAAAGCCGCTGTTTGAAACCGTGATGACTAAAGCGCAGCAATGGGGCAGCAGCGAGCAACTGATGTTTGTTACAGGAGCCACACATCCCGAAGCATTTAAAAAGCTGCGCGCCACGGCAGAAGATTATTTTTTTCTTGTTCCGGGTGTTGGCGCGCAAGGTGGCAGGGTGGAAGATGTTTGCACATCGGGTATGAATGCAAGCGGTGGTTTAATCATCAATTCCACAAGGCAAATTATTTATGCTTCGGAAGGAAATGATTTTGCAGAAAAGGCAAGAGCGGCTGCTTTAAACACTGTGGCTGAAATGAAACCTTTTGTGGCACAACTACTTTCATGATTTATTTTTCACTTTTACATTCACAAAATTCAGCAATAAGCATTTTTAGAACTTAAATTATATTAGAATAAGGACATTCAACTTGCTCGCTTAAATTCAAATTGTACACAAATGAAACAAACCAACATGAACACTATTGCTGCTGCAATTTTACTTTCTGTTTTCGCTTTCAGCGCAAATGCACAAAAGGGAAAAGCAACTGAAACATCATTAACCACATCGCCTGCCAGCCCTTCAAACAGTATGTTTGATGTGCAAATGGCTGCATACCGAAACGCCATGAATTACTACGACATTCAGGCTGCATCGGTGGCTTTGTATGTGGCTTTGGCGCTTAATCCTCAGCGCACCGACCTGAACGATTCGTTAGCTTACTTGTACTTTGCAGGCGAGCGATTTGGGCAGGCATACTTGATAGGTGAGGAAATTTTGAAGCGCGACAGCAAGCGCAATGATATTCGTGAGATTGTGGCGGTGTCGAAGCAATCGTTGAATATGGTGAAAGAAGCATTGGTGGATTATGAAGCTTTGTATGCAGCAACAAATGATTTGCAATATCTGTATCAAATGGCAACCATACAGTATCAGCTAAAACGCTTTGGCGAGTGCTTGGCATCACTGGATAAAATTATTGCCGACCCTGCTGCTGCGCAGCAAAAAGTTAGTTTGAGAATTCAGGAAGGTGGCTCGCAAAATGTAGTTATGAAAGCTGCAGCACACAACATAAAAGGAATTTGCGCCATGGAAGTGAGCCAGAATGATGCAGCTCTTGAGCAGTTCAACAAAGCGGTTGAAATTTTTCCGGAGTTTGTGCTGGCAAAAAACAATTTGAATTTTTTGAAGCAGCAAATGGCACAAGGTGCAGGCAAAGGAACCGGCACACAGCCTGCTGCACCAAGTCAGAAAAAATAGCTTCTAACTTTTTACCGGTGATGCGATTCTTATTTCAGAAAAGCTTTTTTCAAAGTCTTTCTTTCGCTCTTTTGAAACAGCAAAAATGTTGTTGTCAATTAGGGTAATGAGGGATTCGAATCGGTTGTATTTGCTTACGAAGTTCAGGTTTACAATATGCGAGCGATGGATGCGGAAGAAGTTTTTTCGTTTGCTTAGAAAGTCTTCAAAGAACTTAATCTTTCTGCTTACCAACACTTTTGAGCCATTGCCGAGTAAAACATAGCTGTAAGCACCATCGGCTTCCACTGCAACAATTTCATTCAGCTCCACAAAAATTACCCCATCGCTAACAGGCAGTGCAATTCTTGAAAAATCGTCAGCGTGCATGTTTTGTTCAAGTAACTTTAAACGCTGATGCATGGATTTGCCGTTCAGTTTTTCTTTTGTTTTTCTGATGGCATCGGCAAGTTTTTCTGCCTGCAAAGGTTTCAGCAAATAGTCAACTGCCGAAAGTTCAAAGGCATTCACAGCATACTCGCTGTAGGCAGTTACAAAAACCACCTCAAAATTCACTTCATCGAAAAACCTGAAAAGGTCTAAGCCGCTGAATTCAGGCATTTCAATGTCGAGGAAAACAAGGTCGGGATTCAGGTTTTTGATTTCCAGCACTGCTTCGGGCACTTTTGCGCATTCGCGCAGCACTTCCACCTCGGGGAAACCGGTAGCAAGCATATTGTGCAAAATCCTGCGCGCGTGCACTTCATCATCCACAATAATTGCCTTGAGTTTGCTCATGGTTTATTCTTCCGCCAGGGTCCAAACTGTGGTTCTGCCAAATGCGGGAATGCCAATGTAGCCGCGCACATCCACAATGGAGCCTTTGAGTGTCATTTTGCAAGAGTAGGTTTTTCCGTTTTTGGGGTCGTAGATGGTTCCGCCAACAAACTCAGTGTCGCTTTTTTTGGTGAAATTTTTGATGATTACAGCGCCTATTAATGGCTTCTTTGCCAATTCGGGGTCGGGGTTTTTGTCATCAATTTTGGGTTTACCGTTTTGGGTAGGTTCTTTGAGCCAAATAATTTTTCCGTGATACAAATCTCCTTGTTTGTAAATCTGAATTTTGCCGTCTTTTTCCTGATTGAACCATGTGCTTTCAATGCCCGGGTCGGTGGCGTTTGCAACTGTGGCGATGGCAATTAAAATAGCTGTTACAAATGTTTTCATTGTTATGAATTTTGGTGGATAGAAATAGATTTTATGAAATGAACATGCAATACAATTAAACAGATAGCAGCATCATAGTTGACAGATTATTTTTTAGTTAACAATTAAACAGGTTATGTAATCTTCCCGAGCTAATTTTTCCTCAACAGCAACAAAAGTAAAGCATAGAAAGCAATTTTGTAAAATCTGAAGAGCGTAAGGATGTTGCTAAATGATTTTAGAGTTTATGATACCTGTGGCGTTTTTGCATTGCTGATGGCAAGCTGCCGCACCAATTCGGTTTGCGCGTTTTCCATTTTTCTGATTTTGAAATAAAGCAATGCGTGTGTGAAGAAAAATGCAATTACACAGAGATAAAGAATTAAGTCGGTTCCGCGCCCCACACCAACCATGTTTGCAATGCGTGTGGTGGCATCGGGGTTGAACACAAAGAACACCCCGACTAATGCAACGCCAATCAGGAAAAAGCGATAAAAACTTTTTTGCTTGAATCCGGAAAGAATCAGCAGCGCGGCAATCAATAGCGGAACAACAAGGATGTATTTTATCATGCGGCTATAAAAACGGTTTAAACATTTCCATCACCTTCGCACCCTCGCGCACAAAAACCGGAAACTCATCATAGGTGAAATCCATGTTAGTGGTTGTTCCGCCATCAAATACTTTTGATTCGTCAAACAAATAAACCCAACGCCCTTCAGCAGGGAAATTAATTTCAATGCTGTTAGCCGGAAATTTCATGATGGGCGTAACAAACACATCCTTGCCCAACAAGTAGCGATAGGTTGTTCTATCTAAGAAGCGATACATGGATTTTTTCTGCTTCCAAAGGCTATCGGCTGTTGATTGCAGGTAAGGAATCATGGCGTGGTGCAGTTTGGTGAACTTGCGGTAAACGCGCTCGGCATCTGCGCTGAACATCCACGGGCGATGTTCGCCACCGCCACCGTTTTCCATAATGGAGCAAAATGCGCCAAACTGTGCCCATCGCACCAATATGTCTTCGCTTCTTCCGCGTGGTCCATATATGGCGTTATCTTCACGGTAGCCTCCTATGTCGGAGCCAAAAGACAAGTAGCCCATTTCAGCGCTTAAATACATATTGTCAATTGCCACCCGCAAACCTTTGTAGTCGGGGTCTTGGTCGCCAACCCAACCTGCCCAACAAGTGAAAACATCATCAAAAGAAAAGTTGATGGCGTTGGCTGGGCTTACACCTAAAATTCCATAGTAAGTGTCAATCGGGCGAGTGGTGTTTACCCTGTCAATACCAAGTTTTTCGCGTGTGTAATCGTGAAAAAAGGCATAGTACTTTCTGGAAAAGTCAACTCTGCTTGGTGCGGCTCCCAGTCCGCGCGAGTAGCCGCCCGTTACCACAAAATCTGTGCCGTCCACTTTCCATCCGTCAATGCCGATGGCAAGCAGCGAGTCCACATATTTTTTTAGCCAGTTCACAGCTTCGGGGTTGTAAAAGTCAATGGGGCTGCCGTTGCCTTTCCACCATTTTCTAACCAAAGGGGTGGTGTCGGTGGCGCTGTTGGTAATCAGGTAGCCTTTGGCAACTGCTTCGTCATACATTGGCTGAACATCAGTGTTTATTACTCCTGTTATCCAAACAAAAACCCTTACATCCCGGCTGTGGAAGTAATCAATCATGGCTTTGGGGTTTGGGTAAAGGGTTTTATCCCACGAGTAGGTGTTGTAGCCGGTTTCCCAAGGGCTATCAATAATGATGGCGCCCACAGGGATGTCGCGTGCCAAATAGTCGTCCACCAACTGCTGAGCCGATTGCTGTGTGCTTTCATCTTCCCACACCCAGTGCCTGAAAATCCATTCGGGCCATGGCGTGGTTTGTGCGGTTTTGATATCGGATGTAAGCGGTTTGAATTTGTCCTTTGCGCAGGATGAAATGCCAAGCGCAAAGAGCAGCAAGAACAGATGTTGAAACTTCATTAAGTACGTTTTGATGAAGTGAAAATAATTCATTACTTGAATTGAAGGAATAAGAGTGTGCAAGGTATTTCAGAACTATATGTTGTTGCCGCATTGTTAACAATAGGGTAACTCAGTTTCATTTCACTTTCTTCTACATTTGCCTCAAACATAATTTTAGTATGAATAAATTTTTACTAACGCTTGCAGCATCTGTTTTCATTTTAAGTGCAACAACAGCGCAAAATTGTTCTTCCATTTTTATTTCGGAATACATTGAGGGATGGAGCAACAACAAGGCATTGGAAATTTACAACCCAACCGACCAACCTGTGGACATGAGCAATTACCAGCTTCACCGCTGGAACAATGGCACTGCCATCTATGACCCGAATTACACCTTGGTTTTAAGCGGAACCATTCCCCCGAAAGGTGTGATTGTTTATGTGCGCGACTCTTCGCAAGGTGGTGTTTGGAATCAACTGAAAGCTAAAGCTGATGTTTACCTGACCCCAAGTTGCGACCTAAACAGCACCGATCGCACATTTTGTTTCAATGGCAATGACGCACTCACTTTGGAACTAAAAAACCGAACGGTTATTGACGGACTCGGCTACATTGGCGATGACCCGGGGAACCCCACTGCCGGTGGTGGTTGGAATGATGTTCCGCCAGCATTTCAAGCAGCTGATTCAACCGAGTTTGCCTGGACTACCAACAAAGGATTGGTTAGAAAATATAGTGTGCAAAAGGGTAGCATTCCGCCAAGCAAGCCTGCAAGCCAACCTGCATGGAATGTTTCGTTGGAGTGGGATAGTTTTGCTGTGAATCGTTTTGACAGCTTGGGTTTTCACCGTTGCGCATGCAACGAGCAAACAGGAATAAAAGCCGCAGTGTTTGCAAAATTTGAGTTGTATCCGAATCCTACATCAAGTTTCTTGTTTGTGAGTGCCGAAGAAGAAATTGCCGAAGTGTTGGTAACCGACCTTCAGGGTAAGGTTGCTATTCGGAGAAAATACTTCCAAAACAACATCGAGTTAAACCTGCGCGATGCCGAATTAAACGATGGTTTATATTTGGTTAAGGTGCGCACTGCACAAAACAAAACCGCATCAAAGGTTGTGCAGTTGGTGAAGTAGTTTGCGAATTGGGTTTTGCATCTTAATTCTTTTTAGACCTTTGTTGCTCAAACCCATTTCATGAGCGTTCACAAAGAAATCAAGAGAATTACCACCAACACACTGTTGGAGTTCAAGCACGAGAAAGTAAAAATTGCCATGCTAACGGCATACGATTTCAGCATGGCGCGCATCATTGACGCTGCGGGCATTGATGTGATTTTGGTGGGCGATTCGGCAAGTAATGTGATGGCAGGACACGAAACCACTTTGCCCATCACATTAGACCAAATGATTTACCATGCAAGCAGTGTGGTGCGTGGTGTGAAGCGCGCTTTGGTGGTGGTTGACCTTCCATTTGGGAACTATCAGGGAAATTCGAGGCTTGCATTGGAAAGTGCCATCAGAATTATGAAAGAAGCCGGTGCGCATGCTGTGAAACTTGAAGGAGGCGCTGAAATTCGGGAAAGCATTGAGCGTATTTTAACTGCCGGCATCCCGGTGATGGGGCATCTGGGTTTAACGCCCCAAAGCATTTACAAATTTGGAACCTACACGGTGCGTGCGAAGGAAGAAGCCGAAGCACAAAAACTTTTAGAAGATGCATACCTGCTCGATAAAATTGGGTGCTTTGGATTAGTGTTGGAAAAAATTCCGGCTGCACTTGCCGAGAAGGTAACACAAAGTATTTCCATCCCAACTATTGGCATTGGGGCCGGAAACGGCACTGACGGACAAGTGTTGGTAAGCCACGATATGCTTGGCATCACCAAAGAGTTTAAGCCGCGTTTTCTGCGCAGGTACTTGAACTTGTTTGACGATATTCAAAACGCTGTTGGGCAATATGTGGCTGATGTGAAATCGCGGAGTTTTCCGAGTAATGATGAACAGTATTAGCAATCGTTAAAACCATTGCCAAAATTAGTTAGCGGTGAAATTTTTTGTTTTGTCAGCCGTTAAATTTGGTGCATTGTTTCACTAAAATTTTTGGTTTATGGTAAACTTCATCAAATCAACCATCGTTTCTATTGTTGTGATATTGGGACTTTCGTTGTTTGTAAGCGCCATGGCGAAACCCAAAAGTGAACAACTGAAATTTACCAGCAGCACGGTTTGCGGCATGTGTAAATCAAGCATTGAAAAAACATTGCAAAAAATTGATGGCGTTTTGGCATCGTTAGTCAATTTAAACTCAGGTAAAATCAGTGTGAAGTTTGACCCCTCAAAAACCAATGCAGAAGCCATCAAAGCCGAAGTACTGAGGAGCGGCTACTTTTTCAATGAAACACCACCCACCAAAGAAGCATTTGACAAATTGCCAGAATGCTGCAAGGCAAAAAACAAGCACTGACTTAGTGCTTGAAGTGCCTTACCCCGGTAAACACCATAGCCTGCCCTGCTGCGTTTGCCGCCTCAATGGAATCTTTATCCTTGATGCTGCCACCCGGTTGCGCAATGGCTTTGATGCCATTTTCTGCTGCAATGTTCACGCAATCAGGGAAAGGGAAAAACGCATCGCTTGCCATCACAGCCCCTTGCAAATCGAACCCGAATTCCTTTGCTTTTCTAACTGCATTTTGAAGGGCATCCACACGCGAAGTTTGCCCGCAGTTGCTGCCAACGAGTTGTTTGTTTTTTACTAATGCTATGCCGTTGCTTTTTAAATGCTTCACTGCAACAACGGCAAATTCAAGGTCGGCAATTTCACTGGCAGAAGGGGCTTTTTCAGTTACTACTTTAAATGAATCTTGTTTTTCAGCAGTGTTGTCGGCATCCTGCACCAACACCCCGTTCAGCAGGTTTTTGAACATTTTTTTTGCAGGAGTGTGCTGCAATGTTTTCAGTAGAATGCGGTTCTTTTTGCTTTTCAAAATTTCAAGCGCCTCCGGCTCGTAAGCAGGTGCGGCAAGCACTTCAAAAAACAATTCGTTCATTGCAGTGGCAGTAGGCACGTCCACCGTTTTGTTCACTGCAATCACACCACCGAAAGCCGAAGTGGTGTCGCAATCAAAAGCAGCTTTGTAAGCTTCGGAAATGGTTGCGCGCGAAGCCAGCCCACAGCTGTTGGTGTGTTTGATGATGGCACATGTAGGCTCCGAAAACTCAGCCACTAAATTTAAGGCTGCATCCACATCCACTAAGTTGTTATAGGAAAGTTCCTTTCCGTTCAGTGTTTCAAATTGCTCGTTCAGCTTTCCAAAAAAGTAGCCTTTTTGGTGAGGGTTTTCACCATATCGCAGTGTTTTCACTTCTTCTTCGCTTTGCTTGAAAACATCAAAACCTTCGGTGAGGTTGAAGTATTCAAAAATGCGGGTGTCGTAGTGCGATGAAATGTGGAACGCGTATGCTGCAAAGCGTTTGCGGTCGGCAAGGTCGGTGGCGTTTTGTTTGGCTTGCAAGATGTCTAGCAACTGCTGATATTGTTTTTTGGAGGAAATAATCACAGTGTCGCTGAAATTTTTGGCTGCAGCGCGAATGAGCGAAATGCCTCCGATGTCAATTTTTTCAATGATTTCCTGTTCGCTTTTTCCGGCAGCAACAGTTTCTTCAAAAGGATATAAATCCACAATCACCAAGTCAATTTCAGGAATAGCATATTCTTGAAGTTGGGCAATGTCATTCGGTTCATTTCTTCTGGCTAAAATTCCACCAAAAACCTTTGGGTGCAAGGTTTTCACTCTTCCGCCCAAAATGCTCGGATAATCGGTAAGTTCCTCAACCGGAACAACTTTTACTCCCAGGCTTTCAATAAAACTTTGTGTTCCTCCGGTGCTGTAAATGGTAACATCTTGCGATGCCAGATATTTCACCAGCGCATCTAAACCATCTTTGTAATAAACTGAAATGAGTGCACGCTTAATTTGCTTCAACATTGAAAAATTTTTGCGCGAACTTAAATCTACGGTGCAAATATCGGGTTGCAGAATATAAACATTGTTGGCTACCGCAACAATAACTTAGCAGTGTTGTTGCTTCTTCATAATCTTGCAGTGTGGATTCCTTTAAAGCCGTAAAGTCAAATTTTTTCAGCTCGTTGGTTACCTCCGAAAACGGGTATCAATCGCCTATGGTGATTGCCGGACCTTGCAGTGCGGAAACCGAACAGCAAGTTTTTGACACCGTGAAACAAATCACCGAGCGCACCGGGCGCGTAAGCATGATTCGTGCGGGTATTTGGAAACCGCGAACCCGCCCCAATACATTCGAGGGTGTGGGTCCGGTGGGCTTGCCGTGGGTGGTTAATGCCGGAAAAACTTTCGGGCTGCCGGTGTGTGTGGAAGTGGCGAATCCGCTGCATGTGGAGTTGTGTTTGAAAATGGGCATTGATGTGCTTTGGATTGGCGCACGCACAACGGTTTCGCCATTCATCATTCAGGAAATTGCCGAGAGTTTGAAAGGTGTTGACATTCCGCTGATGGTGAAAAACCCCGTGAATCCTGATTTGGATTTGTGGCTTGGTGCGGTGGAGCGATTCAGGAATGTGGGGATTGAAAAAATTGCAGTTATCCATCGCGGTTTTTCCACTTACGAAAAAACCATTTACCGCAATCCGCCCATGTGGGAAATACCCATTGAGTTGCGCAGAAGGCATCCAGAAATTCCGGTGATTGTTGACCCATCGCACATGGGTGGAGCACGCGAGTTGATAAAGCCACTATCGCAGCAGGCAATGGATATGGGTTTTGATGGATTGATGATTGAAACGCACCACAACCCCGACATGGCATGGAGCGATGCCAAGCAGCAACTAACCCCCGATGCACTTGCCAATGTTTTGAGTGCGCTGGTGGTGCGCCAACCCAATGTAATGCAAGATGAATATGCGCCACTTTCGGAGTTGCGCGCAAGGGTTGACAGAATTGATGATTACATCATTGAATTGATGGGTGAGCGCATGGGCATCAGTGAAGAAATAGGGAAGTTTAAAAAAGAGCATCGTTTGGCAATTCACCAGGCTTCGCGCTGGAGCCACATTGTGGGCAGGGCTTTACAAAAAGGAAAAAACACTAACCTCAGTGAAGATTTTATTTTGAAGGTTTTTCAGCAAATCCACAATGAAAGCATCAGGCACCAGAGCCTGAAACTGAATCAAAACGGAAATCATACTGTTGAATAGACAATAAGTTTTGTGCTGTTTATTGCGATGATGCACAACAGTTTACTTATACCATTTTTGCGGCATTCAAAAAAACTTTATGAAACTAAAATTTACGCTGATTATGCTGCTGGCTACTACAGCAGTTTTTTCGCAAGGTAAAGCCCGCTACATTGAGGATGACAAGGGAAACAAAATTCTGATTAACAAAGACACCACCTGGCGATTTGCCGGTTTCATTGGGCTAAGTGGTTCGCAGGCGGCATATTACCAATGGGTGCCGGGCAACCAATTTGCACTGAGTATCAACTTTAATGCGTTTGCTTATGCCAACTACTCAAAGGGCAAGTGGAAATGGGACAATAATCTTGATGCGAAGTATGGTGTGGTAGCTTTGGGCAGATACAGAAGTGTGCCTGACCGCAGATACCCTTTTAAGAAAAGCGATGACCTGTTTCAACTCAATTCGGCAGCAGGCTATAACCTTACCAAAAGTGTTTACCTTACCTTACTACTTAACTTTAAAACACAGTTTGGTGGCGGCTATGTTTACAAAGTGGATTCCACCGGACGGGAGTATTCCAAAACACTTACCTCAAATTTCATGGCTCCTGCTTTCATGAAAATTGGTCCGGGTATCACTTACAAACCTGTTGATTATTTCACCTTGTTTTTCTCACCCATTGCTGCCGATTTCACCTTTGTTGACCGCAGTGAAGTGCGCATTGCAAATGTTCCTGATGAAGACAGATTGCAACGTGTTGACGAGCGCGCTTTTGGAGTGCAGCAAGGAAAATCAGTTTTAGTGAGCGGTGGCGCTTATTTGAAGGTAAACTTCCAAAAGGACATTATTAAAAACGTGAACTACAAAACGCAGTTGGAGCTTTACTATGACTACACTTTCCCAAGCACCATTCAGGGCGATAGCGGCATAAGTGTGGTGAAAGACAGACGCATTGACAATGCAGCTTTGAGGCGCGAAGCCCGCCAGCAAGTGGATGTGGACTGGCAGAATGATGTGGTGTTTAAAGTGAATAAATTTATCAGCGCAACATTGTTTTGGCGTATTAAATATCGCTGGCGCGAGTTGGTGCCGGTGGATGACAACAAAGATGGTTTTCAGGACAGGGTGGATTTGCCTGATGGCACCACAGCCCCTCGCGTACGCAGAGGTGTGCAAATTGCCGAAGTATTCGGGTTGGGCTTCTCCTATAAATTCTAACTTTGCGCCATGAGTTTAGAAATTAACATCAACAACGATTTAAAAGCAGCAATGATTGCTAAGGATGAAGCCGCATTGCGAGGCATCAGGGCAATTAAAGCTGCTATTCTTTTAGCTAAAACTGAGAAGGGCGCAACCGGGGAACTTACTTCGGAAAAGGAAGTTGCGCTACTTCAAAAGTTAATAAAGCAACGCAAGGAAAGCATTGAAATATATGAGCGCGAAAACCGTGCCGAGCTTGCCGCAAAAGAAAAGGAAGAAGTGGCAGTGATTGAAAAATACCTGCCTGAAATGATGAGCGAGGACGAGGTGCGCGCTGTGGTTCAAAGCGCCATTGCTGCAACCGGAGCAACATCGCAAAAGGAAATGGGCAAAGTGATGGGTGTGGTTTCAAAGCAACTTGCCGGAAAGGCGGACAACAAAATGGTTGCCGATGTTGTGAAATCGCTTTTGGCTTAATTCATTTTTATAGATTTGCCCTCGCATTCGCAGGTCCTATAGCTCAGACGGTTAGAGCATCTGACTCATAATCAGAGGGTCCCTGGTTCGATCCCAGGTGGGACCACCACTTAAAGCCGCTTCAGCGGCTTTTTTCTTTTGCGGGCAATCTTCACCCATCTTTTCTATGTTTGCAGTGCTTTTCGGATAAGTATCTTTTTCATTTTTCTTGCCAGTTAAGCATTTATTTTTCATTCAAAATTTTTTCAAAATGCAGGCAGCGCCTAACACAGTGGTGAAAATCACTTATCAACTCCGAAACACTTCCGATGGACCGGTGGTGGATGAAGCAACACTCGAATCTCCTTTTTCTTTCCTTTTCGGGCATCAGAATGTGTTGCCGAAGTTTGAGGAAAACCTTTCGGGCAAAATTGCAGGCAATCAGTTTCATTTTGTGCTTTCGGCAGCCGAGGGTTATGGCGAGTTTGAAGAGGAGGGTGTGGTGCTGTTGAGCAAAGAAATGTTTGTTTATGAAGGCGAGGTGCAAGAAGACATTCTGGTGATTGGAAACATCATTCCATTGCAAGATCAAAACGGCAATCCTTTCCAGGGCAGAGTTGTGAATGTTGGCGAAAAAGATGTTACCGTTGATTTAAACCATCCGCTTGCAGGCAGAGAACTGCATTTTAGCGGAACAGTGGTGGAAGTGCGCGATGCACACCCCATTGAAATTGAACACGGGCACGTTCACGAAAACGGTGAGCATCACCACTGATTTCAATCTGTAAACTCTTTCTGCTTGGGTGCGTAGCGCTCGTGCACCGATGTGAATAATCTTTCCCAGCGAAGTTTGTTCAGCAGCGAAGCGTTGTAGTCAATGCTTAGCCAAATGAACCATGCCTTGCCCACAATGTGGTCTTCGGGAACGAAGCCCCAAAAGCGGCTGTCTTGCGAGTTGTGGCGATTGTCGCCCATCATCCAGTAATAATCAAACAAGAAAGTGTATTCAGCGGTTTCTTTACCATTGATGATGAACTTATCACCATTGCGTTCCACTGTGTTGTGCTCGTAGTTGCGGATGCATCTTTCATAAAAAGCAAAGGTGCTGTCGTTCAGCGGAATGGTTTTACCTGTTTGAGGAATTTCAATGGGACCGTAATTGTCAATATTAAAGTGCGAATAGGTTTTGCTGTTGGGGTAAAGATTCCAACCCATATCTTGTTCGGTGTCGTAGTGCCAGGGTTTCAGTAATTTCACGAAAGGATGTTTTTCAAAACGCTCGGCTTCGTGCTTACTCATCAAAATCACATAGTGCCCGGGCATTTCTAATTGTCCTCTTATTTCAATGCCGAAGTCTTTCATCTCTTCGGGCGAAAGGCTTTGATTCATGTTGGCAATCAGCAAATACGGAGTATTCAAGCCTTCGGGCTGATAAGCTGTTTTGTCATTGATATAGAGCACCCCCTCGCGCACTTCCAACTTATCACCGGGCACCCCAACACAGCGTTTGATGTAGTTTTCGCGTTTATCCACCGGGCGTGTAATAACATTGTACTGTTGCCAAACTGCATCTCTGCCCATTTGCCGCACAAGGTCATAGTAGGGCTGCGCACTTTCAAATTCTTTGGTAACGGTGTCGCCAGCCGGAAAGTTGAACACCACCATATCGTTTCTTTTTATTTTTTGAAACGAAGGCAGTTTCATGTATGGCAGCTTGATGATTTCAGAATAGGCATTGGTGCCAATGCCCGGAATGGTGTGGTGGAAAAACGGAATGGCAAGCGGAGTCATAGGCACCCGTGCGCCATAGTGCATTTTGCTCACAAAAAGGAAATCGCCAATCAGCAAAGTTTTTTCCATTGAACCTGTGGGAATGGTGTAGGCTTCAGCCACAAAAGTTCTGATGAGCCATGCTGCAACCACCGCAAAAACAATGGCGTCAGCCCATTCGCGCAATGCAGAGCGGTTGATGTTTGCACCACCGGGTCCCACCCAGTTTTGTGTGCTTGCGCCCAGCCAAATAAAATAGAACGGAGCAAACAACACTGCTGCCACATGTTCAAGGAACCCGTGCCTGTTGTAGCAGTTGCTCATTTCGGTGAGTTGCGATGCCACATAAAACAGGTTCACACCCGGAATAAAAAGCATGAACGTCCACCATTGGGGTTTATCAATCAGTTTTTGCCACTCGTTGCTGCAAAGCACCGGCACAAATGCCTTCCATGCTTCCAAGCCATGCTTTTTGAAAATCAGATATGCGCCAAGCCTGATGCCCAACATGTATGTAACAACTATCAGCAGGAAAATCATTTTCTGTGGTGATTTTGATTGAAGTGATTTGCGTTGCGAACAAACAAAAAATAAAACACAGAAAAGCAAAGCCGTGGCACACAAAAGGATTTTTTTGCTTTACACTTGCAGCCTGCTAACAAGGCATGCCTGATGATTTTTTTGGTGCACAGGCATGGTGTGGCAAATTGAATTTTATACGAACGAATGAAAAGATATTATCCGGTTGTAATTGTGGCGCTGATTCTTTTGCTCGACCAAGGGAGCAAATTATGGGTGAAAACCAACATGCTCATCGGGCAGGAATTTGTTATAGCCAACTGGTTTCGCATTCATTTCACCGAAAATGAAGGCATGGCATTCGGCATGGTGCTACCCGGCATTTACGGCAAAATTGCGCTCAGTGTTTTTCGGGTTTTTGCGGTTGGGTTTCTGATTTATTTAATCCGCAGCCTGATGTTGCAAAAAGCGCATTGGGGTTTCATCACAGCCATGAGCATGATTTTGGCGGGCGCGCTCGGCAACATTATTGACAGTGCCGTGTATGGTTTGATATTTTCCGAAAGCTACTATCAGGTAGCCAAACTTGTTCCATTTGGAACGGGCTATGCCGAGTTTATGAAAGGGCATGTGGTGGATATGTTTTTCTTTCCGCTGTTCAGTGGCTTTTTGCCGCAGTGGGTGCCTTTTTTCGGTGGGAAGTTTTTCACCTTTTTCGATGCGGTGTTCAACATAGCCGATGCAGCCATCACGGTGGGTGTTTTCATTATTCTGATTTTTCAGAAAAAGTTTTTTGCACCTAAGGCAGCAGCCCATGCCGAGCAGCAGCCTCAGGAAACTGCCATTGCGCCATAACTTTTATGGTGGTTGATGATACAACATTCCAACATACAGGTTGAGGGCTTTCAGAAATGGATGTTTGGCTTCGGGAAATGGATGTTGAGTTGACAGAAATGAAAATAGAGGTGGCAGAAACGGATGTTGACTTGGCAGAAACGAAAGTTGAGCTGACAGAAATGGATGTTGGGCTGACAGAAACGCAAGTTGACTTGACAGAAATGAAAATAGAGGTGACAGAAACGAAAGTTGACTTAACAGAAACGAAAATTGAGCTTTCCGAAATCAGTTTTAACCATTAAGAAACTCAGCGACCCACGGATAATACCGTTGGCACATCCGTAACAGTCCAATTACATAGTACTAAAAGGCTATTGCTACGGCATTATGCAAGAAAACTTTGGACTATTTCATAAGTGCATTTCGTATAACACGCTGCGATAGGCAGCGTGCATCGGTGCGCGGCTTTTGGTTATAGCGCAAGCATTAGTATAAAATCAATGCGAAACTGCATTACCCGTGAACCGACTTGTGCTTGTTGGCTTTGATTTTCCGGTAGCCATAAGCCCCGGCTGCAATCACAAGCGCTATTGCTCCGCCATCAATGGGCACTGCTGCTGCCGGAGGGTTTGAGCCTTGCCCGGGTTGCCCGCTTGGCGGAATCTGCGCAAAGGCAGCACAACTGATAAAAAGTGTGGCTGCAATAAGAAAGCATTTATGATTCATTTGTTGATGCTGTTACTGATTTAATTAGCGTTTAATAATGCGCTGTGTGTGTTGTTTGGTTCCATCTAAACTTAAATGATACACTCCTGCTGCCAGGTCGCTGATGTCTATGAGCAGGTGTGAGGCATTGTTGCCACTCACCGTTTTCATTAGCCTGCCTAAAGCATCGAACAACTCCACCTTTGAAGGCGTGTAATCACCCCGAATTTGAATGTTCAGCAACCCGATTGTGGGGTTGGGAAACAAAATTAGGGATGAAGGACGAGGGTCGGGGGACAATATGCCGCTAACGGTGGTTTCTGCTTTGTTGAAGTGCAGTACAAAACGTTCATTGTCATCGCCAATCGTTTTGGTGAAATGGTATTGAAAACTGTCGGACACGGCAGTGAAGGTGTTCAGCTTTTTATCTTCTAAAGCAACAGTGATGTCGGCACCGATGAGGGAACTTACCTCGGTGAAGGTGAGGGAGAGGTTGCCCGGCTGTGCACTGTGAAAGCCCATTGGCACCGATTTGCTTTCGCCCGGTTGCAGGGGTTCATAGGCATTATAGCTCAATTTCTCGCCTGCTGCACGGGTGTAAAGTTGCGGAATGCTCCAGCTGCTTTGCAGGCGGTTGGCATCAAAAGCGGGGTCGAAACCATCGGTGGCATTGGGGTAGAAGTACACCATAGTTTGGTCGGCTTGGGCGCCATTGCTCAACGTTATATTCACGAAATGCTGCCGTGGATGGGCTTTGTAGAAAGTGGATGCGTGCACTCCGCGCATGGCGTTGGTGAAGGTGAAAGTTGCCGTGCCGCCCTCGGTGGTTTTGCGCACCTGAAAGCCCTGCCCCACAGCAATGTTTGCGGTGGTGAGGGGGTCAACAGCCACCCAGTTGCCGGTGAAGTTTCCGGTGGGTTGCCAAAAGTGTATTTGCGCATCAAAGCCCATTCCGATGAGGTCGGCAGCGGTGAGCTGAACGGGGCTGGGGTATGGGTTGGCAAGCAGATGCCAGCCGCGGGTGGAAGTTCCGCCACCGGGCAAGCCTACGGTGCCTACGGTGCGGGTTAAGCCCGAATAGGAAACATCATCGTTGTTCACCGTGCCGGTGAAGTTGAGGGTTTGCCCTGCGGTGGTGTTCATGGAATAGCCTCTGCCATTGGTGAGGATGCCGGATGATTTAACATGCCAGAGCGAATGAGAGCAGTTGTCAATTAAAGTAGCGCTTTCGCGCAGTTCCTGAATGTTGCCGAAAGGCGAAGTGGGTGAAATGGAATCGGGGTTGCAGTTGCCCGCAATAGGCTGTAATTGAGCGCCATTGGTTCCGGTGGGGGTGATGCCAAAACCGTTCACGCTGCGGTTGTTGATGGGCGATCCGATGAAGCGGAAGCCATTGTGTGCGGGAATGGTGCGCCTTACGCTGAAGGTGCCGCTTCCTGCCAATGTGGAGCCGGTGGTTTGCACCAATGCGCCTCCGCCTTGCACCGTGATGGTGCCGCTGTTGGTGAGCAAGCCCTGCACGGTAAGATTCTGCCCAATGGGTATGTTGAGGCTTGCGCCCGCATCCACGCGCAGCTCTCTCAGTTGCACATCTACATCCATTTCGGGGTAGCGAGGTCTGCCGCTGCGGATGCGCACATTGGCGGGCGCCACAGGCAGGGTGCTGTCAGCCCAATTTAGGGGGTCGCTCCACTGGGTGGAAACTGCGCCTTCCCAACTGTAGGTAGGCACAGAAACTAACGGATTGATACCATTTTTAGAGCCAAAGGTGAAGAGGCCGAAATCGGTAACCTCATGTATGGTAATGCTGCCTTTATTGACATTGCCCGTGGATACTCTATCGCCCGGCAGCAACTGCCAGGTGGTTCCGTTGAACCAAGCCACTGCGAGTTCTGCGGTGTCTATGGTCAGGATGCCGCTGTGGTTGCCATCTTCAAAATAAAGGGTGATGGCTGCCGGGTTGCTGCCGCTGAGGCGGTTGATTGCCCAGTATTCCACACTGCTGATGTGGCTTAGGGAGCCATCGGTGGTGGTGTTTACATAAGGGCCGGTAAAATACTCTGCACTAAAGATGGTTACAGAGTCTTCACTTTTTTGAATACCGCAAGGACCATAGCGGCCATCTTTGCCTGTAGGTATTTTATCTGTTACAAACAACGATTTAATAGTACTTGTACCCGAACTCTCCGAATACCTCAACACCGGACCATTCACGTGGCTTTGCGGGCTGGCATCTACCAGAGTGAAGCCGGTGTTCACAATGAAAGGTGCACCGTTTTGAGGGGTAACCAATCCGTTTTTGAAATCGAGTTCTGAACGTACCACAACCGTATCTGTTACCACAAAACCCTTAGGATTATCAAATGTAAGGCGGTCAATAATCTGCCCTCCTAATTCGGCAGCCCCCTCCTTCTCTTTCATCACCACATGGCCCCCACCATCAGATGTGATAGCGCCTTTGCCACGGATGTCGCCCAAAACTATCAAACTGTGATTGCCTACATTATCCAGGCTACCCCTCCAAGTGGCGGGATAGATGACGGTTTCTGTAGTCCGTGTTTGGTCTAAAACAAACTTATTAAGTGCCGTATCGGCAATGGTAACTCTTTTACCGGGCATAGGCACCTGATTGTTTTTCCAGTTGTTGGGGTTGTTCCACATCGTGTCAATGCTGCCGGTCCACACAAAGGGGAGCATGGTGGCTAAGGGGTTAATGCCATTGATGGAGCCGAAAGTGAAAAAGCCGAATTGGTTCTGGTTTTCTACGCCAACCCTGCCAATGGTTGCATTGCCACTCACTCTTTTCTTTCCGGCAGGTCTCACCCAATTTGTTCCACCAAAACGCACTACCACCAAATCGGCAGTATCTACCAAAGCTATACCACTGTAATCACCATCGCGATAGCTGAGGTCAATGTTGGCTTTGCCCAAGCCCGCTACGCGGTCTATTTTCCAGTATTCCTGCTGGCTCATGCGGTCGAGGCCGCTGCCTACGTTGTTGTTGCCAAAGTTGCCATCAAAATATTCTACCACAAAGGTGGTGGGTATGCTGTCTAATTTCTCTAAACGCACAGGCGCATACCGGCCCCCTATCTTGCCCGTGGGCGCTTCTTTTAAATGGCCGTCCATTTCGTCAAAGGTCATATGGCCCAGCACCAGTGCTTCGAAGAGGGCGTTGGCGTTGCCGAGATAGCCCTGTATGGTGGGGTTGGTGGTGGCTTCGGTAAGGATGGTGCTGGTGCCTGAGCCTTCGCTAAGCCTCAAAGGTCCTGATATGAAGGCTGAGCTTTTGCCACCGGCTATCAAAGCATCATTGAGATTGAGCATTTTGCCGTTGTCGGTTTCTACTATTCCGCTGGTGAGGTAGGCTAATTTCTGCACTTCCAGATCGCCATCGCTTAGCTCAAAGCCGCGGAAGTTGTTGAACTCTATGTTGCTCACTTTTACACCATCGAGCTGTGCTTTGCTGTTTTTGCCCGATATGATTACCCTGCCCCAATCGGTGCTCAGTATTTCTCCTCTGCCTTGTATATCGCCCTGTATGGTGAGGTTGTAGTCGCCCAATTGTATGGTGGCGTTGTTGTCTATTACCAGTGTTTCTATGATGCGGTTTTGGTCAAGCACGGGCTGGTTGGTGGTGAGCGGTATGGTTACTTTTTTGCCCGGTGGCGGCACCTGATTGTTTTGCCAGTTTCCCGGAAAGCCCCACAGTTGGCTCACATCGCCACTCCATATAAATGGCAATAGCGGTGCCAACGGGTTGATGCCGTTGATGGAACCAAAGGTAAAGAAGCCAAACTCGTTGAGATTTTCGGCTCCTACGGCTCCTACCGTGGCGTTGCCGCGTATTCTGCGCGGGCCGTTGGCTATCTGCCAGTTAGTACCGCCAAAGCGCGCCATTACAAAATCGGCTGTGTCCATAGCAGCTATGCCGCTGAAGTCGCCATCGCGGAAGGATATTTCTACATTGGCTTTACCCAAACCCGCTACGCGGTCTATTTTCCAGTATTCCTGCTGGCTCATGCGGTCGAGGCCGCTGCCTACGTTGTTGTTGCCAAAGTTGCCATCAAAATATTCTACCACAAAGGTGGTGGGTATGCTGTCTAATTTCTCTAAACGCACAGGCGCATACCGGCCCCCTATCTTGCCCGTGGGCGCTTCTTTTAAATGGCCGTCCATTTCGTCAAAGGTCATATGGCCCAGCACCAGTGCTTCGAAGAGGGCGTTGGCGTTGCCGAGATAGCCCTGTATGGTGGGGTTGGTGGTGGCTTCGGTAAGGATGGTGCTGGTGCCTGAGCCTTCGCTAAGCCTCAAAGGTCCTGATATGAAGGCTGAGCTTTTGCCACCGGCTATCAAAGCATCATTGAGATTGAGCATTTTGCCGTTGTCGGTTTCTACTATTCCGCTGGTGAGGTAGGCGAGGTAAGTAACTTCAAGGTCGCCATTTACGAGCTGAAAACCGTAGGGGTTGTTGAATTCCACATTGGCTACCTTAAACCCTGAGAGGTTGGTTTTGGATGTTTTACCGGTGAGAATCAAACGACCGAAATTGGCGGCTATGGTGCCACTGCCATCCACATCATCGAGTACGGTAAGGTTGTAATCTTTGATGTCAATCAGTGCAGGTCCCCAGTCCATAGTAAGTTTAGAAATAGTAGCATTGCCATCGAGCACGGGATGGTGGGGCGTGCCCTGAGGCACATAAACATTATCTGCTGCCTGCGGCACCATGCCGCCCTGCCAGTTTGCCGGGTTGCTCCATAAGCTATCGGCAGCACCTGTCCACTCAATAGCGGCAGGGTTGAAAGCGCAAAGGCGGAACTGGCCACCCTGGTTAGAGCTGTAGCCAAAAACTCGCAGGTAAAGTGTTTGCCCAATGAGTGCCGGGTCGTTAAAAGTAAGTGTATTGTTGGTACCGGCAGGGGTTTGGAGGCAGCTTAACTGAGTAAAACTACCGCAGGTGCCACTGTAAAGCGCCAACTGAGCCTGAGCGCCCGAAATATGCTGGCGGTTGATTTGCAACTGGCCCGAGTTGGGCATGGTAAGAGTAAACCAAACATCGCCACCATTGTAAAAACCACAGGAAGGATTGGTGGCTACAGAAGTGGGTTCGGCTGTGGCGTAGCGGTAGTCTGTTTCCTGCAAAACACAGGAAGGAGTAACGGGCAAAGTGGTGGCATTGGCACAGTTATCGTTGGCAGGTATAGGGGCTTCCCAAAGGCAGAAGTTGTAAGTGCCTCCTTGATTAGAGCCGTACCCGAAAGCACGGAGGTAGATGGTTTGCCCGGCTAAATCGGGGCGGCTGATATTTATGGCTGCTGTATTGCCTGTGTTTTGAAGACATGAAAACTCTGTGAAACTGCCACAGGTGCCTGTGTAAAATGCAAAACAGGTAGCTATTCCCGATATTCTGCTGTACTCCAATCGCAAGCCTCCCGATGCAGGCATGGTGAAAGTGTACCACACATCGCCACCACTGTAAAAACCGCAGGTGGGATTAATCGCTACTGAAGTGGGTTCTGCTGTTGCGAATAGATTGCTGCCTGATTGCATACTGCAGGAAGCACCTACGGTAATAGGTGTAGCGTTGGCGCAGTTGTCGTTGGGCTGAACGGGTGCTTCCCACACACAGAAATTATATTCACCTCCCTGATTGGAGCTAAAACCATAAGCACGCAGATAGATGGTTTGCCCGGCTAAATCGGTACGGCTAATGTTAATAGCAGCGGTATTGCCTGTGTTTTGAAGACATGAAAACTCTGTGAAACTGCCACAGTTGCCTGTGTAAAAAGCAAAACTGGTAGCTATTCCCGATATTCTGCTGTACTCCAATCGCAAGCCTCCCGATGCAGGCATGGTGAAGGTGTACCACACATCGCCACCGCTGTAAAATCCGCAGGTGGGATTAATCGCCACTGAAGTGGGTTCTGCTGTTGCAAATAGATTGCTGCCTGATTGCATGCTACAGGAAGCGCCTACGGTAATGGGCGTAGCGTTGGCGCAGTTGTCGTTGGGCTGAATGGGTGCTTCCCACAGGCAAAGATTAAAACTTCCACCTGCAGCCGAGTTAAATCCAAATGCCCTGATGTAGATGGTTTGCCCTGCAAAGGAAGGCTGATTGATGTTGATGGATGCATTATTAGCCGTGCTTTGTAAACATGCTAACTGGGTGAAACTGCCACAGGTGCCTGAGTAAAGTGCCAATTGAGCATCGGCACCTCCTAATGTGGCACGCTCAATGCGCAAATGGCCACTGGCGGGCATCACAAAGGTAAACCACACATCACCACCATTGTAAAAACCGCAGGTAGGGTTGGGTGCCACCGAAGTTGGCTCGGCAGTGGTGGAAACATTATTGTAAGTCGCAAAAGTGCAGCTTGCACCTACGGTTATAGGCAGGGCATTGGCACAATTGTCATTGGATGGACCCTGGGCAAAGGTGGCGTTAAAGAACAGTAACGATGATGCAACAAGCAGTAAGGAGAAGTTTCTCATGGCATGAAAATTTATTCATGCAATAATATATTTGAAAAATTAGAATGTTTGGGAAAATATCGAGGAAAACTAAGGTTGGGCGGAGGGGGTAGATTGACAGATTAGCGGGTAGGGGTGATGGCTGCCAATTGAGTGTCGCACCACGCATGGAGGTCAATGCAGTGGCGGCTGAATTTTTGGATTTCTTCAGCAGGTAAGGATTGTAGCTCCTCCATAAAATTCGTGTAGATTTTAGCAGCATTATCGGCTTTTACCGAGCGTGTTTTTTTGACAAAAAGCGTTGCTGCGTGTGCTGCACCCAATTCCTTTTTCAGAAACTTGCCGAGGGTGTCGGCTGAGGCAACAGCGGTTTGCCATTCCTGCATCATCAGCATCGCCAGCAACTGCAAAAGGCGGATGTGCGCCAGCAAAGGCGGGTTGGATTTATAGGCAGTATGGCTGAAAAACCTATTCACCCAGTCCAGTGCTTTTTCGGGCTGATTCAGCTTGACGAAGGTGGATGCTAAAACAATCATGATGGTCAGTTGCCGCAGCGGCACCATTTGCGGTTGAATGGCTTCAAACTGTTTTTCCAGCCTGCAAACCTCTTCGGCAGTGCAGGAAAGCCTGAAGCGCCATTGCAGGGCAATCATATGGTGATAGAGGCGATGTTCTGCTTTGTATTGCTCGTAGCCTTTCAGGCTTTTATGCCATTCCAGCATTTGCCCCACTGCTTTGGTGTGCTCCGCTTCATTGCCCATTTCAAATGCCAGCGATGCCAGATTGTTGGCAATAGCCAGCAAGCCCCTCACATTAAAATCGCGCATGTAGGCATTCTCAAATGCGGCAAGCGCTTTTTCGTGCTGATGCCGGAATGCCTGTTGCATATCACCTTTTATAAACCGGTACCAAACGCCACAGCCGAGGTACACATCCCTTACCCGCGGGTGCGCCTTTGTGCGCTCAGGTTGGAAGGCAGTGAAGGTTTTTTCCAGCGGAGCCAGTTCGCTTTGCAATTGGGCGGGCGATAGGGACGGGCTTTTAACATACAGGTTAAATAGTTTATGGTTCAGCTGAGTGAGTGCAAAAAAATCACTGAGTTGATCACTCAGCAGGCTGCGCTCATTTTCAATGGCGGTTGTGTCTTTGCGGTGTATTCCCGCCAGGTGATATTCCAGCGATAGAATTTCGGGGAGTTGCTCAATGAGGAGGTATTTCAAACAATACTTTTTGAGCAACAACAACCGTTTTTCAGCCAGTTCATGCAGTTCTTTGCGCAGATAAACGCGGATGGTGTGTATTTCTTTGGGAAAATGAAATTCGGGGTCGTTGCCATTGTGAAAGTTGCGCAGCGATTTGTTGATCACCTCGGTGAGGTAGGCTTTGGTAACGGAAAAATTGCTGTTGTTGATGCCCCAAAGCGCCCTGAATTCCTTTTCACTGAAGGAATCGGTGTTTCTTATGTATTGAAAAAGTTTGTAGAAAATCGTATCGCCCGATTTCTCGTTTTCATTTAAAAAAGCCGCCACCTCAGCATCCGTGAGCGAACGCACCAACACAAACAAGGCATCATTTTTTGGTTTTGAACGCATAAATGGACAAAGGCAGTTGGCTAATGATACACCTCAACTATTTTGCGGGGCAATTTATGCACGCAAACCTAATCCATGAAATTCAATCTGCCACAGCGCGCATGTTTAGGTTAATTTTTTGGCAAGCATGAATGGAATACCCCCACTTCCTAAATCTTCAATCGTTAATCTAAAATCGTTAATCCGGCTGTTTCTCTGTGTCTCTCTGTGCTTCTTTGAGTTCCTCTGTGTAACAAACTGTATTCGGCTGTTCTCTCAAATCTCAAATCTCAAGTCTGATTTCCGGCTGTTCAACTATTGTGCCTATGTGTTTAATCGGTTATTAAAATATAAACCCTAAACCAAATCAGACTAAAATTTTCGGCTTTCTTTTTTGATTTTCGCGCACTTCCAAAAGCGCGGAAACAACATCAACATGACTTCTGATCAAATCAAAATCTTCCTTTTAAATTTATTGGATAGATGTTGATTCGCGAAGTCCTTAAAAAAACAAACATGACATCTGAGCAAATACGCAAAGCCTTCCTCGATTTTTTTGAAAGCAAAGGACACAAAATCGTACCCAGCGCACCCATAGTGGTGAAAAACGACCCCACGCTCATGTTCATCAACAGCGGCATGGCTCCGTTCAAGAATATCTTTTTGGGCAACGAACCCATCAAATATCCGCGCATTGCCGACACGCAAAAGTGCCTGCGCGTAAGTGGCAAGCACAACGATTTGGAAGAAGTGGGTGTGGACACCTATCACCACACCATGTTTGAGATGCTCGGCAATTGGAGCTTTGGCGATTACTTTAAAAAGGAAGCTATTGAATGGAGTTGGGAGTTGCTCACCAAAGTTTATGGCTTACCAAAAGACCGTTTGTATGTTACCGTGTTTGAAGGCGATGCCAAAGAAAATCTGGCTTTTGATGATGAAGCAAATAATGAGTGGAAGAAATACATTGCCGAAGACAGAATCCTGAAAGGCAACAAGAAAGACAACTTTTGGGAAATGGGCGACACCGGTCCTTGTGGTCCTTGCTCCGAAATTCATATTGATTTAAGAAGCGAGGATGAACGCAAAGCTATTGACGGCAAAACATTGGTAAATGCCGGGCACCCGCAGGTGATTGAAATCTGGAATAATGTATTCATGGAGTTTGAACGGAAGGCTGATGGCAGCTTAGTGAAACTCGCCAAGCAACATGTGGACACCGGCATGGGATTCGAGCGATTGTGTGTTGCTGTGCAGGGCAAAAAGAGCAATTACGATACCGATATTTTTCAACCCATCATTCAGCAGTTGGCAGCAAAAAGCGGAACTACTTACAAGTTCACCGCACCGCAACTCTCTGCCGATGGAAAAGTGATTGGTACACTCACCGAAGTCCAAAAGAAAGACATTGCGCTGCGCGTAGTTGCCGACCACATTCGCACCATTGCCTTCACCATTGCGGATGGACAACTGCCAAGCAATAACGGTGCTGGTTATGTGATTAGAAGAATATTGCGCAGAGCGGTGCGCTACGGTTATTCTTACTTAGGATTGGAACAACCTTTTATGAATGAGTTGGTGCCAATGCTGGCTGAACAATTCGCCAACGTTTTCCCTGAATTGAAAGCGCAGGAAAGTTTTGTGGCAAATGTGATTAAGGAAGAAGAGCATTCCTTTTTTAGAACCCTTAAAAATGGCGTAAGCGCAATAGAGAATTTTTTTAAATACGGCAGTACAGGTGGTTCAGACGCGGATATTGAGAAAAGCATGAAAGAACATCCAGAAGATTGGGTGTATAGTGATGGTAGTGATGATTTGGGAAAGTATTATGAGCAACAGGCTGTGCGAAAAGATAGCTTATACAAAGAGAAAATTGTTGATGGAAACATAGCCTTCTATTTGTACGATACACATGGTTTTCCGTTTGATTTAACTAAACTAATTGCAGCCGAGAAAGGTTGGACGGTTGACGAAGCAGGCTTCAACAAAGAAATGGCTGCGCAAAAACAACGCGGCAAAGCAGATGCCACCAAAGAACAAAGCGATTGGACACTGGTGGACGAAGACGGCAAAAGCGATTTCATCGGCTACGACTTCACCGAAGCACAAGTGCATGTGGTGAAGTACCGCAGCGTGAAACAAAAGGACAAAGAATTGTTTCAGTTGGTATTGGATAAAACGCCATTCTATGCAGAAAGTGGCGGACAGGTGGGCGACACAGGTTACTTGGATTTTGGCGGTGAAAAAGTAGAAGTACTCGACACCAAAAAAGAGAATGATTTGATTGTGCATTGGGTGAAGAAATTGCCCACCAAACCCGAAGCCGCTGCAATCGCCAAAGTGAACGAAGCCAAGCGCAACGACACTAAGAAAAATCACTCTGCCACACACTTGTTGCAATCGGCATTGCGCGAAGTGTTGGGTACGCATGTGCAACAAAAAGGCTCATTAGTAAATGCCGACTATCTGCGTTTCGACTTTTCGCATTTCAGCAAAATGACCGATGAAGAAATTGCCAAAGTGGAGCAGATAGTGAATGAAAAAATCATGCAGAACATTGCTTTGGATGAAAGACGTAATGTGCCGATTGCCGAAGCTGAAAAGCTGGGCGCAACCATGCTGTTTGGAGAAAAATATGGCGAGTTTGTGCGCGTTATCACTTTCGATGAAAAATTCAGCCGCGAATTGTGCGGAGGAACGCACGTAAATTCAACAGGTGAAATTGGTTTGTTCAAAATCACATCCGAAGGCTCGGTGGCTGCGGGTGTGCGCAGGATTGAAGCCGTTACCGGAAAGAAAGCCATTCAATTGGTAAATGATGCCATCAGCAAATTAGCAGATGTAACAGCCGCTTTGAATAACTCGAAAGATGTGTTGAAAAGCATTGATAGTTTGAAAACAGAAAACGATGAACTGAAAAAACAGTTGCAACAATTTGAAGACCGCGCCATCGCGGAATTGAAGAAGGCAACTTTAGCTTCCATTGAAAAGGTGGGCAGCGTTCAGTTTTATGCCGCTACAAATGTTGATGTAAACTCTGTGGATGCGTTGCGCAAGTTGGGCATTCAACTCACCAATGATTTGAAAGATAATTTTGTGTTGCTGCTTTCTACCGAAATCAACGGCAAACGCCCCGTGCATTTTCGTATTGCGCCTTCATTAAGCATCAACGGTAACCAACTGCTTAAAGAATTAGCGCCAAACATCAAAGGTGGTGGTCCCGCAGATTTTGTGCAGGCAAGCGCAGGCAGTGTGGAAGAGGTGGCTAAGTTGGCGGAGCAACTGCGCCAGAAGTTTAGTTAGCGCGGGTTGCAAAGCCATGCAATGATTTTCAGGAGTTTATTCAGAGGGTTTTGAATTTTAACAACATTCTGTTTTAAAATTGAAATTTAGCAAGCAAAAGTGTGGCACGATTGTTGTTATTTTGCGTGCAGAATTACTAACTACTTAGACTAATAATTATTTGCTTGCCATTGATTTTTAATGATTTATGTGTGAAAATGCGTAATCATTAGTTTTTAGCTCGCTCAATTTTTATGTAGCCTAAACGTTTCAGAATGATTTGCGCTCTGTTAAGGAGGCTGTTTTCTGCAATAAGCAATTATTAATTCTGAGAAAAAAAATTTACGGAAAGCCTTTACTAACCTGAATACCAAGTTTAAATTACCAGTAGTGAAAACTCAATCATTCCCCTTTCAAACTTCTTCAATGCAACATTTTTCTTTTCGCACCCTGCTTTTGCTGCTTTTGTTGGTTGGCACAACTACTGTTTTTGGTCAGACCACTGTTACAATTGGCACTCAGGAAGTGCAAAGTGGAACTCAAGGCATATCGCCCTACAATTATTATTGGGAAAGCAGAAGGGTTCAGTTTGTTTATACTGCGGCAGAAATAGCAGCAGCGGGCGGTTCAGCTGGTGTCATAAGTCAGATAAGCTTTAACGTTTCACAAGTTAATGGTGGAACGTTAGCAAATTACCAAGTTAGAATGGCTCATACCACCGCCACAAATGCGGCATCACACAATACAGCAACACTTACAACGGTTAGATCGTCTGCCAACCTCACTGCCGGTTCAACAGGATGGCGAGACATTCCATTCACTACCAATTTTACATGGAATGGTACAAGTAATCTATTAGTTGATGTTTGCTGGGGAGTAAACTCCGGTTACTCATCAACAGGGCAAGTTTGGATGTTCAATAGTGCTTCAAACGGAACTAGAGGTGTAACCAGTTCAACTTCAACATTGTGCGGCACAAATGTTTCAACATCAAGAACCTACAAACCGCAAGTTCGGTTTTTATTGACCCCAAGTTGCACAGCACCCACCACCCAAGCCAGCGGGCTAACCACCGGCTTAACCTCCACTACTTCAGCCAATGTAACTGTGGGCACGCGGGGCAACGGCAACAGTGTTTTAATTGTTGCCTACCCGGGCACTTCGGCAGGTACAGCACCTACCACAGGCAATTCTTACACTGCCAATGCAGCTTATGGTTCGGGCACTGCACTGGGCACGGGTTATGTGGTGTATAGCGGCAATGGCACAGCACCATTATCGGTAAATGTTACAGGGCTTACAGCAGGTGCACAATACACTTTTGCGGCTTATGAATACAACACAACAGGAATGTGCTTTTTGGGCACAGCACCAAACACTACCACCCTGGGCACGGTTTTAACTAATCCTGCAAGCCCCTGGGTGGTGCCTGCGGGCGTAAGTTCGGTAATCGTTCAGGCATGGGGAGGCGGAGGCGGCTCGGGCGGTGTAAGTGTAAGAAGCACTTCATCGGGCACCTATTGCTCGGCAGGCTCGGGAGGCGGGGGCGGAGGCGCATATGCTCAGTCCACCTTGTCGGTTGTAGCGGGTCAGTCCTATACTGTATCAGTGGGCGCAGCAGGCACAGCAGGCGCTGCATCGGGTGGCGGCAATGGAGGTGATGGCGGCAGCTCAACCTTTAGCGGAACTGGCGGCACCGTAACTGCTGTTGGCGGCACCGGAGGCACGGGCACCGGGGCGATTGCATCCACCGGAGCACAGGCGCAAAGGGCAGGGGGTGCAGGAGGCGTGGCAGCATCGGGCAACGGTACCATAAAATATTCAGGAGGCGCAGGCGGCTTTGGCGCGGGCGGTGGCTCAGCCGATAATGGCGGAGGCGGAGGCAGCAGCGCGGGTACTGCTTCAAACGGAACAGCAGGAGCCAACGCCAACAACACAAGTGGTGCAAAAGCGGGAGGCGTGGCACCATCGGGCGGAGGCAACGGAGGCAACGGAGCTTCCAATACTTCATCCAACGGCACTTCGGCAGGCACTGCCGGTTCAATTCCGGGAGGCGGTGGCGGTGGTTCTGTGGCTTCCACAACAGGCACCACAAATGTAACCATTGCTGGCACAGCAGGCGGACAAGGAAGAATCATTATCACCTACTTCAGCTATGCCTGCAATGCGCCAACAGTAGCCGCTACCACGGCAGCCACAATGAATAGCTGCCTCAGCTACAACACAGGCGGGAATGTTACTGCCGATGGCGGTTGCCCTATAACCTCAAGGGGAGTGTGTTATGCCACTTCAACGGTAACTACAACTCCAACCACCGCCAACAGTGTGGTAACCGCCACCGGAACAACGGGTGCTTTTACTTCTACCATATCGGGTTTAGCAGCAAATACCACTTATTATGTAAGAGCCTTTGCCACCAACAGCAGCGGAACTACCTATGGCACGGCAATCAGCTTTACTACAGGACCCGTGCCCGGGCAACCCGCGGCAATAACCCCCACCACAGCGTGTGCGGGTAAGGCAACAACTTTTACAACAAGCGCCACCAACAGCCCCACAAGCTTTAGCTGGACATTGCCGGGCGGATGGACAGGCAGCAGCACTGCTGCAACCATTAGTGCAACACCAAACAGCACCGGGGGTAATATTTCGGTAACGGCAACCAACGGGTGCGGAACAAGTGCCGCAAGAGTTACTGCAATTACCCTACCTGCGCCTGTTGCGCCAACCATAAGCAACATCATCAACCCATAAATGAAAAACGACAACACATCTATAACTGATACAAGAGAGAAAATGAAAAACGTATTTACGCCTTATACCACAATGTGTAACATCAAAGCAAGGCTTAAATCACTCCTTGCAGTCCTATTGTTTACAGGAGGATTAACGGTTGATGTTAGCGGGCAAACATTAACAGATACTTATACCTCTAATGGTTCTTGGACAATACCATCAGGTGTAACTTCGGTTACAATAGAGTGCTGGGGTGGTGGCGGTGGAGGCGGTGCAGCGGGAACACCTAACTCTAGTTGGTGCGCGCATCCTGCTGCAGGCGGTGGTGGTGGCGGTGCATATTCAAGAGTAACAAGCATTGCAGTTTCTGAAGGGCAAGTTTTAACAATTACAGTTGGTTCAGGCGGAGCAGGAGGTAGTGCAACTAGCCCACCAACAAGCGGGGAAGCGGGAGGCACTTCGAGTGTTGTAAGATCGAGTGTAACCTTATGTTCAGCTAACGGTGGCGGTGGCGGTAAGCGTGGTTTTGGGAGTTATAATTGTGGGCCGTTTTGTAATTCAAGCGACAATAGCGGCTACGGATGTGCGGCTGCTGGCGGAACCGGAGGTGTAGGCTTTTTATATGCCGGAGGTGGCGGTAGTGCGGCAGCAAGCACTAGAAGTGGAGGAGGAGGTGGTGGTGCCGGAAGTTCGTCTAGTGGTACAACTGCTACCAACCAAAATGGTGGTGCTGGTGGTACAGGTGGTGGTGGTGCTGGTGGTGCTGGAACTACTTCTGCAAGTGCCGTAGGTAGTGATGGTACAGTCATTGGTGGTGGTGGTGGTGGTGGTAGAACAAATACCACAACAAGACGTGCTGGTGGAGCAGGCTTTAGGGGTGAAGTAAGAATTACCTATGTGGCTTGCACCGCCCCAACAGCTTTAACCTACACCAGCAACACAGTGGTGTATTGCAGAAACATAGCGATAAGCACCAACGCACCAAGTTTTACGGGCAGTGCTGCAACAGGCTACACCGTTTCACCTACACTGCCTGCGGGTTTAAGTTTAAATGCCAGCAATGGTAACATCACCGGCACACCCACCACGGCACAAGCAGCAACAAACTACACAGTAACAGTAACCAACAACTGCGGCAGCACCACAAGGGTGGTGAGCATAGCCGTTAATACACCGCCAACAGCAGGTGCGGGTACTAACGTATCTGTGGCAAGAGGCACGGCAGCACAACTAAACGGCAGCTACAGCGGAGCCACAGGTGTTTCGTGGACAAGCAATGTGGCGGGCACATTTTCTCCCAGCAACACGGTGGTAAATCCAACATGGATTCCTGCAGACCCTATCTGGACAGGAACAGCAACGCTTACCATGACAACCACAGGCGCTGCGCCATGTACAAACATTGGCAGTAATGTGAGTGTTACGGTTACCGTGCCGGCTATTTGCCCCGGGCAGAACACGGGCAGGGCAACCTTTAATGCCGGAGGCGGTGGCGGAACCAGCACCTACGAAGTGAGTATAAACAATGGCGCTACATGGTCTTCATATACCCAAAATACAGACATCATCACCACCGGAGCCACCGGCACGGTGAGGGTTAGAGCAATACAAACCGTGAGCGGCTGCTCAGACACGGCTGCTTATATTTTATGGAATGTAAGAACCGATTGTTGTAACCAACCCACAGCAACTGCAACCACAGCGGCAACTTCCATTACATGTACTGCCGCTTCAACAGGCGGCACTATTACTGCCGCAGCCACCGACCCCTGCACCATTACTGAAAGGGGAGTGGTGTATGCCACCACCACCAACCCAACCATTGCCAACAGCAAGGTTGCCGTAGCCGGAACAACAGGAAGTTTTACGGCTTCATTAACCGGTTTAACAGGTGGGCAAACTTATTATGTGCGTTCATACGCCACCACCGCAGGCGGAACTGTGTATGGACCACAAGTATCGTTTAACACCACCGCGCCTCCATCCATTACGGGCACCACACCTAACGCACGATGTGGCACAGGAGCGGTAGTGCTGGGCGCCACTGCAAGCTCAGGCACTGTGAACTGGTATGCTGCCTCCACAGGCGGTTCCTCATTAGGCACAGGCAACTCCTACACTACACCAAGCATTTCTGCTTCCACAACTTACTATGTTGCTTCTATTTCAGGCGACTGTGTAACCCCAACAAGAACAGCGGTTACTGCAACGGTGAATGCCATACCAACAATAACCGGCACCACGCCTAACGCGCGCTGCGGCACAGGAACAGTGGCATTGGGTGCCACCGCCAGTGCGGGCACTATCAATTGGTATGCCGCTTCAACCGGTGGTGCATCATTAGGCACAGGAACAACATTTACTACACCATCCATAGGCACCACCACCAGCTATTGGGTAGATGCCACCGCAAATGGTTGCACAACAGCTTCAAGAACACAGGTTACGGCTACAGTAAATACTGTACCTTCAATAACCGGCACCACGCCTAATTCAAGATGCGGCACAGGAACTGTGGCATTGGGTGCCACTGCCAGTGCGGGAACCATAAATTGGTATGCTGCTTCAACAGGTGGTACATCATTAGGCACAGGAACAACATTTACTACACCATCCATAGGCACCACCACCAGCTATTGGGTAGATGCCACCGCAAATGGTTGCACAACAGCTTCAAGAACACAGGTTACGGCTACAGTAAATACTGTACCTTCAATAACCGGCACCACGCCTAATTCAAGATGCGGCACAGGAACTGTGGCATTGGGTGCCACTGCCAGTGCGGGAACCATAAATTGGTATGCTGCTTCAACAGGTGGTACATCATTAGGCACAGGAACAACATTTACTACACCATCCATAGGCACCACCACCAGCTATTGGGTAGATGCCACCGCCAACGGTTGCACCTCACCTTCAAGAACAGAAGTGGTGGCAACCGTTAATGGCATACCTGCCACACCAACCGCAAACAATAATGCGCGTTGCGGCACAGGAGCGGTTACCGTTTCTATCAGCTCATTAACCGGTGGCACAGTAAGATGGTATAGCGATGCGGGATTAACCAATCAGGTGACAAGCTTGGCAACAGATGCCAGCGGCACCACTTCGTGGACTACACCTTCTATCAGTACCACTACAAATTATTACGTAACCAGAACCACCGCTTTGGGATGTACCAGCGGTGCTGTTATGGTAACTGCAACTATTAATCTTATACCTTCAGCACCTGTTGTTGGAACCATAACCCCTCCCTCATGTGGTTCATCCACAGGCAGTGTTGCGTTAAGCGGATTGCCTTCGTCAGGAACATGGACACTAACCAGAAGTCCGGGAGGAACTACCACCTCCGGAAACGGAACAAGCACCACGGTATCTGGCATTCCGGGTAGTGCTACTTACACATTTGTTGTAACCAGCGCTGCGGGGTGCACTTCTGTTGCATCGGGCAATGTGGTGATGCCGAGTGCACCGGCCATTCCGGCACTACCTACCCCAACGGTAGGCTATACTTGCAGCAATGGCAGTGTTTCCTTGAGTGGCGGTATATTAGGGGCTAATGAGCAATTCAGATGGTATAACGATCCTTCGGCAGGTACCCTATTAAGTTCAGCCAATCCTTATACGCCAAGTATTACGCACACTGCCAACTATTATGTTTCGAGATATAATACATCTTCTACCTGCGAAAGTGCAAGAGTAGCTGTGGTGGCTACCAAACAAGGATTGGATGCATATACTGCAGCAAGAAACACTGGGATTACGTTTACCAATATTGCCGCATCGGGCACCGCTGTTTCCTCATGGAGAAATGGTACATCGAATGGTAATTTGAGTAATAATATTGATGTAGGATTTTCATTTCCTTACGATGGTAGCAACCATACACAGTTTAGGGTTGGATTGAATGGGTTTTTAACTTTCAATACCTCATCAAATGGAAACGGTGACGCCTTAGTGGCTTGCGGTAACGGTGATGCATATTCGGGAGATAACTTCAACACCTTTACTCGTGCAGGGGCTAAAGGTTCGCTGCAAACCATTGCACCTTTTTATGATAACCTTGAGAGAAACGGCAGCTTTGCTTTGAATGCTACTGTTCATCATCAAATAACCGGAACTGCGCCAAACCGAATTCTTACTGTACAATGGAGAGGGTTGTCAAGGCCGGTAAGCTCCAACTGCTCTTCACCATGCAGCTACGGAAATTACAATTTTCAGGTAAAGCTCTATGAAACTTCCGGAGATATTGAATTTGTATATGGTACCATGACCACTGGTTCTGATGAGTTAAGTAAAAGATATTCTTGCGGCTTGAATTCAGCTTCGCTTTCAGCCCCTTTGAATACTTCTAAGTTGTTTACCCAACAAACTCACAATACAGCAACATTCAGCAGTAATGCGGTAAACAACTTAAGCACAGTGCCTGCTGCCAATACAAGAATTCTTTTTACAAGATATGTTCCGGTTGCATCTTCTGCTGTGCCACAATGTATAGCCTACAATTATCCGGCAAATGGCTCAACAGCGCAGTGTAGAAATACGCTCTTGTCGTGGAATGCAGTTGATGGTGCACCCGCGGGCTATGATGTGTATTTAAGCACTAATCAAAGTTTGGTAAATAGTGCCGATGCTTCGGTAAGAGTATCAACCAATCAGAATACACCATTTTATAATCCGGGTACACTGAATGCCAGTGCTACTTATTACTGGAAGATTGTGCCTCGTAATGGTGCCGGCTTGGCAGTAGCTGCCAATATGCCTATGTGGTCGTTTTCAACAAGCCCGGGAGATGCAGTAAGTAGTATTAGCTCATCGGCAGGCACTACTTTCTGTAGAGGCACCACCACAACCTTAACTGTAAATGGTACCATTTCAGAAGGCAGCGAGTATAACTGGACATCACCATTTTTATTCAATTTAGGCTGTAAAGTAAATCCGCCATATCCTTTACTGAGTCATATTTTTGATGATAATGCTTGCTCAGCCGCTTCAAGAACCCTTACATTCAATTCACCGGGGTCTTATCGTTTTGATGTGTTTACGAAAGGCTGTAACGGAACTTCAAGTTGTGCAGGAATTACTATTACCGTACTAGATTACGACAATACTGCTCCTTCATCAATTGCTTCTTCTAACGGCACAACAATATGTAGTGGCACATCTACTACACTAACAGCAAGTGGAGGCACGCAAGGCGCAGGGGCACAGTATGAATGGTTTACAGGGAGCACTTGCGGTGGAACCCCATTTGCCACTACATCTACTAATGCAGTAACAGTGTCGCCCACAGGTAATACTACTTATCGTGTAAGAATAACTGGTGGAAACTCTTGCCCGAATACTACGGGATGTGCAGTGCAAACAATTACGGTTCAAAATGCTATTGCCAACAATACCATATCTGCTGCACAAACCATTTGTAGTGGCAACGCTCCTGGCACAATAGTTGGCAGCACACCAACTGGCGGTAGTGGAACTTACACATACAGTTGGCAGCAAAGCACCACTTCAGCGTCAAGTGGCTTCTCAAATATTTCAAGCTCTAACGTAAAAGACTATGCCCCGGGTGTATTATCTCAAACTACATGGTTTAGGAGAAGGGTAACATCGGGTGCGTGTACTACTAATGACATTAGTGCTGCTGTGCAGATAACTGTTAATGACGTTGTAACCGCAGGTTCCATCGGCACCGCACAAACCATTTGCAGCGGAGGTACACCTGCACAACTTACATCTTCTTCAAATGGAACAGGTAGTGGCACAATTTCTTACCAGTGGCAAACTGATGCCAGCGGAACGTATGCGAACATTGGTGGCGCAACCGCTGCAAATTATCAACCACCGGCATTAACGGCAACCACGAGCTACAGAAGAAGAACAGTATCAGTAAGTGGCGGAACAACTTGTTTTTCTGATTACACAACTCCGGTTACAGTTACTATTGTGGCACAACCATCGGCAACCACTCCAACGGTGAATAGGCCTACACTATGTAGAGGAGGCACAGCTACTTTTACAAGCACTGTGAGCGGTGGTCTTGGCAATGCTACTTATCAATGGGAATATTCTGCAAATGGAACAAGCGGATGGGTGGCTGCTTCCAATGGCACACCTTCTGGAATTTCATATAGCGCTCCAACTGCATTAAGCACAACAGTTGTTCCTGCAAATGCTACTTCAACTCCTTTAGGCTTGTATTACTACCGCATGGCAGTTACTTATGATGGAGCAGGTTGTAATACAGCGTACAGTGCTACTGCATCTGTAAATGTTATTGCTGATCCTGTGATAACCAATGCACAAAGCAGTTACACTTTTTGCGAAGGTCAACCGATTGAGATAACAAGCAGTTCATCAGGTGGGGCAGGCTCTTTGAGTTATCGCTGGCAGTTGGCAACAGTTGATGTTGCTGATGGAACACCTGCCGGTGCAACATACAGTTACAGTCAGAGTCAGGCATCTAACAATACACTTACTGCCAATGGTTTTGAGCCGGGTACATATTCTTTCAGATTCCGCCAAAGCACAAGTACTTTGGGTTGTAATGTAAACGGTGCCGGCATCACTGTAAATGTTACCCCAACAGTTGGCACCCCAACATCTATTACTATAGCTGCCGGAGCAGAGCCAAGCTGCCAGTTAACCAATGGCACCACCACCACTACTTATGCCACAACAGCGGCAAACAGCACGGGCTTGAATTGGAGCTTGAGCAATGGCGTAGCAGGCAGCATCAACAGTGCGGGTGTGTTGACCTGGGCAAATGGTTTTTCAGGAACTGTTCAGGTTAGGGTTACTGCAAACGGTTGCAACGGACCTTCGGCACAGATAACCAGAAACGTTACGGTTACCCCAACCGTTGGCGACCCTGTTTTTGCGTTGGGTTCAACCTCAACAAGGTGCCAGGGTGCAGGCAATGTAGGCTATGGCGCAACGGCATCCAATTCAACAAGTATTAGTTATAGCTTAGATGCTTCAAGTTTGGCAGCAGGCAATACCATCAACTCCGGTAATGGAACCGTGAGCTATGTTGCGGGCTGGGCAGGTACTTCAATTATCACCGCAACTGCGGCAGGATGCAACGGACCAAAGGTGGCAACTCACACCGTTACCACTAATCCAACAGTAACCATCAATGCTTTTGCACCGGCAACCTCCACAAGGTGCCAGGGCGCAGCAAGCATTGCTTACACTACCACTGCCAACAATTCAACCGGCATTACTTACAGTTTAGATGCCACAAGTTTGGGCGCAGGCAACACCATTGATGCATCCAACGGTACTGTAACTTATGCTGCGAGTTGGAGTGGTACCTCCACCATCACCGCAAGCGCTGCGGGATGCAATGGACCGGCAACTTCAACACACACAGTTACCACAACCGGAACTCCTGTAGCTTCTGTGATAGAAAACAGCGATTACTATTGCAGTGATTTCACAACTGCCAATATTTCATCTGCTTGGATAAATAATGCAGGAACAACTGTTGCTTCACACGATAACTCAGGAAGTTCATTGGTGTTTAATGCTGTTGGGCATCTTCTTCAAATTCCTGTCAGCAATCCGGTTTCTGTTTCTTACAGCCTATTGAGCAATCATGCTACTAATGCCAGAACCATGTTGGTTGAATATACCACTGATGGTAACAATTGGACAACAGCTGCCACTCACACACAAGCAACATTAGTGCCTATTAATACAGTGCTTAGTTTCTCTAATGCTATTCCTGCTAACGCTATTGCGATTCGATTCAATATGACTGTTAGAGCTAACTCAAGATTTGAGTTAGATAACCTGAACATCGTTCGAAACATTTGCCAAGGCGATGCCATCAGCGCAACTTTTGCCGGTGGAAGTGGAGGTGATGCAGATCAATATCAGGTTTCAACCGATGGAGGCTTGTTTTGGGGAGCATATACCTCGGGGGCAAACATCAACACCACTGCTGCAACCGGAAGTGTTCAGGTGAGGACGAGAAGGTTAGGTGGTGTGTGCCCGGATTCCGATTGGAATATTTACACCATTGCCAATGTTGTTGCAACGCCATCTGCCCCAACAGCGGGCACGCATGTTCCTACCCAAACACAAATTGTTTGGAGCTGGAATACCGTAAGCGGAGCTTCAGGCTATAAGTACAACACGGTTAATGATTACAACACGGCAACCGATGCCGGAAATGCTACCACTTTCACCCAATCGGGCATTAACTGCGGAACGTCATATAGTTTGTTTGTGTGGGCTTATACATTAAATTGTCCTTCTGCTTCGGTTGAGTTAACCGCTGCCACCACCAGTTGTTGTGTGTCGGCAGTTTTCACCACACAGCCCACAGCAAACCCACCAGCGGCAACTTGCTCGGGTGCAGGAACTCAAACTTTAACTGTTGCTGCAACAGGAACAAGTGTGAGTTATGTTTGGCGTAAGGATGGTGTAGCTGTTAATAATGGCGCTGTTGTTTCAGGTCAGGGTTCAACTCAGCTAACACTCACCAACCCAACAGTTGCTGATGCCGGAAGCTATGATGTGGTAATTTCGGCATGTGGAGGCGATGTGATTTCTGATGCGGTTACCGTTTCAGTAGTTGCTCCTTCTGTTGGAGGTAATGTGAACAGCGCAACTGCTCAGCTTTGCTTTGGTTCATCTATTGCCACTTTAACCCTTGCTGGTCAAACAGGTAGTGTGGTTAGGTGGCAGTATGATGTGGATGGAGATGAGGATTGGCAAAATGTGAATAACGCAAACGCTTCGCTTAACACCGTTACCCCAAGCGTTGGTGAAATTCGTTATCGCGCTGAAGTGAAAAACGGAATTTGTCCTGCTGTGTTCTCGGCAGCGTTTACAGTAACTGTTGCACCTCAGCCTTATATTGACTTCCCTTCATTAAATGCTCAATGTTCAGGTTTAAGTGACATTGATGGAATGAATCCATATCCGATTAGTGTGGGCGGAGGTTTGGGCACACCAACCTTTGTGTGGGCAGTGGAGATGCCTGCCGGCAGCGGTAACTGGACTACACTGAGCACAAGCGGTAGTAGCCCCGATTTAGTTATTAACGCACCTATCATTAACTCAAACACTGCGGCAGATGAAACACGTGTTTATCAGTTGACCTTCAGCAGCAGTGTTGCAGGTTGTAACACTGCTCAATCATCGCGCAACCTTACGGTGTGGGCGCCACCCACGCTTACCCCTGCCATGGATGAATGTGTATCTACATTCAGCAGCCAGGAGTGGGATTATGTGTATGTGCAGGGCAGTTCAATTCACGGTGTAAACTTCATCAGTGATGTTACCGCGGGCAATGAAGGCAACAGGGTGTTTGATGATAACAATGAAACATTTATCATCTACCGCATACCTATGAACTTAAGCGCGCAAACGTTTAGGTTGCAGGATGGCAATGGCTGTGAAGTTACCTCCACCGGCTTCCCAACCAGCAGCACCCTGCCGAGCGATTTACCGCGCCTGACCGGTGGCGGCACAGATGTGTCCACTTGTTATGTGCGAAATCCGGATGTGTTCAACGATTGGTTCCACTTCAAGCCCGGAGGGAATCCGTTAATGCCAGGAGGGAACTCAAACGAAGTGATAGCCTCTATCAGAAATAATGGCATAGACCTAGGTCAGGTGGTGGTTACAAGCTACAAAGAAGATTATGCAACATCAGTGATAACGGATGGTTCAAGTTGTGCCGGATACAGGCAAGCTACAATGCGCAGGCACTTTAAAATCAGTTCAAATCGCTATGCCAACGGTGCCCCATTCCCTAATGACGCGAACATCAGTGTGCGCTTATACTTCACTGATGATGACTTTAATGATTTGCGCGACAGCTCACTGGCTAATGGCAGTGGTGTGTGCACGGGCAATGACGACATCACGAGTATGCAGAACCTGTATGTAACGAAATA
>VFQQ010000430.1_pt1 | contig 85072 bp, 60 predicted proteins | sample 3512341 | NCBI WGS metagenome assembly VFQQ01 (sample SAMN10412373, study PRJNA504923) | tailings metagenome | isolation source: Relicate 2 Philex TSF1 revegetated site | place: Philippines: Tuba, Benguet | collected 2017-08-29 | reverse complement strand
TGGCCGCGCCAGAAGCAGGACCCGCCCGTGCGTCCGCCGCAGATGACCGAACTAACAAGAGCACTTCGCCTGAAAGGCCAAACCCTGCTGGATGCCTCGTGAAAATCATGGACGGCGTTGCGTGCCACCCGACCGCTTAGGAGACGTGAATGCTATTTTTCAATGCAGACATGTTCGGGGGAACTGCAAGGGGTAAGTCATTTGGTGAGGCCATGGACCTTTACAATGAGTACATAGGCTCCATCCGACCGTATTTGCCACTGGGGGCGCAGAATGTGATATCTCTTTGATTTCATGATGATTGGATCGATCGGGTTTGCTGGACGGAGAAGCACCGACTGGAGATGCTGACTGGGGGCTATGTGTTGCGGTTTGAGGATGCACATTCAACACTCGCGGATGGTCGCATTCTGAAGGAAGAAATTCTGGCACATGAGGTGCATGTGTTGTCCGGCAAGCAATCGAATATGTTTGAAGCGCTATTTCTAACCTATTGTGGCGAACTGCGAATTGTGGCATCTGACGTAGAGTCGCATGTCCGGGACTCCTCGGAAAGACGTTAGAGTGCATTACGCAACTGCTTCATCGTGAGCAGGCCGCAGGATATGACATCATGAGATGATTCATGTAACGTTGATGCATGACTGATGGGGACTCCTGTATCGTGGCAGAGGGTCAATGCGAGCTTTGTGAATGATACCGTACAACAGGATTCGCTCGGCTGGGTGGCCGGGGCTGGACGAAGCGGAGCGAAGGAAGCCCCGGTCGAGCGTTGCCGAGCCATCGTTTTCGGCCGGGCACTCCATGAAGATGCCGCGTTCGAGTCCCTTTCAAGTACTGATTGCCATTGTTGACCCGCATCCGCACGCGACCGGGGTTTCGCCGAAAACGGCTCCAACCCCGGCCACCCTGCCGCATGACAACCTTCGCCGAACTCAACATCCCCTTCCCGCTGTTCGAAGGGCCGACCGACCTCGCGGCGGACTACCAGGGTCTACGCCGCTGTTCGCTCTGCAACGCCGATCAGTCGCACTGCTTCGAACTGGGCGAGATCATCGTCGAGTGTCCGAGCTGCCGTCAGCCGCGATCTCTTCATGTCAGTTGGCGCGATTCGAAGTGCCAGAACTGCTCGTCGTCGATGCCTTTCCCGGTCGATCCCGCGATCGACCCGGTTCTGGCGTGTTACGCCTGTCTGCGAGCCGGCCGGGCGGCGCTGACTAAAGACACCCAGTACGGCATGGTCCGCTGGCAGGACGCGATCAACGGGATGACGCACGGAGTGCCACGAGAACCCGACGGCCAGTTTGAAGCCGTCGAGGTGCCCGGCGAAGAGGGCTGGTTCGCGTCGAAGATCCCCAGCGAACATCTGCTCGAGCTGGTCCGCACGCCGGGGTACATCACCTGGCAGGGAGAGCAGCGGCAGTTCTGCTGCAAACGACCGATGACCTACCTCGGAGAATGGAAACGGGCCGACTTCGTGCGGAACTCGCCCGACGGAAGCGGCGAGGAGTTGTTCAACTCCATCGTTCAGGACGTCGCCGAGGGGGTTTGGGAGGACCTTGATGGCGGGCCGGTGGTCTACGTTTTCCAATGCAAACAATGCGGCCGGCATGCCGCACATTGGGACTGTGACTAAAGTCCCGTAGGCTGGGTCTCGACCCGGCGAGTTCTTTGTTCGAAAACCTCACAACTCCGCACCCCGGCTGGGTGGCCGGGGCTGGACGAAGCGGAGCGAAGGAAGCCCCGGTTGTGCGTTGCCGAGCCATCGTTTTCGGCCGGGCACTCCATGAAGATGCCGCGGTCGAGTCGCTTTCAGGTGCTGATTGCCATTGTTGGCCCGCATCCGCACGCGACCGGGGTTTCGCCGAAAACGGCTCCAACCCCGGCCACCCCGCCGCCGGAGGTGCGAAGGTTCGCGATGCATTACTTTCGGAGCAGTGTTTGTACGCCGCGACCGGGGCTTCCCTCCCGTTGGTCCGTCCAGCCTTCGGCCACCCTACCGCCACGCTCCTCACCACTGACGTCGTTCAGGGTCGCGCCAATCGACCCGCTTACGGATACCTGTCGTAGTCGTGCAGGTACATGGCGTGTGACGAATGTCGTCGTACAAACATCCTCGCAACTCTTAACCGCGAGAACAGATCGCATTCGTGTCGGCAGCCTACCCAGTCACACATAGCGATGAGGGCTCTCCTAAGGATTGTGCAATCCATCAGGAAATTAAATAAATCAAGGAATGGACTACAAAGTGCATTACACAGCAAGTCTTGAGAATGAGCCTTGCATGTCCACAGGATATATAAGCACACTCCGCAATACGCGCCCGTCCACAGCAGGCATGGAACCGGGACTTCAACGAACGTAACACAGCGACGCGAAGGAGTTATAAACGGAATCCTCACACCTGCCCCTCCTCACTCGTGTTTCAAAAAAGAAATGGCGGCAAATCAGGCAGTTTAGCGTCTTTGCAGGGCTTCTTGCAGTGACAACCCGGATCCTTCAAGATATCGTCTATCTGCTTCATATCTTCCTGGATGATTCCCAGCTTACATTTTCCTTCCCACAATCCTGCGCCTTGACGATAGAACACCTTTATTGTCCACTCTTTAATGCAGGCATCTCTCTCTATGGCATTCTCTGAATCGCACGTCCCGCTACAGGAGTCCCGTAGGCTGGGTCTCGACCCAGCGAGTTCTTTGTTCGAAAACCTCACAGCTCCGCACCCCGGAACTCATCCCCGTACCAATCCCGCGCACTTCCCCACTCGCGAGGGTATTCACCGAGCTCCACAAACCGGTGGAACGATGACCAGGGCCAGTCGTACACCCGTTCCACCAGGCCGTGCTTCAGCGGGTTCACGTGGACGTAATCCACACACCGATTGAGATCGGCATCATCCCGGCAGGTGTGCTCGTAGAAACGCCGCTGCCAGATGGATCGCTCTCCCTTCGCGAGCCGGCTCGGTGTCAGAGTTCCCTCAGTTCCGCCGCCAGCCAGCCAACGGCGCGTGAAATCGGCCTTGATCGCCTTCCACCGCGTTGAATAGTCGGCGTCCCCCTCCGGCAGCGTCCACACCGCATGCAGGTGATCGGGAAGCAGGGCGATGGCCGTCAGTTCAAATGGCCGCGTGGATCGCACTTCCACAATGGCCGCATTGAGACAGGCCCGGCCCAATTCGGTCGTCAAAATGGGCCGGCGTTCGTCGGCGACGAGCGTGAAGAAAAACGTGCGGCCCAGGCGATTGCGGAGATAGCGACGCATTCAGCCCTCGCGGTGTGATTGAAGCCCGATCGTGGATCCTCGCAGATGAACGCACAGGAGCAATGGCTCGCTGGGTCGAGACCCAGCCTACGAAACTGTCCACCCATATACTGTTTGTAAATGCTAGACATAACACGCACAGTTATTCCGGTCGCGGCCCTGGGTGCCGACCATCGTTAGTTCCGTTCTCGGCCTCCTTCCGTTCCTTCCGTCCATTCCGTGGTTCCCTTTACGCACTCGCGGCCGGGGCTATTGCCCCGGCGGGTTTCCAGTCGACCAGGTGCAGTTCCACCGTCTCGAAGCCCCGGAACTCGTTCATCTGCGGCTGGAAGCAGAGTGATAGCGAGCCGTCGCCGGCGGCGGCGATGTCGTCGGCCCATTCGGCCCGGCCGAAGGCGACGGCGCGCAGCACCTTGTTGTGCTGGCGGACCTTCAAAGACAGATGCCGGTCGCCGCCGCCGAATTTCTTGGGCTCTTCGATGAGTTCGAGGTGACCGGCCGCGAACACGGGCCGGCGATGCTCCGCGCCGTAAGGGCCGAGGCGGTCGAGCTCGCGCACGGCACGCGGGGTGAGGTCGGCGAGTGAGACTTCGGCATCGATTTCCAGCGCTGGTTCTTCAACCCCTTCGACAAAGTAATCGAGCGCCACTTCCGCGAGCTTCTCGCGAAAGGCATCGACGTTCGCCCGGGACAGCCGGACGCCGGCCGCGAAGCTGTGGCCGCCGAATCCTTCAAGCAGTTCTCCGCACGCCCCGAGTGCCGCATGCAGGTCGAACCCGCCGAATGACCGGCCTGAACCGTGAGCGGTGCCGGCGGCTTCGTTCACCTTCAGCATGATGGTCGGCCGGGTGAAGTGCTCGGCGATGCGGTTGGCGACGATGCCCATCACGCCGGCGTGCCATTCTGTACTGGGGAGGACCAGGGCAGGATGCGACAGCCAGCTTTCGTTGGTTTCGACCAGTTCCTTCGCCTGCTTGAACATCCGGCGTTCGACGGTCTGTCGGTCTTTGTTCAACTGGTCGATGTAGGCCGTCAGTTGTGCGGCGCGGGAACGGTCTTCGGTGGTGAGCAGTTCGACGGCCAGGCGCGCCTGACCGAGCCGGCCGGCGGCGTTGATCCGGGGTCCGATGGCGAAGCCGATGTCTTCGGCGGTGAGCGATTTCTTTTCGTGCAGCTCGCAGATCTTGAGCAGCATTTCGAGGCCGGCGGTGGGCCGTTCGAGCATCGCCTGCAGACCGTAGGCGACGAGCACGCGGTTTTCACCGCGGAGGGGAACGACATCGGCAACGGTTCCCATGGCGGCCAGTCCCACGGCCTGCATGAGGAACTCGCGCAGCCGGGGAGGGGCTTTGCCGTCGGTTCCGAGTCGTTGGCAGACGGCCCAGGCCAGTTTGAAGGCGACCCCCGCGCCGCAGAGGTCCTGAAAGGGGTATTCGCTGCCGGGCCGGCGGGGATGGACGACCGTAGCCGCGCACGGCAGTACGTCGGCCATGTGGTGGTGGTCGGTGATGATCAGTTCGAGGTTCAGCTCTTTGGCGAGGCCGGCCTCCAGCAGGCTGCAGATGCCGCAGTCGACGGTGACGAGCAGTCGTTGCGGATCTTCTTCGGAGAGTTTGCGGACGGCGGCGATGTTGAGCCCGTAGCCCTCTTCGAACCGGCAGGGGATGTAGTAGTCGACTTTCGCGCCGGCGAGTTTCAGGCAGCGATAGAGAATGCTGGTGGCGGTGACGCCGTCGACGTCGTAGTCGCCGTAGATGGTGATGCGCCGGCCGGCCTGGAGCGCGGCGACGATGCGGTCCGCCGCCTCGCTGACCCCGGGGAGGAGGTTCGGGTCGTGCAGGTCCATCAGCCGGGTCTGCAGGAAGTGGGCGGCGTCGGCCCCGTTCAGCAGTCCGCGGGCCGCGAGGACCTGGGCGAGGAGCGGCGAGCAGTTGAGATCGCGACTGAGCTGCGCGACCACTCCGGTGTCGTGCAGGGCAAAGGTCCAGTTTCTCGGCATTCGTCGGTGGTCCCGGCTGGTCCGGGGCAGAGATACGGTCAGGAAAAGGACGCTCCTTCATCCGGCCCGGACCGCATCGCGCGGCCGACGACCAGCGACAGCGGGTGGATTGTCGCGTGCGGGTTCTGAATGTGCCACTGACCGGCCTGCTTGAGTCTGCTGGCGTCGACGCGATATGGTGGGGCTCGCCTTTCCGAACACCTGCCGCCGATCGCGCGGCCGCTACTCAGCCCTTCCGAGGAAAACATGCGTCGCTGGCAAACCGCGTTGGCCTATTCGGTCGTTCTGACAGTCGGTTATGTCGCCGGGGCGTCCGGCCTTCCAGGAGTGAAACCCGCTGATGCGCAGGAGCGGTCGGGGCGCATGAAACCGAATGCGAAACTGACGGCCGCGTTTTCGGCGCTCAGCGAAGCGGCCGATTCGCTGCGGGAGGACGGCAACTACGAGACGATTACGCAGGGAACGAATGCGTTTCTGGTGCTGTCGGGCGGTGGCAGCGCCAAGGCCGATCTGGAAAGCGGGAGCGGGGTCGACCCGGAGACGTACGGGGCGCTGTATGCGGGCCTGGTGTCTCCCGAGCTGGCGGACCAGATTACAACGGACAGTAGCGGTCGAATGATGTTTAACGGTCAGGCGATCCAGATGTACTCAAAGAGCAAGCTGCAGCGGATTTACGCCAACCGGCTGAAGCTGGCGGGCAGCCGTTGAGCGGCGGGGGTGCTGGCGATTGACGTTGCGAGCGTTACAGGCGTCGGTTTCGGAACAGCCGCGGGGTGATGCGCCGCGCGTCGCCCGGAACTGACTGTTTTCACAGGGTTTTTCTTTCCGACCGTCCGAAACCGTAGATACAATCCGTCCTTGACGGGGAAGTGCGCCGTGCGCCTGCCGGGTGTTGCGGAGGCGGCCCGTCGATGGTCGAGTTGGTGCAGTTGAAGTTCCTGTCGAGTTCGAAGCCCGTTCGATTCGCGTCGCGAATTGCGAGCCTTCGGTCACACTTCCCGGTTACGTTGGGGATCGTCATGCGTTTTGCGTCACGCAGGGCACGGTGGATGGCGGCTGCGGCTGCAGCCGTTGGTCTGGGTCAGTTCTCCGGCGTGGTGCTCGCGAGCGATGCACCGTCGACTCTCGTGAGGAGCTACACGGCTCCCACCGGCGAAACCTATCTGTCCGTCTCTTTGCGAGCCGAGAACCTTCCGGCGGCGCCGGTGGCTCACGATCACGTCGTGCTGGTCGACACGTCGGCGAGCCAGTCGGGCGAGCATCGCCGTCATGCGCTGGCGGTGGTCGAGCAGTTTCTGGCGAACGTCGCCGCGGGCGACCGCGTGTCGGTGGTCGCCATCGATGTGGCGTCGTCCCCGATGACCGCCGGCTTCCGCTCCCCCTCCGAGGCAATCGCCGAAGCGCTTCCCGCGCTGAAGAAGCGGGTGCCCGCCGGCGCCACCAACCTGCAGTCGGCATTGACGTCGGCCCTGGGGCAGTTTGATCGCAGCCGCCCGGGTTCGATCGTCCTGGTCGGCGACGGCATGAGCGTGGCGCACCTGCTGCAGCCCGCAGAACTGACGACGCTGACCGCGGCCATGAAAGACGCCCGCGTGGCGGTTCATGCGTACGCCGTCGGCTCGAAAACCGACATGCACCTGCTGGGAGTTCTGGCCACGCAGACCGGCGGCGTTGTGAAATTTGACAACGGGCAGACCACTCCCGATGTGGTGGGCCGCGAACTCGCCGCCGCTGCCAGCCTGCCGGTGTTCTACCCCGAGTCGCTGCAGGTCAACTGGACGGGCGTTGAAGTTCAGCCGTCGCAGGCGTTGCCGATGCGGGCCGATCGCTCGACTGTGTACCTCGCCAAAGGCACGGTCACGCCGAATGCGTCGCTGACCATTTCCGGCGGCGTGACAAAATATACGTGGTCGGTGAGTGAACCGCAGATGACGCAGGGCACGACGGTGCTCGGCCATCTGTGGAGCAGCACCCGCCAGCTCGGCGGCGATCTGCTGCCGCTCGCGGGGGACGAACTCGTCGCTTATGCGCAGGACATGCAGGTGGCCCGCGTCGAAACACTCGAAGCGCAGGGCACGGCGGCCATGAAGGCAGGCCGCAAGGAACTGGCCCAGAACATTGGCCAGACCTTGAAAACCATCGAGCCGGGCAACATTCGCGCGGTGGTGTTCCAGCAGGCTGGCGAGCAGGATCTCGCTCCGATTCCGTCCCCGCCGCCGGTCGCGAACGATCTGGAACTTCGCCAGGCGCCGGCAGGCCGCAGCCTGATTGAAGAAGTCGAAGCCCGTCGTGCGGCACTGGCGGGGCGTCTGCAGCGCGATCTGGAAACAACGATCCAGACGGCGCGCCGCGAAGTGCAGTTCGACCCCGCCGCGGCGCAGGCGCGGATGGAAGCGGAGCTCGCCGCCCTGAAAGCAGCGACGGAAATCGATCGCGAAGCCCAGGATCGGCTGATCCGTCTCGCGAACGGCGCGCTGCAGGACATCAAGGCCCGCCGCGCTACGCTGGAAACCGCTCAGGCCTCGAAGCAGCGGGCGGCCGCCGAACGCCGCGCGGCCCAGCAGCTCGAGAATCGGCTGGCGGCCGACGAGCAGAACCTGAAGAACCTCGTCGACCAGGTGCGGGCCGCAATGAACGACGGCTTCCACGGCGACGCAGCGGCGTTTGAAGAGGCCGAAGCCATCGGCCGCATCGTCTACAGCCGGAACCCGGGCAGCGCCATGGGCACGGCGACCGTGTTCGAGCCGGAAGCGGCTGGCGCGCTGGACAAGTCGAGCCGCCTGCGATCGCTGCGGTCCGACAAGTTCCTGGCCCAGCTGCATCAGGTCGAACTTTCACACGTGCCGTTCCCGGACGAACCGCCGATCAACTATCCGCCGGCGGAAGTGTGGCAGTACATCACCCAGATCCGGAAGAAGTGGAAGTCGGTCGACCTGCATAAGAACAGCCCGAACGAAGAGCGGATTTACAACGCTCTCGACCAGACCGTGGACTTCCAGTTCACCGGTCAAACGCTCCAGGAAGTGATGAACTACCTCGGGCAGGAGCACAACATCACCATCCGGCTCGATTCGACCGAGCTGACGAACGCCGGCGTTGGCCCGGATCAGGAAATCAACCTGGTCATCAGCGGCATTTCGCTTCGGGCGGCGCTGAAGCTGATGCTCGAAGACGTGGGGGGCACCGAGCTGGCCTACCTCATCGAAGACGAGGTGATGAAGATCACCACCCGTGAGAAGGCCGACACGATCCAGCAGGTTCGCGTCTACCCCGTGGCCGACCTGGCCATTTCCCCGGTGATCCAGCCGATGATCGCGATGAGCTCGATGTCGATGGGCGGCGGCATTGGCGGTGGCATGGGGGGCGGCATGGGGGGCATGGGCGGCGGCATGGGTGGCATGGGCGGCGGCATGGGCGGTATGGGCGGCGGCATGGGTGGCGGCATGGGCGGCGGCGGATTCTTCTCCGTCCCGAACCCGGCTCCCGCGGCAGCCCCGCTGAAAAAAAAACAGTAACCGCTGAAACGACTGGGGAGGCTGTGGGGTTTGCGCAGCTTTCCCGTTCCATTCCATCGGAAATTCACGAAGGCCAGCCTCGTTTCGAGGCCGGCCTTCTTGCATTGGCAGATCCCCCGCAGCAGGCCCCTGCCAGAGGCGACACCACAACGCCGCTGTCGATCCGAAAGCCGGCTCCCGCACCCCGGCCGGCGCCGACCCCCGAGCGGGTTTCTGAACCGGCAGCCACCTTCCGGTTTCCGCCGGTCGACGCCCCCGACCTTGATGAGGCCTGGGACGAATTCTTCGCGAACAACAGGCCGCCGGTTTCGGTGGTCGGCGGGCAGATGATCAGGCTGCACAGCGCCGGGCATCACAAACAGGTGATCGCGGCCCTGCGGGCGGCGCTCATCAACGGGCAGGCCCAGCCGTGGATGTATGAAGCGCTCGCCGGCAGCATGGCGATCGAGAAGCATCCCCGCGAGGAGATCGAACGGGTGCTCCTTTCGATGACCGACTTCGGACAGGCCGACTATGGCTCGATGATGTTCTCGGCCGCGTATCTCGTGCGTTTCGATCGGCTCGAAACCGCCCTGAAGATGTACCGCCAGGCGTCGCGGATGCAGCCCGAGCGGCCCGAGCCCTACATCCTCAGCGTCGAACATGCCGGACGGTTCAACGACCCGGCCGATGTCATTTGGGCGGCCTGCGGCGTTCTGAAATACGACTGGACTCAGGATCGCGACGTGCGGACGAAAACCGCACTGGCCGCCCTCGCCAACCTCGAACGGCAACTGACCAAAGCCGGCGACCAGACCAGGCTGGAAGCCCTGCGCGCCGCCGTCGCCGAGGCCCGCGCGATCGACCTGGAAGTGGAAGTCGTCTGGAACGGCGACGGCGATGTCGATCTGGAGGTCGAGGAGCCGGCGGGAACGGTCTGTTCGCTGACGGAACTGCAGACGAGTTCCGGCGGTTATCACCTGGGGGATGGCTACGGCCCCCGACCGCAGGACTGCCGCGAGATCTATGTCTGCCCCGCGGGCTATTCCGGCGAGTACCGGATTCGGGTGAAGCATGCGTACGGCGCCGTCGTCGGCCGCCGGGCGACGGTGACGGTGACGATGCACAAGGGAACATCGCGGGAATCGAAAGAGACGTCCACGCTCGTGCTGAATGAAGGAGTCGGCAGCCTGACGGTGACGCTCGACGGTGGGCGACGCCAGCAGCCGCGACTGGTTCAGGAAACCCGGCCGGTGCAGCCGGCGGTTGGCGTGCGGCCGGCGGCGCGTCTGTTTCGCCGCGATCCCGGCGTGGTGCAGGCCGGCGGCCAGGGCGGTCCCGCGGGCGGCGCGATCGGATTCCAGCCGAACATTGACGTGATTCGCGAGGGGGTGACGCTCGGCGCCTCGGCGATCATTTCTCCGGATCGCCGGTACGTCCGCCTGGGCATCAGCCCGGTGTTTGCGAACATCACCGACGTGTTCACGTTCAGCGTATTCGGCGGCGGCGCGGGGAACAACAATCCACCAGCGGGCGGGCAGCAACCCGCCCGTTGATTCTTGGCCGATCGATGGCACGTGGCAGGGCACGCGTCGGCCCGCAAAATGGGCCGGCTCGATCGGATTGCCCCCTGCCCCCTGAATCCTCCACGACCAACTACCCGCGCGGGTGGCATTTCGCGTGGATCGATTTCAGGCGGCTGTGTTCGACGTGGGTGTAGATCTGAGTCGTGCGGATGCTGGCGTGACCCAGCATTTCCTGCAGGGCACGGATCTCGGCGCCGCCGGCCAGCATGTGCGTCGCGAAGCTGTGACGCAGCGTGTGGGGGCTGACCTTGTCGGCGCAGCCCGCCCGCGCGGCGTACTTCTTCACCAGCTTCCAGATCATGATGCGCGTCAGCGACTTGCCGGCCCGCGTGACGAACAGCGAGTCCTGATCGCGCCCCCGCACCAGCAGCGGGCGTTCGCTGGCAAGGTAGGCCTCCAGCGCGGCGACAGCCACGGGGTTGAGGTTGACGATCCGCTCCTTGTTCCCCTTGCCGCGGCAATGGGCGATCGACTCCGCCAGCCGGATGGAACTGATTTTCAGGTTGCTGATTTCCGAAGCCCGGCAGCCTGTGGCATAGAGAATCGCCAGCAGCGCGCGGTCGCGGAGCGGGTAGGCGTCGGCCCGCGTCGGTCCCGCGAGAAGTCGATCGACCGTTTCCGGACTGAGAACCGTGGGCAGGTACTCCCACAGCTTGGGAGACGACAGCAGGTCGACGGCGCTCTGGGTGAGCACGCCTTCGAGCACCAGGTAGCGAAAGAACATTTTCAGCGCGACCAGTCGCCGGGCGATGGTCGAGGCCGAGAGGTTTCGCTCGTGCAGAGCCTGCAGATAGTCGCCCAGCAGCGGGAGGTCGACCGCCTGCACCGACACGATCCGCCGGGACGACGACCATTCGGTGAACTGCCGCAGGTCGTTGCGGTAGGCCGCGATGGTATTGGCCGACATGCCGCACTCGGCCGCCAGGTACTGGAGGAACGAGTCGACATGAGTCGACGGGCTCAGCGACACCAGGCTGGCCTGGGCGGCGGGTCCGGGAGGTCGTCGACGGGGAGGCATCTGTTCAGTTCCAATCGCGGCTCGGGCGCGTGTCCTCCAGGTGTTGCGGCAAGGTCCGCGACAGCCCGCCAGCGAACCGGCTCAATATGCTCCGGGAGGCGAACGGCTTCCGCGAGCAATCGCCCCCGGTTGTTATCGACCCTGCGCGGCCTGGAAGGTCCGTTCGGCTCGGTCAGAAGCCCGGCTTTTCCCGGTGACTGCGGGCCGGGGCGTCAAATTGGAGCGGTTGCATGACGCCGAAAAGCCGGGCTTCTTTTTTCCGGCATAATTGAACCGCGGCGGCGGACTGCCTAGATTACGGGATGCTCTTCATTTTCGCTGCTGCCGCCAGGGAGACTCTCTCCGATGCTTGACCGGGTTCAGGACACTGGGCTCACGTTCGACGACGTACTGCTCATTCCCGCGTATAGCGACATCGTCCCGGCGGACGTCGATGTCGCCTCGAAGCTGACGCGGAATATTTCCCTCAATGTGCCCATCATCTCATCCCCGATGGACACCGTCACGGAAAGCGACATGGCCATCGGCATGGCGCAGGAGGGGGGGATCGGCATCATCCACAAGAACATGTCGGCCGAGCGGCAGGCGATGGAAGTGGATCATGTGAAGCGGTCGGAGAACGGCATCATTTTCGACCCGGTGACGATGCCTCCCGAGGCGACGGTCGCCGAGCTGATTCAGCTGATGGACCAGCGGAACATCGGCGGAGTTCCGATTACGAAGAATGGGAAGCTGGTCGGGATTATGACGCGCCGCGACCTGCGGTTCCTCGACTCGGGGACGACGCGGGTCGAAGACGTGATGACGAGGGAAAATCTCGTCACCGCCCCGGAAAGTACGAATCTGAAGGACGCGGAACGGATTCTCCGGGAAAACAAGGTGGAGAAACTTCTCCTGGTCGACGATGAATTCCAACTGAGAGGTCTGATCACGATCAAGGACATCGACAAAAATCTGCGATTTCCTAAAGCGTGCAAGGACCACCGGGGGCGATTGAGAGTCGGGGCGGCCGTGGGAGTCAACGACTTCGAGCGGGTGACCCGACTGATTGAGGCAGGGGCGGATGTGCTCGTGGTCGACAGCGCCCACGGACACTCGCGGAACGTGATCGAGAGCGTCAAGGCGATCAAGAAGGAGTGGTCGATCGACGTGATCGCCGGGAACGTCGCCACCACGGAAGGAGCGAAAGCGCTGCTCGAAGCCGGGGTGGATGCCGTGAAGGTGGGGATTGGCCCCGGCTCGATCTGCACGACGAGAGTCGTGTCAGGAGTCGGAGTGCCGCAGTTGACGGCGATTTCCAACGCCGCCACGGCGATCGCCGGAACCGATGTGCCTTTGATCGCGGATGGGGGCATCCGCTACAGCGGCGACATCACCAAGGCCCTCGCGGCCGGTGCGTTTTCCGTGATGCTGGGCGGCCTGTTGGCCGGCCTCGATGAAAGCCCCGGCGAGATGATTCTGTTCCAGGGCCGGACCTTCAAACGGTACCGCGGGATGGGTTCGCTGGGCGCGATGGTTCAGGGAAGCAGCGACCGCTACCGGCAGACCATCACCGAAGACGATTTGAAGGGGCGTCCGAAACTTGTGCCCGAAGGGGTCGAGGGACGGGTGCCCTACAAGGGACCACTGCACGGACTGCTCTACCAGCTGGTGGGCGGAATTCGTGCAGGAATGGGTTACCTGGGGGTGCGAACTGTTTCGCAGCTTCGTACGGAAGCGAAGTTCCTCCGGGTGACTGCGGCCTCGGTTCGGGAGAGCCACCCGCATGACATTGCCATCACTCAGGAATCTCCGAATTACTCGACCGAACACTCGCCCCGCGAGTGACGCCGGCGCCGCAGCGGCCGGCGTCCGCGGGCTGGTCAACCGCGGGCTGGTCAACCGGTGTCTGGTCTGTCGCTGGCCATGGCGCAGCCGGGGTTTGAGCGTCGTGCTCGCGGCGGGCTGCCTGCTGGGCATCGGCGCGGCCCGGGGGGATGAGCCGACCGACCCGATTTCAAAGCTCGGCCAGCGTTCGGCCCTGCAGCGCTGGAAAGACGCCCGCGCGGACTGGACCAACTCGCGGCGCGAGCGGCGGCAGCAGTCGAAGCACGGCGGGGCCATGGAAAACAGCTTTGCCCCGGACGCCGCCGCCCCGGAAACGCCCGCGACAGTCGCGCCGGCGCCGGCGACGATGCCGGATCTGCCAGGGCACGTCGATCTTTCTCCCGTAACAACGGAAACGCTGCAGGACATCCCGGCGTTTCTGGCGCCGCCCCCGCGCATGGAACCGGTCCACGCGCGTCCGCTCGCCCCTGTGCCGGAACCGATCGACATTGCGGATCCGCTCCCCGCGGTCTCTGCTGACAGCGACGCCTTCCGCGATGCGACCCCTTCGCCGGCATGGCCCACTCCGCCGGCCGAGGTGGTTCTCGACGCCCCGCTGGACGCCGCGCCGACGCCGCTGCCTGACGACGGAATTCTGCTCGCGCCCGCCGAGCCGACGGCGACGACAGCGCTGTTGCCGCAGATTCCGCGAACGCCGGTGGACCAGAACCCCACGCCAGCCCCCCCTCCGCGCCTGGCGCCGGCGCCGGCCTTGACGCTGCCGGAGGAGTCGCCGCGATTCACCATTCCCCGCTCGGACCTGATCGGCCCATCAGACCGCGAAGCGCCGCGCATTCCGCGGACTGCCGGCCCGGTCGAACTTCCGCAGCTGAAGAAGATCACCGAAATCCAGCCGTTCAGGACCTGCTCGACCGATGGGAGCGGCGTGACCATGTGTCCGCCGGGCTCGGCCGGGGCAGGCGTTGATCGCTGCCCCGAACAATTGCCGTTGCCGATTCTGGAAGGCGCCGAGCGGAACTTCATCGACATCGAATACTGCTGGGACGCTCCGAACCTGTTCCGCAATCCGCTCTATTTCGAGGATGTCGCGCTCGAACGGTATGGCCACACGTACTGCGAACCGATTCAGTCGATTGCATCCGCCAGCAAGTTCGGTCTGCAACTGGTCGGTCTGCCGTACCAGATGGCGCTGGCGCCGGTTCACAAGCGCGAGACGTCGCTGGGCTATTACCGGCCAGGCGACCCGGCGCCGCACAAGTGCTACCAGATTCCGCTGAATGCGGAAGCCGCCTTCAAGGCGGCGTACGTCTACACCGGCATGTCGTTCATCGTGCCGTAAGAACGCATCCTCCCGGAAGTCGGACCGGCGCGATGGCGGCGCCCGCGCGCCGACGATTCAACGTCGGGCGGGCTATTCCATCAGATAGAGGAGCCGTCCGCAGCTGCTGCAGAACATGAGCGCGCCGCCGTTGAGGGCCACTTTCTGCTGAGGCCGCAGGGCGACGTAGCAGCCGGTGCAGACCCCATTTTCAACCGGAGCCATGGCCTCGGCGCCGTGGGCCTCGACCACCCGTCGGTACTGAGACAGCGTTTCGCCCGTCAGCACCGATTCCGCCTTTGACAGCCGGCCAAGCAGATCGCTTTCCTTCTGCTTCAGCACCGGCTCTTCGACAGAGAACTCGCCGGCGTACCTGGTTTTGTCTTCTTCCGCCTGCTTGACGCGGTCCTGCGCGATCACAATTTCCTTCTGCAGGCGGTCGATCCGATCGAGGTGGTCGAGGATTTCATCCTCCATGACGGCTTTCGCGGCGCCGTCCGCTTCGATCTGGCCTCGCAGAATGTCGTATTCGCGGTTGCTGGAGGCCTGGTTCAGCTTCCCCTTGAGGTCGACGAGCTTGGCTTCGAGCGTTTTCAGTTCGAGCCCCTTGCGGTCGGCCGAGAGGCGGGTCTGCTTCAGTTCTTCCTGCCTGGCGGCAACTTCGTTGCGCGCGTTGGTGATGACCTGATCGCGGATTTTGAGCTGCCGGGGTCCGCGGGCGAGATCGTCCCGGACGTCCTTGAGAGCGGAGTGTAAGCGATGGAGTTCCGTGAGGTCCGCAGCGACCGACATCGACCTCGTCCTTCCCGTGCGAATAACTGGCTTTGCAGTTTAAGCCTCGTCACGCGCGGCTGCCAGCAAGTCAGGGCGGGCGACTTCTGGGGGTGTCGGAGCGGATTGCGGTGCCGCAAGAACCCCGGCTTCTTGAATCAAGGATTCTGCCCGCTTTTTGAAGCCGTCCTTTGCAGGCAAAGGGAAGAAGCCGGGGTTCTCCAATCGAAAGTTCCGACACCCACTTCTGGGAATGATGCCACGTTCTTCGCCGGAGCGGTTTCTCTGGTCTGAACAGATAGAGATCCCCCACAGCGCCGGTGGGCGCGAGCGGCTGCTGCTTCAAATGCCGGGCGTCATCCGGTACTTTCAAAATTCGCTCGCGACGAGCGATCTGCAAGCGAAGACTGCGCGGCGGGCCTGAGCAACGGGCTCGCCGCCCCTCCCGATCAAGGCGACGAACATGGACCAGGACGAAATCCTTCTCGACACGGAAGACCGCATGGAGAAGGCGGTCGCAGTTTTCAGGAACGCGCTCACCGGGCTGAGAACCGGACGGGCAACCCCGGGCCTGGTCGATTCGATCCGCGTGAACTACTACGGTTCGCCCACGCCGCTCAAGCAGATGGCCGTGATCAGCTGCCCGGAGCCGCAGCAGATTGTCATCAAGCCGTTTGATGCGTCGACGCTCGGCGAAATTTCCAAAGCCATCCAGTCGAGCGATGCCGGGCTGGCCCCGAATTCCGATGGCCGGCTCATCCGGCTGAATGTGCCGCCGCTGTCGACTGAGCGGCGGCGTGAATTCGTGACGCGGGTGGGCAAGCTGGCCGAGGACGCGCGCGTTGCAATTCGCAACATCCGCCGTGACGGCAACAAGCATGCGGAGACGGCCGAGAAAGAAAAAACGATGACCGAAGATGTGTGCAAGGCGACCAAGGAACAGGTTCAGGAACTGACCAAGAAGTTCGAGGGTCTGGTGAACGAGCTGGCCACGAGCAAGGAAAAGGAAGTGATGAACGACTGACCCGGGCGACGCCATCGTCAACGTCCTCCCAGCCCACCGGTTTCCCCTGGTGGGCTGTCTGCGTTTGTGGGCGGGCGCGATACAACCGTCAGGATCCTCCCGCATTCGGCAGACAGCAGGGGTTCGCCGGGCCGGACGATGCTTCCCGGGGGGCGAATTCCGCGAAAATCGACCGGGAAGATCGCGAACATCGCGGTGTGCGGGGCGGTATGATTGAGGAAGAAGAATTGTTGCAACTGCCGCGGTAACGCATACTTCTGCCTGCACACCGCGTGTGAGCGGCGGTGACGGAGCCCACCCAGGGCGGGGTGGGCTGTTGAGTGAATTTCAATGCGGATGTCTCCGTGGAGGTTGTCGTCCATGAAGCCGGTTCGAATCCTTGCTGCAGCGATGAGCCTTGCACTGCTGGCCGTGCTGTCGCCTGCGGCGATCGGTGCGGACAGCCGTTCCGACCTTCCGCAGCGAGGGAAAGACCCGATCGTCGAGGAGATCAACCAGTTTCTTCGGGACGGCTGGGCGGACAATGAAGTGCAGCCGAGCCCGGCGGCAGACGACGCCGAGTGGCTGCGGCGGGTTTACCTCGATGTTGTGGGGCAGATTCCGGATTCAGCGACCGTCGAGAAGTTTCTGAACGACAAGGACTCGGCCAAGCGTCAGAAGCTGGTCGCCGAGTTGGTCGATGACCCGCGGTTTGTCCGGCACATGACGACCGTGTGGGGCAACATTCTGATCGGCCGGAATCCGCCAGCGCGGACCAGCCGGTCGGGCCTGGAGAAGTTTCTGCGCGAGAGTTTCGCGAAGAACCGTCCGTGGAACGACATCGTGTTCGATCTGCTGACGGCCGAGGGTCACTTTGAGGAAAACGGGGCGGTCAACTTCATTCTCGGGCAGCTGGAAGGCAACCCGAACCGGGACGACTACTCCGTCGAGGCGACCGCCCGCGCGACGCGGATTTTCCTGGGCATGCAGGTGCAGTGCACGCAGTGCCACGACCATCCGTTCAACGACTGGAAGCAGAACCAGTTCTGGGAGTTCAACAGTTTTCTGCGTCAGGTGCAGCGTCGCAATGTCGACCGGTACGACGCCGCCTCCGGCCGGAACGTCGACGATTACTCCGCGCTCGTCCGGCGCGATTACGAGGGTCCGGTTTACTTCGAGACGCGGCAGGGGCTGATGAAGGTCGCGTATCCGAAGTATTTCGAGAAAGAGATCGACTCGGGGAAGAAGACGAATCGCCGTCAGCAGCTGGCGGAAGTGATGGCGCGGAACGATTCGAACCAGCAGGTGGCCCGCGCTTTTGTGAACCGCACGTGGGGACAGTTTTTCGGGTACGGATTCACCCGCCCGGTGGATGACATGGGCCCCCACAACCCGCCGAGCCATCCCGAACTGCTCGATTTCCTGACGGCCGAGTTCGTCAAGAGCAACTACGACATCCGTCAGCTGGTGCGGTGGATCTGCAACACGGAAGCGTATCAGCTGACGAGCCAGTTCAATGCGAAGAACGAAATCGACAATCCGTCCGTCGGCGAGATTCCGCTGTTCAGCCATATGTATGTGAAGGCCCTCACGGTCGAACAGCTGTACGACTCGCTGATCGTGGCGACGAACGCGGACCGTGCCGGCAAAGGGAGCTATGACGAAGCCCAGCGGCAGAAGGAGACGTGGCTGCGGGACTTCATGCGAATTTTCGGCGGCAACGACGACGACGAACCCACGCTGTTCAGCGGCACCATTCCGCAGGCATTGATGCTGATGAACGGCGACCTGACGAAGCAGGCGATTTCGACCGACAGCGGCGGCTTCCTGACGTCCGTTCTTTCCAGCCCAAAACTGCGGAACGACAACCAGCGCATTCAGGCCCTGTATGTCGCCGCCCTGGGACGGATTCCAAGTCGGGCGGAGTACACGAAGATCGAGAAAGTGATGCGTCTGGCGCCGACCCCGGTGGCCGCCTACCAGGACCTGTACTGGGCGCTGCTGAATTCGAATGAGTTTGTCCTGAACCACTGAATCCACTGGCCGTGGCAGCGATGGCGGCAGCCGGCACAACGCCGTGGTGTCCGAAATCCTCCTGGCGACTCCTGACTTCCCGTTTTCCTCCAGACGACCGCAATTTCCAGAAGGCAACTGCCATGCAATTCGCAACTCCTCGCGGCATGTCGCGGCGTCATTTCCTGAATCATGTGGCCGTCGGCGGAGCGGCGACGCTGGGTGCGTCGCAGTTTCTGTCCCATCTGCAGGCGCATGCGGCCGAGGTTCAGAAGAACCAGCGGGCCTGCATTCTGGTGTGGCTGGGAGGCGGCGCACCGACGATCGACATGTGGGACCTGAAGCCCGGTTCCAGAAACGGCGGCGAGTTCAAGCCGATCTCCACGAAAGGGGACCTGCAGATCTGCGAGCATCTGCCCGAGATCGCCAAGGTGATGGACAGCATGTCGGTCGTGCGGTCGATGAGCACCCGCGAAGCCGATCACAGCCGTGGCACCTATTTCATGCACACCGGGTATGTTCCGAACCCGACCGTCGTGCACCCGACGTTCGGCTCGGTGGTGAGCTACGAACTGGGGGCCAAGCGGAAGGAGCTGCAGATTCCGGCGTTCATCTCCGTGGGGGGAGGCGGCATGGACCCTGGCTTCCTCGGCATGGCCCATGCGCCGTTTGTCGTCGATGGCCAGGGACGCATCCAGAACGCCGACATGGGACAGGATGCCGCCCGCCTCGGCCAGCGGCTCACGATGCTGGAAGCGGTCGAAGACAGCTTCATCAAGTCGAACCGCGGCGACATCGGCAAGGCGCACAAGGATATCTACATCAAGGCCCGCGACCTGATGACGTCCACGCAGATGGCGGCCTTCCGCGTCGACCAGGAGAAGCCGGAAGTGCGCCAGGCCTACGGCGGCACGCCGTTCGGCGACATGCTCGTGATGGCCCGCCGGCTGGTGGAAACGGGCGTGCCGTTTGTCGAAGTGCGGAACCCCAACGGGTGGGATCTGCACAACGACGTGTTCAACACCCTGCGGCGCACCAACCTGCCAAACCTCGACAAAGGGATCGCCGGACTGGTGAACGACCTGAAGGCCCGCGGCATGCTGGAGAACACCGTGGTGATCTGCATGGGCGAGTTCGGCCGGACGCCGCGGATCAACCAGAACACGGGTCGTGACCACTGGGCGCAGAGCTGGTCGGTGCTGGCCGGCGGCGGCGGCCTGAAGGGGGGCCGGGCGATCGGCAAGACCGATGAAGACGGTCTGCGGATCGAAAGCGAGTCCTATCTGCCCAGCGACCTGTGGGCGACCGTCGCCCATGCCCTGCGGATTCCGCTCGACACGGTGCATACCTCGAAGAATGGCCGGCCCATGAAGATCGCCAACGGCGGCACGCCGATTAAGGATCTGATTGGCTGAGAGAGAAACGCGGACAGTCCCGCCGGATGCAACCGGCGGGCTTTGGTGACCAGCGCGCTGCACTTGTGACTCAATCGTTGGAAAACGAAACGAATTCGACGGCTCCGAGCCAGGAGTTCATCCACCTGTTTACGCGCCATCAACGGCAATTGTACCTGCTCATTCTGGCCCAGCTGGGCCGGCTGCAGGATGCCGAGGAAGCGCTGCAGGAGACGAACGTGGTCATTCTGTCGAAGCATCATCAGTTTGCGCCGGGGACGAACTTCTTCGCGTGGGCGGCGCAGATCGCCCATTACGAAGTATTGAAGTCGCGACAGCGGAAGCAGCGCGACCGGCTGCGGTTCAGCGACGAATTCGTCGATACCGTCGCCGCGGAAATGGAATCGCAGGTGGATGCGCTGGAGCTCCGCCGGGAAGCCCTGCAGGATTGCCTTGGCAAGCTGCGGGAGAAGGACCGCGACCTGATTCGCAAACGGTATCAGCCGGGGGCGAGCGGTCGTGATGAAGCCCAGAACCTGGGCCGGCCGGCCAACTCGCTGTATCAGTCGATTGGTCGCATCCGCCGAACGTTACACGAGTGCATTCGCCGCCGCGTGGCGGCAGAGAGTCTGACGTGACCAGCGACACCCGCGACGAACTGCTGCGACTGCTTGAGGAGCTCTGCGAAGAGCGCCTCGACGAGCAGGGCGCTGCGCAGCTCGAACGGCTGGTGCTGGCCGACGCTGCGGCGCGGCGGATGTTCGTCGAGTATCTGTCGCTTCACGGGCTGCTGTACTGGGATGCCGCTCCCGAAGCCGCGGCGCTCGATGTCGACTCGATCCTGAAATCGGGAGCGTTGCCCGTCCCGGCGTCGAAGCGGCGCAGTGCACTGCAGCGGGCGGCGGTGTCGACAGTCGCGGCGCTGCTGGTGTTTGCCGCGGCGTTCTTCGCCACGCGCCGGCAGGCGCCGCGCGCCGTTCCGGCCGCGAATGACCTGGCGATCGACGCCGTGCCGGTCCGGGCCGTCGAAGATCCGCCGCTTCCAAAGATCGATCTTGGCTCGAGGCGCGCAGCGCCGCGCGACGCTGAAACGCCTGTGGCCGTTACGCCGGACGCCGGACCGGCAGTGGGACCGGCAGTGGAGCCGGTTGGCGATGTGGTGGCGGCAGTGGATCGTCTGCTGGAGGAATCGTGGAGCGACGCAGGCGTCTCGCCATCCGACCCGGCCGATGACGCCGAGTGGCTGCGTCGGGTGTCGCTTGATCTGGCCGGCCATATCCCGGCCCTGCACGAACTGGAAGCCTTCGAGGCCGACCGTTCTCCAACCAAGCGGGCCCAGGCGGTCGACCGGCTGTTGAACGATCCGGCGTACGCCCGGCATTTCGCGACGGTGTGGACGAACCTGCTCGTCGGACGGACTCCGCCCCGGAAGATCGATCGTGACGGTCTGGCGAAGTTTCTGCGCGAGCAGTTCTGGAATGGCCGTCCGTGGTCGGAGACCGTCACGGAACTGATCGCGGCCGAAGGTTCGGAGAAAGACAACGGCGCCGCCAACTATCTGCTGGCGCACCTCAATAACCAGGCAGTGCCGGCGACCGCGATTACGGCCCGGCTGTTTCTCTGCCAGCAGGTGCAGTGCGCCCAATGCCATATTCATCCCACGGTGAAGGACTGGGGCCAGGAGCAGTTCTGGCAGCTGAATGCGTTCTTTCAGGGAACCCGGCTGATCGAAAAATCGAAGCAACTGGACGATGGACGGCGGGTGGCGACGAAAGAACTCGTCAGCCAGCCTGCCGATGGTCCGATTTACTTCGAGACGCTGGGCGGCGTGATGCGGGTCGCGTACCCGAGTTTCGATGGCAAGGAGATTCCGTCCGCAGCGTCGACGAATCGCCGGCGTGAGCTGGCCCGGCTGATGGCCGAAGGGGACGAGCCCCAGCTGGCGGCGGCATTTGTGAACCGGCTGTGGGCGCAGCTGTTTGGCCGCGGTTTCACCACTCCGCTGGACGACATGGGTCCGCATAACCCGCCCACGCACCCGGAAGTGCTGGCGTTGCTGACCCGGGAGTTTGTGAAGTCGGATTACGACGTCCGGCAGTTGCTGCGCTGGATGTGTTCTTCCCGGCTGTACCAGCTGTCGAGCCGGAAAACGCCGGGCAACGAACTGGACGACCCCGAGAACGGTTCTCTGCCGATGTTCTCGCGGATGTATGTCAAGCCGCTGTCGGCCGAGCAGGTGTTCGATTCGCTGCTGATCGCCACCAATGCCGACCGCACTGCGGCAGTTGGCCAGGCGGCCGAGAAGCGGCGGGAGAGTTGGCTGGCGCAGTTCTATTCCGCCCTCGACAACGACGAGAACACCGAGCAGTCGACGTTTGATGGATCGCTGCCGCAGGCGCTCGTCATGATGAACGGGGACCTGGTGAAAGAGGCGGTCAGCGGTCGTCCGGGCACCTTCCTGAACACAGTGGAAGCGGCGAACGCTTCGGATGTCGCCAAGCTCGAACGTTTATCGAAGGCGATTCTGGCGCGCAGGCCAACGGAGATCGAGCAGCGTGTGTTTCAGCAGGCGTCGTCGCCGGCGCCCCGCGTAACGCGCGTCGCGACGAATGTGCCTTCCAGCGAACCGCTGCAGGACGCCTGCTGGGCGTACCTCAACTCGACCGAGTTCGTCGTCAACCGATGACCGGCGCAGCAGCAGGACCTGCGGTTCAGTGCAGGTACTGCCGCGCCTGATACACCGGTTCCCCGGTGAGCGGGTCAAGCTGGTCGAGCTCCAGCATTCGCCACTGACCATCGGCCTCCTGCTCCCAGGTCGCCTTCCAGCGGGTGGGCTGCCGCTTGACCGGCGGGAGACCCAGCAGCATGACGTCGGCGGTCACCCGAAAGTGCGACCGGGCCCGCAGCACATCTTCGCCGGAAATCTCGACGTTGACGTCGGTCAGGCGCACATTCTGGATGGTCACCTTCTCCAGAGCCTTTTCGGCGATCGTCTGAATCTCGGGCGACCGCGAGGAAACGCCATCCAGCACTGCCGCGACGTTCTGCTGCTCAAAATCGCCGAGCAGCTGCTGGAGCCGGGCGGCCACCTGCTCGCCGGGCGTCACAATCTGCCGCTCGAGAATGATCGCGCCGATCGCGGCGGGAATGCACAGGAGGGGAACAACCAGCAGAGCCGGCTTGCGGCGATCGAGCCAGATGGTGACTGAGACGGCGGCGACTGTCCCCAGGGCCACGAGCGTTGGCCAGACCGTTTCTCCGTACCACATGGCAGTCTCCCGGATGTGACTTCTGAAGCGTTTGAGCGACAGGCTCGCTCGTCTCGTCTGTTCTACGCGGACCAGTGAACCGTGGACGGGCGCATTCGTCTTCCGGCGTGTGATTTCGCGGAGTCTCGCAGACGTGCCTGCCGGATGCGAGGAGCTTTCCGGGCAGGCGGCTTGGTGGGAACAGGGATCAGGAAGAAGGAAGAAGGAAGAAGGAAGTGGGGTGATGGGACGCGTGGAATCTTGGGGGGGGATCGTTGATACTTCTGATCTTCAGTGACTTCGAGGCCGGCGGTTGAGTCGGCGACGTGCATGCAGGCTCTTGATCGCAAGCTGGTTCGCAACCTGTGGCAGATGCGCGGCCAGGCTCTGGCCATTGCGGCGGTCATGGGGTGCGGCGTGGCGGCGTTCGTCATGGCGCTGTCGACGCTGCGTTCGCTGGAATCGACGCGCAGCGCCTATTACGAGCGTTACCGGTTCGCCGATGTGTTCGCGCATGTCAAACGGGCCCCGCGTTCGCTGCAGCCGCGTCTGGAGGAAATCCGGGGGGTTGATCGCGTCCACCCGCGGATCGTCGCCGACGCCACGCTCGACATCGCCGGCATGACGGAGCCGGCAATCGCCCGGCTGATCTCGATCCCCGATCATGCACTGCCGCCGCTGTGCACGCTGCACCTGCGGCTGGGGCGCATTCCCGAACCGGGCCGCAACAACGAAGTGCTGGCCGGGGAGGCCTTCGCAGCCGCGCAGAATCTGAAGCCGGGCGATCAGATTTTTGCGGTCATCAATGGGCGTAAGCAGCCGCTGACGATCGTGGGCGTCGCCCTGTCGCCGGAGTACATCTTTTCGATTCGCGAAGGGGACATCCTTCCGGACGACCGGCATTTCGGCGTGTTCTGGATGTGCGAATCGGAACTGGAAGCCGCGTTCGACATGGAGGGGGCGTGGAACGATGTGCTGCTGAAGCTGACGCCCGACGCATCGCTGCCGGCGGTGATGGCGGCGGTGGATGAACTGCTCGAACGATACGGCGGCCTGGGGTGCTACGAGGCGGAAGACCAGATTTCGAACCGGTACATTTCGAGCGAAATCCAGCAACTGGAGAAGATGTCGATTCTGGCGCCGTCGATTTTTCTCAGCGTGGCGGCGTTTCTGCTCAACGTGGTGCTGTCGCGAGTGATTTCGACGCAGCGGGAGGAGATCGCCGCGCTGAAGGCCTTTGGGTATTCGAAGTGGGAAGTGGGCTGGCACTTTCTGAAACTGGTGCTGGTCATCACCGTGTCGGGCGTGACGGGCGGGGTGCTGCTGGGCATCTGGCTGGGGAACGGCATGACCCAGATGTACACGAAGTTCTATCATTTCCCGATCTTCACCTTCGTGTTCGACCCGCGGGTGATTGCGTGGGCGCTGCTGATCAGCGGGGCTGCGGCCGTGGCGGGGACCGTCGGCGCGGTGTACCAGGCGGTGAAGCTGCCGCCGGCCGAGGCGATGCGGCCCGAGCCGCCGGCGAAATACAAGAAAACGCTGCTCGAACGGATCGGTCTGCAGCGGCTGTTTTCTCCGACGGCCAGAATCGTTCTGCGAAACCTGGAACGCCGGCTGGGCAAGGCCGCGATGTCCTGCACCGGCATCGCGCTGGCGGTTTCGGTCCTCATTCTCGGCAACTTCACGGAAGACGCGATCAACTACATGATCGACATCGACTTCCGCCTCGCGCGCCGGCAGGACATGACCGTCACGCTGATCGAGCCCCGTTCGACCCGGGCGCTGACGGAGCTTGAACACCTGCCGGGAGTACACCGCGTCGATGCGTTCCGGCAAACCTTCGTCCGTTTTCGCAACGAGCAGCACTGGAAACGGGCGCTGCTGCTGGGGCTGCCGGACGACATCGAGCTGTTCAAGGTGGTCGGCGCTGATCGACGCGACGCCGTGCTGCCGGAATCGGGCGTGCTGCTGTCGCGGAAACTGGCGGAGATGCTGAACGTCCGGCCGGGCGAGCTGGTGACGGCGGAAGTGCTGGAAGGCAAGCGGCCGACGCTGCGCATTCCGGTGACGGGAGTGGTCGAGGACCTGTCGGGCGTGTGGGGCTATCTCCGCATTTCGGAACTCAACCGGCTTCTCGAAGAAGGGACGATCGTGTCGGGGGCGTATCTGTCGGTCGATTCCAAATTCAAATCGACGACCTATGCGGAACTGAAGAACACGCCGCAGGTGGCGTCCGTCACCATTCGGGAGGCGATGGTGGAGAGCTTTCGCAACACCGTGGCCGAGAACCTGATGCGCATCAAGACGATGAACGTCATCTTCGCCGTCATCATTGCGTTTGGCGTGGTCTACAACACGGCCCGCATTTCGCTGGCGGAACGGAGCCGCGAGCTGGCGACGCTGCGCGTCATCGGGTTTACGCGGGGCGAGATTTCGACCGTGCTGCTGGGCGAACTGGCGACATTGACCACCATGGCGATTCCGCTGGGACTGCTGATCGGCACGGGGATGTCGGCCGCCGTTGCGGCGCAGCTGGATACGGACATGTTCCGGGTGCCGTTCGTGATCAGTCTGTCGACCTACGCGTTCGCGGTGCTCGTCGTGCTGATCGCGTCGGTCGCGTCGTCGCTGCTGGTCCGGCGGCGTCTCGATGAACTCGACCTGATTTCCGTGCTGAAGACCCGCGAATGAACCGTTTGACTGACGACCTGCTGCACCGCCCGCGTCCGCTGCTGCTGGATGGGGCGACCGGCACCGAGCTCGAACGGCGAGGCTACCCGCTCGAAGCCGCCGGGTGGTCGGCCCGCGCGCTCGACGAGGCGCCGGAACTGCTGACGGCGATTCACCAGGACTATGCCGACGCCGGCGCGGAGATCGTCACCGCCAATACGTTTCGACTCCATCGCCGCAATCTGGAAGTCTGGGGACGCGGGGACGACCAGGCACGCCTGGTGCAGCGTGCGATCGACCTGGCACGGCGGGCGGTCGGCGGCCGGGCGGTGGTCGCGGCCTCGCTGGCGCCGCTGGGGGACTGCTATTCGCCGGACGACGTTCCCCCGGCCACGCAGATTGAAGCCGAACATCGCGAGCTGGCGACGGCGCTGGCGAACGCCGGGGCGGACCTGATTCTGGTGGAAACCATGGTTGCGGGAATCGAGGCCGAGGCGGCCTGCCGCGCGGCCATCGCCACCGGGCTGCCGGTCGTGGTGAGTTTCGTGACCGGCCCGGCCGGACAACTCCTGACGGGGGAACCACTCTCCGGCGCGGTGGCGGGAGTTCTCGGCCTGGGTCCGATCGCAGCGGCGGTCAATTGCGTGTCGTGTTCACACGTCGCGGCGGCGATGGATCAACTGCAGTCGGCCCGGCCGGCGTGCCGCCTGGGCGTGTACGCGAACACGGGAGAGCGGGGGGAGGACGGTTCCTGGCGTGTCACAACCGCTTCGCAACCGGCAGTTTACGCAGGAATCGCCGCGGGGTGGCTGGAGCGTGGGATCGGGCTGATCGGCGGGTGCTGCGGGACCACGCCGGCCCACATCGCCGCATTACAAACACTGATATCGCAACGCTTTGCGAAGTGACGCGACCGGCAGTTCCGGGCGCGAAAACGATTCAAAAACGGGCGATTCGGGCGTGGTCGGCGTGTCGCTGGGGGCTTCTTCCATCTTTTCGGTCAGAAATCTTTCCACTAGGTTCGCCGTCCACTTCCTTAAGTTTCCCCCAGAGTCTCACGTCACGTCGTCAGCTTCCGGCTGAAGGTCCAGCGTCTCCGCGAATCGCGCGGCGGCGAAGGGGCTTCCGGTCCGGGATCTGATTCCGAAGTTTTCCCTGACAGGCGTTTTCCCGAACCACCCCCCTGGAAGATGACTTCCAGGTCGTGCGCGGAATGAGTCCGCACACAGGCGGCGAAGACGAGGTGCATGGATGAACCGGTTGAATCTCTTGTCGCATCTGTTCGCCCGCAGCGCACGCTGGCGTCGTGTCACCGTGTGGAGTGCTGTTTTCAGCACGGCTGCAGGCGCATCGGCGCTGGGTCAGCACATGCCGCCGGGAGCGGCGCAGCATCCCGAGCAGGTGTTCGCGCAGGCGGCCGCCTCGGATGCGTTCGTCATGAACCAGCCTCCGAGCGGTTCATTGGCCGATCGCGGCAGCTACAGCCGGGACATTGGCATTGGCGGGACGGGCGCGTTCGCCCGCATGGGACACATTGCCGGCGAGACGATTGGCCGGAAGCAGTCGATCACGCACTTCGAGGTGATGCCGTACGCCTTCGTGGACAACACGATGTGGTATACGGACGGCCGGATGTACGCGACCAACAACGGCCACCTGGGGGGCAGCGGCGGCGTGGGCGTTCGTCAGTTCCTGCCGAACTACAACTCGATCATCGGCGCCGGCGTGTTTTACGACGCCGATGATACGCGCGGAAAGATGTTCACTCAGGCGGGTCTGTCGCTGGAATACCTGAGTGAATTCCTCGATGTCCGAACGAACCTGTACGCCAACACGGGCCGCAAGTCGGCCAATCTGGGCACGTCGTTCGTGAACGGCTCGCAGCGGTTCGTCGACGACAACATTGTGTTCAACACGCAGACGCGCCGGGCCGCCGCCACGGACGGCCTCGATGTGACGCTGACGGTGCCCGTGCTGGGCGAGTGGGCCCAGTCGATCAATCTGGAGGCCTCCGCGGGGGGGTACCATTACGTCGCCAACGATTTCAACCTGCAGGACGCCACCGGCTATCGGCTGCGTCTGGACGGCGACCTGCTGGCCAGCACCGTTCACACCTTCCTGGAGTTCACCAGCGACAAGGCGTTCAACAACAACGTGATCTTCGGGGCCGACCTCAACTATTACCACGACGTGCAGCGCCGTCCGCGGGTTGGCCACAATCAGTTCAACCGCATGTCGGAATGGGTCCGCCGGAACTACACCGTGGCGGCCATCGACGACACGATCGTCAATCCGGATGAACTGGCGATCAACCCCGTCACCGGGCTGCCGTACGTTGTGCTGCATGTGCGCAACATTGTGCCGGCAGATCCGAACTTCCCGAACTTCCCGGCGGGCGACGGCTCCATCGATACGCCCTATCAGTTCATCGATGCAGCGCAGCTCGACCCGCGGGACGCCGACATCATTTTCGTGCACTCGGGCAGCGTGTTCACCAACATGCCGGTGGTGCTGGAAGACAACCAGCAGATTCTGGGCGAAGGCGTCGATCACCCGATCCAGATCGCCAATCCGATTCCGCGCAGCGGGACCATTCTGCTGCCGACGGCGACGGTGCCCCCCAACGCCGCGGTGCTGCCGATTCTACAGGACACGATCGGCACGGCCGTCACGCTGGCGAACAACAGCACGTTCGCAGGCTTCGACATCATCAACACCAGCGGCACGGCGATCTTCGGAAACGCGATCACCGGCAGCGAAGTGCGCGATGTGAACATTCAGGGGACCAACGGCGCCGGCTCGCATGGCGTTCACCTGGTCGACACCCAGGGCGTGATCCGGATCGAGCAGGTCACGACGACGGGGGTCGATGGCACGGACCTGTTCATCGACGGCGGCGCCTCGACGATCAACTGGTTTGGCGGTCTGCTGGAAAATACGGCCGGCCGCGCGGTCGTCATTCAGAACCAGACTGGCGGATCGATCAACCTCGCAGGCGACAACGCCACCAGCAGCAACCTCGGCTTCGGCGGTCTGACGATCACCGACGACGGCGGCGAAGGCATTCTGATCAGCAACACGAGCGCGGCCGTGGTGTTTGGCCGTTCGTCCGATACGCCGACCAGCAACCACGGCGTCACGCTGGCGAATTCGACCACGACCGGCGTACAGGTGCTGGACCTGCAGCAGGGCGGCTCGGTGTCGTTCATTCGCGGTCTGCAGATTGCAGACGCCGCCGACATCGCCCTCGACATCCAGAACTCGCAGGGGAACTTCCTGATCGGCGACGACACCAACCTCGTCAACGATCTGGTGATTCTCGGACGCGGCTCCAACACCGGGATCTCGCTGAACCAGATCGGTCAGCTGTCGCAGATCGTCTTCACCGGCGACGTCGCGATTGGAGCTGTTCCGGACGCCGGCGGCCTCGAAGACCCGGCGATCAACTTCTTCAACGGGTCGAGCGGCCTGGTCCGCTTCGACGGCAACCTGTCGATCGGCCAGCTGGCGCGGGCCGGGGAAGTGGTTGCGGCCAATGGGACGGCGATCAACATTGGCGACATCGGCGGCGTGCTGGTCAACAATGCGGGCGCCCAGTTCGCCGCGAATGGCAACGTGACCATCGAGCAGAACCGGTTCGGGCCGGCGATTCTCGTCGCCAACGACCCGACGGCGGTGACGTTCGGCCTGGCCGCCGCTCCGCGCACGGTCACCATCACTCCGGAATCGGGACAGCCCAGCCAGTCGCTGGTGCTCGTCAACAATTCGGGGCCGATCCGGTTCAACAGTTCGCTGGTCATCAGCGACAGCATCGACAACCAGATCGACATTGTGAACAACACGGGGACGGTCGCGTTCGGCAACGTGACGATTACCGGGGCCGATGCCTCGGCCCCGCTGCCGGTGATTGTGAACATCGAAGACAACACGGCGGTGAGCTTCGGCAGCCTGAGCATCGCCAACGAAGATTCGCTGTCGCTGCGTGGTTACAACAACGGCTCGCTGTCGTTCAACGGCGGCACGATCGACAGCCAGAACGGCCCGGCGATCGACTTCGAGAACAACGATGTGCTGGCCGCGACGTTCGACTCGGTTTCGGCCCAGGGCTTCAATCCATTCCCGTTCGGGATCCGGGTGGTCGACAACCAGACCATCAGCGACGACACGGGCGACGTGATCACCAACCCGTCGACGACGTTCCGCATCCGCGGCGCCGGGACGGTCGGCTCGGGCGGCACGATTTCGTCCGGCACGACGACAACCGACCTCGTCGCGCCGCGCGGAGCCGTGTTCGAGAACATCAACACGGTCGATCTGAACTTCCAGGAATACGACCTGAACGAAGGTCTGGCGATCTTCTCGCTGAATACGGTGAACTTCACCCTTAACGGGGGGCTGATCACCGACAACGGTCGCGGCGACAACCGGATCGTGACCCAGGACCCGGATGGCCTGCACCAGATTCTGCTGCGGGTCGACCAGGATGTGGATGACGTGGACGAGTACAACTACGTCATCCGCAACACCATCATGCAGGACAACCTCGACATCGCGACGAACGACGCGATGCTGCAGATCGAAGCCACGAACGCAGCGACGGGGGCCCTGCTGAACCTGGACATCGTCGACAACCGCGACGCGGTGGCGCTGGTTCCGGGCTTCTTCTCCAACCGTCAGCTCACTTCCGGGGCGGCGATCCGGGTGGACTGGAATGGTCCGCTGAACGCCGCCATCGAACGGAACGCATTTGAACTGGCGGCCGGAGCGAGCAACCAGATCGGTCTCGACATCATTCAGGATGGAACGTCGTTCGTGAACAACATCTCGTTCAACGAGAACACTCTGGTTGCGACCGGCGCCACGGACAACAACCTGACCGGCGTCCGCATGGACATGGAAGGTCCGACCAACCTGGAGATCCTGAACAACTCGGTGGTCAACCAGACCACCGGCGCCATCACACCGGGGTTCCTGTTCGCCGGCACGAACTCGACCGGGTTCAACCTGCGGCTGCGGGCCGTGGGCAACAATGTGGTCTTCGACGACAACTTCCTCGACTTCAACAACACCGGCGGCACGGGTCTGCTGTTCTCGATCATCAACACCAGCAACGTGACGATCGGCGACGATTCCGGAACGCTGTTCGACTTCGGCAACCAGATCGAGCTGACCGACACCGACGCGACGTTCGACCGCGGCATCATTTTCCAGACGACGTTCGGCACGGTGAACCTGTTCGGCAACCGGGACAACGTGATCACGACCTTCCCGGCCCCTGGGAACGGGACGTTCATTCCGTTCCAGCCGCCGGGCGCGAGCACCGGGCAGATCATCATCAACGGCGTGCCGCAGCCGTAAGGGATCCGCGTGCATTCAACGCCGAAAGCCCGGGAGTTGAAACTCCCGGGCTTTCGCATTTCTACAGCGATCCAGCGTCGGCGGACGGCCGATCATGCCTGGGCTGACATGGAGACGACGGCCGCCAAGCCGTGTCTGTCCGCGTCGGCTCAGAACGTCACGATGGCGTCCACGCCGAGGATCGATTCGTTGACCGTCACGCCCAGCGGGTTCCGCCCGCCAGCGGCCATGTTGTCGGCTGCCGGCGAGTAGTTGTAACGGTATTCGGGACGAATGACGGTGTTCGCGGTCGGCTTGAAGTTGAAGCCAGCCGTGAACGAGTGGTAGGAAATTCCGTCCACCTTCGTCCATTCATTCCGCATGCCGACGCCGGTGCGGTCGGTCACCTGGTACAGCAGGTAGTTGTACGCGCTGATGGCGTGGAAGGTGTCGCCGTTGCCGGCGTACACGTTCTGGTTCGTGCGCACGTAGTCGCTGCCGATGACGTTCGTCAGTTCGTCGGTGAGGTTCGTCGTGACGATCATGCTCTGCGAGTAGCCGTCGCCGATGAAGCCGAGGTTGCCGGCGGTGCTGGTGTAGATGAAGCTCATGTTGTCCATGATCGCCACCTTGAAACCGCCGGTCCACGCCGTGGCGCCGTTGAAGCGGTCGAAGCCGGAGTCCCAGCCGAGGATCCAGCCGCCGTACAGTTCGAGTTCGTCGCTGACGGTATAGGTCGCGACGGCGCCCGTGTGGGTGAAGGGCTCGATGTAGTTCATCGAGAAGGCATGGCTGTAGAAGAAGTTACCGGTGGCGGCAACGACTTCGTAACCCTGCAGGGTGAAGAAGTGACCGACCTTCACCGACAGGTTGTCGTAGGCGATTTCACCATACGCCTGGGGGATGGCCCAGCCGTACTGCGCGCCGTAGTTGAACTTGTCGGAGAAGTCGTAGCGGCCGGGGTTGTTGCCGAACGCCTGGGTGTTGGGACCGTCCTGACCGTAGAGGGCGTCGATACGACCACCGAAGCCGATGCCGTCCGAACCGTCCGCAACCTTTTCGATGTACAACCAGGTCTGGTGCAGGTTGAACTTGTCCGGACGCGTGTTGAAGGTGCCGTCGTTGGCGTTGTGATAGCCAACCTGCACCCATCCGCCGATGTCGAAGCAGGGCTCTTCGCAGTCGAGATCCCACAGCACGCTGTTGAGCGTCCAGGGGTCTCCGAGTTCCTCGGTGAACCAGCCGCCCATCGAGCACAGGCCGTCCCCGAATCCGCCGCCCCGTTCAGGACGGCAGGCTTTGGCCTGGCAGCGTTCCTGGGCCTTCTGGGCCCGGGCGGCGTCGCGCTGGGCCTGCTTCCAGGCCCGTTCCTGCTGGCGGCACATCTTCTTCTGGTCGTCGATGAGGACCAGCGACATTTCGCTGGCGTCGTCGGCGAACACCACGTCGGCCCGGTCGGCCAGACGGATCTCCGCAGCGGCGAGTGGCGCCCAGCTCCACCCCATCCCCATGCCCGCGGCAAGCAGGCAAGCCTTCCCTGAGATCTTCAACATGATGTGAGTTCCCTCCCTGGGACTGCCGCGTCTCTCAGCCGTCCCTGGCCGTTTGAAATCGTGCAACAGGCGTCGGCCTTGCGGCCTGCCGGGGATGCGGACGAGCGCCATCATCCCCAACAGCTCCGCGCACGATGGCGGAGCGCCTAGCGAAACCCTTCGCTACCGGGTCAATTCGACGCACGCACCGCATGATTTTCTGGAGAAATCCCGGACCACGCACACGCGGAACGACCGTTACAGCCGGCCCTCCCAGGAGGCCCTGCGCGGCATTTCCTGCCGCATTCGAGCGGTCACCCGCGCGACGCTGCTGGCGATTCTCCGTGCAGCGTCAGCACCAGACGCCGGGAGCCACCCCGGTTGCGATGCTCGCAGAGATAAATCCCCTGCCACGTCCCCAGCACCAGACGCCCCTTCCGGACAGGAATCGTGAGCGAACTGCCCAGCAGTGCAGCCTTCACATGGGCCGGCATGTCGTCCGGCCCTTCGCAGGTATGCTGATACGGAAAGTCTTCCGGCGCAATGGCGTTGAACGACGACTCGAGATCCACCGGCACGTCCGGGTCGGCATTCTCGTTGATCGACAGCGATGCAGAGGTGTGCAGGATGAAAACATGCAGCAGCCCGACCTCGATGGCCGGCAGCTCCGGGATCGCCCGCAGGACGCGGTCGGTGATGATGTGAAAGCCCCGCGGCAGCGCGGGGAGCGAGAGTTCGTGCTGGAACCAGGGCATGGAATCAAACGCACCGCAGGAGCAAGGTTGTCCGGCCGTTGATGCTACCGGACGGGAACCGATCGTGCCCGGGTCGCTACGGTGGTCTGGAATCGATTTCGGGAAACAAGCCGGTCGCGGCGTCGCGCTTTCGCCTGGAGAAAGCAAACGACGTCGGCGACGACGCCGCGCCGGTGTTTCGTTCAGTTCCTGAGTTCAACAGCAGTCGGCCCGGCCGTGCCCGCCGCCGGGCAGCAGCGTTCGAGCGTCGCCAGCAGCGAGTCGTTGTCGATGAACGGTTCGTAGCCCGTGTTGGCCCAGCGGACCACGCCCGCGCGGTCGATCACGAAGGTGCCGTGCCTGGGATCCTCGTCGGACGAATCCGTCGCGGCCCGGTAGCAGCTCCACTGTGTGGCCACCGCGTTGTCGATATCGGCGACGACGTTGAAGTGAAACCGCCCATATTCGCGAAACTTTTCGGCGGTATGGGCCGGCGAGTCGGAGCTGACGGCGATCACCTTCGCTCCGGCCGCGGCGAACTTTTCAAGGTCTTCCTCGATGGCGAACAACTGTGCAACACAGTGACTGCACCCGTATCCGTAATAGAACACCAGCACGACCGGGCCATCGGCCGACAGCGACGACAGCCGAACCGGCTGCTGGGCGTCGTCCGGTAGTTCGAAATCGATCGCCGGGCGTCCCAGCAGCGGATGCTTCTGCGTAGGAACCTCCACGGACGCGGACTGCTTCTTCTCCATGGCAAGTTCCGCCTGAGCGGCGCTCAGGAAGTCGCGGGCGTCGTTCGCGATATGCCCGGTCGGCAGCAGCCCGTACCGCAGGCAAAGCGTCCGGCAGGCCTCGAGAAAGCCGCCATACGACTGGTCCGCAGGCGGTGCGGAGGACCGCAGGTGATACGTCAGCAACCCGCCATACAGCGCGGAGACGCTGACCAGGAAGATCAGGAACACGCGGGCGGCAAACGACCGGAACTGCGCCGCGTGGCGCGCGAAATCCGTGGAGCTGGTTTTGTGCTCGGACGACATTTCGACCTGATTGGAATGGGACTGACATCCCGGGTGCGAATCAATATTCACCAATCACCTCCCCTCCCGACCGGGTGGCCAGGGCCCGCCACAGGACGAGGTCGATGCTGTCGTTGACGAATCGGACGCTGCCGTCCACCAGTCCGACCTGAACACCGCCGGTGTGGGCGCTGCGGGCGCTGGTCAAAGCGAAATTGTGAAACCCATTGTGGCAGTCGGGAGTGGCGGAATTCGGCCCGTAGTAGTGGTTGTACATCGTGTCAGCGAGGTGGCCATTGATCCATTTGGCGCCGCGCTGGCCCGACCACGGCCCGACAGAGGCGTCGCAGGACGTGGGCGTGGTCTGCGTGCCCATCGAAAGCTCGATGACGCGCAGGCGCCGTTCCTGCGGCGAATTCGCCGCCGTCGACTGTCCGTCGCCCAACAGCTGCTCTCCGAACAGCACTGTATTGCTCGTGCCGTCCGTCACCTCGTGGAACCCGGTGCGTGAACGCTGGTAGATCACGCCGTCCGCATTGGAAATCGATCCGTCATCGGTCGCGATGGAGGGGTTGTTGATGCCGGAACCGGCACACGCGGGATAGCTGATTCCGCCATACGGCGATCCGGGAACGCGGTCCTTGTCGCTGGGGCAGGTCAGGAATGGAATCCGCAGCTGGGCAGCGGCTTCGTTTCTGGCGACATCAGTCGCGTTGTAGCCGGCGCCGAAGGCCGTCATGGGCGGGACGTGGAAGACCAGCGTCGCCTGCAACGAGCCCTGTTCGACATACGGCAACAACTGCGCGGGGGCCGACCACACGAACGGATAGCCCAGGCTGCCCGGCGGGAAGACCCGATACGTCGATTCGTAGTTGTGCAGCGCCAGCCCCAGCTGCTTCAGGTTGTTCTTGCACTGCGTCCTGCGGGCGGCTTCGCGGGCCTGCTGGACGGCGGGCAACAGCAGGGCGATGAGGATTGCGATGATGGCGATCACCACCAGGAGTTCAATCAGGGTAAAGGCGCGCGCCCACAGGCGCGGCCGGGTCAACGTTCGCATGAGGTCTCCAGAGACGCCGCGCATTGCGGCGGATCAAATTGAATGAAACGGGAGGACGCGCCGGCCACGCACGCCCAACGGCGCGGCGACGACACGTCGATTCGCGGAGAACCGCTCCGCGAACTCCGGCAACGAAACCACCTGGAACAGGCCCGCCTCGCCACTGGGGCCCACAGCCGGAGGGCGAGCGCAGCCTGATCGCCTCAGCGGGCGATGCGTGGCGGCGGAGAGGGGGGAGAGAGCGGAATGCCCGCCGGGATTTCATCAGCGAGAGTGAATTCGCCTCGCGCCAGCGGAGACGCCGCCAGCTCGATCGAGTGTCGCGGCAAGAGGGCGCCGGCGAACTGCAGGAACATGGCGCTGAGGCCTTTGCACTTCAGCGCGCTGGTGAGCAACACGAGTTTTGTGGAGCTGTCGCCGGAGGCCGGCCGATCGGCGGCACACGCCGGGCGATCGGGCGCGCCTTCACAACAACTTGTCCGTTTCGTGGTGCAGCAACTGCGAGCGGGCGATTCCAGCGGTTCGTCATCGGCCAGCAGGGCCGCGGGCATGTCGAGGCCGTTCTCGATGACGAACGCGATTCGTTCAGCCCTGGTGGTGCAGCAGCAACTGGTCCAGCATTCCGTGGCCGAACGGCACCCGCAGGGGCGATTCATGCAGGGGAACGGGACGCTGAGGTCTTTCCCGCCGGTGGTCGAACCAGCGCGCACGGCGAACGGCAGCGGAAACTGCAGCAGTCCCAGCCAGAGCAACAGCAGGCCGGAAATGATCCGGCGTGAGCAACGCACCTTCATGCGCTCGACGCAATTCCTCGAACGCCTTCTCCACGGGTGAGGCTATCGGGGCGGATCGAGATGCGAAAGCGAGCGGAGTTCGATTTTCATCTGTGAGAGATGTTGATGGAGGGCTCGGGAAACACGGAGGCACGGTGAACACGGAGACTCACGGAGGAGACCTTGAATGGTGTGTCGGCGTGGTGTCGGTGGCGTGCTGTGGATTGATCCAGCGAATCCTTGCGGTTGCGAAGTTTCTCCGTGCGTCTCTGCGTGCTCCGCGACTCCGTGTTCGCTGAGCCCTTCGGCAGACAGCTTCATCGTGCGAGGGACTTCTCGTACACAACCTTGCCGTCGCCCGGGGCGTAGAAATCGGGGAACGTCGCAACTTCGTGGTAGCCGCAGCGGAGGTAGAACGCGCGCGTCGGGTCGTACTGCGGCCTGGACGACGTCTCGATATAGACCTTCCGCCCGCCGCCGGCACGCAGGCGTTCCTCGACAATCTGCATCAGCAGTTGACCGAGCCCGCGGCGCTGGTAAGCCCGATCGACGGCGACCCAGTAGAGGTCGTAGCTGCCGGTCGTGCAGGGGATTTCGCCGTAGCAGGCATAGCCCGTGACTTCGCCAGCGGCTTCGACAAATGCGAACTCGTAGCCGGACGACGGGCCCTTCGCGAGCCGCTCATCGACCAGTTCGACGGCCACATCGACTTCGGCAGCGGAGAAGAATCCGGAGTCGGCAATGAGCCGGCGGATGACCTCGCGGTCGGCGTCGACCGGTGTTTCGCGCAACGTGAGATCCGCAGCTGCAAGCGAGGCCAGGATGTCGCTCATCGGTCGCCGGCCTTCGCGAACACGCCTTCGATCGCGGCGAGAATCTCGGGCGGTTCGGACATCCGCCCGGGGCCGACTGCTCCGCAGCTCAGCCAGCCCGAACCGGGGCCGACCAGGAGCACGCCGTCTGCCTGCAACTGGGCGATGTTCCGCTGGGTGGCTGGCTTGGCCCACATATCGTTGTTCATCGCCGGGGCGATCAGAATCGGACAGGTGCAGGTGAGCGCCAGCGTGGAGGCCAGGTCGTCGGCGAATCCGTGGGCCACCTTGGCCATCATGTCTGCGGTTCCCGGGGCGATGACATAGAGCTGAGCGCGACGCGCCAGGCCGATATGTTCACCGATCGGATGCTCGAGCGGCTCGAACATGTGCAGGTAAACCGGCCGGCCCGTCAAGGCTTCGAACGTGGTCCGTCCGATGAACTGCGTGGCGGCCTGCGTCATCACCACAGTGACGCGCGCTCCGGCCTGGACCAGTTTGCTCGCCAGGTCGGCCGATTTATACGCGGCGATGCCGCCGCAGACGGCGAGAAGGATTTCACGGTCCTGAAGTGAATACGACATGCAGGGCTACTTGTTGAGCGACTCGTCGAGGTTCATCAGTTGGTTGATGGTCATGGTCCAGGCTGCGAGTTCGGCGGCGGGCAGCATGGGGTCGGCCTTCGATTCGCCGAAGCTGATCAATTTTTTCGCCGCCTCTTCGTCACCGCGATAGTGCACGGCCAGTCGGTCATAGACATTCTGGACGACGCTGCGTTCAGAGTTTTCGAAGGGGCGGGCAACGAGGCGCTCGGTGACGTAATCGAGCCGGGCATCGAACGTGTCGCCGGCTTTCAGCGTGTTCTCGGCCAGTCTCCGGGCCGCCTCGACAAACTGTTCGTCATTCAGCGTCACCAGCGCCTGCAGCGGAGTGTTGGTTCGCTCGCGACGGACGACGCAGGTTTCTCGGCTGGGGGCGTTGAAGATTTCCATCTGGGCCGGCGGAGCGCTCCGTTTCCAGAACGTGTACAGGCTGCGGCGATAGAGGCTTTCACCCGTATCGCGCACATAGTTGCGGGTGTTGCTGCCGATCATTGCGACGGCTTCCCACACGCCATCCGGCTGGTAAGGCTTCACGCTCGGGCCTCCCATTTTCGGCGAGAGCAGTCCGCTGGTGGCGAGGGCGCCGTCGCGAATCATTTCGGCGTCCATGCGGAATCGCGGCCCGCGCGACAGCAGCTGGTTGTCGCGGTCTTTCTCGAGCTTCGCGGGGGTGGCCTGCGCCGACTGCCGATAGGTCGAGGACATCACCATCTGCCTGTAAAAGCGTTTGATGTCCCAGCCGGAATCGCGGAAGTCGATCGCCAGCCAGTCGAGAAGTTCGGGGTGCGACGGCAGTTCGCCGGTGATGCCGAAGTCGCCGGCCGTGCGGACGATGCCATTGCCAAACACTTCCTGCCAGAAGCGGTTGACCGTCACGCGCGCCGTGAGTGGCTGTTCCGGCAGGAGCAACCATTTCGCGAAGCCGAGGCGATCGGAGGAATAGTCTTCCGGGAAGGGGGGGAGGACGGCGGGAGTGCGCGGCCGGACCTCATCGCCGCGCTTGTCGTATTCACCGCGAAACAGCACGAAGGCCATGGCCGGCTCGGTTTTCTCCTGCATGACATGGGCAATTTTGCCGCGGGCCCGGATCGCCGCCTGCTCCCGCTCGAGGTTGCCCTGGGTGGTGGCGGCCGTCTGATAGACCTCGTCGATCGCGCCCAGCCACCAGTCGTACAGGCTGTTGACTTCGGCTTCCGTCCGTTTTTCAGGGGTCTTCTTGAGTGTTTTCGCGAGCAGGTCGGCCTGCCCCAGCGAGGTGGCTTCGAACGACTCGAGCACGCGGTTGTACAGACGCAGGTCATGCAGTCCGGCGGCGGCGATCGGGCTGCTGGTATGCCGCTGGCCGATCTTGAAGGGGACCTGCGTCCGGATCGTACCGGTGAGCCGATCCTGCTCGACGTTCACGAACTGCGGCTTGCCGTTGTAGAAGATCTTCACGCCATCGGCCTTGGCCGAGCCGTCGTAGGTGATGACGACGTGCGTCCACTTGTCGACCGGCAGGGCGCCTTTGGAAACGACCTTGAGGGCGTTGCCCGGCCAGGAATCGATGATGTGCATGCCGATGCGGCGCTGCTGGACCCAGAAATCCCAGCCGCGGAAGTTGGCTCCATCGTCCATACGGGCGCACAATGCGCCGCTGGAGTCGTTGGTGGCGACCTTGACCCAGGCCGCGATGCTGAACGGCTGATCTTTCTCGAAATCACCGATGTCGGGCGTCTTCGCGGCGGTTCCGCCATTCAGCAGCAAGGCCTTTTCGCCGGGCGGGCCGTCCTGCCATTTCGCCTTGTCAGTCAGTTCGAGAGTTCTGGAGTCGGCGCCGATCTGGACGGCGAGTGATTTGCCGTCCCCCTCTCCGAGGCGGGCCTGCATGACGAGTCCGGCGACCGGCGCCATCTTGTCGACGATGTCCTGCCCGGCCGTCGTGAGCCACTTGTCGAAATCGCTCCGTCCATCCTTCTTGCGGGCTTCGACGAGTTCTTTGGATTTCGGAACTTCGGTTTCCAGTTCCTTCCAGCGGTCGATCTCTTCGTCCTGCGGCACCACGATGATCGGCGGCGTGTCCTTGATGTTGCCGTCCATGGGGTTCTGGGTGGTGTTATTGAAGAAGGCCGCCATCTCGTAGAACTCTTTCTGCGAGAGGGGATCGAACTTGTGGTCGTGGCAGACGCTGCAGCCGGCCGTCAGCCCGAGCCAGACCTGCGCGGTGGTTTCGGTGCGGTCGCGGTTGTAGAGGACCGCATATTCCTCGGCGATCGCGCCCCCTTCGTTGGTCGTGATGTTGCAGCGGTTGAAGCCGGATGCGATCTGCTGGTCGTAGGTGCGGTTGGGCAGCAGGTCGCCGGCGAGTTGTTCGACCGTGAACTGATCGAACGGCATGTTGTTGTTGAAGGCGTTGATGACCCAGTCGCGGTAGGTCCACATTTCGCGGAAGTTGTCGATGTGGATGCCGTGGGTGTCGCCATAGCGGGCGGCGTCGAGCCAGTAGCGCGCGCGGTGCTCGCCCCAGGCGGGCGAGGCGAGGAAACGGTCAACCAGCTTCTCGTAGGCGTCGGGCGATGCATCGGCCACGAACGCCTCCACGACCTCCGGCGCGGGGGGCAGACCGGTGAGGTCGAGGCTCAGCCGGCGGGCCAGAGTGCGGCGGTCGGCTTCCGGGGCAGGAGCCAGGCCGGCGGCGTTCAGCTTCGCCAGGACGAAGTGATCGATCGGGTTTCGCAGCGGAAACGCCGGATTCTCGATCGCGGGCACCTCGGGCAGGGTCGGAACATTGAACGACCAGTGCTGCTCATATTCAGCGCCCGCTGCGATCCAGGCTTTCAGCGTTTCGATCTGCTGCGGCGTGAGGGTTTTCTTGGTCGACGGGGGAGGCATCACCTCGTCGGGGTCGTTCGACGTGATGCGTGCCAGCAGCTGGCTGTCGGCCGGGTTGCCCGGCACGATCGCCCCCATGTCCGTGGCGTCGGCGAACCGGTCGAGACGCAGGTCGGCCTTGCGGGACGCCGAGTCGGGTCCGTGGCAGGAGAAGCAGGCGTCGACGAGAATCGGACGGACATCGCGGTTGTACGTCGGCGGGGCCGCGCTGGCGGCCGGGGGCAGCAACGTTGCGGTGGCAATGGCGATCGCGAACAGGGCGTCAGCACGCAGCATCGGACGGCAGCTCCGAGATCAGGCGGGACGAGGGCGCGGGCCTGGGGAGGGTCCGCGGCAGGATTCCTGAATTGTACGGAGACTGGCGGCGGAACGCACCGGTTTCACTGCAGCAAAACGACAAACGACGCCGCTTGCGCGGCGTCGTTCAGTCGGTTCGGGTTGTTGTTGGTCTCTGGTCAGACGGCATTACCAGCACCCATTCCGGTAGACCGGAGCGGGCACGAACACAGGGGCCGGCTGAATCACCGGGGCCGGCCGATACACCGGCGCCGGGTTGTACAGGTACGGCTGGGCCTGCGGCTGGAACGTCGAGAATCCGAAGTTGAAGCCGGGATTCACGCCGTTGTACCGGCTCTGATAACGGTAGCGGTCGTTGAAGCCGCGGTTGTTGGAGAACTGGTTGTGCCGATAGTTCACCGTGTTGCCACGGTAGAAGTGGTCATTCCAGTTGCCAGCGAAGGCGTACTGGGGATGATCGTCATCGGCCCGGCTGACGCCTGGCATGGCCGCCACACCCAGCATGGCCACAGTCGAGAACAGCAGTTTGCGCAACATCGCAGTCTTCCTTTCATCCAGTAAGTTGAAGTGACCCGCGTCGAAGTGTCGCGGTCGGAAGCAGGAAGAACGCACGGGCCGTGCCAACGCCAATTCTGCGCGCCGGGCCTCATTTTTGATGGAAAACCCTGCCTGACTCGCCCGGGTTGCCAACGGCCCCCGTCAGTTCGATGGCAAGCGCCATCAGTTGGAAGCGACCGGACGATCGTGAAACCGGCCGGGTGAATTCAGGTTCACGCCCGAGCGCCGCGGCGGTGTGCGACAGCCGCGAATTTTGGCGACCGGGACCGACGCCAGCACTCGCTTGACCACTCGCTCCCGAATCTCCACCCTGCTGCGCATGCCCAAGCCCCGTGTCTGTGTTCTCCGTGCCCCTGGCACGAACTGCGAAATCGAAACCGCGTTCGCCTTCGAAACGTGCGGCGCTGTTGCGGATCAGGTGCACCTGTTCCGCCTTCTCGAACGGCCTGAACTGCTCGACGATTACCAGATTCTCTGCGTGCCCGGCGGGTTCAGCTACGGCGACGACCTCGGCGCGGGGGTGGTGTTCGGCGCGCAGCTGCGTGGCCGGCTGGGCGATGCCATTGGGCGTTACCTGCAGGCCGATAAACTGGCGTTGGGGATCTGCAACGGCTTTCAGGTGCTGGTGAAGTCCGGCATTCTTCCCGACGGCGCGGCTGGCTGGTCGCCCGACCCAACCGCCGCGCGCGACACGACGCTCACCTGGAACCTGAACGGCAAATACACGGCGTTGTGGGTGAAGCTGAAAGTGCGTTCGCCGCAGTGCGTGTTTCTGAAAGGGATCGACACGCTCGACGTGCCGATCGCGCACGCGGAAGGGCGGATCGCCGTGCGCGACACCGCCATTCTGAAGACGTGGCGCGAGCGCGGTCAGATTGCTGCGACGTATCACGGCACGGAGACCGAGAACTACGACGACCTGCTGGAGTACCCGGTCAATCCGAACGGTTCACTCTCGAACATCGCCGGCCTGTGCGATGCGACCGGCCGGGTGTTCGGCCTGATGCCGCATCCCGAACGTTTCCTGTGGGCTCAGCAGCATCCGACGTGGACCCGCGACGGCCGGGAGGGGCATGGGGACGGGATGAAGATTTTTCAGAATGCGGTGGGGTATTTCGGCTAACCGGCCGATTGCTTCAGGAAACACTCGGGTGCGGAATCGAGGATTTTGCCCGTCGCCATTGATAACGCATGTGTTACGATAGGCCAGTGCGCGAAATCGCCTACTACGAGCGGCCAGACGGGTCGTGTCCGTTCTCGACCTGGTTCGACGGCCTGGATGCGGTCGCCGCTGCCCGAGTGGCGACTGCAATCGATCGTATGGCGGCCGGACATCGTGGAGACACCAAGCCGGTCGGTGAAGGCGTTTCCGAATGGCGTATCGATTTCGGGCCAGGTTATCGCGTGTATTTCGGTCAGGATGGCCGTCAGCTGATCCTGCTGCTCTGCGGTGGAACCAAGAAGCGGCAGCAGGCGGATATTCGACATGCGCGGGAGCTCTGGCTCGAGTACAAACGTCGAGGGGAAGGAACGTAAATATGCCGCTCACCCGTCGATTTCGTGAACTGGTCAAGGCCCGCGCCGATCGTGACCCAAAGTTCCGCGTGGCGCTGCTGCAGGAAGCGCTCGAGGCATTTCTTCGTGGGGACACTGCAGACGGCAAAGCGGCACTGCGGTCTTATGTGAACGCCACGATTGGATTCGAGCAGCTCGGCCAGACTCTGTCCAAAAAACCGCAAAGCCTGATGCGCATGTTGAGCGAAGGCGGCAACCCGACGGCGGAGAACCTGTTCGCACTGATTGCAGTGCTGCAGAAGAAAGAGGGAGTGCAGCTGAATGTCGCCAGTCGGCGCGCCGCCGCCGGATGATCGCCGGCCGAAGCCGGGTTGTGGCCAGCCGTTTCAAACCGTCGCCTGAATCGTCCCGCTGAATTCCAGGGCCAGTTCGCGCAGCCGCGTGAGTTGTGCGAGCAGCGTCGGAATCTCGGAGAGCGGCAGCTGGTTCGGGCCGTCGCTTTTCGCCTGATCGGGATTCGGGTGCGTTTCGAGAAACACGCCATCGCAACCGGCCGCCACGGCCGCCCGCGCGAGCGGAGCCACGAACTGCCGGGCTCCGCCGGTGGTGGCCCCGCCGGGACGCTGCACGCTGTGGGTGGCGTCAAACACCACCGGCACGCCGAACGACTGCATGATCGGGATGCACTGCATGTCGTTCACCAGCCGGCCGTAGCCAAACGTGCTGCCGCGATCGGTCAGCATCACGTTCCGGCAGCCGGCCTCTTCGCACTTTCGCACAGCGTGGATCATGTCTTCCGGCGCGACGAACTGCGGCTTCTTGACGTTCACCGAGCCGCCATGCTTCGCCGCGCCCTCGGCGGCGGCGGCGATCAGATCGGTCTGCCGTGCGAGAAACGCCGGGATCTGGACGATGCGGCAAACCTCCGCCGCGGGGCCGCAATGTTCCGGCAGATGGACATCCGTGGTGACGGGCACCTCGAACCGATCGCGAACCTTCGCGAGGATTTCGAGGCCTCTCTCCAGGCCGGGTCCGCGGTAGCTGTGAATGCTGGTGCGGTTGGCCTTGTCGAAACTCGATTTGAACACCAGCTGCCAGCCGTGTTGCCGGCAGACGGACAGCAGCGTCTCGGCGACCTGGAAGACGAGGTCCTCGCTTTCGATGACGCACGGTCCGCAGATGAACAGCAGCGGCTGGCGATCGCCGCAGGCGAGTTGGTCGATGTGAAGCGGATTCTGCGGCATGTTTCCATCCGTGGGCGGCGGGGCGCTCGCCATCGGTGAGGTCTTCCTGGTGATGATCGCGGCAGGGCACGCGGACGGCCCGCAAGCGGGCCGGCTAAGTGGCGGGCGCGGGTCGACGGAGGCCGGCGAAGGCTGCGACGAGGCAGGCGGCGCCGCAGAGGATGGCGAACCAGTCGCCGAAGCGATGGTAGGGCGCCGTCCGCGAATCGAGCGGCACCGTGCTGACGAACGCCGCGCTCCACTGTTTGTAATACCGACCTGATTGCGGGTCGCGAATGGTTTTGCGGACCGGTCGGTCGCCTTTCACGATCGCATCGAGGTCGATGATCGTTTCCGGTTCGCGGACGGCGCCGTTGCCATCGATGAAGGCCGAGATGCCTGTGTTCACCGCGCGGACCATCGGCATCCGGTTTTCAATGCAGCGGAACTGCGCTGTGATGAGATGCTGATCGAGTTCGCTCGACCCGTGGAACCAGCCGTCGTTGGTGAGGTTGACCAGAATATCGGCCGGGGCGTCTTTGGAAGCGGTGGCGGCCATCTGCCGCACGAGATGCGGGACGGTGTCTTCAAAGCAGATCAGCGGCACCATCCGCCAGTCCTTGTGCTGAAACACATGGACATTCTGCCCCGCGGCGATGCCGAACGCATCGCCGAAGGGAGTCAGCTTATGCAAAAAGGGGACGGTGTCGCGCAGCGGGATGTACTCGCCGAACGGGACGCGGTGAATTTTGTCGTAACGGTCGGTCAGTCCTTTTTCCGGAGTGACGAAGGCGGCGGAGTTGAAGTGGTCGTAGCCGTCGCGGCGGGCGATCAGCGTATCGATGCCGATGACCAGCGCTGCATTGACTTCGCCCGCCGACCGTTCGAGCGTCATCCGCGACTGATTGCTGCGCCACATGGCGGCCGGCATGCCCGGCGACACCATTTCCAGATCGACGTCTTCCACGTCGGCCCGGGTCTGGAACATCGGGTAGGGGAACATGGTTTCCGGCCAGACGATCACATCCGGCTGATGCGGGATCGTCTCACCCATCAGTGCCCGGTGCTGTGCGTAGATTTCGTCCTTGGCATCGGGGTCGTGTTTCAGCGATGTCGGGAAGTTGCCCTGCACCAGGCCGATGCGCGGCCCCGCCTTGAACTCCGATTGCGACAGCCGAACTGCACCGTATCCCCAGGCGACGGCCACGAGTCCGAGTGCAACGACCGTGGCGACCAGGGGCGGCCGCGGTCCGCGGGTCGCTGTGAGAAACGCTTCTCGATCATCCGGCAGCAGCAGGCTGGACCGTTCGATCCAGGCGGTGGGGGCCGCCAGTGCGATCGCGGCATTCACGGTGACAACGAGGTAACTGACGCCATACGCACCGACGAGATCGCTGATCTGCAGCAGGCCCGTCCAGCGATGCTGCGAATGGCCGAGGAAGTACCAGGCAAAGCCCGTCATCAGATGAGCCCGCAGGAATTCGAGCCCGACCCACGCAACGGGGGCCGCCAGCCACAGGGGGGCTCGAAACCGGCGCATGGCCGAGCGGGTGAGATAGATGAACGCGGGAAAGTAGAAGGCCAGGTAGGCGGCGAGAGCGAACCATGCGAGATACATGGTGGAGTCGCCCAGCCGCATCCACTGCAGCGTGGGGAACCAGAACAGCGCGCCGGCGACGTACAGCGCGCAGTAGGCGCGTTTCGACAGCCTGGGCAGGAGCGCCAGTTGCAACAGCGGGACGAGTGCGATCCACGCGAGCGGTCCGAAGTCGGCCGGGGTGAAACTGCACCACAGCAGCAGCGAGGTGATCGCCGCGGGCAACAAGGCCCCTTTGACCGCCGCCGGTCGCTGCCGGGCGGCGGTGATGATGTCGTCAATCGAGCGCTGCCGCGGCACGGAGTTTCGAGTGGGGTTCGCGGTCGCGGTCGAATGCGGGGCGGCGTAGGTGGTCGACATGCCGCGTTCCTCCTTGAACGCTCGCGCCGACCCATCGCGGGTCAGCGGTCGAGTGCGAGTACCTGAACTTCCTGTCCGGCAGCCCGTTCACACGCCGTTTCCAGCAGGACGAATCCGTTCGCCAGGGCGATGGTCTGCAGGTCGAATGATCCCTGCCAGTTGAGCGGCCGGGCCATCAGACCTTCCTCCGCACGGCTGAACACCGCCGGAAAGTAGGTCGGGCGTGAGTCTTTGGACACATGCCGAGTTGCCAGCCGGGCGGGAAGCAGTTGTGGTTCTGGCGGGGTGATCCCGCGTCGCTTCTGGATGCCCATCCGGACAAACAACTCGAAGCAAACCATACTGCTGACTGGATTTCCGGGCAACCCGAAGATCCACCGCGGCCGGCCGTCTGGCGAGCGATCTGCCGGTAGTTCTCCGAACCAGATCGGCTTGCCGGGCTTGATGTTACAGCCATGAAACACCTCCTCGCAGCCGCACTCCGCCAGCACGGAGGGAACGAGGTCGAGCACACCGGCCGACACTCCGCCGCTGAGGACGAGAATGTCCGATTCCAGCCCGCGACGGATCGCGGCCGTCAGCCCGGCCCGCTCATCGCGTGCGATTGTGGAAAACGCGACCGTCCCTCCCGCGCGCCGCACCTGAGAAACCAGCATCAGCTCGTTGGAATTACGGATCTGTCCCGGCCCGGGAGTTTCGTCGTAGCCGACCAGTTCGTCGCCGGTGGCGACAATCGCAACTGTCGTCCGGGGAAACACTTGCACGCTGGAGACACCCATTTCCGCCAGGGCGCCGAGCTGGGCCGGTCCGAGGCTGGTTCGCGCAGGAATGATGAGGTCGCCCGCACGAATCGCCTGCCCGCGCCGCGCGAGATTCCATTCCGATTGAACCCGCGGCGAGTCGACGACAATGCGGCCGCCCGCCGCCGGTTGCGTGTGTTCAATCGGAATCACGCAATCGGCGGCTCGCGGAAGCTGGGCGCCGGTCATGATTCGAATGGCCGTTTCCGCCTCGGGGGTGAGGTCGATGGTTTGTCCGGCGGTCACTTCGCCCACAACCCGGAACTCGCGAATTCCGTTGAGGTAGTCGCTGGCGCGAATCGCGTATCCGTCCATCAGGGCCTTGTCGAAAGGCGGCGAATCGCCCGTCGCGTGGATGGGCTCCGCAGTGACCAGCCCATCGGCCTGGGCCAGTTGGACGGCGGTCGGGTCGGCGGTGGCGACGTGTTCGTCAATGAGGCGCCAGGCGTCTTGGACGGAGTCGATCATGGGAGGCGTTGAAATTCGGATTGACGGTCTGCGGACGGCCGTTTAACGGGAGGCGGACGGGTTTATCCACCTTGGTCAGCCCACGGAATCAACTTGCGGACGGAGATGCAACCACCGACCAGAACTCGCGTTCTGACAATCCTCTGCGCAGCGCTGGCGGCGTGCGGATCGGGCTGCGCGCTGTTCCACCCGGGCGCTGCCGTGGAACGCATCACCGCGGACCGGCCGTTCCTGCCGCCACTGCAGTCGGAACGGAACGTCATCGACCTGGAAGTCTATTTTGTCGACCGCGTACTTGGCGACCCGACGATCGGCGAGGGATTATGGCGGGCTGTTAATCAGGCAGCGGGGCCGATGTCGACCCACGCGGAACTGCGACGGGTCGGAATTCAGTACGGAGTGGCTCCCAGTTCGCCGCCTGCGGCGCTGCAATCGCTGATCTCGCGCGGTTTCGGCGCTACGTCGACCAAGCTGACGGCGGTGAACAGCGTCCCGTTGATCAACGGATCTTCGACTCCCATTCCCGTTTCGACCCTGCCGGACGCCTGCACGATTCCCGTTTCCGGGAAGAAGGGTGGGGCCTCGATTCGCGTGAATCAGGGGAAATGCTCGTTTCAGGTCGCGGCGGAACGCCTGCAGGAGGGGTGGGTGCGCCTCAAGTTTGTGCCGCAGGTGCAGTACGGCGCCGAGCAGGTTCGCCCGGTGGCGACGGAACAGCGTTGGGAAAACAAGAACGGGCAGCAGATCGAGCAGTATTTCGAGCAGGAGTTCTCGCTCGACCTGAATCGCGGGGAATTTGTGGTGATCGGGCTCGCCGACGGGCCGCCCGGATCGCTGGGGCATCTGTTTTTCCGCAGCGGCGATCCGGCCGGGCGGTTTCAGCGGGTGATGATTGTGCGACTCGCGGGAATGCAGTCGATGACGCCGCTGGGGAGCGCTCGGGGGACGTTTTAAGCGTCGATTCCTGAACCGTCCTTCAACCGGATAGTCGACGCCCCGCGGCCCATCCCCTATTCTCCGCCGAAAACCGTTTTGCGAAGCGGCCTTGCCTGGCTTGGGCGAGTTCCGCTGCTGGCAGAGAAAAGCCTGGGATGTCCGCCACACTTGATCCGAATCTGGCCGTCGGCGCCGTACTGTTTGCGCTCGGGGCCATTGGCGTGCTGACGCGCCGCAACCTGATTCTCATCATCCTCTCGGCCGAGATGATGCTGCACGGCGTCGCCCTGACGCTGGTGACGTTTTCGCATCTGCACGGCAACAACCGGGGACAGATTTTCACCGTGTATGTGCTGACGGTGGCTGCCTGCGAAGCGGGTCTGGCCCTGTCGCTGATTCTCGCGCTGTATCAGCGAACCAGAACGCTCGATGTGAACATCTGGACTTCAATCCGCGAGCCGGATGTCGGGCCGCCGGCTGCGGACGAGCCTGGACCGCTGACGACTCCGACGGAGATTCGTGATTATCCCCGGTTGACGCCCGCCGGTGCACTGCCTGACCTTGATGGCCCGGAGCGAACCCTGCTGGCCGAGAGTGAAGCGCGCCGGAAATCGCTGCCGGCCTGATTCGCTCGAGAGGCATCGTCCTGACTGTTCCGGCTGCGGCCTGCTGATCCTATTTCGCATTGCGTTGAGACATGACCGAGTCGACCCAGCAACTGTTGATGTGGCTGATTCCAGGAGCACCTCTCCTGGCCGCAACGCTCATCGCGCTCCTGGGGCCGAAGTTCCTGAAAGGGCAGTCCCACTGGCTGTGCTGGCTGGGCATTGCGACGGCGTTCGGCTGCGCACTGACGCTGCTGACCAGCATTACGCCCCGGGGCTTCGCCGAAGGCCTTTCAACGCCCGCCATCGCGAGCGGGTTTGAATGGATCAACGTCGGCTTCATGAACGTGCGCATCGACCTGCGGGCCGATGCGATTTCGTCGATCATGCTGGCGATGGTCACCGGCGTGAGCCTGCTCGTGGCGATGTTCGCCTCGGGCTACATGCATCACGACCCCGGCTATCCGCGGTTCTTCGCGGCGTTCTCGCTGTTCGTGTTTTCGATGTGCATGCTGGTGCTCGCCGGCAGCTTCCTGATGCTGTTCATCTTCTGGGAAGCGGTGGGCCTGTGCAGTTACCTGCTGATCGGGTTCTGGTTCCGGAAACCGAGCGCCGCGGCGGCCGCGAAGAAGGCATTCGTCGTCAACCGCATCGGCGACCTGGGGCTGCTCGTCGCGATGTTTCTGATCTGGACGTCGTTTGGTTCGCTGAGCTTCGACACCGTTCTGAACTCCTCGACTTCCGAATGGAAGATCATCGTCAACCAGCTGCGGGACGACGGCACGCTGACGGCGATCTGCCTGTGCCTGTTTCTGGGGGCCATGGGCAAGTCGGCCCAGTTCCCGCTGCATGTGTGGTTGCCGGACGCCATGGAAGGTCCCACGCCCGTTTCGGCCCTGATTCACGCGGCGACGATGGTGACCGCCGGCGTGTATCTCGTCGCCCGCTGCACGCCGCTGTTTGTGTGGTCGCCGACCGCCCAGATGACCGTCTCGGCGATTGGCGCCATCACCGCCCTGGTGGCGGCGCTGACGGCGCTCACCCAGTTCGACCTGAAACGGGTGATGGCCTACTCGACCGTTTCGCAGCTGGGTTACATGTTCATGTCGCTCGGCGCGGCGGCTGCGGGACCGGAGTACGTCACGGCTGCGGTGACGGCGGCGATGTTCCACCTGTTCACGCACGCCTTTTTCAAGGCCCTGCTGTTCCTTGGCTCCGGAAGCGTGATGCACGCCATGGGCGATGTGATCGACATGCGGCACTTCAGCGGACTGCGCAAAGCGCTGCCGATCACGCATGCCACATTCCTGGTTGGCGCGCTGGCGCTGGCCGGCGTTCCCCCATTCGCCGGCTTCTTCAGCAAAGACGACATTCTCGCCGCCCTGACCAACGGAATGACGCACGGCGACAACAAGCTGTTCTTTACCGTGATCTTCGCAGTGGCGGTGTTCACTGCCCTGCTGACGGCCTTCTACACGTTCCGCGCATATTTCATGACGTTCTGGGGGCCGGAGAAGTTTCCGCCGGAGGCGGGCGCCCACCCGCACGAAGCGACGCCGATCATGGCTTTCCCGCTGGGTGTGCTGGCGCTGTTTGCGGCCGGCATTGGCCTTGTCGCCGGCCCGATGACGCACTGGTTTGGCAGCTACCTCAGCCACACGATGGGACTGACGGAAGAACATCCGCATCTGCACTGGGGCCTGATGGTGTTCAGCGCGCTGGTCGCGGGGGCGGGCATTTTCGCCGCCTACCAGATGTATGTGGCCAAGCCCGAGCTGGCCGCGAAAGCCAAGGCCGCGTCTGGTCCGGCCTATGCCTGGTCTCAGAACAAGTTCTTTTTCGACGAGCTGTTTCTGGCGACGATCGTCCGGCCGCTGCGCAAGCTCGCCGACCTGTGCGTGCTGTTTGACCGCTACGTGATCGATGGAATCGTCGATGGCGTCGGCCTGCTGCCCCGGCTGTTGAGTTGGGCGCCGCGGCCCATGCACGCGGGGGTGATTGGCGGATATGCGTATGTGATGCTGCTCGGCCTGATTGTGGGAGTGCTGTTTGTCGTCCGTGCCTTGGCCGGCCAATAGCGGGAACTCCCTCATCAGCGAAGAGTTTTGGGGTGACGAGTTTTCGGCGAAGTTTTTTCAGCGTCGTTTTCCAGAAGTGGTGACCGAAGTCCAATGGCCTACTGGATTCCCATCCTGATCCTGATTCCGTTCGTGTTTTCGGTCGTGCTGCTGCTCGGCCGGAAGCTCGGTGGAAACGCCGCCCGCTGGATCGGACTTGTGGGCACGCTTGCCACGTTGACGGGCTGTCTGGCCATCAGCGGCGCGTACTACAAGTTCATTTCGGACGGTCCTCCTCCGGTCGCATTCAATGCGGCGGGACAGCCGATCGAGATGCCGGTCAATCCGCAGCTGAACTGGCATTACAACTGGCTGAACCTGTCGGGTCCGACTCCGACCAGCGGTCTCGACCACGCGACCCGGCTCGATTTCCATCTCGGAGTCGATGGGGTCAGCGTCAGTCTCATTCTGCTCACGGGCATTCTGTTTGTTCCGTGCGTGCTGATTTCGTGGGAAGCCGTCACCGAGCGCCGCCCGGAGTTCTATGCGTTCCTGCTGCTCCTGGAAGCCGGGTTGATCGGCGTTTTCTGTGCGTTCGATCTGCTGCTGTTTTATGTGTTTTTCGAGTTCACGCTGGTGCCGCTGTTTTTCCTGGTCGGCATCTGGGGCGGGCCCGATCGACGCCGTGCGGCCGTGAAGCTGTTTCTGTACACGCTCGCCGGCGGGTTGATCACGCTGGTTGGCCTGGCGGCCCTGGTGGCGGCCACCTGGCAGCGAGCCGACCTCACGACACCCTTCTCGATTCCCGATCTCGCCCGCTCGCTGGCCGCCAATCCGCTGGAATTGAAGTGGCAGATCGGCATCTTCCTGGCGATTGCCGCCGGGTTCTTCGTCAAAGTGCCTTTGTTTCCGTTCCACACCTGGCTGCCGCTGGCCCACGTGGAAGCCCCCACGGCCGGCAGCATTCTGCTCGCCGGCGTGCTGCTGAAACTGGGCACCTATGGCTTCTTCCGCATCTGCCTGCCGCTGCTGCCCGGCGCGTGTTACGAGTGGGGCGCTCCGCTGATCGGCAGCCTCGCGGTGATTGGCATTGTGTATGGCTCGCTGTGCTCGCTGGCCCAGCGCGACATCAAGAAGCTCATCGCGTATTCGTCGGTGGCGCACCTTGGTTTCTGCATGGTCGGCCTGTTTGCGCTGAACCGTGAAGGGGTGACCGGCGGCATTCTGCAGATGATCAATCACGGTCTGTCGACCGGCGCGCTGTTCCTTCTGATTGGGATGATTTACGAGCGCTACCACACCCGCATGCTCGATGATCTGGGCGGGCTGGCGAAACGCCTGCCGCTGATCGCCGTGGGAATGGTGTTCATTTCCATGGCGAGCATCGGACTGCCGGGGCTGAATGGTTTTGTCGGCGAGTTTCTGTCGCTGGCGGGCATGTTTCGGCTGAATCCCACGTTCGCCGTCATCGGGGCGACCGGGGTGATTCTGGGCGCGTGGTATCTGCTGACGATGCTCCAGCACGCCTTTTTCGGGCCGCTGAAGGAGCCGGTTCTGGATCATGGTCACGGTCATGCCCACGACGCTGATGGACATGGAACTGCTGGACACGCGGCCCATGCCGGTCATTCCGCAGCGCCGGCCCACGACGACCACGGACATGGCGGGCACGGGCATGGCCATGCCGAGCCGCCGCTTGTCGACAATGGGGTGCGCGACATCAACCTGCGGGAATTCCTGGCGCTGGCTCCGCTGGCGGCGTTGTGCCTGGCGATCGGCGTGTATCCGAAGCCGCTGATCGATACCATCAGGCCTGATGTCGACGCCGTGGTGCGTCAGTACGACCGGCTGAAGGTTCCCATGCTCGGTCGGAACTGGGCCCCGTGGGAAACCGTGGCGGCAGCGCCGGCGCCGGTCGTCGAGCAGATCATCATTCAGGATACGCCGTCGAACGTCCGTCCCAACTGATCCCAAAGCGTCCTGCTCTCACACCGTCGAGACTTCACCGAGGGAATCCGCCGTGGCTGTTGCAACTGCTGCTCCTCCCCAGGCCATTGCCGGCGTCTCTTCGACGCAGGAACGGGAAATCGAGACGGAGTTCCCTTCGATTGCGGCGGTGGCGCCAGGCCGGCTGCTGGGCAGCCTGCTCAACAGCATTCCGGCCGGCATCGGGAGCGTCAAATTCTCGTACCTGCTGTTCGGTCTGCCGCTCGCGCCGCTGGGGGTGCTTGGCTACCTGCAACTGAAGGTGACGGGGCAGCGTTACCTGGTGACGAACCGCTCGGTGAGCGTGCGCGGGGCCCTGACCGGGCAGTCCGTCAAACAGGTCGCACTCAAGGACATTGCTGCGGTCGATGTCGACGTACTCGCCGGTCAGGAGTTTTTCCGCGCGGGCGATGTCGTTCTCAGAAATGCCGCCGGCGACGAGATTCTCCGCTGCGCCGGCGTGCCGCAGCCGGACCGCTTCCGGCATGTCATTCTGAATGCGCGTGACGCACGCCTGCAGAGCGACGACGCACTGGCCGCCATCAACAAGCGGCGCTGATCCGCCAGCCCGCGTGTATTTCAGCGGTCCCAGGCGGGAGTCAGCTGTCCGGCCGCCGAGGTATAGGGGAGCCAGCAAAGGGCCACCTGGTCGACGGCGATGTCCGATTTCCGGGGGCTGATGTCGCGTGATTCCAGCGACACCGAATCGGCGCAGTAGGCGTCCTGGATCGCCGTCACCCGGGAATCCAGTTCGGCAGCCAGGGCCTCCTGCTGCTTCTTCAGCGATTCGATTGTTTCCTCCGCCCGCGCGACATCTCCCGCCTGCTCGGAGGCGCGCGTCGCGGCCCGCATGCTGGTCGCGGCCTTGCCAAGATTGGTGGCGCTCAGTTTCTTCCGGCTGAACAGCGCTCCGATGGCCGCCATTCCCGCGCTGATGAACGCCCCTGTTTTCGCACTCGCGGCCTGTTCCGCTTCCTTCGCCCGGCGCTGCTCGGCCCGGCCAACCCGTTCCGACAGCGTCTTGATGCGCGACGCGTATTGACCGCGCAGCTTCTCGACCTCGGCATCGCGCCGTTCGCGAGCCGTCTGCGACAGCCGGACCCGAAAATCCCCTTCCGTTTCGCCCGGCCGCGAGGTTTCCTTCAGCGTCGGCGCGGTGAGAAGCGTGAGGACGGCGTCGCGGTAAAGCGCATCCTTCAGCGTTCTGGCCCACCCGGCGTAGGTTTTCGCCCGCGTGAGTTCGATCGGCAGCTGCTCGTAGGACGCGGAGGCCGCCGGCGTCGATTCCGTCTCGAACTGCTCGGCATCAAGTTCGTCGGCGGCGTCCCACACATCGGCCGGCAGTTCTCCATTGACCACCGCCAGCCGCACTGCCTTGCGCCAGCAGTCGGTGGAGGTTCGTGCGTCCACAAAGTGCAGCCGCGCCCTTCCGAGGACGGCCGGCCGGTAGACGATTTCAGCGGTCCGCGGGGTTTTCCGGCCCACCGGCACGTAGACCGAAACGACATCGGGCGGCAGCAGCGGAGGCGTGGCGGCGGTCGTCTGGCAGGGGACTGGAGCGGCGGCCGGGGCGGAATCCGCGGCGCGCGTGCGGCGATCGCTCATCAGTCGACCGATCTGATCGCGGGTGAGGGGACCGCGCAGGTAGTTGAGCACCCACCGCGTTTGCAGGACGACCGGCCGGTCTTCGTGGACGTTGTTCATCAGGAACACGCGGTTCCCGAGGCCCGAGAGGATCCGTTCCGTCGCGGCGCGGTCGAAGCCATGCCCGGCCGCGGAGCTGGCGCCTTCGAGGCCGTCGAGCACGCGGGCCTTGTCGCGTTCGGTCTGCAGGCGTCCCAGAAACCAGGTGCCGGCATTGGAGAGCGCCTTGTAATCGAGGTCGACGGGGTTCTGCGTCGCCAGCACCAGGCCGACGCCGTAGGCCCGCGCCTGCTTCAGCAGCGTCAGCAGCGGTGTTTTCGTGGGGGGATTGGCGGTCGGCGGGAGGTAGCCGAACATTTCATCCATGTAGAACAGGGCCCGCAGGCTGGAGGTTCCCGGCTGCGCCCGCATCCAGGCGATGAGTTCGTTGAGGAGGATTGTCAGAAAGAACTGCCGCTCGTTCTCCGACAGATGCGCGATCGACAGAATCGACATGCGGGGCCGGCCTTCGGCGGTATACAGCAGCCGCTGAATGTTCAGCGGCTCCCCTTCGCTCCAGGCCGCAAAGCCGGGCGAGGCGAGCACGTTGTTGACCGTCATCGCCAATTGCATGCGGTCGGCCACCGGGAAGATCGCTTCGAGGTCCATCACGCCGATCGTCTTGAACGGCGGCGTCTGGATTTCGCGGATCAGCCCGGCCATGTCGAGGCTGCGTCCCTCCAGCCACGCGGCGCTGAGAATGTTGGCGATCAGGATGTGTTCCCGGCTGCGCAGGGGATCGGCGTTGACGCCCAGGAGGGCGAGCAGTCCTGATGTTGTCGCCGCGATGCTCTCGCGCAGCGCTTCCGTGTTGTTCAATGTCTCTGCCGACGGCGCCTGCAGCGACCGCAGAACGCTCAGCGGCAGGCCAGCGTTGCTGCCGGGCGTATAAATCGCGAGGTCGACCGCATCGCGGTACTTCTGGATGCGCTCGGGGGGCTGCAGCCAGTCGCCCAGGCCCTTGCGCCACAGGTCCGCCACCGAAGCGGCATATTCTTCGAGCGTTTTTCCTTTGCGGGCGGCTTCCTCGCGGTCGATCCAGGGCTGGAAGTCGGCCGGTTCCAGATTCGGAAACGACAGCAGCAGGTTCCCGAGGTCGCCTTTGGGGTCGACGACGATCGCGGGGATGCCATCGATGGCCGCTTCTTCCAGCAGCGCGATTCCCAGGCCGGTTTTTCCGCTGCCGGTCATTCCGACAATCACGCCGTGCGTGGTCAGGTCCTTCGAGTCGTACAGGACCAGGTCGTCTTTCAGCGTTCCGCCGGCCGGCTCGTACTCTTTCCCGAGGTAGAACTTGCCGAGTCGTTCGTACAGTTTTTCGTAGTCAACCATGTTGCGGCTCGTGGGAGGTCGGCGACGGCAGTGATGCGGGATTGCCCGAACGAGGGGTCGGGGGTCAAACTAGACCATTCGCATGGTTCTTGTGCAGGCGATTGGACGGATTCTGGCCGATTCCTGTCCAGCTTTCGCCTGCGGAAGCCTGAAAAACAACGCTCAAGCAGCCCCTCGCCGGGCGGGGCGCCGGATCGACAGTGTGGTCGACAGCGCCCCGGACGCGGCGGATTCCTTTCACGCAGGAGTGACGCCCGACCATGACCCAGCGCAATGCCATTTTTGTGGGATGCCGCCTGCTGGCGGTGTATCTCGTGGCCGAGGCCGCCGCGGCGGTCATCGGTTCCATCATGTCGATGGGCTACTTCGCGACGATCGCCTCGGGCAGCGGGCCGGGCATGGGCAACCTGCCCTTCACGACGATGTTTCAGGGGCTGCTGTTTCCCGCCGTGGCCCGGGGCGGCATTGCGGTCTTCGTCTGGTCCGCCGCAGCGACGATCGCGCGGGCGGCCGCCAACCCGGACGAGGGGGACTCGTATTAACGGTTGCCGGTCAGCGGCGTTCCACGACGAGCCGCTCGATCTCGTCCCAGCGCGACGGCAGCTCCGCGGCCGACTTCAGCACCAGGTCGGCTCCGGCCGCGAGAAACTGCTGCTCGATTTCTGCCAGCCGCTTCTGAAGTTCAGCGGCCGGCAGCTTTCCGACTTCCGCCTGCGAGAGTCCGAGGGCGTTGCCCGTCTGTGAGACGCCGATGGTGAACGCACCCGAGTTTCGGCCCGCTTCGAGGCCGACGGGCGTGTCGTCCACGACCAGCACGCGGCTGAGCGGGTACACCCCCAGTTTTTCAGCGATGCGGAAATTCATCCACGGCTGCGGCCTGCCGGAGGCGACTTCGTCGGGGCAGACGAGCACATCGGGGGCGTACCCGCCCTGAGCCGCGCGCGGTGCGACAATTTCCATCAACTCCCGCGTGTAGCCGGTGGAGGAACCGATTTTCAGTCCGCGTTCGCGGAGAAAGGCCACAGCTTCGGGGACGCCGGGAATCACGTCGCAATGCGCTGCCAGCACCTCCTGCTGCAACGGCAGGAAGTCCTGGTACATGGCTTCGACGTCGTCATCGTCGGGCGCTTTGCCGTGCCGTTCGGTCCACAGCGCTGCAACCCGAGGGAGCGCGGCCACCAGCGCGATGTGCTGCCGCTTGGCGTATCCCATCGGTCCGCGCGCTTCGGGCTCGGTGATTTCCACGCCCCGCCGATGGAAGATTTCGCGGAAGACCTGGGCCGGGGCACGACTGCCGTAATCGACCGTGGTGCCGGCCCAGTCGAAGAAGACGGCCTGGATGGGAGAGGGCATTTGTTGGGGATCAGGGATCAGGGATCAGGGGTCAGGTGGGGATTGGGACCATTGTTGCCAGGTGCGGCGGGTGAGGCCGAGGGACATTGTCATGCCGGTGCCGCCAACGGCCGTGAAGACGTGCACGCCGGGGGCGGGCTGGGCTTCCACCGCCAGCTGGCTGGGATGTTTGGAATAGATTCCATGCCACCGTTCCGCCAGCGTCCAATCGGGGAGGCGGATGATGCGCCGTAGTTCGCGCAGCATCAGATCGTCAATCTCCAGACGATCAAACGGCGTCATGGCCGCACCGTACTCGTGCGAGTCGCCCAGCACCACCTCGCCCGCGTCGTTCTGCGAGGCCATCACATGAATTCCAAACGCATCCAGTTCCGGCGTCTCCGAGGCAATCCGCTCCTTCAAGGCGGGCAACGATGGGCAGGCCTCGAAATTGCGGTAATGCCTGAGCGTCAGACCGCCGGCCAGGTGCGGACCGATCCGCCAGCCATCGGCCTGAGGAACCGTTTTCATCATCTGCAGCTTGCACGAGCGGGCTTCGGAACCGGCCAGCACCTCGGGGAACAGGGCCTGTGCTTCGGCCCCTTCACACAGCACCACGCGATCGAACCGATGGGCGGCTCCGGCAGCCGTCACCAGCGTGACCTGCGGCGATGCCCCGCCAGTCGACTCCGCCCGGGCGACCCGCGTCGCGAACTGCAACTCCACTCCGAAGTGGCGCTGCAACCATTGTGGAATCTGCCGCAGCGCCTGCCGGGGATTCACGCAGAGTTCGGTCGGGCTCCAGAGCCCGCCCATCAGCCCGGCAGGATTCACCGCGGGCGACCACGCCAGAACCTCGCTGGCGTTCAGCAGCAGACAATCCCACCCCAGGTTCACGGCCTGCTGCTGAAACTCGGACAGCACGGCCCATTCGTCTTCGCGGTGGGCTAGGTGGATCGAGCCGCAGGCGTTCAGCCAGACTCCCGCGCGACGCGCCAGTTCGAGCCATAGGGCGCGACTCTCGAGCGCGATCTCGCGTGCCAGGCCGGGCAACTGCCCGATCGGCCAGATCATTCCGAAATTGCGGACCGACGCCCCCTCGGCGGCGGGCGTCCGCTCGAACACGGTGACGGCGTGTCCTAACTCTGCGGCGGACCACGCATGCGCGAGCCCGACGATTCCGCCGCCGACGATCCCGACCTTCAGCTGTCGCACGGCCCGCCCCTCCGCGCCGCCAGATCGACGTACCGTGCGAAGTGCTGCAGATCGGGAGTTTTCAGATCGACCACCTTGGCGGCGTCATCCCATTTGCGAAGCTGGACGGCGTCGCTCCAGAACGGAAGCTGCTCGAACTCGTGGATTTCGCTGGCGGACATTGGCCCCCCCTGCAGGGCCAGGCTGGTGATGGAGGGCCCGCTGAGCGTCTGCAGATAGGCGTCGTCGACGGCACACAGGTAGCGTTTGGCGGCGACATGCAGTTCCACCGGGGCGACCACTTCCCGGGCGAACCGCAGCGCCAGCCAGCGGGAGGCCAGTTGCTCGTGCAGGTCATCAATGCCGCGATCGGGCGCGTCGTCCGGCAGGGCGTGCAGCAGGTGTCCGACATCATGCAGGAGGGCCGCGGTGATGAGCGCTGCGCTGGCCCCCGTTCGCTCGGCGAAAAACGCCGCCTGCAGGCCGTGTTCGAGCTGGGTAACCGCTTCGCCCCCGTATTCGGAGTCGCCAGCCTTCCGGAACAGCTCGAGGATTTCTACCGTCACCGGCTCGTGAGACATCGGGGACTGACTCATCGCGAAACCTTCATCAGAACTGAACCTGCTCGATCTGGAACGGCAGCCGCGCGTCTGACAGTATGCAAATCGCCCTCACTGCGACACTGTGCACCCCAGCCGAATTCGCAACGACCCGAGGATTCATCAATGGCGTCTGAGGCGACTTCGCCCCGCAGTCCTGAACGTGCCGGCAACCACCCGGCGATCGCCATCTGGGCTGTGGCGGCGGCGTTCGGCACCTACTTCTGCATGTACGGGCTGCGGAAGCCGTTTACCGCCGCGACCTTCGCCGACGCCTCCCTGGCCGGCGCCAGCTTCAAGACGATGCTGGTGGTCTCCCAGGTGGCGGGTTACATGGTTTCAAAGTTCATCGGGATTCGCGTCATTTCGGAGATGACGGCCGAACGCCGCGCGCGGGCAATTGTGCTGCTGACCGGCACGGCGGAAATCGCGCTCATTCTGTTCGCGGTGACGCCCCGCCCGTGGAACGCCGTGTGGCTGTTTCTCAACGGGCTGCCCCTGGGCATGGTGTTCGGCCTGGTCCTCAGTTTTCTGGAAGGCCGACGGCTGACGGAAGTGCTTGCCGCGGGCCTGTGCGCGAGTTTCATTCTGGCCGACGGATTCACGAAGTCCGTCGGGGCGTGGTTGCTGACACAGGGCATTTCCGAGCAGTGGATGCCGGCCATCGCGGGGGGGATGTTTCTGGCTCCGCTGTTTCTGGGGGTGTGGATGCTTTCGCGACTGCCGATTCCCGACCAGCAGGATCTCGCCGCGCGCACGAAACGGGTTCCGCTCACCCGCTCGGAGCGCTGGGCGCTGTTCGCACGGTACCAGTTCGGGCTGTCGCTGATTGTGACGATGTACCTGCTGGTCACGATCGTGCGCAGCATTCGCGCCGACTTCGCCCCGGAAATCTGGCTGGGGCTGGGGGCCGGCGCGGTGCCCACCACGTTCACCAGTTCTGAAATCCCAATCGCCCTGGGGGTGCTGGCGATCAACGGCGGCGCCTGCCTGATCCGCGACAACCGCCGGGCCTTCTTCACCGCACTGGCCACCTGCGGGGCCGGCTTTCTGCTGATTATCGCCGCGCTGCTGGGACTGTCTGCCGGCCGTCTGACCGGTTTTCCGTTCATGGTGCTCGTCGGACTCGGGCTGTACCTGCCGTATGTGGCCGTGCATACCACGGTGTTCGAGCGATTCATCGCCATGACCCGCGACCGGGGGAACATCGGCTTCCTGATGTACCTGGCGGACGCCATCGGATACCTGGGCTACGTGGCCGTGATGCTCGGAAAAGACCTGCTGAAGAACCGGTCGAACTTTCTGGAGTTCTTCACCATCAGCTGCTGGATCGTGACGACCGCCTCGCTGCTGTTTCTTGTTCTTGCGTGGCGATACTTTGCCCGCGTTGCATCCGCTCCTGTTGCCGCTCCCCTGGCCGAGGCCGTTGCTTGAAGACTTCACTGAGCGCCGTGTTTCATGGCGAACCGGGAAAACTGACGTTGGAGGAAATTCCGGTTCCTAATCCGGGGCCGGGCGAGGTGCTGGTGCGCATTCAGGGCTGCACGCTGTGCGGGAGCGATCTGCACTCGTTTGAAGGGCGGCGGCAGGTGCCTGTGCCGACGATTCTCGGCCACGAGATTACCGGGGAGATCGCCGCCTTCGGCCCCGGCGTGCCGCGTCTCGACTCCGTCGGCCAGCCGCTTGCGGAAGGGACGCGCATCACCTGGGCGATCGTCGCCAGTTGCGGCAACTGCTTTTACTGCCAGCGCGACTGGCCCCAGAAGTGCCTGAACGCGGTGAAGTATGGCCACGAAGTTCTGCATCCGGGCCGGGAACTGCGCGGGGGACTGGCGGAATACTGCCTGCTCGCGCCGGGCAGCACCCTCATCCGTCTGCCGGACGATCTGCCGCTGTCGGTGGCGTGCCCCGCGAACTGCGCCACTGCAACCGTCGCCGCCGCCGTCGAGGCCGCAGGCGAACTTCAGGGCCGGGCCGTCACGATCCATGGCGCGGGGCTGCTGGGGCTCACCGCCGCCGCCATGTGCCGGCAGCGGGGAGCGGCCGAAGTCATTGTGACCGACATTCGCGCCGATCGGCTGCAGCTGGCGCCGCAGTTTGGCGCCACGCGCACGGCGAGCCCCGAGGAACTCGACGCGACGGCCCGGGACGCCACCGGCGGCTTCGGGGTGGATGCGGCGATTGAACTCTCGGGCAGCTCCGCCGGATTCACAGACGCCTGGAAAACGATTCGCACCGGTGGAACGCTGGTCGCCATTGGCGCTGTTTTTCCCGGCCCGCCGGTTCCGCTGGCCGTCGAACAGCTGGTCCGCCGCTGCGTGACGCTGAAAGGCGTTCACAACTACGGCCCGCGGCATCTGAAAATGGCCGTCGACTTTCTGACGCAGTCAAACGGCACGTTGCCGCTCGCATCGCCCGTCCAGCGCTGGATCCCTCTCCACGACGTGTCGCGGGCTTTTGAAGAGGCTCGCGATCCGGCCGCCATCCGCATCGGCGTGACGTGCCAGTCATCCAGCCCGCGTTGAGAGCGTCGACCGTCGATCAAACGACCGCGTTTCGCCGGTTTGCCGCGTGCGGAGGATTGGCGCCGGGCCATTCTCGGCCACAAAAAGAAACAGGCCGACGCGCCCAGGAGCGCGCCGGCCTGTGATGTCAATCGGTCTTGACCGCGATTACTCGCCGGTCAGGTCTTTCAGCGAGGGGACATCGCCCTGGAAGCCGCCGGGCTGCGGCATGCCGTCTTCCTCACGCAGCATTTCGCGGCGGGCCGCGAGAATGCGAGCGTGTTCGGCCCGCAGTTCCTGCTGGGCTTCGGGGCGGATGCGGACATCCGAATCCTGGTGGGTGTTGAAGCCCGTGCCGGCCGGGATGAGGTGGCCGAGAATCACGTTCTCCTTCAGCCCCTTCAGGGTATCGAGCTTGCCGGCCATGGCAGCTTCGGTGAGCACCTTCGTCGTTTCCTGGAAGGAGGCGGCGGAGATGAAGGACTCGCTCTGCACGGCGGCCTTGGTGATGCCGAGCAGCTGGGTGCTGGCGCGGGCCGGCTTGGGCTTGGTGTGCTTCACCTTCTTGCCGCCGGAAGCTTCGATCTGGGCGTTGACTTCCTCGATCGTCGCCAGCGGAACGACATCCCCTTCCTGGAACTCGGTGTCGCCGGCGTCGGTGATTTTGCCAGACGCCTGGAGGGCCTTGTTCCCTTTCTGGAACTCGAACTTGTCGATGACGATGCCAGGGAGCATGTCCGAATCGCCGACGTCGTCGATGCGGACCTTGCGGAGCATCTGGGCGACGACGAGCTCGATGTGCTTGTCGTCGATTTCCACGCGCTGGGCACGGTACACGTTCTGGATTTCGTGGAGCAGGTACTGCTGCACGGCCTCTTCACCCGACACCCGGAGGATGTCGTGCGGAACGAGCGGACCGCGGACGAGGGCATCGCCCGCCCGGACGATGTCGCCGGTGTGGACGAGCAGCGGTTTGCCGTGCGGAATGATGTGTTCGTGTTCGGTGCCATCGGACCCGTAGACCACGATCACCCGCTTGCCGCGCTTCTTTTCGGGCAGGATTTTCGCTTCGCCGTCGATCTCGGCCATGATGGCGGGATCCTTCGGCTTGCGGGCCTCGAACAGCTCGGTGACGCGGGGCAGACCACCGGTGATATCCTGCGTGCCCGACGCTTCGCGCGGGTTACGGGCCACCACGGTGCCGGCCACCACCTGCTGGCCTTCATCGCACTCGATGTTGGCCCGTTCGGGGATGTAGTAGTAGTCGAGGATCTTGCCGGCCGAGTCTTCAATGATGATCTGCGGGTGCAGATCGCCCTTGTGCTCGATGATCGTCCGCCGGGCGTTGCCGCTGGCGTCGGTTTCGGTCTTCAGCGACCGGCCTTCGACCAGGTCTTCAAAGCGGATGCGACCGCCGACTTCGGCGAGAATCGGCACGGAGTGCGGATCCCACTGGCAGAGCACCTGGCCGGCCGTCACCTGGTCGTCTTCCTTGACCATCAGCACCGCGCCCTGGGGAACGGTATAGCGTTCCAGTTCGCGGTCCTTCGGGTCGTTGACGATGATTTCGCCGTTTCGGGCGAGCACGACCGTCTGGCCTTCGGAGTTCACCACGGCGCGAATGCGGGAGAACTTCACCTTCCCGGGCTTCTTGGTCTTCTGCTCGCTCTCTTCCAGTTCCTTGTTGGCGATGCCGCCGATGTGGAAGGTTCGCATCGTCAGCTGCGTGCCGGGCTCGCCGATCGACTGGGCCGCGATGATGCCGACGGCCAGGCCGTCTTCCACCAGCGAGCCGGTCGACAGGTCCATTCCGTAGCAGCAGCGGCAGAGTCCGAGGTCGGCCTCGCAGGTCATCGGGCTGCGCACGAGGACCTTTTCGAGCCCCATTTCCTCGATCTTCCGGGCGATGTCGACGGTGATCAGCTCGTTTTCGCGCACCACCACCTCGTCGGTGATCGGGTGCACGATGTTCTGCCGGCTGATCCGTCCGCGAATGGCCTGCGCGAGGCTGACTTCGACCTTCTCGCCGCGATACAGCACTCCGCGGGTCACCCCCTTCGTGGTGCCGCAGTCGTGCTGGGTGATGACCATGTTCTGGCAGACATCCGCCAGTTTGCGGGTGAGGTAACCCGAGTCGGCCGTCTTCAGTGCGGTGTCGGCCAGTCCCTTGCGGGCGCCGTGGGTCGAGTTGAAGTATTCAAGAACGGTCAGACCTTCCTTGAAGTTCGACTTGATCGGCGTTTCCATGATTTCGCCGCTCGGCTTGGCCATGAGGCCCCGCATGCCGGACAGCTGCTGAATCTGGGCGATGCCGCCGCGGGCGCCCGATTCGGACATCAGGAAGATCGGATTCACATACCGGCCGCTGTCGCGCAGGTCCTGCTCGAGTTCGGCCTTCATCTGAATCGTGATCTGTTCGCGGGCGTGGGTCCAGATGTCGATGACGGTGTTGTACCGCTCTTCATCGGTGATCACGCCCTTGTCGTACATCTTCTGCTGACGCAGCACCTTGGTTTCGGCGTCGTCGATCACCTTCTGCTTGTTCGTGGCGATGATGAGATCGCTCGATGCGAACGACAGGCCGGACCGCGTCGATTCCTGGAAGCCGAGTTCCTTCATGTCGTCCAGCAGCTTGATCGTCGGACGACGGCCGAGCTCGAGGTAACAGTCGGAAATGACGTTGGAGAGGTCTTTCGACTTCAGCGTCATGTTGTAGTAGGCCATCGACTTCGGCAGGATGTCGTTGAACAGCATCCGGCCGGCGGTCGTCTGGATGACGCCTCCCTTCTTGTAGGTGTCGGCGCCTTCCCCCTTGACCCGTTTGTCGCGCGGCAGCCGCAGTTTCACGATGGCGTGCCGGGCGACCTTCTTGTGCTGATAGGCCATCAGCAGTTCTTTGGTGGATGCGAACGTCATCCCCTCGCCGGTCTGGCCGGCGCGCTTCACCGTGCAGTATGCACAACCCATCACGATGTCCTGCGACGGCGTGATGATCGGGCTGCCGTTGGCCGGCGAGAAGATGTTGTTCGTCGCCAGCATCAGCACGTGGGCTTCGACCTGGGCTTCGATCGACAGCGGCAGGTGGACTGCCATCTGGTCGCCGTCGAAGTCGGCGTTGAAACCTTTGCACACCAGCGGATGGACGCGAATGGCGTTGCCTTCCACCAGCACCGGCTCGAACGCCTGGATGCCCATGCGGTGCAGCGTCGGGGCTCGGTTCAGAAGGACGGGGTGGTTCTTGATCACCTCGTCCAGAATGTCCCACACCTCTTCATCTTTCCGCTCGAGCATGCGCTTGGCGGACTTGATGGTGTCGGCGTGCCCCAGTTCTTTCAGCCGGCGAATGATGAACGGCTGGAACAGTTCGAGCGCGATCTTCTTCGGCAGGCCGCACTGGTGCAGGTGCAGTTCGGGACCGACGACGATCACCGAACGGGCGGAGTAGTCGACGCGCTTGCCGAGCAGGTTCTCGCGGAACCGGCCCTGCTTGCCCTTGATCATGTCCGTCAGCGACTTCAGCGGGCGGTTCGAGCTGCCGAGGACGGGGCGCTTGCAGCGGTTGTTGTCGAACAGCGCATCGACCGACTGCTGCAGCATGCGCTTTTCGTTGCGAATGATGACTTCCGGCGCATTCAGGTCGACCAGCTTTTTGAGCCGGTTGTTCCGGTTGATGATGCGGCGGTACAGGTCGTTCAGGTCGCTGGTCGCGAAGTTGCCCGACTCGAGCAGCACCAGCGGACGGAGGTCCGGCGGAATGACCGGCACGCAGTTCAGCACCATCCACTCGGGGCGGTTGTTGCTGTCGCGGAGGGCCTCGACGACCTTCAGCCGCTTGATGTAGTCCTTCGTCTTCTGCTGGCTCCCGGTGGCCTTCAGCTCGGCGCGGAGCTTCACCGATTCTTCGGTGAGGTTGATCCGCTGCAGCAGCTTGAAGATGGCTTCGGCGCCCATATCGATCTCGAACGCCTTCTCACCGTACTTCTCGCGCTTTTCGCGCGCCTCTTCTTCGGTGAGCAGCTGCCCCCGCCGCAGCGGAGTGTCGCCCGGATCGATGACGACGTAGTCCTGGAAGTAGATGACCTTTTCCAGGCTGGTGGTCTTCATGTTGAGCAGCGCGCCCAGGCGGCTGGGCATGCTCTTGAAGAACCAGATGTGAACCACGGGCGCGGCGAGCTCGATGTGGCCCATGCGCTTGCGGCGGACGCGGCTGTGGGTGACTTTCACGCCGCAGCGATCGCAGATCATGCCCTTGTACTTCATGCCGCGGTACTTGCCGCAGGCGCACTCCCAGTCCTTTTCAGGTCCGAAGATCCGCTCGCAGAACAGGCCGTCCCGCTCGGGGCGGTAGGTGCGGTAGTTGATCGTCTCCGGCTTCTTCACCTCGCCGAACGACCAGCTCCGAATGTCATGCGGGCTTGCCAGTGAAATCTTCACGGCCCCGTAGTCATTCACGCGATCGTAAACGCCGTCTCCGGCCTGCGCGCTGTTGCTATTGCTCACGTGTCTCTCCGAGTGGGTGGTTTGTTGATCGTGGGACTCGCCGGGTCAGGCCACAGCGGCTTCTCTTCTCACTCTCGACTCGCCACTCATGCTTTCAATTTTTCGAGCTGCATATTGAGGCAGAGACCTCGAATCTCGTTGTTCAAGACGTCGAAGCTCGCCGGTGTTCCGGCTTCCAAGGTGTTCTCCCCCTTGACCATCGACTCGTAAATCTTCGTCCGCCCTTCGACGTCGTCCGACTTCACCGTCAGCAGTTCCTGAAGGATGTAGGCCGCTCCGTACGCTTCGAGCGCCCACACTTCCATCTCTCCGAACCGCTGACCGCCGAAGCGGGCCTTGCCCCCCAGCGGCTGCTGGGTGATGAGCGAGTACGGGCCGGTGGCGCGGGCATGGACCTTGTCGTCGACGAGGTGGTGCAGCTTCAGCATGTAGATGATGCCGACCGTCGACTTCTGTTCGAACTGCTCGCCCGTCCGGCCGTCGTACAGACGCACCTTCGCATCCGTATCGATTCCGGCCTCGGTCAGGGTTTCTTCGAGCTTTTCCTGCGTGGCGCCGTCGAACACCGGACAGACGCAGCGATACCCCAGCTTGGAGGCCGCCCATCCCAGGTGCGTCTCGAGGATCTGACCGACGTTCATGCGGCTCGGCACGCCCAGCGGATTCAGAATGATGTCGACCGGGGTGCCGTCTTCCAGGTACGGCATGTCTTCGATCGGCAGCACCTTGGAAATCACACCCTTGTTGCCGTGGCGGCCGGCCATCTTGTCGCCGACCGAAATCTGACGCCGCGAAGCGACGTACACCTTCACCATCTGCAGCACGCCGTTCGGCAGTTCGTCGCCGCGCTTCATGCTGTTGACCTTCAGGTCGGCGTCGTCGATCGCGTCTTCCACCAGCCCCCAGTTTTCTTTCAGCAGCTTGCGGGCGTCCGCCAGCTTCTGCGGGCTGCGGATGTCGAGCTTCTCGAAATGCCGCTCGAACTCGCGGGCGTAGTCGGTCACAAACTTCGCGTCGTCGATCGAACGCAGTTCACGGCCGTCGTCGTCCACCAGGTGTTTGCCCAGCGTCGTTTCGAACTCCTTGAGGAAGTTCCTGAACGCCTCGGCCACGCGGGCCTGGCCTTCCTGCTCGACGCGCTTCACGTCCGCATCGAACTTGCGGCGTTCGGCGTCGGACAGACTGAGACGACGGCTGAAGCGCTCGGTGTGGATCACGATCCCCTCGATGCCCGAGGGAACTTCCAGCGATTCATTCTTCACGTCTTCGCCGGCCTTGCCGAAGATCGCGTGCAGCAGCTTCTCTTCCGGAGTCAGTTCGGCTTTCGCTTTCGGCGTGACCTTGCCGACGAGGATGTCGCCCGGGACGACCCGGGTGCCGATCTGCACGATGCCGCTTTCATCGAGATTGCGAAGCGCCTTTTCGCTGACGTTCGGAATTTCGCGGGTGAACTCTTCGCGGCCCAGCTTGGTTTCGCGAATCTCCACGTCGAACTCGTCGATGTGAATCGACGTGTAGACGTCTTCCTTCACCAGACGCTCGGACAGGATGATGGCGTCTTCGAAGTTGAACCCTTCCCACGACATGAACGCCACGGTGACGTTCCGGCCGAGGGCCAGCACGCCGTTCCGGGTGGCGGCCGAGTCGGCCAGGATGTCCCCCTTCTTCACCCGCTGGCCGACCTTCACGATCGGCTTCTGGTTCAGGCAGGTCCGTTCGTTGAGACCCATGAACTTCCGCAGCGGGTACTTCTTCTCTTCGACCTGCACCATGTCGGCGTCGACATACGTCACCTTGCCGGCCCGGTCGGCGCGGAGCACCATGCCTGAGTACTTCGGAATCTCGTCTTCCAGTCCGGTGCCGACGATCGGCGGCTCGGTAATGAGCAGCGGCACGGCCTGCCGCTGCATGTTCGAACCCATCAGCGCGCGGTTGGCGTCGTCGTGTTCGAGGAAGGGAATTAGACCGGCCGAGATGCCGACCATCTGCGACGGCGCCACGTCGATGTACTGCACCTGCTTGGCTTCGACCCAGTGCACATCGTTGCGGTACCGGGCCAGCACGCGGTCTTCCGAGATCTTCCCGTTCTGCACCGGCGTATCGGCCGGGGAGACGTAGACGTTCGATTCCTCGTCCGCCCTCAGCCATTCGATTTCTTCCGTCACCTTGCCGTTATGCACCTTGCGGTACGGAGTGATGAGGAAGCCGTAGTCGTCGACCTTCGCGAAGATCGACAGCGACGAGATCAGGCCGATGTTCGTGCCTTCCGGCGTTTCAATCGGGCAGATGCGGCCGTAGTGCGAAATATGAACGTCGCGGACTTCGAAGCCAGCCCGTTTGCGGTTCAGACCGCCGGGACCGAGGGCCGACAGACGCCGCTCGTGCGTCAGCATCGAGAGGGGGTTCGTCTGGTCGACGACCTGCGAGAGTTCGCTGCGGCCGAAGAAGAACTCGATCGCGGCCGAAACACTCTTCGGGTTGACGAGCGTCCGCGGCGTGACGTTCTCCATTTCCTTCAGGCTCATGCGCTCCTGCACGGTGCGCCGCAGCTTGAGGAAGCCCTTGCGGATTTCTTCGGTCGCCAGCTCGTCGATCGTTCGCAGACGACGGTTGCCGAGGTTGTCGATGTCGTCCACCTGGGCCGACTGGTCGCCAATCCGCAGCTTCACCAGATACCGGATGGCGTTGACGAAATCTTCCGCCCGAAGCGTCATTTCGTCGTCCGGGATGTCCTGATTGAACTTCCGGTTGATGCGGAACCGTCCGACGCGACCGAGACGATACCGATTCAGATCGAAGAACTTCTCCTTGAAGAGGTCCATCGCCTTTTCGAGCTGCGGCGGATTGCCCGGACGCAGGCGCTGGTAGATCTTCAGCAGCGCCTCTTCATGGCTGGCGCACGTGTCTTCCAGCGTGCTGTTGAGGATCAGCTGATCGGGCGCGGTTTCGATCGTCTGCACGGTCTTCACGCCCGAATCGACAATCTCCTGGGCGACCGTCTTGGTGATGCGGTGCGACACCTCGCACATGATTTCGCCGCACCGCGGCGTGCCGGCCGGGTAGATGATGTCTTCCGCCGCGTAATGCCCGACGAGCGCCTCGGCCCCCTTCGACACCTTGACGGTCTGCACATCGTAGAACAGCTTCAGCAGCGCGGTGGTCGACGAATAGTTCGCGTCCATCGCCCGCAGCAGCGTCATCGCCGAGAAACGACCGCTCTGGTCGATCCGCACGCCCAGCGTTTCCTTCTTCGAGACGACCAGCTCAATCCAGCTGCCGCGCTCGGGAATCACCCGGCAGGAGTAGGCCTTCTTTTCACCCGGCTCGGACGCCACGACGAAATCGACGCCCGGCGAACGGTGCAACTGGCTGACCACCACGCGCTCGGCGCCGTTGATGATGAACTCGCCGCCCCCCAGCATGATCGGGATATCGCCGAGGTAGACCTCCTCTTCAATCGGCTGCTCCTTCATCAGCTTCAGCCAGATCCGGAATGGACGGCCGTAGGTGAGGCGCAGCTGACGGCATTCCGTCGGCGTGTACCGCGGCTTGCCGAGCTCGTAACGGACGTATTCCAGCCGATGCTGCCCGTCGTAGCTTTCGACGGGGAACACTTCGCGCAGAATTTCTTCCAGCCCCTGGTTTCGTCGCTGCCCGGGCCGCTTGTCGAGCTGCAGGAACCGGTCGTAGGAATCGGTCTGAATCTGCGTCAGGTCAGACAGGTCGAACTGGCCCTGGATGTGGCCAAAGTTGACGACCGAGTCCATCCTGAGAATTCGTTCGGCGGGAATCGGCATGCGTGCTTCTCAAAAAGCGTGAATTGAACGATAAGCGTGCGCGGGGCAGTCAACCGGGCACGGGACCGCAACCTGCGAAAATCAAACTGCAACGCCAGTGGGGCGCTGCGAACCGACCACTCCTGCCACCAAAGCTTCCGGGGCGGCGGCGATCCTTTGCATCCGAAGGCCCCCGGGAAAACCATTGCGCATAAAAACGACAGAACAGCCGCCCCCTGCACCACTCGCGCAGACGCCGGCCGTCGTCATGGTCAGTTCCGATGGAGCAGAAAAGCTCCCGAAGTGATCGCCGAATGACATCCCGGTCAACCCGGCTCCCCCCTTCAAGCAATTGTCTTGAAAACCCCGGCCATCCGCCCGGCGGCCGAAATCGACTCGTCTCAGCAGCATTTGCGCAGCGCATCGGCAGGACATTGGTCGCCGAAGTATAGCGAGCCGCGTGCCAACCGCAAACGATCGGCCACACTTTCTCGCCACTTCCCCACGCCCCCCGCCAGAACACACCGCCCACAGCCAGACCCGCCAGCGCCACAAACGCCGACCGGCGACGAGGAAACGGCTCACGCCCCTCCCCGTCGCCGAGTTGGATTCGACGACTGAAAACCAGCCGAATTACTTCACTTCGGCTTTGCCGCCGGCGTCCGCGATTTCCTTCGCGATCTTGTCGGCTTCTTCCTTCGGCACAGCGGTCTTCAGCGGCTTCGGCACACCTTCGACCAGGTCCTTGGCTTCCTTCAGACCCAGGCCGGTGATGCTCCGGACCACCTTGATCACGTTGATCTTGTTTTCGCCGAAGCCGGTCAGAATGACGTCGAATTCGGTCTTTGCCGCGGGAGCGTCGCCGCCGCCGCCGCCTGCAGGGGCAGCCATCATGACGGCACCGCCGGCAGCCGGCTCGATGCCGTGGACTTCCTTCAGGTAGTCCGAAAGAGCCTTCGCCTGGAGCAGGGTGAGACCAACAATCTTGTCGCCCAGCTCTTTGGTGGTTGTGTCAAACTCAGCCATAAAAACTCTCCTTCAATTCTTTCCGCCGGCAAAAACCGGCACGTCAGTCGCCGGCGTCCCGGCGGATGCACCACCGGCAGGCGATGAGACCTGTCACACACCCTTGGAACGCCCGGGGCCACACACCCCGGCACGGAAAACGTGTTTCAAACCAAGGCCTCGCTGCCGCAGCCCTATGCTGCAGGAGCGGCCTCGCCATCTTCTTTGTCTGCAATCTTCTTGACCTGGCTGGCCAGCTTCGACCCCATGCCCAGCAACTGGCTGGACAGCTTCGACCCCGGAGCCAGGATCTGGCCGGAAATCATCGACAGCAGCTCCAGTCGACCAGGGCTCTTCGACAGCGACTCGACGCCGGCGGCGTCGATCGCCTCGCCCCCCGCGCTGCCGCCCTTCACTTCCAGAACCTTGAGGTCCTTGGCCCACTTCGAAATCTCTTTCGACAGCGCGACAATGTCGTCGCTGCCCCACACCAGAGTCGACGGGCCGAGCAGCGATTGATCGAGCGCCGTGAATCCCTGATCGGCGAACGCCCGCCGGGCAAGTGAATTCTTCACCTGCAGCAGGTTGATCCCCTTCTTCTGCATCTCGAGGCGGAACTTGTTGTCCGTCACGCCGTCGAGCTTCGACATATCGATGACAATGACATCGCGACACTCGCCGACGGAGCGGCGAATCTCGTCAATCATCATGCCCTTAATTACTTTGCTCATGAGAAACCGTCCGGGACGTGGCTGTCCGCTGGTAATGCAATGGCCGCTGATTGCTCGACGACCGCTGACTGTGCAACTGGGGCGGGCGACCCGGCGAATGAATCGCCCCGCCCGCCAACGGCTCGCAAACGAGCCGGCTAAACTCAGGTGGCGTTGACGCGGATCCCCGGCGTCATGGTGCCGGAAATCGTGACACTGCGAATGTACTGCCCCTTGGCCGCATTCGGCTTCAGGTTGCGAATCAGCGTGAGCAAAGCGTTGGCGTTCTCTTCAAGCGCCTGCGGGGCGAACGAGAGCTTGCCGACCACGCAATGCACAATGCCGGCATCGTCGCAGCGGAACTCCACTTTACCAGCGCGGTATTCCTTGACGGCCGACGCGACATCCTGTGTCACCGTTCCGGCACGGGGGGACGGCATCAGGCCGCGGGGACCGAGAATCTTTCCGAGCGGACCGACGACGCCCATCATGTCGGGCGAGGCGATCGCGACATCGAAGTCGGTCCAGCCCTCTTTAATCTTGTCGGCCAGGTCCTTGCCGCCGACAAACTCAGCGCCGGCCGCCTGGGCAATGGCCACATTCGGGCCCTGGCAGAACACAAGCACCCGCTTCGACTTGCCAATGCCGTGCGGATAGACGATCGAGCCGCGAACGATCTGGTCGGCATGCTTCGGGTCGACGCCGAGCCGAATCGCCAGATCCACCGACTGATCGAACTTGAGGGGCTTCACTCCCTTGGGGAGCGCCGACTCAAAGCTCTTGAGAATTTCTACAGCTTTCGAGAGTTCCACGGCGCCGAGGTCGGCCGTGATCTTCTGCATTGCCTGCTGACGCTTCGACAGCTTCGCCATATCGCAATTCATCCATCTGCCGCGGGAACGCGACGCCGGTTGATGCCGGCCGATCGTGAACTTACGCGGGGACCAAATGTCCGCCGACGCCAGTGCCTGGCGTCTTCCTCAAAACTCAGGGCATCGCCAGAAGCGATGCCGCTCGCAAACGGGGCCGAGGTCAGCTGAGCCGCCGCGAAATGAGAAGCGGGGCATTCTGACGAGCAATGCCCGGGCCGTCAATTGAGCGGCGCGGGAAATTCTATGATCCGCCGCGGGAAGCACCGGTGAAACGACGCCGCGGCGCTGCCGGGACGGCATTCAACAGCGGGCTGATGCCCCTTCTTGCGGCCGGGGAGGCGTCAGTCGGTGACGGTGATGCCCATGCTGCGGGCGGTGCCGGCGACGACTTTGGAGGCCGCTTCGATGTTCGGAGCATTCAGGTCCGCGAATTTCCGCTTCGCGATTTCCTGCACCTGGGCCATGGTGACCGTTCCGACCTTTTCCGCCTTCGGGTTCGAGGCCCCTTTGGCGACCTTGGCCGCTTCCTTCAGCAGGACCGAGGCCGGCGGACTCTTCAGAATGAACTCGAAGGAGCGGTCGTTAAAGATGGTGACCACGGCGGGGACGGTCATGCCCTTGAAGTCGGCCGTACGGGCGTTGAATTCCTGCACGAACTTGCCGATGTTCACGCCGTGCGGACCGAGGGCGGTGCCGACCGGAGGAGCCGGCGTCGCCTGCCCGCCGGGAATCTGGATTTTAACTTGGGCTGTGACTGCTTTGGCCATGGGTATCGGTCGCTTTGGAAGTGGTCCCGGGGGTTGCAACACCCCGGACTGTGATTCAATAGTTTGTCGCCCTGCTCCCCTCACGGGTCACGGCGAGACGATCAGGCTTTTTCAACCTGCCAGTGTTCGAGTTCGACCTCGGTCGGACGACCGAAGATTTCGATGATGACTTTGACCTTGCCGGTCGTCTCGTCCATCGAATCGATGGCTCCCTCGAAGCTTTCGAAGGCGCCTTCCTTGACTTTCACAACGTCCCCCACGGAGACGCTGAACTTGACCACGGGACGATGCGGCTTTTCCTCTTCGCCGGCGACCGTTTCGGCGCCGAGCATCCGCTCGATCTCGTGCTGTTGCATGGGAAGCGGACGACCCGCGGCCCCGGTGAAATCGCCAACGCCGCTGGTGTCGCGCACCAGAAACCAGGTTTCGTCCGTCAGTCGGCACTGGATCATCATGTATCCAGGAAACAGCTTCTGCTCGCGGATTTTGCGTTTTCCGCCTTTCGTCTCGACCACCTTCTCGGTGGGAATGACGATCTCGCCGAAGTATTCGCTGTACCCATCGCGTTTGATGCGCCGGACCAGATTGTCGCGAATCGACTTTTCGCGGTTGCTCTGAACCTTCAGCACGTACCAGTCGAGCGGAATGGTCGCCGGGTCGCGGGGAGTGTCGTCCTCATTCATGTGGGACGGCAACGACGGCCGACCGCTGCCGGCTTCCGACTTCGTCATCGTCTCCGGCTTGACGGGGGGGATGTACACGTCGTCATCGTCCTCGGCCTGCTGGCGCCGCGACGATGATCGCGGCGCGACGGCCGGCTGTTCTGACTCAACGGCCGGGATGTCGGGGACGGCCTCGGCTGGGGCGTCACCTGCCGGGGCGGGGTCCGCGGAGGCGGATGATTCCGGCGCCGGCGCGCTGTCGACGGGGGACTCCGCGGACACGGCGAGCTCTTCGCCGTTCACTGCGGGAGCCTCGTCCTGCGCGGGATTCGCCTTGGTTTCATCCATTTCGTTACTCATTCCGTATCGGCGGTCGAACCGGGCCTGCGCTCCCCTGGGGCGGAGAGACTCAACGACGGGGATCAGACAGACGGGGGATCTGACGTGGTGACTTCCAGGAAGTGGATCGTTTCAAACAGCCAGTTCCAGAAAATGTCGCAGATGAACATATACGTGGTGAACAGGACCAGCATGGTGAGCACCACGCCGAGCGCCCGCCACAGGTAAGGCCAGTCGGGCCACGACATCTTGTCCATTTCGCCTTCGACGGCGATCAGGAAGTCGGCGAAGCGGGGGTAGTTGATGACGCGCCACGCGAACCAGCCGCCCAGCACGGCCAGCGCGGTCGGAACACCCACGCGGATCGGCGCGATCTGGTCGGCCAGGATGGTGTTCGCCAGGGTGATGCAGCCCACCGCCGCGATGGCGAGAATGCCGAAGAACGTTCCCTGACGGACGAGCCGCCCCTGGTTGCGCTTGTAAAACACCCCGGAGAACATTTCGCCGAGGAGCGTGGTTGAGTTTGCCGCTGCCACTTTGGGTCCCTTCGTGGACTGACCAGACCGTGATTCGCGCGTTGCGATCGGGAGTTTGCAACCACCCGCCCGGAACCAACGACCAGCGACCTGCCTGAAACAAGGCACGGGCGGAGGGACTTGAACCCCCAACCTGCGGATTTGGAATCCGCTGCTCTGCCAATTGAGCTACACCCGTAGCGAGGACCAGGGATCACGGATCAAGGAACACGGCATCGCGCGGAGCCCTTCTGATCCTTGATCCCTGCTCCTTGACACTTACTTCTTGCGCGATTCCTTATGCACCGTGTGCTTGCGCAGCTTGGGGCAATACTTCTTGAGTTCAAGGCGTTCGGTGCCGCGGGTTTCCTTGGGCACGCGGTAGTTCCGCATGCCGGTTTCGGTGCACTCCAGCCAGACGTATTCGCGAGCCATGATGGCTGATCCTCAGATTGCCTTGCGACGGAATGCGCCGCTGCTCCGGGGGTTGTCGCCCGGGGCCGGTTGGCAGTGAATTCAGTTGATCCGGGAAAATTTGGACCTCCGCGCGGGCCAGCAGGCCTGCGCGGAGGTCTTGAAAATCGAGGGTGACTTCCCGGGAGGCCGAGGCCTCCCGTTCGTCAACGCGCGTCCCTGAAGGAACGCGGCCAGACGGGGCCGCACCGGGCGGTCCCGAGAAAATTACGCGAGGATCTTGGTGACGACGCCCGAACCGACGGTCCGGCCGCCTTCGCGGATGGCGAAGCGGCTGCCCTCGTCCATGGCGACCGGCTTGATGAGCTCGACTTCGAGCTTCACGTTGTCGCCGGGCATGCACATTTCGGCGCCGCCGAGGAGCTTCACAGCCCCGGTCACGTCCGTGGTGCGGAAGTAGAACTGCGGGCGGTAGCCGGAGAAGAACGGCGTCTTGCGGCCGCCTTCGTCCTTGCTCAGCACGTACACTTCGCACTCGAACTTGGTGTGCGGGCTGATCGAGTTGGCGACGGCCAGCACCTGGCCGCGCTCAACGTCGTCCTTGCCCGTTCCGCGGAGCAGCAGACCGACGTTGTCGCCGGCCATGCCGCTGTCGAGGGTCTTGTTGAACATTTCGACGCCGGTGACGGTCGTGTCCTGCGGGTCGCGCAGGCCGAGGATCTTCACCTTGTCGCCGACCTTGATCACGCCGCGCTCGATACGGCCGGTGACGACCGTTCCGCGACCTTCGATCGAGAACACGTCTTCGATCGCCATCAGGAACGGCTTATCGGCTTCGCGCTTCGGCTCGGGGATGTTCTTGTCGAGAGCATCCATCAGCTCGCCGATGCAGGCGTTGAACGCCGGGTCGGCCGGGTTGTCGAGGGCGCCCTTGGCGTTGCCGCGGACGATCTGGATGTCGTCGCCGGGGAAGCCGTACTTCGTCAGCAGGTCGCGAACTTCCATCTCGACGAGCGTGAGGAGCTCTTCGTCGTCGACGAGGTCGCACTTGTTGAGGAACACGACCAGGGCCGGCACGTTGACCTGACGCGCAAGCAGGATGTGCTCGCGGGTCTGCGGCATCGGGCCGTCGGCGGCGGAGACCACCAGGATGGCGCCGTCCATCTGGGCGGCTCCGGTGATCATGTTCTTGATATAATCCGCGTGGCCCGGGCAGTCGATGTGGGCGTAGTGGCGGGTGGCCGTTTCGTATTCGACGTGGGACACGGCGATGGTGACGGTTTTGGTTTCGTCACGGACGGTGCCGCCCTTGGCGATATCGGAGTAGGCCTTGAACTTGGCCAGCCCCTTTGCGGCCTGCACCGCCAGAATGGCGGCCGTGGTGGTGGTTTTGCCGTGGTCGATGTGGCCGATCGTCCCCACGTTCACGTGCGGCTTCGTCCGCTGAAAATTTTCCTTCGCCATGAGTGGTGCTCCAGACTCCCAGTCAAAAAAAGATGTGCTTCGATTTCCAGATGGAACAGGTTTCCGACGGCGGCAGGCGATACGATTTGTGGGCCAGACCGCGTGCGATCCATTCGGACGCGTTCCACTTCGCCGGCGGAACGCCCGCCCGAATGTCAACGGGCGGTCTGCGACAACGCACAGACGGAGCCAAGGGACACACGGGTAACAACCGTTGGTTGCGACTGCAACCGAACAGGTCGTCACAATCTGCGAAAACGACTCCCGAAGGAGAAACCAGAGCCAGGATTCAGGGATCAGTGCTGCGAGTTATCCCGCAGCAGCGATCCCTGCCCCCTGCTTCCGATCTCCCGGCGGGAGGATCGACTTTCGAAAATTGAGAGCTGCTGGTGGGATTCGAACCCACGACCTCGTCCTTACCAAGGACGCACTCTACCGACTGAGCTACAGCAGCAGCGCGACTTCGTCGCGAGGACCAAGGATCTCGGAACCAGGATCAAGGGTCGTCGCGAAGCGTCTTGATCCCAAATCCCTGTTCCTTGATCCTCACCAGAGCGGGTGAAGGGAATCGAACCCTCACCACCAGCTTGGAAGGCTGGAGCTCTACCATTGAGCTACACCCGCGAACCGCTTCGCGGAGGTACCAGGAATCAGGAACAAGGGATCGGACCTGCAGCAGGCCTGATTCCCGGTTCCTGATTCCTGATTCCTTCCGAGTGGGGGCGGCTGGATTCGAACCAGCGAAAGCATAGCTACCAGATTTACAGTCTGGCCCCATTGGCCGCTCGGGCACACCCCCTGGGGTGAGGCATCAGGGATCAGGAGTCGGAAACCAGACGCTGTCGCGATCCCTGATTCCTGTTTCCTGATTCCCGAGTCCTCGGGCAACACTTCTCAGGCAACACTTTTTTCGAGTGTCATTCCCCTGACACAGAGCTAGCGGTGGGACTCGAACCCACAACCTCCGGTTTACAAAACCGGAGCTCTGCCAATTGAGCTACGCTAGCGGCTGGCTCCCGAGGGAAGCCGCGAATCATAGCTCGATTCGCCCGCGCCGCAATGTCGCGTTGGGCAATGCGCACCACGATCGCGGCCGGCGAGGGAAGGGGAAAAATATATCCATGGCGACCCAGGGAAAGCAAGACTGCGCCGAACCTTCTTGAACTCCCCGGCAAATTGCAGAGCCAGACCGCCGAACTCCCCACTTTCGGCCGGGCCAAAGCTGGTGCGTGCCTCGCCGAACAGCACCTCAGTTCAGACACGCGAGAACAATCGCCGTTCGCGCAATCGCGGGGCGCGAAGTCGAGCGGCAAAAGGGGCTCGATCAACGTGCGTTCCGATGCAGGAATCGACCGTTTTGGCAGGTCACCCCATCGGTTCTCTGCGGACCAGCCGCAGAACTGTGGCCAGGTGAATCGCCGCGCCGAGTCGGCCCCTGGAACCGGGCGGGGGTTGCGGAGAAGTTTTTCGCAATTCCTTAACCGTCAAGGGAGGCATGAACTTGGGTCGCCGGCGGGCCTGCCGGGGGCCAAAACCGGGCAAGGCGAGATTGACAGAATTGGCCCCGGTCCTATATTGGCCCCTCGCAGCGAACACAACATCTAGGACTCTCACCCGCTGGCGAGCACAAGGAATTGTGCGATATTTGTGTACACTCCCTGTTTTTGTGTACAGTGAAGGACGCTGCTCGTCCGATCACCACCATTGCCGCAGCAGAGGCCTCGTTGTGCGCTGAATTCCTCCCCGGGGAACGGATCGGGGCTCTTACGTATCCGCGGGTTGCCTGGCCGAGCCGGGTGGCTTGCAGTGTTGTCCGAAGACTGCCTTTCTGGACGCTTTAGGAGTGCACGATGCACAACACCAACGGAGTCACTGTGAACCCAGCTTCCGCGCCTGCCACTTCCTCAAATCCGACCACGACAACCGCATCCGCGGGCCCCTCCGGAAAGGCCCAACCGATGAAAGTCGCCCCCTATTTCTGCCCGGTCGACGCCGACCCGTTCGAAACTGTCGAATGGGAAAAGCGAACGGCCGCCATCAAGGATGAGAATGGAAAGGTTCTGTTCGAGCAGACCGACTGCGAAATTCCGAAGGATTGGTCGGCCCTCGCCACGAACGTGGTGGTGAGCAAATATTTCTACGGTGAACACAAAACTCCGGAACGCGAAAACAGCGTCCGGCAGGTGATTCACCGCGTTGCCCGCACCATCGCCGACTGGGGCATTCAGGATGGCTATTTCGCTACCCGGCAGGACGGCGAGACGTTCTACCGCGAACTGGCGTGGCTGTGTCTGCACCAGCACGGGGCGTTCAACAGCCCGGTCTGGTTCAACGTCGGCCTCTATCACCAGTACGGCGTGAAGGGTTCGCAGGGGAACTACCACTTCGACCCGGTCACCCGCACGATTCGCCGGCCCGAAACGCCCTACGAATACCCCCAGGGCTCGGCCTGCTTCATCCAGTCGGTCGACGACTCGATGTCGGGCATCATGCATCTGGCCACCAGCGAGGCCATGCTGTTCAAGTTCGGCTCCGGCACCGGCACCGACCTTTCCACCATCCGCAGCTCGCGCGAAAAGCTGTCCGGCGGCGGAACTCCCTCCGGCCCGCTGAGCTTCATGCGGGTGTTCGACCAGATCGCGGCCGTGGTGAAGTCGGGCGGCAAGACCCGCCGGGCCGCCAAAATGCAGTCCCTGAAGGTCGCTCATCCCGACATCATGGACTTCATCGAGTGCAAGACGAAGGAAGAAAAGAAGGCCCGCACGCTCATCGAGAGCGGCGAGTACGACTCGAATTTCAACGGCGAAGCCTACTCATCCATCATGTTCCAGAACGCGAACCTGTCGGTCCGCGTGACGGATGACTTCATGACGGCGGCCGGGAACGACAAGGACTGGACGACCACCTGGGTCACCGATCCGTCGAAGAAGGGACCGACGTACCGGGCGAAGGACATGCTGCGGAAAATGGCCGAGGGGGCCTGGTTCTGCGGCGACCCCGGCGTGCAGTACGACACCACCATCAACAAGTGGCATACCTGCAAAACGACGGGGCCGATCAATGCGTCGAACCCCTGCTCGGAGTACATGTTCCTCGACGACACCGCCTGCAACCTCTCCAGCATCAACCTGAAGAAGTGCCAGCGCGAGGATGGCTCGTTCGATGTCGAACGCTACCGCCGGGCCTGCTCGATCTTCATCACGGCCCAGGAAATCCTGGTCGATCACGCCAGCTATCCGACGCCGGCGATCGCCGAAAACTCGCACCTGTTCCGCCCGCTCGGCCTCGGCTTTGCCAACCTCGGCAGCCTGCTGATGTCGATGGGCATTCCCTACGACAGCGATGCCGGCCGCGGAATTGCCGGCGCGCTGACGGCCCTCATGACGGGGCAGGGCTACCTCACGTCCAGCCGCATCGCCAGCTACCTCGGCCCGTTCGCGGGTTACCGCGAAAACGAAACGAGCATGCTGGAAGTGATGCAGATGCACCGCGATGCGGTCGAGCAGATCGACCCGGCCTGTCCGCAGGAACTGAAGGACGCCGCCCGCCAGGTGTGGACGGAATGCGTGCAGTCGGGACGGCAGTACGGCTATCGCAACGCCCAGGCCACGGTGCTCGCTCCGACGGGAACGATCGCCTTCATGATGGACTGCGACACCACCGGCATCGAGCCGGACATCGCGCTCATCAAGTACAAAAGCCTCGCCGGCGGCGGCATGATGAAAATCATCAACCGCACCGTGCCGAAGTCGCTGCAGACCCTCGGTTACGATCAGCCGACGATTGACGGCATCCTCGCCTACATCGATGCGGAAGAAACGATCGAAGGCGCGCCGGGCCTGAAGGACGAGCACCTGCCGGTGTTCGACTGTGCGTTCAAGGCGGCGAAAGGGAACCGTTCGATCGCCTGGAAGGCGCACGTCACCATGATGGCCGCCGCCCAGCCGTTCCTGTCGGGCGCGATTTCCAAAACCGTCAACATGCCGGCCGACAGCACGGTCGAGGACATTGAAGATGCGTATGTCGAAGGCTGGAAGCTGGGTCTCAAGGCCCTCGCGATTTACCGCGACGGCTCCAAGCAGAGCCAGCCGCTGAACACCAGCAAGGAGTCGGACAAGAAGGCCGGGTCGGCGGGAGCGGCGACGGAAGCCCCGCCGCGGCTGGCCCGCAGACGCCTCCCCGACACCCGCCATTCGCTGACCCACAAGTTTTCGGTCGGCGGACACGAAGGGTACATCACGGTCGGCCTGTTTGAAGACGGCCAGCCGGGTGAGCTGTTCATCACGATGGCGAAGGAAGGCTCGACGATCGGCGGCCTGATGGACGTCATCGGCACGCAGACCTCGATGGCCCTGCAGTACGGCGTGCCGCTGTACGACCTGGTCAACAAGTTCAGCCATGCCCGGTTCGAACCGAGCGGCTGGACCCAGAACGAAGACATCCCACACGCGAAAAGCGTGGTGGACTACATCTTCCGCTGGCTGGGAATCCAGTTTGTGGAGGGGTTCCGCGAGGCGAACACGCCGAAACGGTCCCTTGGCGAGCCGGAAGCGTCAGCGCCCGGAGCGTCCTCCATGGGAGACGCCGGGGGCCCTAACTCTCCCTCACTTCACGAAGAAGTGGGGGCGGCCGCGAAGGACTCGAAGGCCGAACCGAAGGATTCAGGGTTCAGGATTCAGGATTCAGCGGCCAGGCCGAAGGCTTCGCCGTCGTCTCCCCTTCCGGTCCTGACCGCTGCCACGGGCATCCGCCCTTCGCTGGCGAAGGCTCTGAACGGCGTCCACGCCAACGGCAACGGCCACCACAAGGCCCACGCCAGCGGCGCGGCGTCTCATGGTGACGGTCCGCAACTGCGAAGCCAACAGTTCGCCCACTTCCAGTCGGACGCTCCGGCGTGCGACAACTGCGGCGCGATCACCGTGAGAAACGGCAACTGCTACCTCTGCCACAACTGCGGCCAAAGCATGGGCTGCAGCTAGTGACGAGGAATAAGGAATGAGGAACCAGGGCTTCGGATCAGAATCCCTGGTTCCTGGATTCCAGCTTCCGTGTTTTCACGTCTTTCGGCCTGTTGCCCGCTGACGGAGCGGACGGCGCCACAGGCCTTTTGCGGTCACCCTGGCGGGATGGACATCTGCCAGGGTGGTTTTTGTTGAGTGCGAGTTGCCGGAGGCCTGAGAAGAACGGACAGGGTAGTCCTCTTCGAAAGCAAGCAAACAACTCAGTTGCGCTTTGCCAAACGGTCGACTAGACTTGTGGCGCACAGACGTTCACACTGAGGGAGCTATTGTATGTCCGAGGCCCTGAACACCATCCTCGGAGGTGACTGCGTTGCCGGGATGAACAACCGGCCCGCCGGCAGCGTCGACCTCGTCTTCGCCGATCCGCCGTTCAACATCGGGTACGAGTACGATGTCTACGAGGACTCGCTGCAGACTGACGGCTATCTGAAGTGGTGTCGAGAATGGATGACGGCCGTTCATCGGCTTCTCAAGCCGAATGGAACGTTCTGGCTGGCCATCGGCGACGAATACGCAGCCGAGCTCAAGATCGAAGCTCAGCATATCGGCTTCCACTGCCGCAGCTGGGTTGTGTGGTACTACACATTCGGCGTGAACTGTTCGATGAAGTTCACACGGTCGCACGCACATCTCTTTCATTTCGTGAAGGATCCCAAAAACTTCGTGTTCCGTGCCGACGAGCTCGAGAACCGGATCCCGTCTGCTCGCCAGCTCGTTTACAACGACAACCGCGCGAACCCGAAAGGACGTCTGCCTGATGACACCTGGATTATCCGTCCGCGTAACGCGGGTGGCTCGCTAACCGCCGACGAAGAGGAGTTTGATCTGCGATCGAGCGGCGAGCCTGACGACGAGACCTATGTCCTCCGCCCGCAGGATCTCGCCGAAACGGCTCAAGCCAAGAGCGATACCTGGTACTTTCCGCGGATCGCCGGAACGTTCAAGGAGCGAGCCGGCTTCCACGGCTGCCAGATGCCAGAACAGCTCCTGGGCCGCATCGTCCGCGTCTGCTCCGAGCCCGGCGCTGTTGTCGCGGACCCGTTTTCCGGCAGCGGTACTACGGTCGCCGTCGCGAAGAAGCTGGGCCGTAAATATCTTGGCTTCGATCTTTCTCCGCGCTACGTGGAGTTGGGCCTCAAGCGACTGGCTGCGATCAGGGAAGGCGATCTGCTCGAAGGATCGCCCGAACCCCTCATGAGCGCGCCACGCACTGAATCTAAAAGTGGCCGACGTGGTCGGACGTCGATTCAATCCCCTCCGTCGCCCGGAATTCGACACGATCTCGAAGAAATCGGCGCCGCGATCCGAAAGGCGTTTCAAGCGACTTACGACGGATACTCGGCCGATCGGATCGTTGTTGACCCTGTTCTGAATGCGGCGTTCATCGATGCGTGCCGATCGGAAGGCATCCCCGGCACTGCGCGTGATTGGAACCGGTTGTTGTTCCGGTTGCGAAAAGCTGGCAAGCTGGCGGACTTTCCGACGGCAAGGCGAACATCGATCTCCTGGTACGGATGCGATGACTACCTGTTTGCGAGCGAAATTGCATGGCAAATGATGGTGGATGGCAACCTCGCAAGAAGTCTTGACGAAATTCTCTGTGATCCAGAACTGGCGAGCGAATTCGACGCCATCGCCGGTCGATTCGCGCCCGGTTTCGATTCACTGGGATACCGATGGGCGGCACTCAAGCTGCGAAAGCAGGCCAAACTCGCTCGGGTGTCTCAACCACTGACACCTAAGAGACTCGGCAAAGCGATTCCCATTGAGGAATTGAAGCATGCGAAGACTCCCGATTGTGCGGGTGTTTATCTCGTCGGGATTCAGCACGCGGAAAAGGTGAAGAGCCTCTATGTGGGGGAATGCGTGAACCTCCGCAGTCGCCTCCAGAAGAATTTTTCGCGATCTCTTTCCAAAGTGTGGAAAGAACAGGCCGGTCACCGAAAGCTTCGCGGCGACCTCTGTGTCCAGTATGTGACGACCTCTCGCGAGGTTGGAATGCTCGCCTATCAGAGCTTTTTTGTGACGCGGTACCAACCGCCTTTGAACCTAAAAGACCTGCGGGCCGAAGTCTGATGTCACTACTGGCTGCTGCTTACAGTCAGACCTGTCAAGATTTCGCTGCGGACCGCGTCGTTGCAGACCGTGAGCTGAATCTCGCGTTCATTCAAGAGTGTCGTCGCCTTGGCTCGAATGAGGCTCCAGTCGACCTCAACCGCGGACTGCTGAACCTGCGAAAGCGGGGGCAGTTGCCGCGACGGGCCGAACTTCGACGAACACACTTTCGCGATCAGGATCAGTACGGGTTCGCATCTGAGATCGCGATCCGTATTCTCGAACGTCGTGACGGAGTGTCGCTCGACACCGTGATCTGTGATCCGGAGATCGCAACGGAGTTCGACCGGCTCGCTTCCGAAATCGCACCAGGGTTCTCGTCACTCCAATATCGGTGGGCCGCGCTGAGTCTCCGGAAGAGAAAGCAGCTTGTGCCAGAAATCACGGCCCGAGTCGCGTCCAAGCCGTTACATGTGGCGAAGGCGTCCGTGGCGGGACTCGATCTCGCCAGCGTCCCAAACAGTCAGGGGCTGTACCTTTTCTACACGTCGAAAGAATTGTTGTATGTAGGAGAATGCACAAGTCTGCGACAGAGGCTGAGGAAGCACCTGGACCATTCGGACCGTCGCGACTTGGCAAGGTGGATCTGGGAATTCGGCGTCGACCAGTTACATGTCGAGTGGCACGTCCTCGATCCAGCCACTCCGACTCGAGTGCGAAAGGCATTGGAACTGGAACTGATCCGGTCGCGTCAACCGCTCTTCAACGTCCAACGCTGAGGTTCTCATGTCGATCGCGAGCGACGCATATCACTTCTGCTCAACCTTCGAAGCCGAAATTCTGTTGGAACTGCTGCTCCGATTCTGGGACCACCCCTACGCCGCTGAGCGGGAGTACCGCAACGATTTGATTGAGAAAGCGACAGAGACGCTTGCGTCCGCGATGCGTGGCGATCAATTCATCGCAGAACTTCCTGCAGAACAGATGAACTTCGTAGCGGCAGCCTGGTACTCAGAGTTCGTCGGCCTCGAGGCCGATATCGACACCCCTGGCTTAGAGACAAACTCGCTGCGTCAAGAATGGCTTGACAAGGTCCGATCGGGCCTGCCTTCATGCTTTTGCGAGCAAGACCATCTCAATTAGCCGGCCGGGTGCCTGTGGTCGGGCCACAGAATCAGTGACCACGTTGCTGGGGGGATGCAGCGGCGGGGTGGCCGGGGTTGGAGTCGTTTTCGGCGAAACTCCGGTCACGTGCGGATGCGGGTCAATAATGGCAATCAGCACTTGAAAGCGACTCGACCGCTGCATCTTCTGGAATGCCCATCCGAAAATGATGGCTCGGCAACGCACGACCGGGGCTTCCTTCGCTCCGCTTCGTCCACCCCCGGCCACCCAGCCGGTACGTGGAACTCGGGGAATACCCGCGCGAATGGGGAAGTGCGCGGGATTGGTATGGGGACGAGTTTCGGGGTGCGGAGCTGTGAGGTTTTCGAACAAAGAACTCGCTGGGTCGAGACCCAGCCTACTAGTCCGCCTCGGCTAACACTGTGGGTATAGTCGGTGAAGTTTCGTCCGTGCGTC